>VFSW01003828.1_pt1 | contig 22529 bp, 21 predicted proteins | sample 5358111 | NCBI WGS metagenome assembly VFSW01 (sample SAMN11554181, study PRJNA540505) | mine drainage metagenome | isolation source: sediment from site ElyBrook_90M | place: USA: Ely Copper Mine, Vershire, VT | collected 2017 | reverse complement strand
CCCTGAAGGGCAGGTCCCCGCCATGACCGTCTCCTCCGACGAGTCGCTCGCGATGCTGGTCTACGCCGCCCGCAGGCTCGTCGCCCACACCAACGCGGACTTCGCCGCGCTGGTGGGCACGTCCGTGCGCACCGTGAGCCGCCACGTGGACGCGGGCGGCATCTCCTATCGCCCGCAGTACGGAACGCTCATCCGGGCGGTGTACCCGAAGGACGCCGAGCTCGCGCGCAAGCTCGCGGCGGCGACCGGTTTCGACCTCGTCACGCTGGGGCTCGAGCGGTCCGCCCCGCCGGTCCCGGCGCCGGTGAGCACGCGCCCCGAGCACGCCGACGTCCTGGTCTACGCCGCCGCGGACGCGATGGGGCTCACCCCGAGCCAGGCGCGGATCGGCGTGGCCGCGGCCTTCGCGCGGGCGCAGGAGCTGCGGCTCGATCTGCCCGCGCTCGCCGCGATGTTCGCCGCCGAGCGCAAGTGGTGAAGCTCCCGAAGGCGCTGGCCCTGTGCCGTCGCGGGCGAGAATTCGTCGGCCGCAAGTGTGACATTCGGGGGACCGGGGCTACACTGCGAGGAGCGAAGGAGTCTCCCGAACGGTGCGCATCCCGCTCTACGTCAAGCTGATGGCGAGCTACCTCCTCGTGGTGGGGCTGGTGGTGGTGCCGACGACGATCTACCAGCGGACCACCCAGCGGAAGGACACCCGGGCCGAGCTCGCGCGGGACATGCGCATCGAGGCCCAGGAGCTCGCCCACTGGCTGAGCGCCGCGGCGCCGGAGGGGCTCGAGGCCGAGGCGCTGACCGTCGCCGCGCTCCGCCACCGCCGGGTGACGATCATCGCCGTCGACGGCCGCGTGCTCGCCGACTCGCTCCTCTCGAAGGCGGGGATGGAGAACCACCTGCGGCGCCCGGAGGTGCAGCAGGCCCTGGCGAGCGCGGATGGCTCGGGCAGCGCCGAGCGCCGCAGCACCACCTTGAACCAGGACCTGTTCTACGTCGCCCAGCGCTTCCCGCTCGAGGGCCCGGCGCGCGGCGTGGTGCGCGTCGCGGTGCCCACCGACACCTTGCGGGCCAACGAGGGGCGCAACAACTTCTTCTTCAACCAGGTGGTCGCGCTGGCGCTCTCGGCGGCGGTGCTGCTCTCGCGGGGCGCGGCGCTGGGGGGCTCTCGCCCGCTGCGGCGGGTGACCCAGACCGCGCGGGCGTTCGCCGCGGGCGACTTCGGGGCGCCGCTCACGGGCATGCCCGCGGACGAGGTGGGCGACGTGGCCCAGGCGATCGGCGATCTCGCGGCCCAGCTGCGCGGCAAGCTGCTCGCGGGCGGAGTCGACCGGGCGACGCTCCAGGCGCTGCTCGACGAGCTGCCGGTGGCGGTGGTGATCTACGACGGCGAGGCCGGCGCGGCGTTCATCGGCGCCGAGGCCCGCCAGCGGCTGGAGCTCGAGCCCGAGACCGAGCAGGCCCGGGTGCAGGCGCTGCTCGACGACCCCTCCCAGACCGCGCTCGTGGCCCAGGTGCTCGCCAACGGCGAGGCGCGCCAGGCGCCGCTCGCGGTCGCGGGGGTGCCGGGGCAGCCCTGCCTCGCCCGCTGGAGCGCGGTCTTCGGGCCCGACGGCCGGCGCCGGCCGGCCCTGGTGCTCACCGAGAACGCGCAGGAGCTGCGGCTCGCGCGCGCGGAGACCCAGCTCGCCGCCGCCGCCCAGCTGCTGCGACAGGCGGCGCGCGAGGTGCAGAGCCCGGCCCTGGGCGCGGCGCTGTTCAAGACCGCGCTGGCCGCGGAGGCGTTCACGCCGCTGCCCGCGCCGCGGGCCGACGAGGTGGAGTGCGCGGCCCTCGGGGATCTGTGCCGCGACGCGCTCTCCGAGGTCGGCCCGATGCTGCGGGAGGCCGGAGTCGAGGTCGAGCTGGTGCTCGACGACGCGACCGCCTCGGTGGCCAACGCGACCGGCCGGTGTGAGCGGGCGCTGCGCTGCTGGCTCGCGGGGGCCGCGGACGTGCCCGAGCGGCTGACCAAGCTCTGGCTGCGGGACGACGCGGTCGAGGGCGGCATCCGGCTGAGCGTCGCGTGCGCGCTGCAGGCGCAGGCCGTCGACGACGCGGCCCGGACGCTGCGCGCGCTCGGCGGCGACGCGGGCTACCTCGACATCGGAGAGCGGCGCGAGACCTGGCTCGTGCTGCCGAGGGCCTGAATGAAGCTGGCCGCCGACGGCGCGAGCCACGAGCTCCCCAAGGTCCGGCCGCTGGTGCGCGGCAAGAAGAAGCCCCCCGCGCCGGTCGAGGTCCACGACCGCCAGCAGCTCGAGCTGCGCTTCAGCTATGGCCTCTCGGGGGAGGGGACGGCGATCAAGACCACCGTCGACACCTACCTCTTCGTGCCCAAGAACGTGGGCGTGAACCGGCACAACTACACGAAGGACCAGTTCTACGGCGACGTGACCGCCTTGATGCGGCTCGACGCAGAGCCGCTGTCCTTGGATCTCCTCGCCGACTCGCACTACCCGCGCTCGCCGCTGCACGGCTTTGGCGAAGGGGTGCAGCGGCTGCGGGAGTCGCCGCGCCCGCCGCCGACGCAGCCGGTGGTGATCCACGTGAAGCTCTATGCCCACCTCTTCGCGCGCGGGGTGCGGGTGGAGCTGAAGAAGCTCCAGAAGCGGCTGGGCAAGCTCGAGACCGAGAGCGACGGCGAGCGGTTCGAGGAGCGGCTGTCGGATTCGCTCGACGAGATCCGCTTCGCGCTCAAGGCCTATCGCCGGGTGCGCGCCGCCTACTGGCCCTACGAGCAGCTCGCCCACGAGTCGCTCGCGGACGCGATGCGCAACGCCGACGAGTACATGAGCCTGTTCCTCGAGGAGCGGCTGGCGCTGCTCCTGCAAGCCATCGAGCGGCGCGGCCGGGAGGGGCTCGCCGAGGGCTTCCTCGCGCGCTGCCGGCTCACCCTCGGAGCGCTCGCGCGCCAGGAGGTCGCCTACCGGCGGCGCTACGGCTACCTGAGCTACAGCGACGCGGACGCGCCGAGCGGCGACTACTACACCTACCGGGCGTCGATGCTGAAGAAGGCCGTGCAGCAGGCCCTGTACCTCGATCCCCGCGCGGCGAAGCGGGACACGTTCCTGCGCAACGCGGCGGCGGCGGCGGGGGCGGCGGTCGCGGCGATCTGGGCGGTGCTCGCCGGGTTGCCGCAGCAGATGTCGAAGGTGTCGGGCTCGACGCAGATGCTCTTCTTCGGCGGGGCGGTCCTCGCCTACGTGGCCAAGGATCGCATCAAGGCGCTCACCAGCGAGGCGCTCTCCCGGCGGCTGCGGACCTTCGATCACGTGAGCTACCTCACCTCCGCGTCGATCGCCACGACGGGGCTCTCCATCCCGCGGCTGCAGTTCAAGGAGGGGATGCGCTTCCTCTCGCTCGGCGAGGTCCCGCCGGACGTGCTGGCCCTGCGCCAGAACGTGCGCACCCTGCGCAGCGCGGATCTCGCGCTCGAGGAGATCATCCACCACCGCAAGGTGGTGAAGATCGGCTCCAAGGATGAGCCCGGGCACATGCCCGACGGCTACGGGGTGCTCGACATCCTGAGGCTCAACGTGCGCCACTTCCTGGTGCGGCTCGACGAGCCCCTCGATCAGGTCGCGTTCTACGACTGGCGGCGCGAGGCGTTCGGGGCGACGCGGCTGCCCAAGGTCTACCACTTGAACCTGGTGGTGAAGGTGCGGCGCGAGTCGCTCGAGGGCGAGGTGCAGGAGAGCTTCGAGCGGCTGCGGGTGGTCCTGAACAAGGACGGGATCGTGCGCGTCGAGGTGGTGAGCCTGACCTGAGGTCCGCGTCCCCCGAGGCGCTGACGCGCTGCGCTGTCAGCATGGTTCGGGGGCGCGAGTCTTGCTCGACATCAAGTGACCCCTGCGCCACTGTTCCAGGGCGCGGCGGGCGACTCTGCCGCGCCGCAAGCCAAGGCGGAAACCAGGTCGTCGTCTCGAGCGTAGTTGTCGTCGTCAACCCACAACCGCCAGGCCCACGAGGCCCGGCCTGAAAGAAAGAAGGAGCAGCACATGTCGAAGAAGACCATCCAGGGAGCGATGCTGGCGGGCGCGGTGGCCTCGATGTTCGCGGCCGGGCAGGCGTTCGCGGCCTCGAGCGCGGCGCCGGTGGTGAAGTGCACCGGGCTGAACAGCTGCAAGGGCACCGGGGCCTGTGGCGGCGCCGGCAACTCCTGCAAGGGTCAGAACAGCTGCAAGGGCGCGGGCATCACCCTGACCTCCAGCGAGAAGGAGTGCACCTCGAAGGGCGGCAAGGTCGTGGCCATGGCCGAGAAGAAGGCCGACAAGAAGTAGAGTGGCGGCGCGCGCGCCGGGTGGCTCAGGCTGCCCGGCGCGTGTCGCGACCTCTCGCGCGGACCTCCTGGCGATGAAGCAAGCGCTCGGCCACGGCGTCGGACTTCGCACCGAGCACTTCCCGGCGGTCACCGCGGGGGAGGCGCGGGGCCGGGTGCAGTTCTTCGAGATCATCTCCGAGAACTTCCTCGTCCCGGGCGGTCGGCCGCTCGCGGTCCTCGAGGCGGTGCGGCGCGACTTTCCGGTCTTGATGCACGGCGTGTCGCTCTCCATCGGCGGGACCGACCGGCTGAACCGGCGCTACCTCGGGGAGCTGCGCGCGCTCGTCGACCGCGCGCAGCCGGCGCTCGTCTCCGACCACCTGTGCTGGGGCACCTTCGGCGGCAAGTACGTCCACGATCTCCTGCCCCTGCCCTACACCGAGGAGGCCCTCGCGCACGTCGCCGCGCGGGTGCACCGGGTGCAGGAGGTCCTCGGGCGGCAGCTCCTGCTCGAGAACGCGTCGAGCTACCTCGAGTTTGACGGCGCCACGCTCAGCGAGTGGGCGTTCCTCGCCGAGCTCGTCCGCCGCACCGGCTGCGGGATCCTGCTCGACGTGAACAACGTCTACGTCGCGGCCCACAACCACGGCTTCTCGGCGCACGACTACCTCGCGGGCCTCCCGGTGGAGGCGGTCGGGCAGTGCCACCTCGCGGGCCACCAGGACCGCGGGGCCTACCTCTTCGACGCCCACGCCCGGCCGGTGATCGATCCCGTCTGGGCGCTCTACCGCGAGGCGGTGGCCCGCTTCGGCGAGGTGCCCACGCTCATCGAGTGGGACGCGGACCTCCCGAGCTTCGACCGGCTCGCCCAGGAGTCCGAGCGCGCCCGGGCGGAGATGGCGCGGGCGCTGGCGACGCCCGCGGCGGCCCGGAGGGCGCTTGCGCGCTAGCCTCGCGCGAACGCAGGCCTGGTTCTTCGCGCAGCTGCAGCCCGGGGCGAAGCGCGGCGCCGGACCGGTGCGCGCGCGCGGGCCGCTCTCGAACCGGGCCCGGGTCGACCTCTACGCCGACATGTACCTGGCGCGGCTGACCGAGGCGCTCGCGGCCGAGTTTCCGCGGGTGCGCGGCGCGCTCGGGGAGCGGCGGTTCGCCCGGCTCGCGAAGGAGTACGTCGCGCGGCACCCCTCGCGCCGGCCGACGATCCAGCACGTGGGCGCGCAGCTCCGGAGCCATCTCGCCCGCCACCCGGTGCGCGGCGCGCCCTATGCGCGGGAGCTCGCGCGGCTCGATCAGCTGACGAGCGAGGTCTACCTGGCGCCGGGGCTCGGCGACGAGCCGCTCCTCACCGCGGCGGATCTGCGGGCCGTCGCGCCCGAGGCCTGGCCGCGGCTCACCTTCACCGTGACGCCGACCTTGCGGGTGGTGAAGCTCGCCTGGTCGTTCCCGAAGGGCTTTCCAGCGCGCGGGCGGCCCGCGCACGCGCCCTCGATCGTGCGGCTGTGGCGCCGCGGGCTCGATGGCTTCGAGGCCCCGGTGGGGAGGGGCGAGCTCGCGGTGCTGCGGGCCGCCGTGTCGGGCCAGCCCTTCGGCGAGCTGTGCCTCGCGGCGGGGACCGCCGAGCGGGCGGCGACGCTGCTCGCCACCTGGCTCGAAGAGGGGCTGCTGTTGAAGGCGCCGTCGCGGCGGGGCCCACCGGAGGTCCGCTACGGCTCCGGCACGCCCGCTCCGGTCGGGGCGAGATCCTTTCGCGCGGGCAGGGACAGGTAGAAGCTGTGGCGCACGAGGAACCCCTCGCTCGGCGGCGGCGGGAAGCGCCAGCTCGACATCTCGCGCAGCATGCAGCGCTCGACGAGCGGTGAGTCCAGATCGTTCTCGAGCACCTTGAAGCGCGAGGGCGTGCCGTCGAGGGCCACGGACCACTCGACCGAGAGCCAGCCCTTCACCTGGCGCCCGTCCGGCGACCACGAGGCGCAGCTCGAGAGGTCGGCGCTGCGGGCCTCGAGGAAGTCGTCGTAGGTGAACGCCGCGGTCCGGGCGGGCCGCGGCGCCAAGAGCGAGACCTCTTCCACGGCCCCTTCGACCGGGCGGTGGCCCGGCGTGGAGGCGTCCGCGGCGATGGAGATCTGGAGCCCGTGGATCTCCACGACCTGCGGCACGCCCCCGTCGGGGTCGGCGATGGCCCCTGCGTCCGCGTTGGTCCGGCCAAGGGGCTCCGCGCCGACCGCGAGCGACCAGAGGACGAGGGCGATCATGTCTTGCCCAGGGCCGCGAGGATCTTGGGCACGGCGTACCCGGCCAGGCCGTAGATCGACAGCTGGGGGTTGACGCCGAGGGCGGTCGGGAACACCGAGCCGTCGACCACGAAGAGATTCTCGAGCTGGTGGTGGCGCAGGTCGCTGCGCACCACCGAGGCCGCCGGGTCCTTGCCCATGGCGCAGCCGCCCATCTGGTGGGCGGTGAAGACCGGCAAGCGGTTGGGGCCGAAGGGGGCGGCGTCGAGCGTCGCGAGGTCGGCCTCCCCGTGGATCTCGACCGGGGAGTTGTGCAGGCTCTGCACCCGCGTGGCCCCCGAGGCGAGGAGGATGCGGGCGGCGTCGCGCATGCCGGCGCGGGCCGCCTCCTCGAGGCGCGGGGTGAAGGCGTAGGCGAGCTTGGGCAGGCCGCTCTCGCGCAGCGTGACCGTCCCCGCGGCCTCCTCGGGGTCGAAGCCGTCGACGCACAGGGCGAGGACCACGCTCACGTGGGGGAGCCTCCGCATCTGCTCGGCCTGAGTCTGGCCGAAGGCGTTCATCGCGAGCGCCGCGAGCATGGGCTGCAGCGGGGCGACCTCGAAGAAGTAGCCCATCTTCTCGCCGCGATCGATGAACTGGTGGCTGGCGACGGTCTGGGGCGCGCCGTAATAGCCCTCGATGGGCTCCGCGTGCTCGGCGAGCATCGCCACCACCGGGTGCAGGAAGGTGCGCTTGCCGACGCGGCCGCTCTGGTTGCCGACCTTCGAGCGCAGGAGCAGCGCGGGGGAGTTGATCGCCCCGCCGGAGAGGACCACCAGCTTCGGCCGCAGCGTGACCGTTCGGCCATTGGGCTGCCAGGAGGTGGAGTCGATCGCCTGGGCGTGGATGGCGGTGACCCGCGGCCCGTCGGTCTCGAGCGTCCAGGCGCGGGTGTGGGCGTAGAGCTCGGCGCCGTGGGCGAGGGCGTCGGGAATGGCGGTCACGAGCATCGACTGCTTCGCGTCGATGGGGCAGCCCAGCCCGCAGTAGCCCGCGTGCACGCAGCCGCGCGTGTTGCGGCGCAGGAGCGTGCGGTCCCAGCCGAGCTTGCCCAGGCCGTCCCAGAGCTTCTTGTTGTTGGCGTTGGCCTCGAGCAGGTCGACGGTGTGGATGCCGAGGTAGTCCTCGGCCGCCTGCCAGTGCGGGGTGAGCAGCGCCTCGCTGGGCTCGTCGAGGCCGTAGGTCCTCTGCCAGTGGGCGAAGGTGCGGGCGGGGGTGCGAAAGCTCGTGGTCCAGTTGACGACTGTGCCGCCGCCGACCGTGCGGCCCTGCAGGATGGTCATGGCCACGTCGGCGGTCGCCCGGTTCCCCTGCTCCTGGTAGAGCAGGGGGTAGGCCTTGCCCTCCTGCATGTCGAAGTCCTGGGAGCTCTGGTGACCGCCCTCCTCGAGCAGGACCACCTTCACGCCCGCGAGCGCGAGCCCGCGCGCGACCATCGCGCCGCCGGCCCCGGTGCCGATGACGGCGATCTCGCAGTCGCGGGCGACGTCCGCGGTGAGCGCGGATCCGTCGATGCTGGGGCGCGCCTGGGGCAGCGGAGCCATCTACTGCACCCCCGGAAAGTCGCCGCCCACCGCGGAGCCGTCCCTGCGGACCAGCGCTGGAGGGCCGCGGTAGCCGATGCCCGCCTGCACCTCGGGGACGGCGTAGGCGATGGCGAGGCACAGCCGCTGCAGCGACTGGAAGCCCGAGCGGCGGTCGGGGATGCGGCTGTCGCGCCACTGGCGCAAGGCCTCGTCCTGGGCCTCGGGGGCGAGCTCGGTGAAGCGCGTCAGGCGGCCGTCGAAGGCCAGCCCCGCGAGCGGGTTGTCGAGCAGGCCGAGGAGCTGCTTGAAGTCGTGCCGGTTGCTCGCGTCCAGCGTGGCGAAGACGGCGTCGATCTTGGGGACGATCGCGAGCTGCACCGGGTCGAGCGGCGCCACCATGCGCCGGGCGACGGACAGCAGCGTGAAGGCCTGGGCGGCGTCGAAGACGCGCAGGCCCGCGGGCGGCGCAGGCAGAGGCTCACGGCGCGTGGTGCCGAGCACGGCCCCCGCCGCCGCGGCGGCTCCGCCGGCCAGCGTCCCGATGAGGAATGTGCGCCGCTTCATCGTGCCCACGGAGTGTAGCCCAAGCGGCGCCCGGGCGTCCTCACGGTTCTTGAACGAGCTCGCCTGGTGCATGCTCGCTCCAGCCTCGCTGGGCAGATCGACCGCGGACTGGACGGCGGTGTCCCGGCAAAGGGTTGAAGTGATTGAGATCGGGGCTGGCACAGTCCATGCTTTTGACGTCCGCATGCGCCGACGCCTTGTTCGCTCGCTGTCCGCCGCCCTGCTGATGTCGGCGCTGGGATCTGGCACCTCGGCCCACGCCTCCGAACACGCGCTGGCGAGAGCCGAGCGGGTGATCCGCGACCTCGTGAAGGCCGACGTCGTCTCCCGCGGCCTGAAGGCGCCGGACAAGGTGATCATCGTCGGGGACAGCTTCCAGGTGCTGGCCGTGCAGAGCCTCGCGGGCGCCCATGCCGCCGCGCACCCCATCGAGCGCGTGCTGGCGACGGGCACGCTCGATCGGGCCACCGGCAAGGTGACGAGCTTCAACCCGATCCTGCTGGAGTAGCGGCGGCTCAGCTCGCGGCGATCCGCGCCTCGATCAGCTCACACGCTTCCTTCGCGCGCGTCACCGGGGCCATGTGGCCCGCTCCGGCGATGACCTTGAGGCTCGCGTTCGGCAAGGCTTCGGCGAGGTGGCGCGTCATCGCCGAGCCGAGGAGCGGCGTGTCCGCGCCATAGGCGGCGGTCACGGGGAGGGTGAGCGCGCGGTAGGCCGCGGGTGGCGTCTGGTCGGCCACGAGGCTTTGCACCTCGCCCGCGACCTTCTCGGCCGCCGCGAGGAACACGTCGCGCAGCTGGGCGGACATCTTGTGGAAGTTGCCCGGACCGGACCAGAGCTCGACGAAGGCGACCATCCATTCGGGGGAGCCGGGCGCCAAGCGCTCGAGCCCCGCCCGCTCGAGCGTGTGAAAGGCCTCGGCATCGCGCGTCGGATCGAGCACGCCGAAGAGAATCGGCTCGAAGACGGTCAGCGACCGAAACCGGCCGGGGTGCGCGCGCGCGAGTCTCAGCGCGAGCGCGCCCCCGTAGGAGTGGCCGACGAGGTGCACGTCTCCGAAGAGGGTGGCCCCGAGCTCGGTGAGCGCGGCGACGTCCTGGTCGACCGCCGGGCCGAGCGCGGGGTTCCAGGCGGGGGACTTCCCGTAGCCCAGGAGGTTGGGGGCGAGCACCCGGTGGCGGCGCGAGAGGACCGCGACGTGGCGCAGCCACTGGACCGCCGACATCCCGGAGGAGTGAACGAGGACGACCGTGTCCGGGCCGGTGCCGGAGTCGAGCGCGTCGAGGAGGTCAGGCATTGGCGCGCGGCCCCTCCGCACCGGTCCCACGCCCCGGAAGGGGAGTGGGCGCTGGCGCGCGCGTTAGAACTGTGACCACAGGTGCTGGTTCGTGACCTCGTGGTGGAACTGGATCTCGCTCTGCTTCACGTTCGCCCCGAGGAGCTTCGGGCAGCGCTCGGCCTGGGCGATCTTGAGCTCCGCGAACTTGGTCTGCACCTGCTCGCCGAGGATCTCGGTCACGAAGGTGCTGCCCTTGAACATGCGGATCGCGTCCATGATGTTGTCCGGGAGGAACCGCGTGCGGCTCTTGCGGCTCTCGTCGTCCTGCGAGGCCTGCCCCTCGAGCCCGGTGCGCAGGAGCGCGTACAAGAGCAGGTACGGGTTCGCGTCCGGGGCCACCGAGCGGACCTCGATGCGGGCCGAGCGCTCGTTGCCGTAGGGGATGCGCACCATTGCGCCGCGGTTGTTGGCGCTGGCCTTGATCTGATTCGGGGCTTCGTAGTGCGGGTCGAGGCGCCGGTAGGCGTTGACGCTCGGGTTCAGCACCAGGCACAGGTCGTTCGCGCTGTTGAGCACGCGGTCGACGAAGTCCCAGCCCGCCTTGGAGAGCCCGTCCTCGCCGGCCTTGTCGTGAAAGAGGTTCTTGCCCTTCTTGGCGAGCGAGAGGTTGGTGTGCATCCCGCTGCCGTTCACGCCGGTGACGGGCTTGGGCAGGAAGCTCGCGGTGAGGTCCATCTGCGCCGCGACCTGGCGGCAGACCAGCTTGTAGAGCTGGATCTGGTCGGCGGCGATGGTCGCCTCCGAGTAGCCGAAGTTCATCTCGAACTGGCTCGGCGCGACCTCGGGGTGGTCCTTCTCGTTCTCGAAGCCCATCACGCGCTGGGCCTCGGCGGCCCGGTCGATGAAGGTCTTGAGCACGTCCCCCGGCAGCGAGTGGTAGTAGCCGCCGATGGAGACGAACTCGAACTTGCCGGTCTCGTGGTAGTGGCGCTCGGCGTCCCGGCCCTTGAAGATGAAGCCTTCGATCTCCGTCGCCGCGTTGAAGACCGTCCCGTCCTTCTTGAAGAGCTCGTCGCAGTGGGCCTTCAGCCGCGCGCGCATGTCGGCGTGGTAGGGCGTGCCGTCGCGCTCGAGGACCTCGCTGAACATCAGCACCTTGCCCGGGCCGAACACGTCCGAGGGCAGGTAGTAGAGCGACGACCAGTCGAGGGCCAGGCGCAGGTCCGATTCGGACTGGGCCGAGAAGCCGCGGATCGACGAACCATCGAACGTGAGGTTGTCGAGGCTCTTGAGCATGAACTTCTTGTCGTAGTCGAGCATGTGCAGCCGACCCTCGAGGTCGGTGAAGCACACCGTGACCGCCTTGATGCGCTTCTCGGCGGCGAGGGCCTTGACGCGCTGCTCCCTGAGCTCCTCGTGGGGGACCCGCTTCAGCCGCTCTTCCTTGAGCTTGAGATTCAGCTCCTCGAGCTGGTCGTAGGGAATTTCGAGGAAGTCGCGAAGCCCTTTGGTCTCCATGGAACGTCTCCGGGGAAGCAGGTTGAAGGTTACGGATCGCGAAAATAGTCCTTAATTTCTTTTTATCAAGCCTAAGTTAGGACAGTTTTGACTTAAGTGCGTCGACGGTTGCGCTTCCCCTGAGGTCCCAAGGGGTTATGTCGCACCCCCTCGGCCCCGCCGGGTCGCGCGTTCGCCATTTGACGGCGAGGGTGCGTTAGCGCTAAGCCAGCCGCGTTTTCCAAAGGTTCACCACGGAGGCCACCATGGCCACGAAGAAGATGGAAGCGGGGCGGCGCGTGGCGGTGGTGGCAGGACTGCGCACGCCCTTCGTCAAGGCGGGCACCCTCTACCGGGATCTCACCGCCCTGGATCTGGCGCGCGCGGTGGTCAACGAGCTCGTCGCCCGCACCGAGGTGCCGGTGAAGGAGATCGAGGCGCTGATCTTCGGTCAGGTGATCCCCTCGCTCAAGGGGCCGAACGTCGCCCGCGAGGTGGTCCTCGGCACCAAGCTGCCGAAGTCGCTGCCCGCGTTCAGCGTCTCGCAGGCCTGCATCACCTCCATCCGCGCCGCGACCGAGGCGGCGGGCGCGATCCGCACCGGCGAGATCGGCGTCGCCATCGCCGGCGGGACCGAGTCGCTCACCGACATCCCCATGACCGTGAGCCGCACCCTCGCGCAGGCCTTGATGGCCGCGACCAAGGCCAAGACCGTCTCCGAGAAGCTCAAGGCCTTCCGCGGCGTCGGCGGGCGCGATCTCCTCCCCGTCCCCCCCGCGCTGGTCGAGGCCACCACCGGCCTCACCATGGGCGAGAGCGCGGAGAAGATGGCCAAGGAGAACGGCATCACCCGCGAGGCCCAGGATCTCTTCGCGCACCAGAGCCACCAGCGGGTGGCGAAGGCGTGGGCCGACGGGAAGTTCGACGGCGAGGTGATGAAGCTCGCGCTGCCGCCGTCGTTCGGGGAGACCGTCGCCAAGGACAACACCTTCCGCGAGGACAGCGACCTCGGGGCCTACGCGCCGCTCCGGCCGGTGTTCGACCGCAAGTACGGCACCCTCACCGCGGGCAACTCCTCGCCGCTCACCGACGGCGCCGCCGCGGTGCTGCTCATGTCCGAGGAGAAGGCCCAGGCCCTGGGCTACACGCCGCTCGGCTTTCTGCGCGGGTGGGCCTATGCGGCCCTCGACCCGGCGGGCCAGATGCTGATGGGGCCGGCCTACGCCACCCCGAAGGCGCTCGAGGCCGCGGGCGTGACGCTGAAGGACCTGGATCTCATCGACATGCACGAGGCCTTCGCGGGCCAGGTGCTCGCGGTGCTCAAGGCCTTCGGCTCGAAGGCGTTCGCCTTCGAGCAGCTCGGCCGCAGCGAGGCCATCGGCGAGATCGATCCCGCGAAGCTCAACGTGAACGGCGGCTCGATCGCGCTGGGGCACCCCTTCGGCGCGACCGGGGCGCGGATGATCACCCAGAACCTGAGAGAGCTGCAGCGGCGCAACGGCAACCTCGCGCTGATCACCCTGTGCGCGGCGGGGGGCCTCGGCGCCGCCGTCGTCCTCGAGAGGGCTTAAATGACGACCAGCACCTACAAGACCTTCCGCCGCGACAACGGCCCCAACGGCGTCGTGACCCTGATCCTCGACGCCGAGGGGCCGGTGAACACGCTCGGCCTCGCGCTGAGCGAGGACTTCGAGAAGGTCATCCCCGAGCTCGAGAACGACCCCTCGGTGCGGGCGATCGTCCTCTTCTCGGGCAAGAAGGACAACTTCATCGCCGGCGCCGATCTGGAGCTGCTGAGGAGCGTGAAGACCGCCGCCGACGGCGCGGCGATCTCGCGCAACGGCAAGCTGCTCCTCGATCGGATCGAGACCTCGCCCAAGCCCTGGGTCGCGGCGATCCACGGCAGCTGCCTCGGCGGCGGCCTCGAGGTCGCGCTCGCCTGCCGCTTTCGCCTCTCGTCCGAGGAGAAGGTCACCCAGCTCGGCCTGCCCGAGACGCAGCTCGGCCTCTTGCCCGGCGGTGGCGGCACGCAGCGGTTGCCGCGGCTCATCGGCATCCAGGCCGCGCTCGATCTGATCCTCACCGGCCGCGCGCTCAAGGCGAAGAAGGCCCAGAAGCTCGGGCTCCTGGACGAGGTAGTTCCCCGCGCGATCCTGCGGCAGATCGCCGAGGCTCGCGCGTTCGAGCTCGCCGAGGGCAAGCTCACCCCCTCGCGCACCGGCAACGCGCCGCTCGCGTCGGTGCGCGACCCGAAGGAGCTCGCGCGCATGGCGCTCGAGGAGAACCCGGTGGGCCGGCGGGTGCTCTTCCAGCAGGCGAAGAAGAAGCTGATCGAGAAGACCCACGGCAACTACCCCGCCCCCGAGAAGGCGCTGGACGCGGTGCGACTCGGCTTCGAGAAGGGGCTCCCCGCGGGCCTCGAGGCCGAGACCAATGGCTTCGGCGAGCTCGCGGTCTCGGAGGTCGCGAAGCGGCTGATCGAGATCTTCTTCGCGCAGCAGGCGTTGAAGAAGGACTCCGGCGTCGACGGCGCCGGGGTCAGCGCGCGCCCGGTCGGCCACGTCGCGATGCTCGGCGGCGGCCTGATGGGCGGCGGCATCACCTACGTCACCGCCAGCGCGGGCATCCCGGTGCGCTTCAAGGACAAGGACGACGCTGGACTGCGGCGCGGCCTCGCGCACGTGCAGGGGCTGGTCGACGACCGGGTGAAGAAGAAGAGCCTGGGTCGCCAGGAAGGGGTCGAGCTCACGGCGCGCGTGACCGGGACCACCGAGTATTCCGGGATGAAGCACGCCGACGTCTTCATCGAGGCGGTGTTCGAGGATCTGGCGCTGAAGCGCAAGGTCCTCGCCGACGTCGAGGCGTTCGCGAAGCCCAGCGCGGTCTTCGCGTCGAACACGAGCTCGCTGCCCATCGGGGAGATCGCCGCCGAGGCCAAGCGGCCCGAGAACGTGGTGGGGATGCACTACTTCTCGCCGGTGAACAAGATGCCGCTGCTCGAGGTGATCCGCGCGCCGAAGAGCTCGCCCGAGGCCATCGCGACCGCGGTGGCGCTGGGCAAGAAGCAGGGCAAGACGGTGATCGTCGTGAAGGACGGGCCGGGCTTCTACACCACGCGCATCCTCGCCCCGTACATCGGCGAGGCGGGCTTCCTCCTCGGCGAGGGCGCGAGCGTCGAGGAGATCGACGCGGCCCTCGTGACCTACGGCTTCCCGGTGGGCCCGCTGCAGCTGCTCGACGAGGTGGGCATCGACGTCGCCGCGAAGATCGCGGTGATCCTCGAGAAGGCCTTCGGGGCGCGCATGGCGCCGCCGCCCGCGTTCGAGAAGCTGCACGCCGACGGGCGCGCGGGGCGCAAGAACAAGAAGGGCTTCTACTCGTACGTCGAGAAGCAGAAGCAGGTCGACGCGACGGTGTACGCCGCGCTCGGGATCAAGCCCAAGGCGGGGAGCTTCGACCGGGCGGAGCTCGCCGAGCGGCTGAGCCTCCAGATGATCAACGAGGCCGCCCACTGCCTGGGCGAGGGGATCCTGCGCAGCGCGCGCGACGGCGACATCGGGGCCGTCTTTGGCCTCGGGTTCCCGCCGTTCCGCGGCGGGCCGTTACCCCCCGCGGCTGCGCGGGGCGCGAAGCAGGTCGTCGAGCGGCTCCAGGCGCTCGAGGGGCGCTTCGGGGCGCGGTTTGCTCCGGCGCCGCTGTTGGTCGAGATGGCGGCCAAGGGCGAGAAGTTCTACCGGGGGTAGGGCTGCCCTGGTTCGTCGGTCCGGCTGAGGGTCGTTGCCCAGACGCCGAGCTCGTTCTTTCTCGTGCGTTGCCGGAGCCCGACCCTTTCCTTGGCTGCGTTCGGTATGGGCGAATCGTTTGACGTCTCCATATGCGGTACGCATACTCATAGACGTGAAAGTGCGCACGACGGTCCTGCTTGACCCCGCCCTGATGGCCAGGGCGCGCGTCGGCTGTGGGGCCAAGACAAACTCGGGCGCCATCGAGCAGGGGCTTCAAGAACTCGTTCGCAAGGCCTCTCTGCGTCGCTTGGCCGCGCTTGGTGGGACGGATGCAAAGGCCAAGGCGGCTCCGAGACGTCGCCCGTGACCCTCGTCGATACCTGCGTCTGGATCTATTTCCTCAACGGTCGCAGCCCGCGAATTCTTGACGAAATGAATCGCCTCCTGGCTGCGGACGAGGTCCTCGGTCATCCCTTCGTCTACGGCGAGCTGCTGATGGGAACCGGCGGTCGCGGACGGGCAGCGCTGCTGCGTGCCTACCCGGACTTGAGCCACGCGCGGGTGGCGAGCCATGAGAGCGTCGTCGCCCTCGTCGAGCGTCAGAAGCTGGCGAACCAGGGCATCGGCTGGATCGATGCTCACCTGCTGGCGAGCGCGGTGGCGGGTGGCGCGAGGCTCTGGACGGAAGAGGCGCCCTTGAAGAGGGCCGCCGACAAGCTCCTCGCCTGAGAAGCCGCCCTGCGCCACCTGCGCGGCGAGGTGCTTCGCTTCCACCGCCTTCGGCCAGGCCTCGGAGGCGGCGACGAGAGTCTGAGACCGCTCGGGCAGATCGCCGCCGAGAAGCTGCACGCCGACGGGCGCGCGGGGCGCAAGAACAAGAAGGGGTTCTACACCTACGTCGACAAGCAGAAGCAGGTCGACGACACGGTCGATGCCGCGCTCGGGATCAAGCCCCCCCGTTCAACGGCCGGGAGCTTACCCGCGCCGCTCTTGGTCGAGATGGCGGCGCAGGGTGAGCGGTTCTACAGGAGCTAAGCGCAGGGGCGGCTCCTGCGACCGAGTGGCTCTCTTTGTCGGCGCCCACTGGTCAAAGCGAGGGGTCAGAGGCCACGCGGGCTCGCTTGCCTCGCGTTTCGCCTTCTTTGTACTCTGCCGCATGTCGATGCTTGCTCGGTTGCACGCGCTGTTGGTGTCGTTCGTCGTTGCTTGCTCGACCTCGGGAAATGTCAGGCTCCCGGATGGTAGCGGTGACGCCGGAATCTCGGATGCCGGTGTCGACGGCGCGGACGCGGGGCCAGACGCCGGTCCATTCCAGGACGCCGGCCCCCAGATCCCCTCGGCGGCCGGCGGGCCGGTCGTCTTTCGGGTCTCCGATCCAGTGGCGCCCGGCAAGGTGGCGCTTCTCTTCGGCGGTCGGATCGATCCCGACGGCGGTGCGATGGGCTGGCGCCTCCCCGACGACCCCAGCGCGCTTCCCACGCTCACGCCCCCGGTCTTCGAGTCGGTCGGCGGCACCCCGCTCGCGGTGCTGGCGGCGTCCTCGGTTTCGGCGAAGATCGCCGTCCCCGCCACCTGGAACGCGGGGCTGTACGCCGTCCGGCTGGAGAACGACGCTGGGCTGTCCGCCGCCATCTATCTGAACCACACCGAGCTCTGGTGGTGGATCGGCGGGCCGAACCCCCACGGAAGCGAGGTCGCCCCTGGCGACACCGTGCGCGCTTTTGGCCGCAACCTGGGCACGACGCCCAGCGCCTATCTCCTGCCCGCCGATGGCGGCATCGGGGTCGTGACGCTCACGCCGATGCGCGCGGCCACCGACGATGACTACAACGCCACGTTCTCGGTGCCGGACGCGGCCGCCTTGGGCAGCTATGACCTCGCGATCGGCAACGGCTTCGGCGGCGCCCTGGGCTTCAGCGCGACCTTGCCCTTGTCGGTGGCGTCGGCCCCGTCGGCCTGGCCCACCACGCGCTTCGACGTCACCACCTTCGGCGCCGTCGGCGATGGCGGCGTCGACGACTCGACGGCGTTTCAGGCCGCGTTCTCCGCCGCCGGCATGAACGACGGCGGCGTGGTCTACGTCCCCGCCGGCACCTATCTCGTGCGAAAGCCCTTGGTGATCCCGCCCAACACGCTCGTCGAAGGCGCCAGCCCGAACACGAGCATTCTCACGAGCGACGCGGCCAACCAGGCCCAGCCCTTGATCGCCGGCGATGGCCACCTGGCGATCGCCCACCTGGGCCTGCGCGCCGAGGGCATCCGCCGCCTCTTCACCTGCCCCGACGACAGCGGCCTGTGGAATGACTACGGCGTCAATGAGTCGGTCGTGAGCAAGCGCTGTGTCGACGCCGATCTCGAGGATCTCGACGTCGAGAACGACACCGTCTGGATCCCGACCGACGCCGGGCCTCGCGGGTTCATGTCCGTGCTCCTGTTCGGGCAGGACCTTCGGGTTCGCGGCTCCACGTTCACGACCCGGAGCTCGAGTCCCCTGCTGATCGTGGGCTCGCGCCACTCCCAGGTGTCGGGCAACACCTTCTACGACGGCAACGGCTACCTGCCCGCACAAGACGTCTCGGAGAGCGTCATCGAAGGCAACGAGGTCACCCATGCGCCGGGGTTGATCGGAAACACGATGGGCTTCCAGGGCAACGCGATCCGGCTCTACATCGCGCGCAACAACGTCCACGACGGCAACGGAAGCTATGGCGAGGGGATCACCTTTGACACCTCCTACGATGCGGCGTGGCTGGGGACTCCGCTCGCAGCGAACGGCACCGGCCTCACTCTGGGTTTCGCCGACGGCGGTCCCGGCTTCGCGGACTCCGGCCTCGCGGGTCTGGCCTGCACGGTGATCGGCGGGACGGGCATGGGGCAGCAACGGCAGATCCTCGACGCGGGCCTCTATGGCTTCGAACTCGTCTCACCCTTCGACCTGCCACTCGACTCCACCAGCGTGGTCGCGGTCTTGAGCGACAAGACCGACACGGTCCTCACCAAGAATCGCATCGCCAACGCTTCGGTCGCGGTCCAGCTCTACTCGCAGGGCTACGGCTTCATCATCGATGGCAACGACACCTATGCCACCGGGGGCTCCTACGCCATGGGCTGGGACTTCATGCAGGGTGGCGACGCTAGACGGCGCTTCTCGGTCGACTACTTCAACACCTGGCTCAACAACAGCTTCGACGGTGGCTACTCGCCGGATTCGGGTCTGTACTACGCGCAGACCTTCAAGGGCGGCGCCCTCGGTCCGCTCGAGAGCATCTCCGGCTTCACCTCCGCCGTCACCCCGCCCCTGCGCGGCATCAGCCACCTCGGCGCGGTCGTGCGCGCCAACCGGATCTCCGGCGCTGTCGTGATGGGGGCGATCTTTGGCTCCACGGGCCCGCCTCCCACGACGCCACCCACCATCGGTGACGCCTACCTGGGCCGGGACGCGATCTTCGAGGACAACGTGTCGAATGGAGCGCCGCTCGGGCTCGGGATCTGGCCTTGGTACGTGGATTCGCTCGTGCGCGGCAACCAGATCACCGGCAGCCCGCTTCCGTACGTGGACCGCGGCACGGGAACCTGGTCGGATCTCGATGGGGGTTGAGTCCGGACGATGACGTGGCCGTGTTGGCCCTCAGGCTCGTTGCCGCCTGATCGGTTTCAACTACGCCACCTGCGCGGCGAGGTGCTTCGCTTCCACCGCCTTCGGCCAGGCCTCGGGGCACTCCATGTAGGCCATGAGCACGAGGTGGCGCAGCTTCGCGTGGCCCTGGCCCAGCATCGGCCAGCGCGAGCGCTCGCAGCCCTGGATGCACTTCCTGCGCGCCTCGAGGGGGAGCGCGCTGAAGCTGCGGCCCGTCCGCGCCAGGAGGGGCACGAGCTTCTCGAGCAGCTCGAGGTGCCCGCAGATCTCGCTGCGTTCGGCGGCGGGGAGCTGGTAGAGCCGGCTCGCCGCCGCTCTGCAGATCGATCGGATCTCGTCGGGGCGCAGCGCCTCCGAGAGCAAGGCCTCGGAGGCGGCGACGAGGGTCTGGGACAGCTCGGGCGAGAGCCCGGCCCGGCCGCGCTGCCGCAGGACCCAGCTCCAGATCAGGGACTGCTCACCATGGGGGTTCGACGCTTTCGTTCCCAAGCTTGCGACGCCTCCGTTCCCCCGGAAAGCCGCAACCAACTTCTGAATCGTAACCCCACCTTCCGACATTTGTCACGCTTTGGTGCTTGGGCGTGTGGCAGGTTGTCTTACATTCGAACAAGATCAGGGCTGTGAATAACACTGTCAGAGCCATCGCCTAAGTTGCCGCCATGCCAGGCGTTCTGGTCTTCGACATCGAGACCGTCCCAGACCAGGAGTTGCTGTTCTCCGAGAGCCACCCGGACATCCCGGTGCCCGGCAGCGCCGCGGAAGCCAAACCGGACGCGCTCCCCAAGATCCCCTTCAACCGGGTGGTGCTCATCGGCGCGGCGCGGCTGTCGGCCGAGGCCACTTGGGGCGGCGAGCAGTACCAGCTCGAGGCCCTGACGATCCTCAACGGCGCCGAGCCCGACCTCCTGCGGCAATTCTGGAAGCTCGCCGAGGGGATGCGGCTCGTGAGCTTCAACGGCCGCCACTTCGATCTCCCGGTGCTCGAGAGCCGCTCGCTGCGCCACGGCCTCGCGCTCCCCTGGTACTTCGCGGACGGCTCGGTTCGCGGCGATGCGGAGCGCCACCTCGATCTGCTCCAGTTCCTCTCGAACGGGGAGCCCAAGAACCGGGCGAAGCTGCACGACTACTGCAAGCTCGTGGGCCTCCCGGGGAAGATGGGCATGGACGGCAGCCGGGTCGCCGAGCTGGTGCGCGAGCACCGCACCGCCGAGCTCTCGGCCTACTGCGCCACCGACGTGCTCCAGACCCTCGGGCTGTTCCTGCGGGTCCAGCGGCTGCGCGGCGTGTGCCAGCCGGTCGCCTATCCGGCGATGCTGCGCGGGGTGCGGGACGCCATCGCGCGCCTCACCGAGCACCGCACCGGGCTCGAGCGGGAGAAGCTGCTCGCCTTCCTCGCGCGCTCGGACGCCTTCTGGCGCGGGGTGGAGCCGGTGCTCGCAAAGGTCGGCGCCGCGCTCCCCTCGCGGTAGGTTTCGAGGCCGCGCGGGCCCCGCGAACATCTCGTCGAGGTGCTCGGACGGCTTGCCGGCTCAGCGAACGATCGGGAGCTTCCCGGCCTGGGCCACGGGGATGGGCTCGTCGGCGATCTCCATCCACAGCCGGTGGGTCCCCCGGTGATCCCTGAGGTACGCGAAGACGCCATCGAAGAGCACCTGCTCCCCGGCCTTGAGCCCGAGGCACGCGAGCGCGCTCTCGTGGGGGGAGAGGTGCAGCACCGCCACGGTGCGCTCGCCGCCAGGGGTGGGGAGCACGCAGGTCTCGGCCTTCAAGGCGCCGAGCGCGGCGAAGGCGTCGAGGATGTAGCCCTGGTTGAACTCGATCCCCTCGAGCAGCGCCTCGCTCACCTCGGTGGCGATCTCGCGCCCCTCGGCGTCGAGCTCGTCGATCCCCTCGATGTGCAGGTCGGCGTGCTCGAGCGCCCGCTCGAACTCGTGGCGCAGGAAGCGCAGGAGGGCGAAGAGCCCGTCGTTCATGGGCGGCAGCGGTGGCAGCTTCGGCACGTTCAAGGGTATACACCAACTCGCGATGACTTGGGCCCGTGGTCAGGTGGTGGCGCTCCCCCACCAGAGCGAGGCGCTGCGCGGCAATCCGCTCGGCGATCCCTCCGCGCGCACCCTGCACGTCTACACCCCGCCGACGTACGCGGACGGCCGCCGCTACCCGGTGGTCTTCCTGCTCGCGGGCTTCACCGGGACGGGGCAGAGCTTCCTCAACTGGTCGGCCTGGCAGGAGGCGCTGCCCGAGCGGCTCGATCGCCTCATCGGGAGCGGCGCGCTGCCGCCGTGCCTGGTCGCGCTGCCCGACGGCTTCACCCGGCTCGGGGGCTCCCAGTACGTCAACTCGCCGGCCGTGGGCCGCTACGTGGACTACCTGTGCGACGAGCTCGTGCCCCTCGTCGACGCGCGGCTCCGGACCCTCGGCGACGGGGGGCGGGCCATCGCGGGCAAATCCAGCGGCGGCATCGGCGCGCTCTGGCAGTGCCTGGAGCGGCAGGGCCTCTTCTCGGCGTGCGCGTCGCAGTCGGGCGACGCCGCGTTCGAGCTCTCGCTCGCGCCCGCGTTCCCCCGCGCGGCGCTGGCCCTCGCGATGTGCGGGGGGCTCGCTGCCTTCTGGGCGAAGCGCGCGGGGGGCGAGCCCCCCGGCCCGGGCGACCACGATCTCCTGAACACCCTGGCCTGCGCGGCGGCCTACTCACCGTGCCCGGCGACTCCGAGCGCGCCGTGGGGGTTCGAGCTGCCCTTCGATCCCGAGACCGCACGGACGCGGCCTGAGGTCTTCGAGCGCTGGCTCGCCTTCGACCCGGTGCGCGCAGCCGCCGGGCGGCCCGAGGGGCTGCGCGCCTTGAAGGCGCTGCACCTCGACGCGGGGAGGTCCGACGAGTTCAGCTTGCAGTTCGGGGCCCGGCTGCTCTCGCGCGAGCTGACCCGGCTGGGGATCGCCCATCGGCACGAGGAGTTCGACGGCGGCCATCGCAACACCGGCCACCGCTGGGACGTGGCGCTGCCTTTTCTCGTCAACGCGCTGGCCCCCGCCCAGCCGGTCCGGTAGAAAGCCGCCCCTATGGCCAAGAGCCCCTTCGAGTACACCGGCGACGACGACTTCAAAGCGCAGATCCAGAGGCTCGAGCTCGACCTGACGATCGAGAAGGTGAAGGCGCGCATCACCGAGGTCGCCCACGGCGACGCGGTGGTGACGCCCACCGCGCTGATGGCCGAGCTCGTCGGCGAGAAGATGGAGGCGGAGAACCTCGCGGACCCCGAGGCGGCGCAGGCCTTCGCGCTCAACTTCCTGTCCCTGTGGAACGAGGCGGTGGCCTCGCGGCCCGAGGGCGAGGCGAGCGACGCCTGGAAGACCGAGGTTCAGGCGCGCATCGAGATCGAGGCCAAGGAGGCGCGAAAGCCGTACATCGCCCCCGACAAGCCCGGCCGGAACGATCCCTGCGCGTGCGGGAGCGGCAAGAAGTTCAAGAAGTGCCACGGGGCGTAGCGCCTCACAGGTCCTCGTCGAGGATCGGGAGCGCGAGCGCCCCCTTCAGATCGAAGTGCCACCACTCGCGGCGGATGGGGGTGAAGCCCGCCGCGCGCATGGCGGCGCCGAGCGCGTCGCGGTGCTGGCGCGCCGCCGCCGAGACCCCCTCGGTGGCCCCGCGCGCCGGCGGGTCGGGCACATAGGCGAAGTGGGGGGGGCGCGCCACCCCCCCCCGCAGCAGCAGCCGCGCCCGCACCGAGGCCGC
>VFSW01003827.1_pt1 | contig 22535 bp, 12 predicted proteins | sample 5358111 | NCBI WGS metagenome assembly VFSW01 (sample SAMN11554181, study PRJNA540505) | mine drainage metagenome | isolation source: sediment from site ElyBrook_90M | place: USA: Ely Copper Mine, Vershire, VT | collected 2017 | reverse complement strand
CCGGAGAGCTATAAGGGAGAGTAGCGAATTCCCTACCCCATCTCTTTAAATCCCAGTCGTTATTCCACCGTCACCGATTTCGCCAGATTCCTCGGTTGATCGACATTGCAGCCGCGAGCGGTGGCGATATAATAGCTAAGCAATTGCAGCGGAACGACGGAAAGAATCGGCGTAAGCATTTGGAGCGTTCGCGGAATGTAGATCACCTGCTCGGCAAGAGCGTGGATTTTCGTGTCGCCTTCGGTGGCAATAGCGATGACGTGCCCCTTGCGCGCGCGAACTTCCTGAATATTGGAGAGGATCTTCTCATATACATCGTCCTGCGGCGCAACGACGACGACGGGCATGTTCTCGTCAATGAGCGCGATCGGGCCGTGCTTCATCTCGGCAGCAGGATAGCCTTCGGCGTGGATGTAGGAAATTTCTTTCAATTTTAGCGCGCCTTCGAGCGCGACGGGATAATTATAGCCGCGACCAAGATAGAGAAAATTCGAAGCCTCTTTGAAAATCTCGGCGAGTGCGATAATCTGGCGCTCGGTGTCCTTAAGCGTCTGCTGGACTTTTTCCGGCAGTTCGAGCATCTCGCGGATCATCGCGCGGCCATCGATGACGGAGAGATGCCGCACCCGGCCCAACATTATCGTAAGAAGCGCAAGCACCGTAAGTTGCGAGGTAAAAGCTTTCGTCGAAGCAACGCCGATCTCCGGACCGGCGTGAATGTAAACGCCACCATCGGATTCGCGCGCGATCGTCGAGCCGACGACATTCACGATGCCGAGCGCGAGCGCGCCTTTGCGCTTGCCTTCGCGCATCGCCGCGAGCGTGTCCGCCGTTTCGCCCGATTGCGAAATGCCGAACATCACATCCTCATCCTCGACAATCGGATTGCGATAGCGGAATTCGCTCGCGTATTCAATATTGACGGGTACGCGCGCATACTGCTCGATCATGTATTTGCCGATGAGGCCGGCATGGTAGCTTGTGCCGCAGGCGGTGATGATAATTCGCTTGGCGCGCCGAAGCTCTCGTAAATGGTTTTGCAAGCCTCCCAAAACGACGTTGCCTTCCTCTTCGAGAATGCGCCCGCGCATGGCATCGGTGATGGTGTGCGGCTGCTCGTGAATCTCCTTGAGCATGAAATGCTCGAACCCGCCTTTTTCGATGGCTTCGAGTTCCATCTCGATTAGCTCGATCGGCTTGGTGATCTCAATGTTCGAAATCGTGCGCGTTCGAATTCCGCTTCGTGAGACGGTCGCCATCTCGTTGTCGGAGAGATAAATCACCTGCCGCGTGTGCGCGATGATCGCAGCCGCGTCGCTCGCAATAAAATATTCGTTGTCGCTGCCAACGCCGATGACGAGTGGCGAACCTTTGCGGGCGCAGACAATTTCGTCGGGATCGTCCGCGGCAATAACGGCAATGCCATAGGTGCCGATGACTTCATTCAGCGCGAGGCGGACAGCTTCGGTCAGGCTTCGTTCTTCTGAATACAATTCGCCGATCAAATGCGCGAGGACTTCCGTATCGGTCTCGCTGCGGAAGGTATGTCCGCGCGCGATGAGGCGTTCCTTGATGGTCGAATAATTTTCGATGATGCCATTGTGGATGATCGCGATCCGGTCGTTTTGGTCGGTATGCGGATGGCTGTTCGTATCGCTCGGAATGCCGTGTGTGGCCCAGCGCGTGTGGCCGATACCTACCGTGGAACGGTGGGGCGAGCGCGCCGAAAGCTCTTCTAAGTCAGTTACCTTACCTTTGCATTTTTCGATGACGAGGCGCGTGCCGGTCACGAGCGCCGTAGCATGTCCATTCGAAGAAACTGACCGAGGCAATTCTTCCAGCAGGGCAAGACCTGCGGAATCATAGCCACGATATTCCAGCCGCTTCAGGCCGGAGAGAAGAATGGGAGTTGCCTCCTGATTACCGATATAGCCGACGATTCCGCACATGCTCGAACGATGATGAATGATGAATGATGAAATTATGTGGTGTGACGAACAAACTCTGTGCTTGTTCCGATTGCAAAAAAAATCGGGTATCGGGGAAACCCGATACCCGATGCATGAAACCGAAATACCCGGTTAATTCACATTCCAAATCCTGATCTCAGTTCCATATATAGCGGCGGCGAGCTTGCCATCGGGGCTGATCGCCACGCCGCTCGAATTCCCGAAACTCGCCGGAGCATCGAAAAGATGATACGGGGAGCCGTCGGTGATGTTGAAGAGGCCGACAGTATTAGAGCCGCCGGACTGATACTGACCGATGAAGGTGGTGTTGTCCGGCGCGATTCCGTAAGAGCCGCCGTACGATGGGTTAATCGTGCCCGTAGTGATCTTCGAGGCAGTCTGGGTATTGTAAAAATTGAGCACGCTCATATTATCAATTCCGAGAATGGATCCATCGGCGGACGTTCGAACGGTCGAATTATAACTACCGATAGTGGTCTGGAAAGAAGAGAGAAGCTTATCGGTGGCGATGTCCCACAAATATAGCGTCTCATAGCTCCAAAGAATAAGCTCGGTTCCGGACGCTGCTGTGCCGAGAACTTGGTAGTACGCCGGAGAAGAGAACTTCTGTATCACCTTGGTCTGAGATAGATTGTAATCAACGACGCCTAAAACTTTGCCTTGATTGGAGTCGTTGGAAGAAGCAAAAACGTCGAGACCGTCTTTCGAAAAGACCGCAGAGTTTGCTGACACACTGGTTGGTGTTAATCGAGTGCCAGTGACGGTCCAACAGTCGAAGCTTCCTGTGCCGAGGGTTGGTGCACCGCGCGGTAGTTGCGTTTGGCTCACGAGGGTCAGAAGCTTGCTGCCATCCGGACTAAAGGCGATGGAGGCCACTGGAAGTTTTGTTGTCGTGACAGTAAACTGCGATACCGCGCTCCCAGTATTTACATCGAGAACGATGACATCCGTGCCATTCGATGCCATCGTCGCAACCTTGGAGCCATCGGGACTAAAGGTTAACGCCGCAGCCGAGAAGCTGCCGGGAATGTCGAGATGCACGTCGCTTGTCTGGCCATTGCAGGCAACGATCGCCGGAAGAGAGGTCGTGGTGCCTTCCGCTCCTGCTGTAACGGTCTGAGGCTGCGCAACATCGCCGGCCGCCGCCGTTGCGGCAAGGGTAAGAGGCATGCCAGAGGGGGCAATCAGCTTAATAATTCCATCCGTGGTATAGGAGTAGGTCATGCCACCACTCCATGTGGCGAAGATCATTCCTGGGGTTGGCTGGTGGTTGCAATTTTCAAGAGTGCCCGTAAGATAATTCGGACACGGCGAAGCGAGCGAAATTTGTCCCACATCGGTCGTAACGTTTGCTGGGATATTTTCGACAATCGGAGTATTCGTCCAATATACACCGTTATTTTCATTCGCCAGCACTTGCAGCATAACGTTATTGTTATTTGCAGCGACCCTGACGCTAAATCGTCCGCCTCCGTCCGTTAGTACATAAGGCTGGCCGCCTTCGACATACGCGCCGAGATTGACGACCACGCCGGGGATGGGAACGTCATTGCAAACGATCGTGCCCGTGATGGTTCCATAAGGGCATTGCATGTCGTAATTCCAGAATGAGAAGTGCGCAACCGTCCCCACATAATCATAGCCCTGTTTTATCGCGCTGCCTTGTTCCTTCCACATCCCGAGGTTTTCATCGAAATACCAAAGTGGAATCGAGGCGGGCGCGGTGGCTTGGTCGGCGGTGGCGATTGGCATCGTGAGCGTTGCGGGTTTGCTGGGATCGGGCTGAAGCGTTTCACCGCTCGATCCGTGCAATTCAGCAATAATGACGCCGTAAGATTGAAGCTCCGTTTGCGTGCCATCGGTTTGCTGGCCGGTGAGATCCCCCGCGAAGAGATTGGCAAAATTCCCATTCCCGGGATCGAGATGCTCGGCGCTCACGGAAACCGAGCCAGTGTACGTCGCGCCGGAAGACGTCACGACTCCTCCGGGAGCCAGCGTAATGCTGCCTCCCGCCGCTAGATTTAGGGTGCCTCCGCTTGCGGCGTCGAGCGTGCCGATGGGCGTGCTACTCGCGAGCGTGATCTGCATATAGGTCACGCCATTCACGGTCGGGATGGCGGCGCGGGCGCCATCGAAATATCCGGCCTTCTTCGCGAGGATAAAAGTGCGCTCCGAGGAAACGTTCGTGTTCTGGATAAAGAATAATCCGTTGGCGTCCGTGGTGGCGCTGCCATTTTGCCCGGTGACGGTCACGCCGGCGATAGCGGCGCCCGATTCATCGGTCACACGGCCAGCGATCGTTGTGGTGATGGTTGCGCCTTCGGGCGGCGTGGTCGGGGAATTCACTTTTCGGCATCCGGCCGCGAAAGCAAGCAGCGCCGCACATGCGAGGACTGCTGTTCGGGATGATAATCTGGAATGTTGCGGTTTCATGGTTTTGAAAAAATGATGTCGTTTGTTTGTTTAATGGACGTGAAACCCAGGCGGAGGCTGAGCCTCCGCAAAGGGTTCATCCCAAGAATGCTTTGAAACTCCAAAAGTTACAGCAACCCGGCAAAATAATTGGAAGCAGACTGAATTAGTCCTCTCCTTTTCAAGAGCCCGTCCTGGGGTAGTTAGATTAATTGCGGGATTCGTTATGACCCCGGCGTGGTTTAGACGAAAACATTTTTCGTTCCTGATTTATGAGACATAGCACAATCGTTCGCACACTTTTTTTTGGTTTAGTCTTCCTGTTGGGCTCGTATTGCCATCCCGGCTCGGCCCGCTCGCAGTTTGCCATTCGTCCGGCTTCGCCGCCGGCCTATATTCATGCCGGGCGGTCGGAACGGCGGAAATCGGCTACCGAGCAACCTCTTTCGACGCTTTACAGTCACGGCAATCCGACCGCAGAGGAACAATGGATTCTCGAACGGATCAATTGGGCGCGGGCGCATCCGGATTCCGAGGGCATCCGGCTCGCCAATGTCACCGATCAATATGTAGTCTCCGATTACCAGCAATGGCAAACGCCGACGCCACAGCAAGTCCGCTCCGATTTTGCAACGTATCCTGCTGAGCCGCCGCTGGCCTTCAATGCCTCGCTCATTACCTCCGCGACCAATCACAGCAAGGAGATGCTGGCAGTCGATAGCATGTATCATGTCGGCCCGGATGGAACCCATATGACCCGGATGAATGCCGCTGGATATTTTCCAACTGGCTACAGTGGCGAAAATGTCGGAGCCTACGACCGAGACCTGGAAGAGGACCACGATGGCTTCCAAATCGACTTTGGGAACCCGGGACTGGGGCATCGCTTGAATGATATGAATTTCGATCCAACCGGTCCATTTTATAGGGAAATTGGCATCGGCATCATTCATGGCGGCGCTGGGTGGCCGGATGTTGGCCCGATCATCACGACCGAAGATTTTGGCGATGCCGGAAAAACATTCATTCTCGGGGTCGCTTACACCGACAACAACCACAATAATTTCTACGACATCGGCGAAGGAGATTCCGGCGTGAAGATTACGGTAACCGGCGGTTCCTATTATGCTGTGACTTCCGGTTCCGGAGGCTATGCGATACCCTATTCGGGGCCAAACGGAAGCGTGACCGTCACAGCGTCCGGCTGGCCGTTCCCGACTCCGGTCACAAAGACCGTTGATTTCGAAGGCGAGAATGTAAAAGTCGATTTCAATCCCGACCTGACGGACTACCCGACGCAGGCAACGCTTGTGCTGCCGGCGGCGGATACAACGGTAAATGCCGATTCTGTTACGTTTACTTGGGATAGCGTCGCGCTGGCGACGAAATATCACATCGAAATCGGCACGGACTCGCTGCTGAAAAAGACGCTGGTAAAGAATGACTCCCTTTTGACCGCACCCGATACCGTGTTCAAATATGGGATATTCAAGGACAGCACTACCTACTACTGGCGCGTGCAGGCGAAAAACTTGAAGGGCCTCGGGCCGTGGTCGTCAATTGCAGTATTTTCGGTCGGGCTTTCACCGAGTCCGGTTATGCTCATCTCACCCGCCAATGGCGCGATCGTTGGGGATAGCGACGTGACATTCCTCTGGCATATAGCCAATAAAGGTGTGCAATCGTATTCGATTGTCGTCTCTTCGAAGAAGACAATGAGCGATACCGTCTGGTCGGATATGATCCAGAGCAATCCGAACGATACGACGGATATTGCGCCGGCTTTGAATTTCCAGGTGGGGCAGACCTACTATTGGACTGTCTATGCCTATAACGATTTCGGCTGGGGCCACCCGAGCGCAGCCAATAGCTTTGCCTTCGCATCCTCTTCGGTCGCCTCGCCCACCTCCACCACAGAGCCTGCCATTGCGATTTCGCCGAATCCCGCGATGGGCATGACGCATATTTACTTCACCCTCCCCACGACGCAGGATGTATCGCTTCACTTGTTTAATAGCGTGGGAGAAAAAGTGAAGTCCGCCGCCCTGGGAACGCGCCCGGCGGGGCCGAACGAGTACGATTTCGATGGGTCTTCGCTTGCGGCAGGAACCTATTCGTTCGAACTTCGGGTTGGGAGCCAAATTCGAACGGGAAGGATTGTTCTGGTAAAATAATTTACGCTGAAAAAGCCCCCTCCTAAAGAAGGAGGGGCATTGGCGACGATCCCGGGGTGGTGATCGTGCTTAAAATAACCGCCCACCCTCTCCCCCTTCTTTTTTAGGAGGGGGAGTAACTAAAATATTCGCTTTTTAAACTTCCTTCCCAAAATGTTCGTATTTTTGCAAATCAAATCTTTTTACGAACGTACTCGAACCACCGGAATAACAACTGAATGCACTTTCCCAGACTTGATCGCCGACGATCAACCATAAAATCAGCCAGCCGCCTTTTGTCCGCCATTGCTGTGGCGGCAACCCTATTTTATTCCAGCGCGGCATTCGCTCAAAATTCGCCAGCTCCTGGCGTCGCTGATACATCTTATTCACAGGATACGACGCACGCGCAGATGGCAATCGTCCATCCGAGCGCGGCTGCCGAGACGCAGGCTCCGGAAAACAGTCCGGGCGGGGAAGCAAACCTTGTGATTCCGGATCTGACGAGCGTTTCGTTCCTGGGCGTGTCGGGACACAATCTCCTGCTTATGGGACTCATTTTTTGCGTCCTCGGCCTTGGGTTCGGTCTCACTATTCTTGTGCGGCTGAAAAACATGCCGGTGCATCGCTCGATGCGTGAAATCTCCGAACTGATTTGGGAAACGTGCAAAACGTATCTCATCAAGCAGGGCAAATTCCTCGCGCTCCTCTGGATATTCATTGCTGTCGTCATTATTCTCTATTTCGGCGTGCTGTCTCCAACGCCGGGGCATCCGGTATTGCAGACGGTACTCATTATCCTGCTCTTTAGCGTCATTGGCGTGCTGGGCAGCTATGGCGTTGCGTGGTTCGGCATTCGGGTCAACACCTACGCGAACTCTCGCACGGCTTTCGCGGGCCTGGCTGGCAAGCCGTATCCGATTTATAAAATTCCGTTGCAGGCCGGCATGAGCGTGGGCATGATGCTCGTCTCCGTCGAGCTATTGATGATGCTCTTCATCCTGCTTTTTATACCGGGATATTATGCGGGACCCTGTTTTATCGGATTTGCGATCGGGGAATCCTTAGGCGCCTCCGCACTGCGAATAGCCGGTGGAATTTTTACCAAGATCGCGGATATTGGTAGCGACCTGATGAAGATCGTCTTCAAGATCAAGGAAGACGATGCCCGCAACCCCGGCGTCATTGCCGATTGCACGGGCGATAACGCCGGCGATTCCGTGGGACCTTCTGCGGACGGATTCGAGACGTATGGCGTCACCGGAGTCGCGCTTATCACCTTTATCCTGCTCGGCGTGCATGATTCGACGGTTCAGGTGCAGCTCCTCGTCTGGATCTTTGCGATGCGCATTATGATGCTTGTTTCGAGCGCCGGAGCCTACTTCTTCAATGAGGCGATCGCAAAAGCACGCTTTGGCAAAGCGGACAAAATGAATTTCGAATCGCCGCTGACATCGCTCGTCTGGTACACGTCGATCATCTCGATTATTCTGACGTTTATCGTATCGTACTTTATTATCCCCGAACTTGGTGGCGATACGACGCTGTGGTGGAAACTTTCGTGTATTATTTCCTGCGGCACACTTGCTGGCGCGGTGATTCCCGAATTGGTGAAGGTTTTCACGTCGGTTAATTCCGGGCACGTTAAGGAAGTGGTTACCTCCTCGCGCGAAGGCGGCCCATCGCTCAATATCCTTTCAGGATTGGTGGCGGGTAACTTCTCGGCGTTCTGGATTGGGCTTTCGATGGTCGCGCTCATGTCCATTGGCTATTACGTGAGCATGCACGGCCTCGCGATCAATATTAATGGCCCGAATACGCCGCTCATGCTTGCGCCCGCCGTCTTTGCATTCGGCCTAATAGCATTCGGGTTTCTCGGCATGGGCCCCGTCACGATTGCCGTCGATTCCTATGGGCCGGTGACCGATAACGCCCAGTCCGTCTATGAGCTATCGCTGATCGAGCAAGTGCCGGATGTGGTAAATGAGATCAAGCGCGATTTTGGAATGGACGTTAATTTCGAGCGCGCGAAGGACCTGCTCGAAGAGAATGACGGCGCGGGCAATACATTCAAGGCTTCGGCGAAACCGGTGCTTATCGGCACGGCCGTCGTTGGCGCGACGACGATGATCTTCGCGATCATCATGGCGCTCACGAACGGGCTGACGACGAACTTGCAATTTCTTTCGATCCTTCACGCGCCTTTCGTGCTGGGACTCATTACCGGCGGCGCGATCATTTATTGGTTCACCGGGGCTTCCATACAGGCGGTAACGACGGGCGCCTACCGGGCGGTGGAGTTCATCAAATCGCACATCAAGCTCGATGGGGTCGAGAAAGCATCCGTGAGCGACAGCAAGAAAGTGGTGGAAATCTGCACGGAATACGCGCAACGCGGAATGATCAATATCTTCCTCGCCGTCTTTTTCGCGACGCTCGCGTTCGCGTTCATCGGGCCGTATTATTTTATCGGCTATTTGATTTCGATTGCAATCTTCGGATTGTATCAGGCGATCTTCATGGCGAATGCCGGCGGCGCGTGGGATAACGCGAAGAAGATCGTAGAAGTGGTTTTGAAACAGAAGGGTACACCGCTCCACGATGCCACAGTCGTGGGTGACACGGTGGGCGATCCATTTAAGGACACGTCCTCGGTAGCGTTGAACCCGGTTATTAAATTTACAACGCTCTTTGGGCTGCTGGCGGTGGAGCTGGCGGTGAAGCTGACGATCCAAGTTGGCACGCACCTTAGCCACGTTATCGCTGCGGCCTTTTTGGGTGTTGCAATTTACTTTGTGTGGCGTTCATTCTATAAAATGCGAATTACAGCGGAGTAGAAATAGTGGCAAAAGCAAAAAAATACGGTGGATACCGGCAGGCACAACGGCCTTTTACGCCGGCGGAAGACAAGCTCATTAAATCCTTGCGGATGAAGGGCAAAACGGGCGCGGAAATTGCGCTGGAACTGCACTGCCATAAAGGCGCGGTGCATCGTCGGCTGCGTGAAATGGGCCTGAGCAATAAAGGCTTCTGGAGCGAGATGCGCGCGCAGGAACAAAAGAAGGCCGCGAAGCCAAAAGCGAAAGCCCGGTAGCCGCAGCCTTCAGGCTGCGTGGCGATTAGTCAAGGACGCTCTCCGATACGGAGAGCGTCCGTTGTTCTCCTGCCCAGGCGATTAGGAGGCGCGCCCCATAGGGCAGCGTCCACTTCTGCTTTTCGTGACCGAACGGAAGTCCTGAAAGAACCGGTACCTTCAGTTTCCTGAAATAATCGTCGAAGATCTCTTCGAGCGATAGTGTCGGCGCGTCCGCATCCTGGCTGCAGTTGGTGAACTGGCCGAGCAAAATGGCCCGTGCCTCATCGAGTAATCCGGCAAGCCGAAGTTGCGCCAAGTGCGCATCGATTCGGCGCGGCTTTTCGTCGATCTCTTCAAAAAAGGGAATCGCAGATTTGAAGGAGGGCTGATACGGCGTTCCCAACAAACTGCAGAAGACCGTGAGGTTGCCGCCGATCATGCGGCCCTCGGTTGCGTCTTGAACGGCGGAGGAATCACCCCCCAGCCCCCGCTTATTCCGCTTTGCTGCATCGGAGGGGGAGTTCGGTAGTGGTAATTCGCCGAGAGGCTTGGTGCTCGTCATTGCGCGCCAGAAATGTTCTTCGGTAAACGGATCGATTCCGTCCCATAGGTCCACGCCGGGCATGGGGCCGAAAAAGCAGGATGCGAGCCTCGTTTTTTTATGGAGTGCGGCGAAAAGCGATGTTGCGTCCGAATAGCCGACGACGATTTTTGGATTCCTGCGGATGAGATCGTAGTCTATTTTGTCCAGCAGCCGAACAGATCCATATCCCCCGCGATGGTAGAAGATCGCACGCACGCGCTTTGTGCGAAACATCGCATGAAGATCGGCAATGCGCTCCTTATCGGAGGCCGCGAGATAGCTTCTTGCCGTCAGTGCGTTGCGAAGATGCTTTCCCAGCTCTACGCGATACCCTAATTTTTCGAAATACCGAACGGATTTTTCGATTCGCTCTTCGGAGCGCGGCGGGCTGGCGGGCGCGATAATTCCTATGACATCGCCAGCGCGGAGTGCTTTCGCTTTTACCATTCTTCAAAAATACGGAATAATCGGGGCACAATTCTCGGATGTGGGTTATCCACATCATCCCAAAGCGGCGATGGAACAAAGAAAGGCATTATTACCGTGCGATTTCTTGTAACCGAGGTGATTTCTCGCGTTCTTGTATGGCGAAATGGACCGCGAGGAAACTTTCTCGTTCCGCATCGGGATACATTAGCGCGATTAATAAATTATTACTATGAAACATTGCTTCCGCATTCTTTTCTTCCTTATAGCTTCTCTTCTGCTGCTTCCAATTACGCGTTTATGGGCGCAGGGCGGTGTTAGCTCATCCGGGACCGACTATTGGCTCCAGTTCATGCCGAATGGCGCTGGAGCCGGCACCACGCAGGTGTACGAGAATTTATTCATTGCCAGCGGCACCGATAATAAAGTCACGATCTCGGGACCAATAAATTATACGTTCACGATGTCCGCCGGACAGGTACATGATATTCCTCTGACCGATGTGATGAATTCGGTAGACGAGGTGCCGCAGGCCGATGCCATTCACGTTACGAGCACGAATCCCATCGTAATCTATGGGTATTCGGCCTGGGGCAACTCGCAGGGTATCGGCGATTCTCCCGATGGATTTCTTGCGCTCCCGACCACCGCATACGGAAGGGAATATTACACCGTCAATTTTCCCGACAATTACGTATTCGGACAAATGCCGGGCGAGTTCCTGATTACCTCACCCTATGATAACAATAATATTACGATTACCCCTGCTGCGGTAACGAAGGGAGGCAAGCAGGCGAACGTCCCGTTTAATATTACCCTCCAAAAAGGCGAAACTTACCTTGTTCAATCGCCAGGGACGAACTTCGGCGAAAACGACCTCACCGGCTCGCTCATCGTCAGCTCGGAACCGGTATCGGTCCTGACCGGCCACCAAATTTCTTCCGTTCCCACGGATTACGGATTCTCCGCGGATAATCTTTTCGAAATGATTCCTTCTGTCGATCGCTGGGGAACTCAATACTTCGACGAGCCGATGGCAGGCAAGATCATCGCCGGCGATTATCTTCGGGTTCTCTCGGCCGAAAATGGTAACGAAATTACCTACAACGGCAACGGACCCCTCATTTTGGACTCGGGGCAATACAGTGACATCACGCAGCAAACCATTCCCATGGTATTGACTTCCATCAATCACAAGAGATTTATCGTTGCGCAATATTCCTATTCACAAGGCTACGACGGCGATCCGGGCCAATCGGACCCATGGATGGTGCTCTTCACTCCGCAAGAACAATTCGAAAAGGAGATGATCTTTCGAACTCCTACGTCGGTAAAAGGCGCGTTCACGAATTATGTGACCTTCATTTCGCGCGAAGATTCCATTTCGAAAATTACGATCAACGGCCTTCCGATCGGCGCATTCCCTTCCGTCGGAAATGCGACCTTTCCCGGAACGAATCCTCTGATGGGCGCACGCCGCATTATCGTCGGTCCATCGGCCAAGAATTATATCGCCACCGGTCCGGAGCCGTTTGGATCCTATCAATATGGATTTTCGAACTACGAAGGCTATGGCTGGCCGACGGGCATGGCCCAGCGGCTCATCACCGGGGATACGCTTCCGCCACTGGCGAAAACGCTCGACAGCAGTTGTGGCACGTTTCACATTCTCTATACCGAACCGCGCCTGAAAACGAACGGCTTTTCGTTTAACGATTCTCGCATTGCCTCGATCTCGATGATTACCGCCGCGAGCGATCCCCGCTGGGCAAAGCCGTCCTTCAACTACACCTTCATCCCGGATTCCAAATTTCAAATAGGAGACGCCAGCTATTTGGCAACGCTCACGGTGAACAATCCAGCTCAGGATGCTTATGCCGAGATCTACGCCGTGGACTTGGCCGGCAATGACACGGTCTATCAATATTATTATTACGCACCGAAGATTACATTTAGCCCGGCTTCGCCGTATGATTTTGGAGCCGTCCTCGATGGCGCAGATAGTTGCCGGACCATCACGATCACGAACGTCCAGCCCGGTGGAGAATTTATGGCGGAGTTCGATTCCATCGGCGGCTTTGCCACCGGTGGATCGTTTACCGTGACGCCCACCACGCTCGCTCCGCTGGCCGATAGCGCTTCGATCACCCTCCACGTCTGTTTCCACCCCACCGATACCGGTGTGGCGTCCGTCGATAGCTTGTATCTTATTTCGCAATGCGTTTCTTACGTCATGCCGCTGACAGGCACCGGCATTACGCCGCTCATCTACGTGACCGATCTTGCCTTTGGCGAGCTCGATAGCGGCAAGACAAATTGTCTGCCGCTTACGATCTATAATCGTGGCAAAGCGCCGCTGACTATTACGGCGCAGGATCTCGCCGTGAGCGACCCGAATTTTTCCATCGATCCAAATCAGAAGTTTCCGGTTGTTATCCAGCCCGGACAATCGACTAAAATCAGCTATTGCTTCCATCCCCAATCCTGGGGGAATTTTTCGGATAGCGTGAACTTCCTGAACCTGAATCCAACCGAGTTCCAACGGTCGATCAAGGATTATGCGCTGCTTACGGGCATTGCGTTGCCCGCCGGCGCGGTATTGACTTCTTATGCGAAGGATTTTACGGTTTCCTGTAATGATACGATCCTGTACGATACGCTCTATGATAATCTGCCCACAAGCAAATCCATTGATACGGTCGAATTGGTCGGCCCGGATGCATCCTTTTTCACCATCCTGGGTAATCAGCCTTATCCATATTTACTTAAAGGAGATAGCACTCCCCCCTTCCTCTATTTCCAGATTCAGTTCAATCCGACAAAGAACGGACTCGATCTTACGCCCCGCACGGTGACGCTCCAATCCCATGCCGCAGGCGGTGGCCCACAACCCGCGCTTACGATTCAGGCGCAGCTCGTTACGCCGATCGCGCAAATAGCTCCGAACTTCATCGATCTGGGGACGTCTCGTATCAATCAACCAACGCTTCCGAAAACGTTTACGATCACGAATTCGGGTAACGCACCGCTCGTTATAAATTCCTTCAATCCGGGCGGGGCGGATGCGGGTTCGTTCAGCTTCTCCCCTGCCCCACCATTTACCATTGCGGCAGGAGATAGCCTTGTGGATACGGTTACGGCCATGGGATCCGAAACGCGGTCGTATTCCGGAAATGGTTCTATCGAAGCCTCGTGCAATTCCGTTGCATTCTCTTACCAGGCTGCATTCAGCAGCGTGGGGGATGTGCCGCAGGGGACAATCCATCCGAAGACCTATGTTGGCGGGTGCCGTACGAACACGCAATACGCAACGTTCAAGAATGAGAATTCGCAAGATTCGATTACCATCACCGACCTTTCCATCGCCGGGGCGAACCCTAACGATTTCTCACTCGCGGTGGCATCCCAATCTGTGGTTGTGGGGCCGGGCCAAACCGATAGCATCCCGATTATTTTCCTGCCGACCGCCACGGGACCGCGATCTGGAACGTTGGTTTTCTCACTCAAAGGCAACGGATACCGAGGCACAGACAGCACGTGGACAGAAACGGCGGAACTTATCGGAACCGGAGTCTCCGTTTCGCGCCAGGTGGGTATTGGAAGCGTTACCGCGGCGCCACAATATCACTCCATGGCCGGAAATGGCGTGAGCATACCGATCGTGGTTAATACTCCGATCGACGTGAACGCTCCGGATAATGGCACAACCGAGGCGTATGGCTATCGATTCGACGTAAGCTGGAAACGGGATGCGTTCCAATATGTGAGCACCAACCCGGCCGCCGTGAGCGTAGTGACGCAACCCTACAACGCTGCCACGGGTATGGAAACGAGGGTCTTTACCTTCGAATCGGCTGCACCGCTCACCGGCGTGGATACCTTGGCTACGTTCAACGTGCTTTCCATGCTGACGACTTCGGATACGACGGGCATTCAACTTTCGAATGTCCAGTGGCTGGACAAGGATACGATTCCACTCTGCTACGTAAGCGACACCTCGTTCAACGGAACGCACGTGCTCGATCCGGTCTGCGGAAGTACGACGCTGCAAAACTTCCTATTGAAGGGTGCGATCAGCGTGGATGCCATTCGGCCGAACCCCGCCGGCGCTTCCGCCGAAATCGACTACTCGCTCGCCAGCGCGCGCCCGATTTCCGTGAGTATTTTCGATTTGCTCGGGAATGAAGTAAAGCGGTTGAGGGACAGTGAGCCGCAAACCGAAGGTGCGCACGCGCTCCAATTTACCTCCGACGGGCTGGCTTCCGGCACCTATTATTGTCGAATAACGGACGGGCATTTCGTCGTCTCGCGGCAATTCGAGATCGCAAAGTAAGGTAGTGTGTGGGGCGAAATGGTATTTCGCTCCCCGTGGGCCGAAATATCATTTCGGCCCACACCCATTAGGCACGAGTATCGAGCGGCAAATTGGGCCGCAGGGACGCTGCGACGGCGAGCTCGTCGCAGCGTTCGTTTTCGGGATTGCCGGCGTGGCCCTTAGTCCAGCGGAATTCAATGTTGTGCTCTTCGAGCTTCGGGAGTAACCGCTGCCATAGGTCAATATTCATCACCGGCTTTTTATCGGCTTTGCGCCAACCCTTGCGCTGCCAGTTTACGAGCCAACCTTTGGCGATCGCATTCACGACATATTCCGAATCGGAAATGAGCGTCACATCACAGGGCCGCTTGAGCGCTTCGAGCGCGGCGATCACTCCAAGGAGTTCCATTCGGTTGTTCGTCGTGTTCCGAAATCCATCGGAAAGCTCCCGCCGCCTTCCCGACTGATCGATCAGTACCGCGCCATACCCACCCGGTCCCGGATTTCCGGAGCAGGCGCCATCGGTGTAGATCGTGACGTGGGGCTTTCGCATTGCATGTGGACCGTGTACGACCGGGATTACATTCCCGGCCCTACACGGCCAGAACTTTGAGAGTTATCTGTGTAATTTCCGGGGGGCAGTTGATGCGGATCGGCACGCCGACAACGCCGATGCCGCGCGAGACGTACATTTGCGTATTCGATTTCGAATACTGAGGTAGGTAGAGTCCATTCACATATTGCGAGGCGAGCGTGCTGAAGGTAAGTACGGTCCCACCAATTCGTCCGAGCACGATCTGCCCGCCATGCGTATGTCCCGCGAGCATGAGGCCGACGTTCATCTTCGCATAATCTTCGAAATGATAGGGCTTGTGGCAAAGCAGGATGGTTGCCGCATCCGACGGAACGCCGCGCCACGCTGCTTCGATGTGCGGCGCGTGCCGGCCTTCGACGAAGGCCGCGACGGTCCTCGAATCGTTATCATCGACTCCAATGAAATAGAGCGACTCCCCGCCGATCGTCACCTTCGCGTTCTCATTTCGCAAGAGCGTAATACCGGCTTCTTCCACGCCGCGGCTTACACGCTCGATGCCGGCGTAATAATCGTGATTGCCCGTGCAGGCATAAACGCCGAGCGGCGCTTTCAAGCCGGACATCGCTTCGGCAAAGGGAATGATTTCGCTGGCTTCCGACGTCACGAAATCTCCGGGCATGACGATCACATCGCTTTTCAGATCATTGACGGTTTGAACTACAGCCTTTAGCTCCCGCAGGTCCATGAAAGGGCCGGAGTGTATATCGCTCAGGAAAGTGATCGTGCGCCCCTCGAACGATCTCGGAAGATTCGGCAGCGCGAAATCTCTTCGCGTTATCTGAACATTGTTGCGCTGCATGATTCCGCGCGTGCTGCTCGTGAGCGCGATGCCGCTCACACCCAGGATGCTGGTGTGCAAAAACGCTCGGCGGGAAAGTGCGCGAGTTCCCGATGACTCCTCCGAGCCGGTATCGAGCGCGGTCGTTTCTTCGTCCGAAAGAATGTTCTCTTCGTTCATTGGTTCGTATCGGCGGCAATTTCGAGTTGCAGTTCCTCTTCTTCCTCTTCAGCACTCCGCTTCCGAATCCGCGCGAGTATGTCCCGAAGGTAAAACGGCCTGCGGCGCCAGAGGGAGAACGGCACGAGCAGGATCGACCACATCAGCATGATCGTCTGCCATACCGAGAACGGATAGAGCAGAATTCGGCTAAGAGTCGTCAGCGAGCCATGGATGTCACCCCGGAAATAGAGGAAGGCGAAAGGCGAATCCATCGTGATGAAAAGCGCAAGCGCGATCTTTGCAAGGCGTTGCCCCAGCTTCGGGTAATCCCGCAGCAGGACGCGCTTTAAATTCGAATAGACATACCAGTGCAAGCCCGCCGAAACGAGCAGCACGAAGAAAAAGGCGATATGTTGCGCAGATTTCGAAGGCATCGAGAGTAGAAATAACCGATTTTTTAGCATCTCTGTTCGCGCGGAATCTACGAAAATCGCTTTGCCGGGATGAAAAAAAGCTCAGGGGTGTTGACCGATGCGACCCATGAACGAAGAGCAGGAACATATCGACACTCCAGAATCTTTCGAGGAAGCCAATCCTCCACGCCCTCGTAAAAAGAGGAGCTGCCTCGTGACGCTGCTCATTATTATAGCAGCGTTCATCCTTTTCATCGTGCTGCTTGATAAGGTGATCATGCCGTGGTACGTCCAAAGCGGATCGGTGGCGACGGTGCCGGGGGTCGTCGGAGAAATAACGGATACGGCAGTTGCGCGGCTAAAGGCCGCCGGATACGAGCCAATTCAGTATGAGGTCCGCTTCGACGATAAAGCGCCCGAAGGCACGATCATTCGCCAGACGCCGGAATCCGGCGAGGAAACCAAGCCGGGCCGCAAAGTATATCTCATCATCTCCGGCGGGAAGGAAATGGCAAGCGTACCCGATTTGCTCGGAAAATCGCTCAGGGACGCGAAAATGCTCCTGATAAAATCCAATATGTCCATCGGCGCGGTGAGTTATGCTTATGCGGACAGCGCGGCGAACGGCGCCGTCTTCCAGCAGACACCCGCGCCGGGAACGAAAACTTCGGCAAGCACCCTCGTGGGCGTCACCGTATCGGAGGGGCCCCTACTCGGGCGCGTGCCAGTGCCGAACTTAGCCGATCTCTCGCTTTCGGACGCCATCGCGAAACTGAACAGCGTAAACCTCCAGATCGGTAAAGTCAACTACCAAAACGGCACGCCGGAGAACGCCGTGCTCGCTCAATATCCTGACTCAGGCGAGCTCGTCAACGAAGGCGCCTCCGTCGATGTGTTCGTGGCCCGAGGGGGCGCGGTGCCGCCGGCGAATTTACCGTAGGTGGTTGGTGGGTTGCGGTAAGACAATATTTATTTTTCACTTTTCAAGCATTCATGAGTTTTTTGTTTTAATTTTGTAATAAGCAATAGCCCTAACCGCCTGACTGCCTCAAAACCACAGGCGACGGTTTCCCCTCTTTGCCTTCGGCGAGTCTCGTCCGCAAAGTCACCCGCCGAGTTTAGTTAACAACTCATTTTTTTTGCACTGCAATGAAACAAATTAAAAACCTGGCACTCGGCATTCAGCCGGTTTCACGGCTCATGCGAAGCACTCTGCTCGCTCTTTGTTTAACTTGCGCAATCGCTACGGGAGCGCACGGGCAACTCGCATATAATTTCCAGCCCCCCGATGACATTCCGGCTTCCACCTCGGGCACTCATCCTAACATCCTCACGATGGACTGCCTCGCCGCCAATGGCTATGGGCAATGGACCTCATCGAGTTCAACAACGAACACGAATGGTGCGGCATCATGCTTTCTCCTCGCGAACAAATTAAATGTGCAAAGCTCTTCAGTCGTAACTGATGCAGCGGAGGGAATTCTGGCAGCGAAGCAGTTTAATTCCAGTGGTAATGCGTACCCGAACGAGGCCATTAAGTGCGCGGCGAACCTAAAGGGAAACGTCCGATATGTGTGGATGGATAATAGTTCTGGACGAACGAAGTTCTATGTCGAAGGTTTTGATCCCGCCACGACGACGAACGCTTCAACAGGCATTGGAATCGACTTTGTCGACTTGGGGCAATCGTCGGGTACGAACAGCCAAAAAATCGTTAAGGATGGTTCCGCGATACTATACGGGGAAGTCACAATTCCCGCTTCAGGAACACTCGTGACGACGACCAACGAGGCGCTGTATCCTGATATGTTCGATATCGCCATCGATGCAAGCAACCTTTATATCGTGTGGGAACAATATAATAGTGGAACTTATACAATTAAGGCGATGGCCGTTAATCTTACTGGAACATTTTCGCCCACATTCCTTGGACTTGTCGGAACGGGCCGACGACCAACCGTGGCCGTGGATGTTCGACACTCAGGCAGTATAGCTGATATTGATGTAGCCTATATCAATTCGCTGCCAGGCGGGCAAGTAGAATGGACGGAATATAATGGCACTTCATTTCCAGCCTCTGTCCCTGTCCCGAACCCAGTAACTGGAAAGACATGGAGTTGGATCAACGCGACTCATGCACGGATAATAGACGCCAGTACGCCTGGAAGTGGTACTACGGATAAAGCTATTTACTTTATTGCACAGGATAATAGTGGGAACGTGAGCCTTTATTTCAATCGGATTACTTCTGGCGCATTTGCCACTACAACCGATTATTGCGACGGGCAACTTAATACGGATCGCGGCGATCCCGGTTCACCGTATGTTTGCCCCGTCGAAACCACTACTGCTTTCGATGTATTGGATGATTATATCCGAGCTTTCATAAATCCTTATGATGGGAGCAACACTTCGGGCGCATTCAATCATTTCAATTGCCTCTATGTCCTCAATCGCACAAGTGGAACTTCGGGTGGTAAATATCCAATCATGATCATTCAAGGAAGCGACCCGGACAGTGGCTATTGCGTTAGCGGGGGAAGTACACTCGGCAACTTCCCTTATGATGATCCCGTCAAAGCAACGACAAATTGGCCATTCGAATATGTCGGCGCAGCAAATCAAATGGGTATTCACGTTCATTGGACAGGGCTCAATACCAGCGACCATTATTATCGGCGCGATGCTCATGCCATCGACCAGAATATCGAGGAGAACACACTCCTGACGAGCACCTGCGAAGTTGCTGGAAGTGTGACCCTTACGAATAAATGGTTAACGCTGTACTCAGACCCCGCAGATGCGTCCCACAATGGATATACAGGAGGAGGAGTGCTTACCATTGATAATAGCACGACACTTGATATTAATCCTTCTGGTGCTGGTGGTGATTTCGCAGCTGTTGGACCGGAATTGATTGACTTCACGACAACGGGATCTATTATCGCGGTCGAATCGGACGATCAGATGGATTTCTATGGTGGCGATCACTCGGCTATAAATGGCGTAGGTGAGTTTCGACTCACAGGTACCGGAGATGGTGAATCAACCAGCAACTACGGGACATACGTTGCGAGCATTCTACATCCCGCGACCCTCAACATTCACGGCGGGACCGCATTGGATGTCGGTATTACCGGTAATGGGGCGAGTTATTTCACATGCGCAGATGCCATAATCCACTTCAATAGCGAGACAAATGTTATGACAGGAACTGGTGCTTCGCATGGCGCACTAATCCTGAATAATCATTCGAGTTTTACTACCTGCGAATTGATCTCCGATGATGGCGGCAGTTCGAGCAACCCCACCATTATCATTATCGCTGCCAACGGGTCTGGCGGTAGCGGAACGGGTAATGCCGATTATAACACGAGTTACTCCACAGCGACTTACGCTACGGATACTTTTACGGAATGCATGTTTACGACGAATGGAAATACTGGCCATGCAACGATTTCGATTGGAGATCCAAATGTTGCGCCTAATGCGCTAACAATTGACAAAGGGATCGTCGAGGGAATTTCTTTTTCTGCGAAATCGGGCCTTTCGCCATATTGGCCAATCTCCATCACCGATGTTACGTTTGAACGGACGGTGCAATTCGGCGTAGATTTTTCGTACGCAAGTAAGCCTTCGGAGGCTACAACCATGCTCTACTCGACGCTGATCGATGGCTGCGGGTTTGAAGGATTCGATGATCTTACAAATTTTTCAAATCCGGATGGTATCAAGATAGAAGCCGCGCCGGATGTTACACCCTCTGGTGGAACACCTGATGACCACTTGCGGGAAGCGATTACCATAACCAACAACACATTCGAGGGCAGCACTCCGTTTAGCGAACCTGATGGCAGTGTCGAAGCAGCCATTTATTTTAGCGATGCAACGGGTGACATTGGCTATAATATTATTGGCACTACGTCACAACATGCCCCAAAATTTCAGCGAGGAATTTGGAACGAAAGCTCTACAGCAAGCAGTAATGATCTGACATGGTCACTTATTTGTGGTAATAATATTGTCGGGCTGACGCATGCCAATGCTGCCGGGCTTTCAACTGATTATTACATCGGCTATGCCAAGTTGAATACGATAAAAGATGGATATATCAGCCACGTGAGCGATTATCAGGATTATGATAATGATCTTTCCTCGTATTACACCGGCAACTCGAGTTATGGGTATGTCGGCTCCTCGAACAGTCAAGGAAACCTGACAGGGGTTCATCAGCCGAGTGACCCTTCGATTGATGTCGCGGGATACAGTATCATAAAAAGCAATAATTCCGGCGGAACACAAATTAGTCTCACCGGAACGGCCATTGTCTATCTTGGGCTAGAGCCTTTCTCTCCAACTTGGCCCACAACAGCTTATGGTCTTAATGACATCGAGGGAACAACCGATATTTGTTCGGCCAGCGGCCCCTTAGGTGACATCAGTAATAATTATTGGGGCAGCGGCGCATATTCTCTATGCACGGGTACTACTGCTTCTGGTGGTTACCTGACGACTGCACCCGGCTCATCTGGCTTCGTTTGCTCGGATGGATTAATAAGTCATAAAAAATCGCCGATCACTCAATCGATGACCGATTTGCCAGACACGACATGTACGTCGCTCATTAGGCTAGGCTATGGCCTGGTCGGCGAGGGACCCGGGGCAGAGCCTGGAGGCTATGATACTCTTCGTTTGTTTTGCGAGCAGTGTCCCTTTTGGACTGATACTGTTTCGCACTCCTGGGATGCTTTAGAATACACCGCGGGCGCTGTTTCCGAATGGACAGCCGGTGGCGCCGGTCGTTGGCCCAATTATCTGAATTGGCTGAAAAAAGTGCTATATCTTAATCCGGATACAATGTGGTATTGCACAGATGTTGGAAATATGATTACAGCGGAGCAAGCTGATTTCGGAATGAAGATGGCGGAACTAAAATATCTTCTCGATAATAACCGCTGCCCCGGTTTCCGGGACAATTTCGTTAACCTACTCCACTATGATTCCATCAATCAGCACCAACAATGGCTGGATTCCATTGTTGCAAAGTACGATACGGAACAACCCGATGGGAAATATCAATGGTGGTTAGACAGCATGGTGAATAAAGATACGATGGCGAATCCTTTCGATTCAACGATACCATCGCTTCAGCAGGTGGACCTCGAAATTCTTCTCGGCCCGCAAAACTCCGTGCAAGGAGCAAGTTCGCCACTGACTCAGCCGGCGCTTTTAGACGCAACACTTCTCGATAATCCTATGCAGGATGAGATCGATGTTTCCTTCGAGATGGGCCGCTCTGCGCTCATTACGATGGAGCTTCGGGATATTCTGGGCCGAAGTGTTCCGCTCACGTTTGCGAAATATCAATTTGAGCAACCCGGCACGCATTCCGCGCGCATCCCCGTGCCGAATTTGCCGCCGGGAACGTACTACCTGCGAATAACGACGGATACGGGGGACGTCATTACGTTGAAAGTGGTGAAGCAATAACCAGGATTTACAGGATTGTAAGGATTAACAGGATGACTCCAAGCCCCTCCGAAATTTGGAGGGGCTTTTATTTTCGTGGAATCTCTTGACAAGAGCCCTTGGATGTATTATATTAGGTTCTACAAGGTATTTTGTGGAAGAAGTTCGTAGTTTTGCCGGATG
>VFSW01003826.1_pt1 | contig 22544 bp, 20 predicted proteins | sample 5358111 | NCBI WGS metagenome assembly VFSW01 (sample SAMN11554181, study PRJNA540505) | mine drainage metagenome | isolation source: sediment from site ElyBrook_90M | place: USA: Ely Copper Mine, Vershire, VT | collected 2017 | reverse complement strand
TTGATGATCAGCGCCGCGTGATTGCGGGTGCAGATCGGCCGCCGCGCCGACGCCCGCTCGAAGCGCGCGCGCCCGGAGAGATCGTTCTCACGGAGTTGAAGCGCGACCCGGATTTCCGGCGCCGCGTCACTCGCCGCGGGCAGAATCGCCGCGCAGATTTCCGGCAGCGTCCGCGCTCCGATTAGTTTGCGATCGGTGATCAGATAAAGCTCGGGCGGTCTGCGCGCCGATTCCATCGGAAGTTTCGTTCAGCCGAGCAGCCCGGTCAGTGGACTCGACGCGGTCGCATAGAGCCGCCGCTCGATTCGTCCCGCCAGGTAGGCGATTCGTCCCGCCTCGACGCCCAGCCGCATCGCCCGCGCCATCGCGATCGGATCCTTCGCGCCCGCTATCGCCGAGTTGATCAGCAGCCCGTCCGCCCCGAGTTCCATCGCCTCCGCCGCGTCCGACGCCGTCCCCACGCCCGCATCGACGATCACTGGCACCTTCGCCTGCTCGATTATGATTCTGAGGTTATGCGGGTTGCGGATACCGAGGCCCGAACCGATCGGCGCCGCGAGCGGCATCACCGCCGCGCAGCCCATCTCCGCGAGCCGCAAACACGCGACCGGATCGTCGGTGATATATGGCAGCACCTTGAATCCCTCCTTGACCAGGATTCTCGCCGCCTCGAGCGTCGCCGGAACGTCCGGAAAAAGCGTCTGCTGGTCGCCGATCACCTCGAGCTTCACCATCTCGCCGACGCCCACTTCGCGCGCCAGCCGGCACGTCCGCACCGCCTCTTCGACGGTGTAGCATCCGGCTGTGTTGGGCAGGATTTGATAGCGCTTCGGATCGATATAATCGAGCAGGTTCTCGCGCTCGCGATCGGTGATATTGACCCGCCGCACCGCGACCGTGACTATTTCGGCGCCGCTTGCCTCGATCGCGTCGCGCGTCTCGGCGAAGTCGCGATATTTCCCCGTCCCGACGATCAGGCGCGAGCGGAAAACCTTGCCACCCAGCTGGAAGCCGTCATCTTTCATAATTCAAAAATCGGCGCGCCGCGCGGGGCAAGCCCGCCCGCGGAGCATCATCCGCCTCCAACGAAATTGATTATTTCGATCTGGTCGCCTGGCCTGAGCGTCACCCGCGCATAGTCGGCTCGGGGCACGATTTCGCGGTTGATTTCGACCGCAATCCTGCCCGGCTTCAACCCCAGCCCTGCGATCAGCGCGGTAAGCGTGCCGTCGCCGCCGATACTGTGTTCGGCGCCGTTAAGCCGGATCGTAAAGCCTGTTGCCTCTTGCGACATCTAAAAAGCCGCTCCGATGATTGATTCGGGTCGCGGCTTTCGGGAGGGCGATGCGTGCGGTCTGGACGCCAAACGGCCTGCGTCGCGGCTTCCCTCCGCCGGAATTACCCGGATCAGGTTCGAGGGGTCGTCTCTCAGTGCGCTCATGCGCACACCCCCAGCCATCATTGTGACTATCATCCGGCCGGGGGGAGTGTCAAAAATATCAGCCGGCCGGTATCATCGGCGGTCAAGGATTAGCTACCGGCCAACCCGCTTGAGCGCGAATTAAAATATTTTCAATCGCCCGCCGACCGTCGCCGAGACCGAGCGCGGCGCCCTGCGCTCCAACTATCGCGCTCTTCGCGCCGTCGATCCCGCCGCCGGCCTGATGGCCGTCGTCAAGGCCGATGCCTACGGCCACGGCGCGGTCGAGGCCACCCGCGCGCTGCGCGCCGAAGGATGCCGCCATTTCGGCGTCGCCAACGTTGCCGAGGCGCGCCAGCTCCGCGCCGCCGGCATCGAGGATCGCATCTACGTCTTCGGCGGCTTCTTTGCCCATCAGGCCGAGGACATCGTGCGGCTCGACCTGACACCGTTCGTCTTCGACCTCGCACTGATCTCGCAACTCGAAAGCGCCGCCCAGCGATTCGGCCGTTCCGGCTTTCCGATCCATCTCAAGATCGACACCGGCGCCACCCGGCTCGGTATCATGCCCGAGGACCTGGGCATCGCGATCGATCTGCTCGCCCGCGCCCCCTCGCTCCGTGTCGAGGGCGTGTGCACGCTGCTCGCCAACGCCGGCGATCCTTCAAGCCCGATCACGGACCGCCAGATCGAACGCTTCAACGAGGCGCTCGCGACCCTGCGTGCGGCCGGAATCTCTCCCACCGTCGCCCACGTCGCCAACTCCGCCGCCTTGGTGCTGCGTTCCGATTCGCACTTCACCCTGATGCGTCCGGGACTCGCCATCTACGGATTGCCGCCCGTCGCCGCCGTCCGCGACCATGTCGACCTCAGACCCGTGATGACCTTCAAGACCCGCGTCCTGCAGCTCAAGCATGCGCCCGCCGGCGTCGGCGTCAGCTATGGCCACACCTTCGTCACACCTCGCCAGTCGATTATCGGCGTGCTCGCGGTCGGTTACGCCGACGGCTATCGCCGCGGACTCCAGCACGGCGGCGAAGTCCTGATCCGCGGACGCCGCGCCCCGGTCGTCGGCGCTATCTGCATGGACTTGACGATGGTCGATCTGACCGACGTGCCGGGCGCCGAGGCCGGCGACGAGGTGATCCTCTGGGGCGGCGCCGGCGAGGCCATGATCAGCGTCAACGATATTGCGCGCCTCGCTCAGACGATCTCTTATGAGATGTTGTGCACGGTTGGCCGCCGCGTCCCTCGCGTCTACCGAAACGGCTGATTCGGCCGCCGCATACGGCCTTCGATTTCCGAGCCAATCATTCTGAACTGACTGCCGTTCGAACTATAATGAAGACTTGCCGAAGTGAACTGCCAAAATGAAGAATTACGATGACAATTGACCGCGTGAAAATCAGACGGGCGCTGATCGGGGTGTCCGACAAATCCGGACTCGCCGGCCTCGCCCGCGCACTCAACCGTCTCGGCGTCGAGACGCTCTCCACCGGCGGCACCCGCGCGGCGCTCGAGGCCGAGGGTGTGCGCGTCCGCGCGGTCGAGGACTTCACCGGCTTTCCGGAGATTCTCGACGGGCGCGTCAAGACGCTCCATCCCAAGGTCCACGGCGGAATCCTCGCGCGCCGCTCCGACCCGTCCCACGTCGAACAGATGCGCGCGCACGGTATCGAGCCCATCGACCTTGTTGTCGTCAACTTCTATCCGTTCGAGCGCACCGTTGCCGCTCCGGAGGCGAGCCTCGAAAGCGCGATCGAGAATATCGATATCGGCGGCCCCGCGATGGTCCGCGCGGCGGCCAAGAACTACCCTGATGTCGCCGTCGTCGTCGATCCCGCCGACTATCCCGCGCTTATCGACGAACTCAACGCAAACGGCGGCGCGCTCAGTCTCGCTACCCGATGGCGTCTCGCGCGCAAGGCCTTCGCCCGTGTCGCCGCCTACGACTGCGCGATCTCGAACTATCTCGGCTCGGTCGGTGATAACGGCGAGCGCGCGCCGCTCGGCGAGACCTTCAGCCTCTCGCTCGACCGCGCCCAGACGCTCCGCTACGGCGAAAACCCGCATCAGACCGGCGCGCTCTACGGCGACTTCCTCAAAATCGCCGAGCAGCTTCATGGCCGCGAGCTCTCCTTCAACAACGTCTTCGATATCTCGTGCGCCATCAACCTGATGCTCGACTTCGGCGATTATCGCGACGCGGTCGTCGCAATCCTCAAACACAACACTCCGTGCGGCGTCGGCGTCGCCGACAACCTGCGCGCCGCGTGGGACAAGGCCTTCGCCACCGACCCCGACTCGCCCTTCGGCGGTATCGTGATCTCGAACCGCCCCTGGAATCTCGAATTCGCCCGCACTGTCGATGAGCTCTTCACCGAAGTCCTGATCGGCCCCGATTTCGAGCCCGGGGTGCTCGAATTCCTGCGCAAGAAAAAAAACCGCCGCGTGATGCGCTTCCATCCGCAAGCCGTCCGCCGCGGCGAGCCCGACCTGAAACGCGTGCTCGGCGGGTTGCTCGTCCAGACCCCGGACCTGAACCTTGAAGACCCGCGCGAGGCGAAGGTCGTCACGCGCCGCCCGCCCACCGAGGCCGAACTGCGCGCGATGGGCTTCGGCATCCGCGTCTGCAAGCACATCAAGTCCAATGCGATCGTCTTTGTCACCGAAGATCGGACACTCGCGGTCGGCGGCGGCGCAACCTCGCGGATCGATCCGCTCTATGCGGCGCGCGAGAAGGCGGCTCGACTTAAAGTATCACTTAAAGATTCGGTGCTGGTCTCGGAAGCGCTCTTTCCGTTCCCCGACGGCCCGACCCTTGCCGCTGAAGCTGGCGCCACCGCGATCGCCCAGCCAGGCGGCGCGATGCGCGATAGCGAAGTGATCGCGGCCGCCGACGAACGCGGCCTCGCGATGGTCTTTACCGGTGTCCGCCACTTCCGCCATTAAAATGTGCGCGTCGCACAACCCCCGCTCGCGAGGCGTCACACAATGAAGGTGATGGTGATAGGGCGGGGCGCGCGCGAGCACGCGCTATGTTGGCGGCTCAATCAGAGCCCGACGGTCTGGAAGCTTTACTGCGTGGGCGGTAATCCCGGAATCGCGAAGCTGGCCGAGGCGGTGCCGATCGCATCCGACGACGCCGCGGGCCTCATCGATTTCGTTCGCGATCGCAAGGTCGATCTCACCGTCGTCGGTCCGGAAGAGCCGCTGGCGGCCGGAATCGTCGACGAGTTCGAGCGCGCTGGGCTTAAAATATTCGGACCCACGAAAGCTGCCGCACAACTCGAATCGAGCAAGGCCTTCGCCAAGACCGTGATGCGCGAGGCGGGCGTGCCGACCGCCCTGTTCGAGGTCTTCGACGATGCCGCCGCGGCGCGAAGTTACGTGCGCTCGATGACGGCGCCGCCGGTCGTCAAGGCCGACGGCCTCGCGTTCGGCAAGGGCGTCGTCGTCGCCGGCGATATCGCAACTGCGCTCGACGCCGTCGACGACGCGCTCGAGCGCCGCCGCTTCGGTGCGGCCGGCGCGCGGATCGTTATCGAAGAGCGGATGCGCGGTGAGGAACTCTCCTTCTTTGCGCTCTGCGACGGCCAGCGCGCGGTCTCGCTCGGCTTCGCGCAGGACCACAAAACCATTTTCGACGGCGACCTGGGCCCCAACACCGGCGGGATGGGCGCCTACGCGCCGACGCCCCATTTCGATTCGCGCTTCGAGGCGCGCGTGATGGACGAAGTCGTCCATCCGATGCTCGCTGCGATGAGCGCGCGCGGCATCCCGTTTCGCGGCGTCCTGTTCGCCGGTCTCATGGTCGACGGCGACCGCTTGAGCGTGCTCGAATTCAACGTCCGTTTCGGCGACCCGGAATGCGAGCCGCTGATGATGCGATTCGACGGCGACCTGGGCGAAGTCCTGATGGCCGCCGCCGAGGGCAACCTCGATCCCGCCAGCTTCCGGCTCTCGCCGCGCGCCGCCGCGAGCATCGTAATCGCCTCGGGCGGCTATCCCGGCGACTACCGCAAGGGCCTCCCGATAAATGGACTGGAACATATCGACGGCGCCGAACCTTCCGACGCCAAAGTCCGATGGGCAATGGCTCGCACGCGCATCAAAGTCTTCCACGCCGGCACTACGATTCGCGACGGCCAGCTCGTCACCGACGGCGGCCGCGTGCTTGCGGTCACCGCGATGGCCGACGATCTTGCCACCGCCGTCGCCGCGGCCTACGAAGCCGCCGATATGATCCAGTTCGAGGGGATGCATATGCGGCGCGATATCGCGCGCAAAGCCCTCGACCGGCTCGCCCCCGGCCGCAGGTGATCCCCGTGTCGCGAGCATTTCCGGATACTGCCGACATCGCCGCGCTCAGGCCCGCGATCGAAGCGTTGTGGGCAGGCGATGCGATCGTCTATCCGACCGAGACCTTCTACGCGCTCGGCGTCGACGCGATGTCGCCGCGCGCGCTCACGCGCCTCTTCGAGATCAAAGGACGCGAGCCCGGCAAGCCGGTCGCGCTCATCGCCGCCGGCCTGGAGATGGCGCTCGCGCTCGCAAGCGTAATCTCCGATGACGCCCGCCGCCTCGCCGCCGCCTTCTGGCCTGGCCCGCTCACCCTCGTGCTTCCGCCGCGTCCGGGTTTGCCGGAAGACCTCATCGGCCCTGACGGTGGAGTCGGCGTCCGCGTTTCGTCCCATCCGATTGCCCGCGCGCTCTCGGAGGCGCTCGGCCGTCCGATCACGGCGACCAGCGCCAACCTCGCCGGAGAGCCACCCGCGATCGATCTCGCCGAGGCGCGCCGGACTCTCGGCTCGAAAGTGAAAGTATTTGTTGAAGGCGGCCGTTTGGCCGGCGGCGCCCCGAGCACCGTAATCAGCGTAACCCCAAGCGGTATCCAAACTATTCGCGCGGGCGCCATCACCATCGATCAAATTAAAGCTGTACTTGAGAATAAAGACCGCCACCCAAGAGATGGATACTGACCGCATCAACCCGCCGCCCCGGCGGATCGAGCCCTTCCGCGCCCTGATGTACGACGCCGCCAAGGCCGGCCCGCTCGCCGATCTCGTGGCGCCCCCATATGACCTTATCGACGAGGAGCGCCAGAACTCGCTCTACGATCGCAGCCCGTTCAATATTGTGCGAATCGAACTCAGCCGCGACGCCGACCGCTACGCGGCCTCCGCGCGCACGCTCCACGAATGGATCGCCAATGGAGTCCTTCGCCGCGCCGCGCGACCCGCGCTCTATTTCTATTCGCAGTTCTTCGAGTCCGACCGCCGCCGCTTTCGCCGCGACGGCTTCATCTGCCGAATCCGCCTCGAGGATTTCCGCCGCGGCCGAATCCTTCCGCACGAACGCACCTTTCCGGCCGCTCGCCAGGATCGGATGGCGCTCCTCGCCGCGACCGAGACCAACGTCAGCTCAATCTTCGGCCTCTACGGCGGCGTCCATCCGGAAATTGAACGGCTGAGCGCGCGCATCCGCTCGCGACCCGCGGCCCTCGACGTGACCGACGACCTGGGAATCCGCAACGAACTCCGCCCGCTCGAGGATTCCTCCGAGATCGCGACGGTGCATAGTGCGCTTGAAAACGAGCAGATTCTGATCGCCGACGGACACCATCGTTACGAAACCGCGCTTGAGTATTCGCGTCGCCGCCGCGCCGCCGAGGCTGCCTCTTCCGCCGTGCGCGGCTGCGACTACACGATGATGACGCTGGTCGGATGCGCCGATCCCGGCCTCGTTATCCTGCCGACCCATCGCGTGCTGAGGCGGCTCGACCGCGCCGCGCTCGCCGAATTCGATTCCCGCGTCCGCGCATTTTTTGCGGTCGAGGAATTCGCCGACGCCGCTTCGATGCGGGCTGCGATGGCCGCCGCCGGCCGCGGCGTTATCGGTGCCGCGCTCGCAGAGCGCAAGCCGATTCTCATGCGCCTTGCGAACCCAAGCGCGCTCGCGGGCGTGCTACCCGATGCGCCCGAGGCGGTTCGCGCCCTCGACGTGACGGTCCTCCATGCGCTCGTCCTCAATGCCATCTTCGGTATCACGGCCGAGCAGGTCCGGGCGGGTGGACTTATCGATTACACAATCGACCCGAGCGCCGCGGTCGCGGCGGTCGCCGAGGGCAGGGCGGACGGTGCGTTCCTCATGAATCCGCCGTCGATCGCCGACGTCGAGCAGGTCAGCGCGTCGGGCGCGACGATGCCTGAGAAATCGACCTACTTCTTTCCCAAGCTGCTGACCGGGCTGGTGATGAACCCGCTCGGCGATCCGCCCGGCGCCGCCGCCGGCTGAACCGGAAAGTTTCTACTCACCTGATCTGAGTCCGGATCGGCGATTCTTATCAATCAGGTTCCGTGGTTTCTGCGATGATGGCGCGGCGTCGATGTCGCTTTAGGCGTCGGCTGCGGAGTGGGTGAGGGCGATGCCGTCGGCGAAGGAGTCGGATCTGGCGACGGTGTTGCGGTTGGGTCCGGAGTCGGAGTGAGCGTCGGATGCGGCGTTGACGAGGCCGTGGACGTCGGCGTCGGCTGCGGTGAAGTCGAAGCCGTCGGCGAAGGAGTCGGATCTGGTGTTGGCGATGCCGTCGGCGATGGAGTCGGATCCGGCGTCGGCGAGGCCGTCGGTGATGGAGTCGGCTGCGGCGTCGGCGATGCCTTGGGCGAAGGAGTCGGCCGCGGTGTCGCCGAGGCGGTGGGCTTTGGCGTTGCCGTTGGCGTCGATGTGGGTGTGCTCGAAGGGCTCGGCGTCGGCGCTGCGCCAGTCAGCTCATCGTGCGCCTGCTGAATCACCGACGCCTGGGTGCTGTCTTCGAGGTCTTCAATATAGACCTCGACGTAGAGCGCGCCATCCGCAATCGCTGCGCTGAGCGCCTGCTGGGTCGCCGTAGCGCTTCCCCATGGTCCCACGGCCTGGAATCCGATCGGTCCGACCGCGGAGTTGAGCGCCGGCCATACGAAGCTCGGCGAGAGCGCATTGTTCTGCCCGATGAATTGGCCCGGCAGCGTCGTGTAGCCCATCGCCAGCAAATCCAAGGTCGCCTGCTTGTCGAGGCCTGTGCCGGATTGGGAAGGAAAGCCGGTGGGATTGAACATTCCGGCCAGCGGGATCGTGAAAGCACTGCCCCAGTCCTGAGCGATCGTGTCCCACGCCGCTTCCATCTGAGCGCGGGTGTAGCCGATCGCCTGCCAGTTGGCGACGTCGTTATTCGTGACGCATCCGTTATCGATTCCGCCGCTGGAGTTGGGTAGCGAAGTCTCCTCGCTCTGATAGTTGATCCCGTTCAGCTTGAACATCGAGACGGTCGGATTGGCGCCGTAATGCTGTCCGAGCGCGGCTATGAAGGTGCCAAACTTCGCGAGAAAAACCGGGTCGTACGGGACCGGGGTATTCTGAACCGAGCACAGTGTCGCTCCCCACGGTTTGGCCCAGATAAAGCTGAACGGCTGAGCGCCGTCGGCATAGACCCAGGCCGGCGTGGTATACCCGGCCATGATACTTATCGAGACCTGCTTGCCCGCGGCAGAGGCGGCGGCAACGAGGCTGTCGATGTTGCTGAAATCGTAGGTGTCTTCACTCGGCTCGAGGGTGCCCCACGCATCGCGGATCGAGATTCCGTCGACGCTGCTGTCGCTAAGAATCGGAGCGGGAATCGAGGTCGCGCCCTGCTTCATCAGGGCGTAGATTCCGTGCGGCATCGCAAGGACTGGCGAGCCGAAAAGTAATAATGCAAGTGCAAAAGTTACCGCTCCGCGAAATTTTTTCATGCCGCAGTTCCCCCGCGATGCAACGGACCGGTAAATATCGGCCGGATAAATTTTTGTATGCGAATATCTAGGAGTATTAGCCCTCATTGTTGGCCGCAAAAGGTAACAAATGATTCATATCAGTGTAATAGATCGCTCGACTCTCAATGCGGTAAGCTTTACTGATCAGGTCACAACACAAATATTGACCAAGTAGAGCGATTGCACCGACCAATGCGTGCCAATGCGCCTTCGAGGATGAATTGATGTGAGTAATCGTGGCATATGACAGTTGATCTGACGGGCGGTCCAAAACTCGTGATAGTGCGTCATGGCGAAACCACGGGTCAGTCGAGCATCCGTTTCTTCGGCCGTACCGACGTCGAGCTTTCCGATCTTGGACGCCGCCAACTGGCTGCTGCGGGCCGCTGCCTGACTTGCGAGCACGGTCTAAAAAAATTTCCGCTCGTGTTTTCGAGTCCGCTGGCCCGCGCCATCGAGGGCGCGCGGCTGATCGCCGGCACGGTGGCGCCTATCGTAAAAATTGCCGAATTCGCCGAGGTCGATTTCGGCCTTTACGAGGGACTCACGCTCGACGAAATCGCGAAGCGGTTTCCTGAAGAGTTCGCGCGCTGGAACGCGAACCGGATCGCGCGGGATTACGTCTATCCCGGCGGCGAGAGCCGGATCGCCTTTGCCGAACGCGTCGCGCGCGGACGCGAGGCGATGCTCGACCGGATGCGCGCCTTCGGCGATCTGTCCGGTTCAGCCGTCCTGCTGGTCGCCCATCGCGGCGTGATTCGCGAGCTCACCCGGGCGCTAGCCGGAATCGAGCCCGCTATCGAACTCGCTTCGATCCAGATTCTTGCGCCCGAAGCGCCCGACCTGAGCCGCTGGCGCGCCGTCGCGATCGACCTGACCGCGCATCTTAGTGAACCTGAAATGTGATGCTAAAAACCCCGCGCAAGGCCGAGACTATCTGCCGGCGCTCGATCCCAGAGGCGCTGCGAAGCACCCATTCGAGTTCGAGCAGCACGGTCTTTGCGACGAAAACGCTATCCGCGCCGCGCAGCATCGCCGCGGCGCGCGAGCGTAAAACGGTGATCGCCCGCGATCAGTAATGTTCGGGTTCGCGGGCGCGGCGGCTGTCGCGTTCGAGCTGCACCGTGATGTGGCGGATATTGAACTTGGCTTCGAGCATCGTGGACATGTCCGACAGCACCCGGTCATGGTCCGCGTCGCGGGCGATAACAGCGTGCGCCGAGAGCGCGAACTGCCGGCTCGCCAGGCACCATACGTGGAGGTCGTGAACCTCCTCGGTATCGCGCACGCCGAGCAGGTCGCGGCGGAGTTCGTCGAGGTCGATATGCGCCGGCACCGACTCCATCAGGATATCGACGCCTTCGCGCACCAGTCCCCACGAGCTGAACAGCACCAGCGCGCCGATCAGGATGCTCACGACCGGATCCGCCTCGCGCCATCCGGTGAAATAGACCAGCGCGCCGGCCGCGAGCACGCCCATCGAGCCCATCAGGTCCGAGATCACGTGGACGAAGACCGACCGCACCGCCATCCCGGAGCGCGCCTCGCCGGCGGCATGCTCGTGACCGTCGCTGCCGCGCTCGTGACCGCCGTGAGTCATCCAGGCTGAGAAGCCGTTGACCGCAAGCCCGATTATCGCGATCGCCATCACGCCCAGCCCCGCGACCGGCTCGGGACTGCGCAGGCGGCGAAACGCCTCGACCCACAGAAAGGCGACCAGCACCCACAACAGGACGCCGTTGAGGAGCGCGCCCAGAATTTCGGCGCGCAGGTAGCCGTAGGTTTTGCCGCTGGTTGCCGGCCGGGTTGCGATCCAGAGTGTCAGTAGCGCGAGGCACAGCGCCGCGATATCGGTCAGGACGTGGATCGCATCCGAAAGCAGCGCCAGCGAGTTGAAGGCGAAGCCGCCGAAAAATTCCGCGGCGCAAAAGATCGAGGTGACCGCGAGCACGGCGAGCAGACGCTTGCGATCCGAGTCGAAGGATCGGCGATGCGCGTGCGCGGATGATGCGGTCGGCGTTGGAGTTATCGATGCCATCACCGGTGCCGGATCGCCGCCGAAACCATCGCGATTGCGCCGCGCGGCGAGCTATCCCGTCCGCCGGCTTCAATCATAACGGATGAGCGAGAAGCAGTTGATCGGCGCCAGCCGCTCGCGCCCGGCGAGCCCGGCCAACTCGATTACGAACGCGCATGCCACGACCTCCGCTCCGAGTTGAGTCGCCAGCCGCACGGCCGCCTCCGCGGTGCCGCCCGTCGCCAGCAGGTCGTCGACGATCAGGGTGCGCGTGCCGCGCTTGAGTCCGTCGGAATGGATTTCGAGTCCGGCGCTGCCATATTCGAGGTCGTAGTTTTCGGCGATCTTCTGGTACGGCAGCTTGCCGGGCTTGCGCGCGATCGTCAGTCCGAGGCCGAGCCGATAGGCGACCGGCGCTCCGATAATGAAGCCGCGCGATTCGATTCCCAGCACGGTGTCGACTTTGCCCAGGAACGGCGCCGCCATCAGGTCGACCATCGCGGCGAGTGCGCGCGCGTCGGCGATCAGCGGCGTGATATCCCGAAACAGGATTCCCGGCTTGGGAAAGTCCGGAATATCGCGGATAAGATTTTTGAGGTCTTCTTCTTTAATCAAATGATCGCCCGGGCCGGCTCAGTATAGTGAAGCGCCGGCGCCCTACGAAAATACTAGGGCGCGCCGTTGCGGGCAAAGCTCTCGGCCGGACCCGGTCCGGGCGGCGGCAGATAGCTCAATGGATTGTAGGCCAGATTGTCGTAACGAATCTCGAAGTGCAGATTGGGCCCGGTGGTGCGGCCGGTCGTGCCGATTTCCCCGATCGTCTGTCCCGCCACGACGCGCTGACCCTCGGCTACGAAGTTGCGTTCGTCGTGGCCGTACACCGTAACGAACTGGTCGTCGTGCCGGATTATCACGGTATTGCCGTAGCCGTGCAGGCGTCCCGCGAATACCACGGTTCCGTCGCCGGCGGCGTGCACCGGCGTGCCGACCGGCGCCGCGATATCGACTCCGTCATGCATCGTCCCATGGCGTATTCCGAAACCCGACGACACCACGCCCGAGTAGACCGGCCATGCAAACTGCCGATTCGCGCGCGGCACGTTCCACATCCGGTCGAGTGCCGAAGTCGTCGAACTATCCGCGCCGATCGAGGCGTAGCGATACGAGCCGGGGATGACGAGCCGCTGGCCCACGCGCAGCGAACCCGGATCAGCGATCCGGTTGGCGCTCATCAGGCTCGCGACGCTGACGCCGTAATGCTGTGCGATATGGTAGATCGTCTCGCCGGGCTGGACGATATGAGTGGATGGTTCACGGGCGGTGTAGGTTCGGCGCGCAGCCTGTCCGCTCGAGCATCCCGCGATCGCAAGCGTGATAAGCGCGGCGATTATCAACCGCGCCCCGGGATTGCGCCTATGGCCCTGGCCTTCCAACCGCCCCTCAACCCCTCGTCATGCCGGCCGCCCTCGGCCACGCTCGATTTTCGCGCCGAGCCGCTCCCGGCGCGATTACCACGGTAGCGCGTCTTGGCCGCGCGCGCTATCTCAGTCCGCGCCACTTTCGGCTACCGCGTCATCGATGCGTCCCGCGCTTCGACTAGCGCATGACTTCGCTCAGGCCGCCGGGCGTCGTATATCGTCCGAGGTCTTCGTACTGTTTGGGCGCTTCATCATTGATGAGAACGTCGTACCCGTGGCCGTCGTTGGGACCGCTGAAAGTGGCGTGATGGTTTTGCAAGTCCCAATAGTGTGAGTATTGGGCGCCGCTCGAGTTCTGAGGGCCGCTGCCAGGCACGTTAATTACTATCGGCTGCAGCAGGGCGACTTTCCATAGCTGCATCTTTCCGTCGTAGAGGTCCTGCCACAGGGGGCCGTAAAACTGCCTGTCGATATACATGATGCGCTTGCCGTAGCAGTAGCCCCCGGCCTTCGATTGTAGCCTGCGAATATCCAATACATAGGCGTCGCGCAGCTCCCATTTGCCCCACGACGGCTTGGACCATCCCAGCGGCATGTCATAATCCTCCGGGAAGTTAGCCCCAGCCGTACCCACGTCCATCTGCGCGAGTATTTTTCTCTGGCCGATCAACTTGGCGTCGAAGTCGGGAATGTTGCTATCGAATCCGAAGCGGCCATCCTCAGCCGTGGTGTCCGAACCGGAACTGGCGCATCGCGCTGCCGCCGACACCGGCTGCGCGCGGCGCAGCGCCGGCAGGAATATGTACATCTCTTCGGGCCTGCTCAGATCGGCATATCCGACGGTCAGAGTTGCAGTGTACTTTTGCTCCTCGGGCTCCTCGACCATGAACCAGGTCGTGTAGAACTTGCCCTCGGTGCCCGGAATAGTTGCGGGAACTCCGGGATCGGTATTGTAGGCGAGCTGGCGATAGACCCACAGCCCCTTGACGCATCGCGCGTTGCTGAAGGAGTCGAGGGTGCAATAGAAGCCGAGGTTGTCCGGTGTATTGACTACCAGATGGGGCATGTAGCGGAACCAGAAGTCCGCCAGAATTTTCCATCCCAGATGCGGATGTGCGGGCGCGGGAAATGGAATTCCTCCCTGATAGTTAGCGACCGTCAGGCCGCCGTCGGGCAACGTTACCAGCTTCACCTGCGAGGCATACTTTTCTGTTGCCGCCACGTAACCCTGCGGCAGCGGATGAATCACCGTGGGGCCGACTTCCATCGCGACGTCCGGCGGCATCTTCCACCAGTATCCGCCTTGAAACAGGCCGATCATGCCGTCGGGCATGAATTGCTGGAACTGCTGCCAGTTCTGCATCGTGATGACGGTGCCGGGAGCCACGCCCGATGCGGCTGCGGGCGCCGACACGGCCGCGCCGGCCGATCCCGAACCGTCCGCGCGCGCGTTGGAAAAATGTCCCAGCAGAACAAGCACCAGCGCCAGACCGATCAACGTACGTTTGTGATTCACCCATCGACCCCGAAGTTGTGCGCGAGCTTGTGGTTTCGCCGCGGAGGTTTCGTGAAGCTGATTTCGCGTCAGTCGGTCTCGTCCCGATCGGGCTTGACGATTCCGAAGCCATGTTTTCCGGTCATCGGAACGAAGCGGCATTCGCCGAAATACTCTTCGCGCCAGCGGCCTTCCACCCGCCGGATACGCACCAGCGTCTGCAACTCGTCCTCGCCGACCGGAATGACCAGCCGGCCTTCGGGAGCGAGTTGCTCGAGCAGTGGACGAGGGATGTCCGGCGCCGCCGCCGCAACCAGTATCGCGTCGTAAGGCCCATGCTCGGGCAATCCCGCCGATCCGTCGCGCGTCAGCACGGTGACGTTGTGAATCTCTAGCCGATCGAGCGCGGCGCGCGCCCGCTCCGCCAGTCCCTCGACGCATTCGACGGTATAGACGATCCGCGCCAGCCGCGCCAGCACGGCGGCCGCGTAACCGGAGCCGGTGCCAATTTCGAGCACCGTCTCGACTCCGGTCAGCTCCGCGACTTCGCACATCAGCGCGACCATGTACGGTTGCGAGATAGTCTGCTGCGATCCGATCGGCAGCGGCGCATCGTCGTAGGCGTGCTCGGCGAACTCAGCGGGTATGAAACGGTCGCGCTCGACCGCGCGCATCGCGTCCAGCACCCGCGGGTTGGCGATTCCGCGCCGCTCGAGCTGCTCGACGACCATCCGTTCCCGCAAGATTGCACGATCATTCATCCACTTAACAATACTCGCCGGCAACGATTGGTAGTAGCCGGGAGGCGTTCGCAAAACGGGCCGCGGTGTACTAAGCATTTCCATGAGTGCCGGTTGGGCCGGACGCGCCGATTCGACCATCGCGGCGAAAAGCGCCGGAGCGATCAAATCCGCCCTGCCCGCTGTCGAACGAAGGAAATTCTTACCGCGCGCGGCGTCCGAAAACGCTGCCAGAGCAGGTTCAATGGCTCAAAAACAAATCTGGACCGAAGAGAAGGTCCACGTCGGTGCGACCGAGATGGTCGTAATCAAGGGCGGCAAGGGAAAACCGCTGCTCTATTTCCATGGCGAACTCGGCTTCGAGGGCTGGTGCCGATGGCATTCGAGCCTGGCCGAGGATCGCACGCTGATAATCCCGCTCCATCCGGGCTTCGGGCGCACCCCGATGGCCGACTGGATCCGCAACGTCCGCGACCTCGCCGGTTTCTATCAGCGCTTCGTGCGCGAGCAGAAGCTCGGGCCGGTCGACGTAATCGGCCATTCGCTCGGCGGATGGATTGCGGCCGAGATGGCGGCGTGCGACCCCAAACAGTTCCGCCGCGCGGTGCTGGTCGCTCCGATGGGAATCCGGCCCGCCGAGGGTGAGATTCTCGACATGTTCACGGTGACTGCGCGCGCCTACCTGACGCGCTCGGCCGACGATCCTTCGGCGGCGCCCGAGTTCGCGACGCTCTTTGGCGGCGAGGGCACGCCCAGGCAATTCGAGGACTGGGAGGACGCGCGCGCCGAATCGGCTCGCATCGGATGGGAACCGTACATGTTCAATCCCAGTTTGCCGCATTTGCTCGAGGCCGTAGGACTGTCCGCGATGATCGTCTTCGGCATGCAGGACCCAATCGTACCGCCTGCGACCGGCGAAGTGTGGCAGCGGGCAATATTCGATGCCAAGCTGGTGATGCTCGACAAGTGCGGACATTGGCCGCAGGTCGAGCAGGCGGCGCAGTTCATCAGCAACGTCGGCGGGTTTATCGCCTGAGACAGGCGGAGAGAAATCATGCACATAATGTGGTTCACCGAGCGTGCCTATCACTACGTGCCCGAAGACGAAGTGCTGAAGCGCCGGAGCTTCTTCGGCGTGCCGAACAAGTTCTTCGATGCGCCCAAGGGAGCGCAGCTTCTCAATCAGTACCTCGACGAAAAAATCTACACCGACGAACTCGGCACCTTCGACGGCGTGATGCTCAACGAGCATCATGGCACGCCCTTTTGCATGGGCGCCGTGATGGATGTCGAAGCGGCGATTCTGGCCCGGGTCACCAAGAAGGTGAAGATCGTGCTGCTCGGAAATCCGCTGCCGGTGGTGCATAACCCGGTGCGGCTGGCCGAAGAGCTCGCGATGATCGATCTCATCTCGGGCGGCCGGCTGGTCCCCGGATGGGTGCGCGGCGCGGGCAGCGAACAGCTCGCCAACAACTCCAATCCCGCCTACAACCGCGAGTACTTCGACGAGGCGCACGACCTCGTGATCGCGGCCTGGACGCGGCCCGGTCCGTTCCGATGGGAGGGTAAGCACTTCCATTACCGCTTCGTGAATCCGTGGGTGCTGCCGCTCCAGAAGCCGCATCCGCCGATGTGGATTCCGGGACTTATCAGCCCCGAGCCCGTGCAGTGGTGCGCGAGGCATCGCTACCCCTACGTCGCGCTCGCGACGATGCTCGAGCCGACGCTCGAGATGTGGCGGATGTACGCCGACGAGGCCGCCGCGCAAGGCTATCAGGCCGGTCCCGAGAACTTCGGCTATCTGCAACCGATCTTCGTGCACGAAACCGAAGCGAAGGCCGACGCGCTGGCCAAGAACTTTCTCTTCGGCGGCGGCTTCTCGCATTTCGCGCGCCCCGAATGGATGTTCCCGCCCGGCTACAACTCGAAGGCCGCGACGCGCCGCCTCGCCAGCCTCTACTCGACCCCCAACACGCCCAGCGCGAGCTTCGTCTCGCAGCATCATGACGAAGACCTTGCGGGCCTGCGCCGGACGATCTATTCGGCCTACGAGGGATCGAAGGCGAACATGCAGATAATCGCGGGCACGCCGAAGTCGGTCATCCCGAAGCTCAGAAAGGTGATGCAGGTGCTGCGCCCCGGCATCTTCTCGTTCTGGCTCGACGGTCCCGCACCCGCCGAGGATCGGCTGACCTGCCTGCGCCTGCTCGGCACCGAGGTGATTCCGGCGGTCCGCGAAATCGCCCAGGAACTCGACCTCAAGGGTCCGTTCGAGCGCACGCCCGGATCGGTGCCGATCGGACCATCGGGCAAGCCCGACTATATCGGGTCAATCGACGCACTGACCGCCTGACCCGCCGGGCGCGGCCAAAGATGCGGAAGCTCAGGCATTAATCAGCCCAGCGGCGCGCATCAGGACGGCGAGTTTTTCGCGATCGCCTTCGCCGAGCATCCGGATTGGGCGGCGCGGCGCACCGATCGGCCGTCCCATCAGCTCGAGCGCCGTATGGGCGACGCGGACGTGGCTCTTGTCGCACATGAACAAACAAAGCGGAAACATCCGTTCCCACAGCGCCTGCGCCGCTGGCAAGTCCTTCGTCTCGACCATCAGCCGGAACAACTCGGCGCACTGACGCGGCATAATGTTGGTCATGCCTCCAAACCAGCCAAGCGCGCCGGCGGCCAGGGACTCGAGGGCGAGCGACTCCCATCCGCAAAAGACCGTCACGCGTCCGCCGGTCAACCGTATGATCTGGCGGACACGGGTCAGGTCGGAGGTGCTCTCCTTGATGTAGCGGATAGTGTCTGTTTCCGCGGCCAGGCGCGCGACCATCGCTGGCCGGATATCGACCGAGGTGGTCCACGGATTGTTGTAAATGACCAATGGCAGGCTGGTCGCGGCGGCGACCGTAGTGTAGTGAAGAAAAACCTCGTCCTCGGTGATCGGCCAATAGTTAATCGGCACCACGAGTATTCCATCGGCGCCGTACTCATGCGCGGCGCGCGCAAGATCGGCGGTTTGCGTGGTGGTCATCGAGCCGACTCCAGCAATCACAGGAACGCGGCCTCTTACGTGACCGACCGCGCACTTGATAATCCTGCGCCGCTCTTCGTCGGTGAAGACGCCGTTGGCGCCCGTGCTGCCGAGCACGGTTATGCCGTGGACGCCTTCGTCGAGTACCCAGTCTATTAGCTCACGGAGCTTGCCTTCGTCGATCTCCTCGCCGTCGCGGCGCGTCGGAGTCGCCACGAAGCCGTAAAACCCCTGGAATTCCTTGTTTGCCATCGCGTCCTCCTCACTCGAGCTACCGTATCAGCAGGAAACGCATCATTCAGACCCGCTCTGGTCATTGATACCGTGAATTATGGAAGTGAATGTACTGAGTAAATACGCCCAATCCGTCATTTGGCATACTGAATGACGACAGTGTCGTCAGAAACGCGAATCGTCTCCGCAGGGTCGATCTTCCGAGCCTGTTGGCCAGGAAGTCATACTTCCTGCTCGGGCCGCGCCAGACCGGCAAGCTCACAGCGGTCGCGGGACCTTGCCGATTCTGGCGCGAGCGGCTAACACTGCCGATCATGGTTTCCGCTGATGAATCGACCTGCTGGGATTTGATCGAAGCCGTTCCCGGCGGTCGAATCGCGCTCGTCGATCCCGACGCCTCGATTCGCCTGAGCTATGACGATCTGCGCGCTCAGGTGCGGACCGTCGCCAATCTGATGGCCGGCGCGGGCGTGGCGCGCGGCGTCCGCGTCGCGATGGCGCTCGCCAACGGAATCCCGGCCGTCGTATGCTTTCTCGCCGCCTCGATCGCCGGCACCGCCGCGCCGCTCAATCCCGCTTATCGCCGCGACGAGTTCCAGTTCTTCCTCGGCGATACCAACGCGAGCCTCTTCATTATCGCGGGCGATTCCGAAGCCGCGTCCGAGGAGGCGAGGGCGGCGGCCGAGGGCCGCGTCCGCGTCGTCGCCGCGAGCCTCGACGCGAATGGCCGCGTCGTAATCGCAGGCCTCGATCGTATCGGCGCGGCCGGTCGTCCCGCACCCGACGATATCGCGCTCGTGCTCCACACCAGCGGCAGCACCGGCACGCCCAAGCGTGTCCCGCTGCCCCATCGCACCCTCGCCTTCAGCTCACGAAGCTTAGTGGAGTCCTACAAATTGTCGGACGCCGACGTGTCGCTGTGCGTGATGCCGCTCTTTCACGTCCATGGGCTGGTCGCCTCGATGCTCGCGACGTTGATCACCGGCGGCACCGTCGTGATTCCGCATCGCTTCAATCCGCTGACCTTCTGGCGCACCGTCCGCGACAATGGCGTGACCTGGTACTCGGCCGTTCCCACGATCCATCAGATGTTGCTCGCGCGCGCCGATCGTCCAGCGAAAACCGCGAGCAGCCCGGCCGCTTCGAGCGGACTCCGCTTCATCCGATCGTGCAGCGCGCGCCTTGCCGCCGACCATTTCAATCGGATGGAGGAGGTCTTCGGCGTGCCCGTCCTGCAGGCCTACGGGATGACCGAGGCGGCGCATCAGATGTCCTCGAATCCGATGCCGCCGCGCGCGCGCAAGGCCGACAGCGTCGGTGTCGCAACTGGGGTCGAAATCGCAATCATGGACGCCGACGGAAAGATTCTCGCGCCCGGTGAGGTTGGCGAAGTCGTGATTCGCGGTCCGGGCGTGATGTCCGGTTACGAGAATAATCCCGAAGCCAACGCGAGCGCGTTCGTCAACGGATGGTTTCGGACGGGCGACCAGGGCTGCCTCGACGAGGACGGTTACCTGCGGCTGATCGGACGCTTGAAGGAGCTGATCAATCGCGGCGGCGAGAAAATTTCGCCCGCCGAAATCGACGAGGTGCTGCTCGGCCATCCCGCCGTTGCCGAGGCGGTTGCCTTCGGCGTCGAGCATCCGATGTGGGGCGAGGAGGTTGCCGCGGCGGTGGTCCTGCGCGCGCCCGCGACCGAGAAGGAGCTGATCGCGTATTGCCGCGAGCGAATCGCCGAGTACAAGTCGCCCAAGAAAATCCATCTCGTCGACGCCGTGCCGCGCACCGCGACGGGAAAAATCCAGCGGCGCGCCGTGGCGGCAGCGTTCGCCGATCCGAAGGCTTGAACGCGATGCCGCGATACGGCCCGAACATCGAACGGCCGGTTCGTCCAGCGGACTAAGTCCAGTGCAATGAAATTCGTAATCGTTGGCGCCGGCGCGATCGGCGCGTATATCGGTGCGCGGATGACGCGCGCGGGAATCGACGTGACGCTCTTCGCGCGCGGACCGCATCTCGAAGCGATGCGCGCGCGCGGCGTCCGCGTGCTCGCCGCCGAGGCCGGCTTCGAGGCGCGTCCCGAAATCAGCGCGAGCCTCGACTGTATCGCGGGCGCCGACGTCGTGATCCTGGGCGGGAAGGCGCACGGCCTGACCGAACTGGCGCCGCGAATCGCGCCGCACCTGGGTCCCGACACCATCGTCGTCAGCACGCAGAACGGATTGCCGTGGTGGTTTTTTCAGACCGCGACCGATACCTCCGCGACGCTTGAGCGAGTCGATCCCGGCGCGCATATCGCCCGCGCGATCGAGTTCCGCCGCGTGGTCGGATCGATCGTCTACTTCGCAACCGAGATCGTCGAGCCCGGGGTCGTCCGCCATCTCGAGGGCAATCGCATCTCGCTCGGCGAGCCCGACGGTTCGCGTTCGGAGCGATGCCGCATGATCGCAAAGGCGATGACCGCGGCCGGCCTTCGCGCGCCCGTGACGGCTCATCTGCGCAACGAAATCTGGCTCAAGATAGTTGGCAGCGCCGCCTTCAATCCGATCAGCCTCATAACCGGCGCCACGCTGGCACGGATAACGCGCGCCCCCGCGATGCTCGCGGTCGTCCGCGCGAGCATGGACGAGGCGGTCGCCGTGGCCGTGCGATCTGGCGCCGAGATTCCGGTGTCGCTGGAACGCAGGATCGCCGGCGCCGCTGCCGTCGGCGAGCACAAGACCTCGATGCTCCAGGATTTCGAGGCCGGCCGCCCGGTCGAGCTCGAGGCGATCGTCGGCGCGATCGTCGAACTGGCGGACCGCTACGCGATTCCGATACCGCATCTGCGCGCCGTCTACGCCTGCGCCCGGATGCTCACCGCGCCTCGCTGACGATTCGAGCCTGGCGCACAAGGCGTCCGACCCGAGAGCCTCGGCATGAGGATCTCGGAATCGGACGCGCGCTGCTAGCGCTGCCCGCGATTACGGCACAGACACGAGGCATCCATGGATGAGGAGATAGCTGACGTTAACGATGCTGATCACGGGGCTCGGAATATCGACGCAGACTGTATCAGAACCGGGTACCGCGTTGTCGCTGTCATTATCGTTATCCGTAAGCACCATCGCCAACGAGGTCACGCCGCACAGGCTGGCGTTTCCGCTGAGATGCAGACCCACCATTGCTGTCTTATAGCCGTCTCTGTGAAGCTCGAAATTCACGTTGTATGGTGCGGGCGGGATGAGGGAGTTTGTTTGAACGGTTATCGGAGCGGCACTCTGAGAGAGAGCCGTTACCCCCTCGGAATTCTTTTCGACCGTCGCCGCTGGAAGCGAGACAGAATAGGCGTTCGCCGGCAGGCCGCCGGACGCGATTCCGGCGCATGTGGCCCCCGGAGCAAGCACCAGGCTGACTTCGCCGTCGGCCAGACCCGCGAACCACTCGGCTGGCGAAGGAAGCTTGAGCGTCGCGTTGATATTGTAGGAGTCTCCGGGATAGGGAGGTACCGTAAGTTCGCAACTAACCTGCGTCGTATATGCTGGCGGGCCAGTGCATACGAATGCGTCTTCTGCGATTGTGGCGCTGGGCGAAGCAGGCGCTGCGGCGGCGATGCCTCCGGCTACTACGCTCCCTAAAAGACCGAGCAGAACGCAGAGTCTGACAGCGAAGTGTCTGTTGAAAATCCTGCGGTTCATAAACTCTCCTTTCCGAAGGGCCACGAGTTGACGATCTTCTTTGGAGGCTCAAGCTGAATGTTCAACGTTAGCCTTCCGCGACGAGCACACTAGGATGAAACTCAAGGTATCGCAAGAGACCACAGGTCTTTTTTGAGCACCCCAAGCCACCTCATGAAGGCATTGATTGTCGAAGTATGCCAACTAATCTCTAACCGTCCTTAGTGACGCCTATAACTTTCACCCTGACCCGTGATCCGCCGCGCTGGGCGGGCCGTCCTCACTTTTGCGCCGTCCACGTCTGCGCCCGGATTCTCACCGCATCACATTGAGCTGGCATCGAACGCCTCGCACTCACGGCGTTTTATTCAAACCGTCGGGCTTCGTTAACAGGCCGGAAACATTAAGCCTTTCGCCGCCGAATCTGACCCGGTTGAATACCCTGCGAGGTGAATGCACAGGATGAATAGAAGAGGCGGCAAATCATTAGCGGCGCTTGTGGCGATTGCGATCGCCGGCGCGTCCGTGTCGGGATGCGCGTACCTTGAACAGCCGCGTGCGTGGGGCAACTGTGCGTTGGCCGGCGGCGTGCTGGGCACGCTGGCTGGCACGGGCGCCGGTTACGGAATCGCCCAGGCGTCCAACAACTCGAACGCGCCCGAATCCCGGACTATTACCGGAGCGCTGATTGGTGCCGGCGCGGGCGCGATAATCGGCACGCTGGCTGGCCACTACTATTG
>VFSW01003825.1_pt1 | contig 22550 bp, 29 predicted proteins | sample 5358111 | NCBI WGS metagenome assembly VFSW01 (sample SAMN11554181, study PRJNA540505) | mine drainage metagenome | isolation source: sediment from site ElyBrook_90M | place: USA: Ely Copper Mine, Vershire, VT | collected 2017 | reverse complement strand
TGATCAACCGTCGGCATGCCGTCCGTTCTGCTACCCACACACTGCAGGATGATTTAGGAGATTATTATTGAAACACTTGACGGGTCAATACATATCAACATGTCAGTGTTGGGAGCTGCATGTTAGGGTAATAAAATGACGGCTTTTCAGTGCCAAAATGTATCGCTTCGGGCTCACCACATGCAGAAAAGGCTTATTTCTCAAGGGAAATGAGCCTTTTTTCATTTCTATCCGAGCATATAAATCTGGGCACTTTTATGATGCCGCTGGCAATTAATGGCATAAACTGCCATACTTCACTTGGGTGTTTTTGGGGGAGTTGCCATGTCAATGAATGTATCTTTACCACCTGAATTAGAAGCACGTGTGCGCCAACGCGTTGAGTCCGGTATGTATGGCTCAGCAAGTGAGGTGATTCGTGAGGCTCTGAGACTGTTTGAAGCCTATGAGCAGGTTAAAACTGCGAAGCTTGATAGCTTGCGCCAAGATATAGCCCAGGGTTTGAGCGATGTAAAAAATGGCCGTGCAAAGGCAATTGATTTTGCCAGCCTGAAGCAACAAGGTCGCCAGTTACTGCGAGCTCGCAAGGCTGCTGCCTGATGCCTCGCATTCGTTTTACCAATTCAGCGGAAGCCGATCTGCTGGAGCTGTGGTTAAACATTGCAGAAGAAAACCTTGTCGCGGCAGATGAATCGCTTGATTTGATTCAGGCAACGGTTTCGCTGTTGGGCACTCAGCCAGAGATGGGCAGAGCGCGTCCAGAACTGGCGGATGGGTTGAGCAGTTTTCCGACACGCGCGCCATACATTATTTTCTATGTGCCAGATGAGGATGATCTGCTGGTCGTTCGGGTGTTGCACCATGCCCGTGATATTGACGCAGAATATTTCTCTTAGGCGATAAGTAACGACACTTCCCAGTACCCAGATTTATCGTTTCGGGCGCATACGAAGAGATACATTTGGGCAACTCAAAGCTGACTTCGGTCTGGATAGTTTCAATATGGCACAGTTCTGGGCAACCGAAGCCGCGCTCGGTATGGCGATGCTGGCCTATAACTTGATGAGTTTGTTTCGTCAGGCGGTGATGAAATCTGGCGTGCATCACACGCTGGCAACACTGCATCACAAGGTGTTTGCCGTGGGTACGCTATGGGATTCAGGAGCGGATAAAATATCTTGCGACTGGCTGTGTCGCGACGACAAAGGCAATGGTTTGAAGGGTTATGGACTCAAGCTGCAATCGATCCAAGCATGCATCGGTTCGGGCATGAATGAAGAGGACGAAAATCTCTAATGGACAATCTGGGTTTATTGCACCCAAGCTATTGAAGCTGAATTTTCGGAACCCTTGTCGAGTTGCGCAAATGTTACGACGCTGCATGACAAATGTGCAGTGGTGCGTAACGGTTATTTACCGGAGCGGGAAGTGCTGACGGGAGCGGGGCAGATAGCCATCAAAGTGCCCAAGGTGCGTGACCGTTCGGGGTTGGGACGAAATACATAAAGGGAAATTGCTGTAGGAGAAGATGCGTTTGAACTACACTGCCGGGGGATAAGCGGGAGCAAACATGGAAAGCAAAACTAGGCTGTCGAATCTCGGCGCGGTCGTCTCGGTGCGTGGCAGTGTCGTGGATATCCGCTTTGACGGGTATCTGCCTCCGATCTACTCACTGCTGAGCACAGGAAAGGACGGGCGCGTCGCCATCGAGGTTTTGGCTCAGCTCAACGCGCATCTGGTGCGCGGGATTGCGCTGACGCCGACGCAAGGGCTGGCGCGCGGCATGGTGGTGGAAGATACCGGCGAACCGTTGAAGGCACCGGTGGGCAAGGCGATACTCTCGCGCATGTTCGATGTTTTCGGCAATGCCATTGATCGCCAGCCGGCGCCGACCGGTATCGAATGGCGCACCGTACATCATGCTCCACCGCCCCTAGCGCGGCGTTCCACCCAATCCGAGATATTTGAAACCGGCATCAAGGTGATTGATGTGCTCTCTCCGCTGGAGCGTGGCGGCAAAGCAGGATTGTTCGGCGGGGCAGGGGTGGGCAAGACCGTGCTGCTCACCGAGATGATACACAACATGGTTGGGCATCATGAGGGGGTGAGTATCTTTTGCGGTATAGGAGAGCGCTGTCGCGAGGGGGAGGAGCTTTACCGCAACATGAAGCAGGCGGGCGTGCTGCCGAACATGGTGATGGTGTTCGGGCAGATGAATGAGCCGCCGGGCAGCCGTTTTCGCGTGGGACACGCGGCGCTGACGATGGCCGAATACTTCCGGGACGACGAACACCGCGACGTGCTGCTGCTGATCGACAATATCTTCCGTTTCATCCAGGCCGGTTCCGAGATTTCCGGCATGATGGGACAGATGCCGTCGCGCCTGGGTTATCAACCGACCATGGGCACCGAGTTGTCAGGATTGGAGGAGCGGATTGCTAACACCGACACTGGCGCGATCACCTCCATTCAAGCGGTGTATGTGCCTGCGGACGATTTCACCGACCCGGCCGCAGTGCACACTTTCTCGCATTTGTCCGCATCCATTGTGCTGTCGCGCAAGCGAGCGAGCGAGGGGCTTTATCCTGCCATCGACCCGCTGCAATCCAGTTCCAAAATGGCCACGCCCGGCATTGTCGGCGAACGCCACTATCTGCTTGCTCGAGAGATCAGAAGCACACTCGCGCAATATGCCGATCTCAAGGACATCATCGCGATGCTCGGTATGGAGCAATTGTCAGCGGCAGATCGTGCGGTGGTCGCACGCGCGCGGCGGTTGGAACGATTCCTTACCCAGCCGTTTTTTACGACCGAGCAATTCAGCGGCATCAAAGGAAAGCTCGTCAGCCTCAAGGATGCGCTCGACGGTTGCGAGCGCATCCTGCGCGACGAGTTCAAGGACATCCCGGAGAGTGCGCTGTACATGATAGGGGCGATCGAAGAAGCGTATCAGAAGGTGAAGGATGGGCAGGCCGAAACAGGGCCGGTTTCTGAACGGGGGGCCGAACATGAGGCTTAAAGTGCTCCTGCCGTTCCAGGTCTTTGCCGAAATAGACGGAGTGAAACGCATCGTCGCGGAGACGCCGCAGGGTTCGTTCGGGTTGTTGCCGCACCGGCTTGATTGCGTGTCGGTGCTGGAACCGGGGATACTGACTTATGAAACCGAAACGGAAGGCGAAGGTTATGTGGCGGTCGATCAGGGGGTGCGGGTCAAGGCTGGCGCGGACGTGCTCGTCTCGGTGCGCAACGCGGTCGGCGGCATGGATCTTGGTAAGTTGCGCGAGGCGGTAGAGCGAGAGTTTGTGAATCTCGACGAGGGGGAGAAGCAGGTTAGAGCAGTGCTGGCTAGGCTGGAGAGCGGATTTGTGCGCCGCTTCGCGGAGTACCATCGTGGCTGACGCTCCGAAACCCAAAGCAGGCGAGACGGCCTTCATCCGCCAAGTCGGCGCGAAGGAAACGCGCAAGCTTCGTGCACAACGCAAGGCTGTGCAAACTGTCTGGCTGGGCTTTGGCATGATGGGATTGGTCGGCTGGGCGGTGGCGATACCGACGTTGCTTGGTACGGCGCTTGGCATCTGGTTGGATAAACGCTATCCGAGTGTTCATACTTTGGCGCTCTCGTTGCTGATCATCGGCCTGTTCATCGGCTGTTTGAACGCATGGTATTGGGTGACTAAAGAAGGCACGGAAATACGGGAGGAGCTGGAAGATAAAGATGAGTGACATGATGCTGTTGGTACTGACAACGTTTTCCGGCATGCTGCTCGGTGCGATGTATTTCGGCGGGCTGTGGTGGACGGTGAGAAAAGGCCTAGCATCGCCAAGACCGGCGCAGTGGTTCATCTTCAGCCTGCTGCTGCGGCTCGGCCTCGCGCTGCTTGGATTTTATTTCGTGGCGGGCAATGACTGGAAACAGCTGCTGGTATGCCTGCTCGGCTTTATCGTCGCCCGCATCATTGTCATCAGGCTAACCGAGACGCAAATAGCAAAGGGGGCAAGCCATGCACCTTAGCACCGATGAAATTATTTTGTGGCAGCGCGGCTTTATCAAACTCAATCTGACGATTGTGACAACTTGGGGGTTGATGCTCGTGCTGGCCGTTGGCGCGAAACTCGTTACGCGCAATCTCGCACATGAGGTGCACATCTCGCGCTGGCAAAGCCTGCTCGAAATTGTCGTGACCGTTATCCGCAAACAGATAGAAGAAGTCGGCTTGCGCCAGCCGGAAAAGTATCTCGGTTTTGTGGGCACGCTGTTCCTGTTCATCGCAACAGCTAATATTTTTACGATTTTCCCGGGTTACGAGCCGCCCACTGGTTCGCTCTCAACGACGGCTGCGCTGGCTTTGCTGGTCTTTGTGGCTGTCCCGTTTTATGCGATCAGGGAACGCGGTCTCAGGGGGTATCTCAAGACGTACGCGGAGCCGACGCTCGTTATGCTGCCGTTCAACATCATCAGCGAACTATCCCACACGCTCGCACTTGCAGTGCGTTTGTTTGGCAATATGATGAGCGGAAGCATGATACTGGCTATTCTGCTGATCGTTACCCCGTTCATATTTCCGATGGTCATGAGTATGCTTGGCCTGCTTACCGGGATGGTTCAGGCCTATATTTTCAGCGTGTTGGCAACGGTTTTTATAGCAGCAGCCACCGGCACCCGCGAATCAGCAAACGACAACAAAATATAAAGGAGAAAATCCATGGATAACCTGACTTTAATCGCGGCGGCCTCCATCGTCACCGCCGGCATCACCATCGGTCTGGGAGTTTTGGGACCGGGAATGGGGCAAGGGCGCGCGGTCGCATCGGCCTTGACCGCACTGGCGCAGCAACCAGATGCCTCGTCCACCATCACGCGAACTTTGTTCGTGGGACTGGCGATGATCGAATCCATGGCCATTTATTGTTTCGTAGTCTCGATGATTCTGCTCTTCGCAAACCCGTTCTGGAACCACGTCATCGCACAAGCCGCGACCAAGTAGCCATGCTGATCGACTGGTTCACCGTCATCGCGCAAGCGGTCAACTTCCTCATCCTGGTGTGGCTGATGAAGCGCTTCCTGTATAAGCCCATCCTCAACGCGCTCGACGCGCGGGAGAAGCACATCGCCGCCGAACTTGCGGACGCGAACGCAAAGGAAGCAGAAGCCATAACGGAACGCGAAGAATTCAGGCGCAAAAACGCCGAGTTCGACCGGCAGCGCGCCGCGCTGTTAAACAAGGCGATGGACGAAGCAGCAACCGAACGCCGGCGGCTGTTCGACGTGGCGCGCAAAGACGCGGACAGTTTGCGCAGCAAACAGCAGGACAAATTGCGCAGCGAGTATCAGAGCCTGCATGAAGAGATCGCGCGCCAAACCAGGGCCGAAGTGTTTGCCATCGCGCGCAAGACGCTGCTGGACCTGTCCGGAGCCAGCGGAAGAACGCATGGTCGAGGTGTTGGTGCAGCGCTTACGCGAGCTGGATGCAGATGAGAGTAAAAAGCTGATCTCCATGCTGCAGGCGCCGATTCCTGTTCTCGTGCGCAGCGCCTTCGAGCTGCCAGTAGCGAAACGCGCTCTGATTGAAAGTGCAGTCAAAGCAACCCTTGATGCGGAATTGCAAATCCGCTTCGTGGTTGTGCCTGATTTGATCAGCGGCATTGAACTCATCATGCAGGGCCAGAAGATCGCATGGAGCATTGCCGACTATCTGGTGTCGCTGGATAAGGATGTCAACGAGCTGCTGAAGATGCAGCATAAGACGGCAGCCAACACTAAGCTAGGCACAGATGAGCACGCCAGATAACAGCCTGCAAAGTGTTTTCGGGCGCACCTTTGCCGAAATCAGCCAGGCGCGTGAAGCCCACACGCCGCAACTGAGTCCGCGCGAGGTGGGCACGGTCACCAGCCTGTCCACGGGTATCGCCAGGGTATCGGGTCTTCCCGGCGTGAGTTTCGAGGAAGTGGTGAAGTTTCCCGGCGATCTGTACGGCATCGCGTTCAATGTCGATGAGGATGAAATCGGTGTCGTGCTGCTCGGCGATTACTGGCAGTTGCACGCGGGCGATGAAGTCGAGCGCAGGGGGCACGTGATGGACGTGCCGGTGGGCGATGGACTGATCGGGCGCGTCATCAATCCGTTGGGGCGACCGCTCGATGACAAAGGACCGGTGATTTCCGATAAACGTCTGCCGATCGAACGTCAGGCACCGCACATCATGGACCGCGCGCCCGTCACCGTGCCGCTGCAGAGCGGCATCAAAGTCATCGATGCGCTGGTGCCGATCGGGCGCGGCCAGCGCGAGCTGATCCTCGGCGACCGGCAGACCGGAAAAACCGCCATCGCCATCGACACCATCCTCAACCAGCGCGGCCAGAATGTGCTGTGCGTGTATTGCGCCATCGGCCAGCGCGCATCCGCCGTGGCCAAGGCCGTCGCCGACCTGCGCGAGAACGGCGCGATGGAGTATACCGTCGTCGTCGTGTCCGAGGGCAACGACCCGCCTGGCCTTTCCTATATCGCGCCTTACTCCGCAACCAGCATCGCGGAATACTTCATGGAAGCGGGCCGCGATGTGCTGATCGTGTATGACGATCTCACGCATCATGCGCGCGCTTACCGCGAACTGTCGCTGCTGCTGCGCCGTCCGCCGGGCCGCGAAGCCTATCCCGGCGATATTTTTTACATCCATTCGCGGCTGCTGGAACGTGCTACGCACATGCTCGATGAGCTTGGTGGCGGCTCGCTCACCGCGCTGCCCATCATCGAAACCGAGGCGCAGAACATTGCCGCCTATATCCCGACCAATTTGATCTCGATCACCGACGGGCAGATCTACCTTGCGCCGAATTTGTTCGAGTTGGGTATCCTTCCGGCCGTCGATGTCGGCAAATCCGTTTCGCGCGTCGGCGGCAAGGCGCAGTTCGCAGCCTACCGCGCGGTCGCGGGCGACCTCAAGCTCGCCTATGCACAGTTCGAAGAGCTGGAAACCTTTGCCCGCTTCGGCACGCGGCTCGACGAGAACACCCGCGAGGTCATTGAGCACGGGCGGCGCATCCGCACCTGCCTCAAACAGCCGGAATTCGAACCGGTATCAGTGCCGGGACAAATCGCCATATTGCTGGCGTTGACCGGCAGGCTGTTCGACAGCGTGCCGCTGGAGCGGATGCGCGATGCCGAGCTTGCGTTGCGTAAAGCAGCGACAGATTTTTCGGCGGAACTGGTGCAGCGGCTCACCTCAGCCGAGGAACTGGATGGGAAGGATCGCGAGACGATTTTGCAAATTGCGCGTGAGACGCTTGCGCCGTTTCAGGATAGTCCATGAGCGTGAGTGACTTGTACATTGGTACAAAAAGGCAATTCAACACCAAGGCAGATGCTCTATGAAAAAGAATGTTAATTTTGGCAAATTGGTTGATAACGCTTTCGATTTTCTCGACAAGGCTGGGCGAGAATTCAAGAGTGAGCCGAAATATTCCGTTATCCACTTCTATGCAGCTTTAGAATTATTCCTTAAAGCACGTTTGTTACATGAACATTGGACGTTGATTTTGACCAAGCCGGAAGATGCCGATCTTTTGAAATTTCAAAAAGGCGACTTTCATTCGCTAAGTTTGAAGGAGGCACAGAAGCGATTAACCTCCATCATCCAGCAAGGTTTGACGAAGGACGAATTTGACTGCTTCTTAGCTTTGGGAGATCACCGAAATCGGATGGTTCATTTCTTCCATCCAGACCAGCACGCAAGTAAATCAGAGATTGAAAAAATTGTTAGTCAGCAGTGTCGTGCGTGGTTCTATCTTCATCGTGTTTTAACTCAGAGGTGGAACGGAGTTTTCGCAGGCTACCATAAAAAAATTGTAGCCTATGACAAAGAAATGCGTGAGCAGCGGCAGTATCTTGCAGCCAAATTCGATCAACTTAAACCTGACATAGATATTACAATAATCAAAGGTTCGATCTTCCACGTTTGCCCTTCATGTGGACATAGCTCTCTGGAAGAAGATGCGTCCGATGTTCCTGTACTTAGTTTTAAATGTAGGGTCTGTGATTTTACCGCGAACGGCGTACAAATTGAATGCCCTGAATGCGATGTGAATAATACTCTGATTGGCGAGCCATGGTGTTCGTGCCATGAGTGCGGGCATCGTTTCAATGAAGACGATGTGAAAAGTGCTCTTTCCGATTGGTATTCGGCCACCAAAGACAACATGTTTGACCCGTACGAAGCAAGCTGCGGCGAGTGTCAAAGTCACCTATCTGTAGTGCTTCTTAAAAACGACGAATGGATGTGTTCAAACTGCTTTGCTCTATTCGATTCGAGCGATATTCATACTTGCGAATGGTGTGGCGAGCATACAACAGAGAACCTTGAGGATAGCTATTGGGCTGGCTGTGAATTCTGCGAAGGTAGTGCTGGCTGGAATGCAGACAAAGATGATTGAGCAAGCAAAGGACAAAAAAACTGATCTAGCAGTTGACGGACAGCAAGGCGGCTGGAGTTGCCAGTTGCTAACAATTTCGCAATCCGTCCGATGGGACAGGTAATGAAATGAGCGACTCCCTTGAAAGTTTGCGCCGCAAGATCAATGGCGCAACCGAACTTGATTCGGTGGTGCGCACGATGAAGGTGCTGGCCGCGTCGAGCATCGTGCAATACGAGCGCGCGGTGCATTCGCTGGACGATTATTACAGGACTGTGGAACTGGGCCTGGTTGCATGGTTGGGTCAGACGGGTGCGGCGATTTATCCGGACGTGGGAGCGCACAAAAATAAAGGTGTGACTGGCGCGGTGGTGTTCGGATCGGACCAGGGGCTGGTCGGTCAGTTCAACGAAGTGCTCGCGGATTTTGTCGTAAACAAGCTGGGTGATATGCCGGGCAGCAAGTATGTCTGGGGGGTTGGCGAGCGCGTTCAGGGACATCTGGCCGACGCAGCCTTGCCGGTGACAGGCAACTTTTCCGTGCCGAATTCTATCGCCGCGATCACGTCGCTGGTCGCGCGTATCCTGATTGAAGTCGAGACGCTGCGCGAGCAGGGAAAAGTTGCGCAGGTTTACCTGTTCCACAACCGTCCCAAATCAGGAGCGGTCTATGAGTCCGTGATCCAGCGGTTGTTGCCGCTGGACGATACATGGCGGCGCGGGCTGGTCGAACTTCCCTGGCCGACCGGAAACCTGCCAGAGGTCATAACTGGCGGAGAACCAACGCTACAAGCGTTGATACGCGAATACCTTTTCATCTCGCTGTTCAGGGCATGCGCGGAATCTCTGGCGAGCGAACATGCCAGCCGCCTAGCCGCGATGCAGCGCGCCGAGAAAAATATCGACGAATTGCTGGAGGAGCTCAACCAGACATTTCATCGCCTGCGCCAGAGCGGGATCGACGAGGAACTGTTCGACGTGATCTCCGGTTTCGAGGCGCTGGCGGCACCTGTGCAGCCAATGGCCAACCATCAAGAGCGAAAGGATCAGGATGAAAATCGATATCAAGGATTTCCGTGTCCCGCAGGGAAAAAAGGTCAAGCTCGAAAAGTGGCCAACACTGGTGAAGCCGATTTATCAGTCAAAAAAACAATACCGGGAGCTCCTCGCAAGACAGGTTGAGGAGCTGAGTGCGCAACAGCAGCTGCACTACGCATCCAACAGCTACGCGGTACTGCTGATCTTTCAGGCGATGGATGCCGCCGGGAAAGACGGTGCCATCAAGCACGTGATGTCCGGCGTCAATCCGCAAGGCTGCCAAGTGTTCAGCTTCAAGCATCCGAGCGCTGCGGAATTGGAGCATGATTTTCTGTGGCGCACCACGCAGTCCCTGCCGGAGCGCGGACGGATCGGCATCTTCAACCGCTCTTATTACGAGGAGGTTCTGATCGTTCGCGTGCATTCGGAGATTCTGCAGGCGCAAGGTATTCCGGACGGGTTGCTGAATCAGGAAACCATCTGGCAGGAGCGCTACCGCTCCATCGTGGACATGGAGAACCATCTTCACCGCAACGGCACGCGGATCATCAAGTTCTTCCTGCACCTCTCGGAAGAAGAACAGCGCATGCGCTTCCTCGAACGCATCGATGACCCCGACAAGAACTGGAAATTCAGCCTCGCGGATATCGAGGAACGGAAATTTTGGAAGCAGTACATGCAGGCCTACGAGGAATGCCTGGGCGACACCAGCACCAGCGATGCGCCCTGGTATGTTGTTCCCGCCGACGACAAGGAGAATGCGCGGCTGATCATTTCCGAGATCATCCTCGACACATTCAAGTCGCTAAAATTTGCCTACCCCAGATCCAGCGCGGAACATCGGCGGGAATTGCAATTGATCCGCAAACAGTTGGAAAAATAAAGTTCGGGTATGGAATGATGGATAATTTGTGTTATGGATTATCTGGCCAAAAAAAGACCATTTCGCGTTCTATGTTTGGATGGGGGAGGGGATTTGATGCATGAGGCAACGCGCAGGATCATACCAGCCGGGCTTTGGCTATGATGGGTATGTGCAACGATTACTCGGGAAACTCATGAAAAAAACTGTCATCTTCACCGATCTGGATGGAACCCTGCTGGATGAGGCGAGCTATTCCCATGCCAAGGCGCTGTCCGCCTTGAACGTGATCGCAGCAAGCGGGACTCCGCTGATCCTTTGTTCCAGCAAGACGCGCGCGGAGCTGGAGGAGTACCGCGCGCGGCTGGATAACGCTCACCCGTTCGTTGCCGAAAACGGCGGCGGCATTTTCATCCCGCGCGGATATTTCTCGACTCCTGTTGAAGCGGAAGAAGCGAACGGTTATCAGTTGATTCTGCTGGGCACTCCCTATGCGGAGATCAGGCATCACTTTGTCCGGCTCCGCGAACAGTTGCACGTCAAGGTGCGTGGCTTTGCGGACATGATGGTCGCCGAGGTCGCGGCACTGACCGGACTGTCCGAGGGCGAGGCGGCGTTGTCCAAGCAGCGCGATTTCGATGAACCATTTATTTTCGAAGGCGAACCCGATGAAAATTTTCTGCACGCGATCGAAACAGCCGGATTGCGCTGGACGCAGGGGCGCATCTTTCACATCATGGGCAACCACGACAAGGGGCGCGCCGTCAGTATCCTGGTGTCGCTCTACAAAAAACAATTTGGCGGCGTTGCAAGCATCGCGCTGGGCGACAGCCTGAACGATCTGCCGATGCTGTTGGCGGTGGACAGGCCGGTGCTGGTCAGGCACAAGGACGGCAGTTTCGATACGCGCATCTCTATCCCCGATCTTTTGAAGACGCAACTTCCCGGTGCTGCGGGCTGGAATGAAGCCATGCTGCAATTGCTGGCGCATGAGTCTGACGAGAATGCCTCTGCACTGCCGGAGCGAAAAATACTGGTGGATATTTTCAACGCCGCGCTGGCGGCGGTCGATCCTTACAACGCGGTGCTCAAGGCGGCGAGAGTCGAGCACGATCGATTGCTGGTTGCCGGCGCAAAGTACGACCTTGCAGTGTTCGAGCGCATCATCGTGGTCGGCGCGGGCAAGGCCACGGCGCGCATGGCATTGGCAGTCGAGACCTTGCTCGGCGATAAGATCGCGGCGGGATTGATCGTCGTCAAGGATGGCCACACGGAGCCGTTGGCCATCATTGAGCAGGTGGAGGCCGCGCACCCCATCCCGAACCAGGCCGGGATCGTCGGCACACAGCGCATCCTGCAGATGGTGCGCGGTGCCGATGAAAAGACGCTGGTGATCTGCCTGCTCTCGGGCGGTGCTTCCGCGCTGCTGGTTGCGCCGGTCGAAGGCGTGACGCTGCAGGACAAGCAGGAAGCGACCCGGCTGCTGCTGAATGCGGGCGCATCGATAAACGAGATGAACGCGGTGCGCAAACATTTATCCATGGTGAAGGGCGGGAAGCTGGCGCATTCGGCCTTTCCGGCGCAGCTGGTGACGCTGATCGTTTCCGACGTGATCGGCGACCCGCTCGATGTGATCGCCTCGGGGCCGACATCACCGGACAACTCGACCTTCGCCGAGGCGCGGGCGGTGATCGCGAAATATAACTTGCGGGAAATACTTCCGCCGCGCGTCGCCGATTATCTGCAACGCGGCAGCACCGGACAGGCACCGGAAACCGTGAAGGAACATGATCCCTGCCTGACCAGAACGCACAACGCGATTATCGCCAGCATCCGCCAGGTATTGACTGCAGCACAGGAAAAAGCGGTGCAGCTTGGGTTTGTCGCCCAGACGATTTCCGATACACTCCAAGGTGAGGCGCGCGACGCGGCACATTTTCTGGCACAAGCTGTGCGTAGCGAACTGGCCGCGATGCAAGCGAACGAGCGGCGTTGCCTGCTCTGCGGCGGCGAAACCACCGTCACCGTTCGCGGCAACGGCAAGGGCGGCAGGAATCAGGAATTCGCGCTGGCTTTTGCACTCGAGATCGACGGTTTGTGCGGCGTGGCTATGTTGTCTGCTGGCACCGACGGCAGCGACGGCCCGACCGATGCCGCAGGCGCAATGGTTGGCGGAAGAACGGCATCGCATGCGAGGGCGCACGGAATTGACCCGCTACGCTATCTGGCCAACAACGATTCTTATGCCTTCTTTCAGCAATTCGACACAGCTTCCGGTGCGCACAGCCATCTCAAGACAGGACCGACGGGTACCAACGTGATGGATATCCAGATTGTGCTATTGAATAAAAAGTCTCCGTCCATGCAACAAGAGCAGATTTTCCAAGAGGACACCCAGCAATGAGAACCGCTACCTTTAGAGCGGAGGTGCATGAACAACTCGAGCGCATCGGGGATGCCGACATCATCGTCGGCATCCCCAGCTTCAATAACGCGCGCACCATCGGCCATGTGGTGCGCGCGATCCAGGCCGGTCTGGCAAAGTATTTCCCGGACCACAAGGCGGTCATCGTCAATTCCGACGGCGGTTCCAGCGACGGGACGATGGATGTGGTGCGCAACACTTCTATAGATGACTTCAACGCGATTCTTTTGCATCACCGCATTGAGCCCGTTTCAAAAATTGCATTTCCCTATTCGGGCATCCCCGGCAAAGGCAGCGCCTTTCGCACCGTATTCGAAATCGCCGAGATACTGGGCGCGAAGGCCTGTGCTGTCGTCGATTCCGACCTCAGGAGCATCACGCCGGAGTGGATCGAACTGTTGGTGAAACCGGTGTTGGCGGGCGGCTACGACTACGTGTCCCCGCTCTATCATCGCCACAAATTCGACGGCACGATCACCAACAGCATCGTCTACCCACTGACCCGCGCGCTCTACGGCAAGCGCATGCGCCAGCCCATCGGCGGCGATTTCGGTTTCTCCGGCAGCCTGGCGAAGTTTTACCTGACCAAGGATCTGTCGCATACCGATGTCGCTCGTTTTGGCGTAGACATCTGGATGACCACGCCGGCGATCGCACACGGTTTCAAGGTCACCCAGTCGTTTCTCGGCGCTAAGATCCACGATGCCAAGGATCCCGGCACCGATCTGAGTAACATGCTCTACCAGGTGGTCAGCGCGACCTTCGAACTGATGGAGACATATGCCGACGTGTGGCTGCCGATACGCAGTTCCGAGCCGGTACCGGCCTTCGGGTTTGAATATACCGTCGGGCTCGAACAGGTCAACGTCAATACCGAGCGAATGCTGAACATATTTCGGGAAGGGCTGAGGAATCTGAGCGAGATCTGGCTCGATATTCTCGGCGCAGGCGATTTCAAGGAGATCGAAAGATTGGGAGCACTGAACGAAAGTGAATTCCATTTCCCCGTCGCCCTGTGGACACGGGTGGTTTATGACTATGCACTCGCCTTCCACAAGAGAAGTTTGCCCGTCGAGCACCTGATCAAATCCATGACCCCGCTCTATGTCGGGAAAACGGTTTCGTTTATCCTCGAAGCCAAAAACATGGGGCAGCAGGACGCGGAAGCGGAAATCGAAAAACTTTGCATGGAGTTTGAAAACAACAAGGACTACCTGGTAAGTAATTGGAAATAATCAATAGGAGGTATGCAATGAAAGACTTTATCAACCTGATCCTTGAGCCATTGAAGGACCTGTTCCTGAAATTCAAGGGGTTTGCGCCCAATCTTCTGGCCATGCTGGTGATCCTGCTCGTCGGAATCGTTTTTGCCAGCATCATCAAACTGCTCCTCGTGAAATTTTTGACCGCGATCAAGTTTGACAGTTGGTCCGACCGCATGGGTTTTACCAAGCTGATGCGCAAGGGCGACCTGTGGGCCAAGCCTTCCGCAATACTGGGCGAGATCGTGTTCTGGTTGCTGATCATCGTTACGTTGATGAGCAGTCTGAACGCTCTCCAGATACCTGCGATCGACCATCTGGTGGGGCAGTTTTTCAGTTATATCCCGCGCATCTTCTCCGCCGCCATGATCTTGATCGTCGGCTACGTGCTTTCCGGATTTGTCAGCCGTGCAGTGTTGATTGCCGCATCGAACAGCGGCTTTCACTATGCCAAGATCCTTGCCGAAGCGATACATACCTCGCTGATCGTGCTGATCCTGTCCATGGTCATGGAGCAGCTGCAGATCGCCCCCGGCATCGTGCTTGCCGCCTTCTCTATTATCTTCGGCGGCATCGTGATCGCCCTTGCCATCGCCTTCGGCGTGGGTGGCATTGATGCGGCCAGGCGGATAATAGAAAAGGAATCCATCGCAAAGCGCGAAGAAGAAACGAAAGACGAAATTGAACATCTCTAACTTGAATGCATTTTTGGGGAAAGACGCACGATGAGTGATTTTTATCAGACCGGAATCATCACGACACTGCACCAGCTCGGCAAACCTTCGCTCGATCGTCTGGAAGGGGATTTGTATCGATTCTCAAAGATCAGGCCGATCGCCTTGGTGCTGCCCGCGCTGTATTCCGAATTCGAGGGACCGGCCATGCCTGGCATCATCCAGGAACTGGCCAAGGTAAAGTATCTGAATGAAATTGTATTGGTGCTCGATCAGGCCTCGGAAAAAGATTTTCAGCGGGTGCGCGAACTCATGTCGCCGATACCCACCGAAGTCAAAATCATTCACAATAAGGGCAAAAGAATAACCGAGGTATACGAAACGCTTGCGCGCAATGGACTGGATGTGGGTGCGCAAGGAAAGGGGCGTTCCGCATGGCTGGCCTACGGCTATGTGCTTGCGCGTGGACGCTCAGATGTGATCGCGCTGCATGATTGCGACATCGTCACCTATAACCGTGAATTGTTGGCCAGACTGTGTTACCCGGTGGCGAGCCCGGCCTTGGACTACGTATTCTGCAAGGGTTATTACAGCCGGGTCACCAATAAAATGAATGGCCGGGTCACTCGGCTGTTGATGACCCCGCTGGTGCGTTCCATCCAGCAGCTTGTCGGCCAGCATGATTTCCTGTCTTTCCTCGACAGTTTCCGTTATCCCCTCGCCGGAGAATTCTGCATGACCATCGACATGGCGCGCGTGAACAGGATCCCGTGGGACTGGGGGCTGGAAGTCGGCTCTCTCGCCGAAGTACACCGCAATTATTCCCCGAGCCGCGTCTGTCAAGTGGACATCGCCACTACCTATGAGCACAAACATCAGGCACTTTCTCCCGATGACGCGGGGAAGGGTCTGATGAAAATGGCGGTCGACATCTGCAAATCCATCTTCCGCACGCTCGCCTCCGAAGGGGTAGTGTTCTCGGATGGCCTGTTCAATTCACTGCTGGTGACCTATTTGCGGCAGGCGGAAGACACCATCATGAAATACGAGGCGGATGCGACGATCAACGGCCTCGATTTCGACCGGCACGGGGAAGCCAAGGCCGTGGAAACCTTTACCAAAGCCATCGCGATGGCCGCGCAGGCGTTCACGAAAAACCCGATGTGCACACCGCTGATCCCGAACTGGAATCGTGTCACCTCGGCCATCCCGGATATCTTTGACATGCTCAAGATGGCGGTGGAAGAAGACAACAAATAGTGTTGGCCGAGCTGCCAACAATATTTTTGGCACGTCCACCTATTGCGGCTCTTCCTGCCCGCCACCGAAGTCATCCATGTGTCTGCGCAGTACGATTATCCTTTGCCTCGACATACTCGGCACCAAGACTACAAGTGCTACTGCTCTTGGTAGCACCAAACACAACCTGTACACACGTAGCCGTGTGATGAAACTGCTGCTCGACGAAAATCTGTCGAGGTGCATCGCCCCTTTCCTGCAAACCTTCTTTCCAAGCTCTTCATAAATTGCCCTGCTTGGCCTGGAGGGCAAGAGCAATTCTGAAATCTGGCAATATGCAAAAGACAACGGCTTTGTGATTGTCAGCCGCGATTCGGGCTTTCAGGAACACTTACTGGTTGCAGGCCATCCGCCGCAAGTTGTCTGGCTCAAAATTCCTAGCCGCTTCAAAACGGTCATACTTAACACCCGTCTGGATCACCATTAAAGAAATCGAGCATGCTTTGGGCGAGCAGAATCTTGCTTGCATCGAACTTAGTCACAGCAATAAATAACCGCCCCATCTGGCGTTACTACACCCCAGCAAGCGGAGTACAGAAATCACCACACCTGACTGCCTCGCTACTGTTCGCCAAAAGCTTTGAGTTTTTCCCTGATCTGGGGTAGTGCCGCAGCAGCGGCTTTCTCGCCTTCAAGTATGGCCCAGTGTTTGTCGTCCAGATTGGTCTGGTCGATTTCCTTGGTCACGGGGCGTATGACTACATCGGCCTGTTTCAACTCGTAGCGGTTGATCGAACCGCTCATGATGTCAAAAGTCTGCATCAACACATCAAGCATCGATTTGGTCTGATTGTTTTCCGGAAGATTTGAAATGTTCACGGCAATCACGATATCAGCACCCATCGCACGAGCTACACTCGCGGGTACCGGTTTAACCAAACCTCCATCCAGATAACTTTTACCCAGTATCTCCGTTGGCTGAAAAATTCCCGGGACCGAGCATGATGCACGTACCGCTTGCCCGGTATCGCCGCTACGAAATACGACTTCCTCTCCGGTGTTCAGATCGGTTGCAACAGCAGCGAAGATCCGCTGGAGTTTTTCCACAGGTTGCTGCTTGACCATGCGGTTGATGAATTGCTCGAGCGGCTCGCCGGACATAAACCCACGATTGGGCATAATCCAGGAAGAGACAGATCCGCGCTGCATCGGATAAGAGATCTCCTGCAATTGAAAACCTGTGTAACCAGCTGCGTATAGCGCACCCACTGCCGATCCGACGCTGGTCCCGACAATAATATCGGGTGATATGCCATGTGATTCGAGCACCTTGATGACTCCGACATGGGCAAAACCCCGCGCTCCGCCTCCGCCCAGCACAAGTCCGATCTTGGGCTGGCGAACAGCAGTAGGCAATAGTTTGCGCATCCATAGTGAAAAATTAAAACGGGGGCGATTCATACAATTCAAATTCTGGTCGGGTTCCGCTGGGCTCGACAGTGTAAACCAATAGGTACCTAGCCTATTGGGAACGAAGCTACAATAAGCGACATTTAGCCAAACCTTGCGTTGGTCAAATACTACAGGGTGCAGGGATCAATCATCTCGAACTCGTTGCACATATGGTTCCGCAAATGCCGATGTTTAAACGTCTGATAGACATTTCTAAAGGTGATGAATGATCCTCACTGGGTGAGAATTTCCCCGTGCTTTATCGTTTTTCGGGGCTACTGGTGCGGCAGCGGGCGTAAATTCAAGCACTGCTGCGCGAGTATGCGCCGATGTTGCACTGACCTGGTGGCGATGAACAGCACCTAAGTTGGTTCGCGTATGCGTGACGTCACAGGCGACCCGCATCTACGGCTCGTTGCAACATAGCTCTAGCAATGAACCTATGAAATGGCTTGACCAAAAACATGTAGATTTTTCCGACAGCGTTGTGAATTTCGACCGCCGTTGATACTGTCACCGTTTCAACGCCTAGCGATGAAGATTTGTAGATGGAAATTCTGAAATCAAGGTGCGTATCGTTCGATCCTACAATCAGTTCGTTTGGCTTGATGGACTGTACCAAAAAAAGCCCCATGCGCTGCCCGATCTGAGACGGTACTACTTGGATGTCGCCGGGAACGCGCTTAAATTCACCCTGAACTTCGTGCTTTAGTCCGAGCGCGGAGGCGACCACGCCGCGCATTGCCATAAGAGTATTGACCCATTTTGGCGCGTGACCAAACACGGCCTCGTAGGCTTCTTGAACACTCTGCGGTTTACTTAGAGGAGCTTTGTAGGCATCGCAAAAGTGAACCATTTTCAGAGCATGAAAGAGGCTGCTCGCAGCGGGGACAGGCACTTCTAATACTTTAGGCATGTAACCTCACGCATAATTTAAGCTGGTTCGCCGATTTAAATATGAAGTGTGCAACGGCTGGATTGAAGAATAGCTGATTAGGAGTCAGGTATCCAAGTTTTTTCTGGGACGATTATTTAATCCGCCATTCAGCTTCAACACTCAGCGTGCCAGCTGGTTATTGTTGTCTGCTGAACTGATTTAACAATCATTGGACACAGAACGAGCGTTCTGTACGATAATCCAACCGTCTTCCAATCATTTTACCCACATGCAGCATCCATCCGGCTACCGGCTACAGATAATCAACCCGTCCAGAACCCCATGCTAAGCGATAAAGTCGCAGCCGGATTCCCCTCACCAGCCGATGACTACATCGATTCGCATCTCAGCCTGGATGAACTCCTGATCCACCACAGAGCTGCGACCTTCTTCGTTCGCGCCAAAGGCAACAGCATGGTCGGTGCGGGCATCTTCAATAACGATCTGCTGATCGTCGATAAATCGCTTTCACCGGCATCCGGCGACATCGTGATTACCGTCGTTGATGGCGAACTGACCGTCAAGCGTCTAATCCTGCGCGGCGACCAAGTCATCCTCAAACCGGAAAACCCCCAGTTCCAAGAGATCGCATTCAAAGACGAGCAAGAACTCCTGATATGGGGTGTCGTCACCTCAACTGTGAAAATCTTCCACAAGGGTTGATGCCGTGCCCATCGCACTGGTCGATTGCAACAACTTCTACATCTCGTGCGAACGAGTGTTTAATCCCAAGCTGGAAGGCAAGCCAGTGGTCGTGCTATCGAACAACGATGGCTGTGCCGTCGCGCGTTCAGCCGAGGCCAAAGCCTTGGGTATTAAAATGGCTGAGCCGTGGTTCAAGCTGGAAAAACTCGCCAAGCGACACGGCATCATCGCTTTTTCCAGCAACTACGCCTTGTACGGCGATATGTCGGCCAGAGTCATGTCGGTACTGTCCACGTTCTCGCCCAAGCAAGAGATTTATTCCATCGACGAATGTTTCCTGGACTTGGAAGGCTTTGTCCCGCAGTCTTTGGAGCACTACGGCCAAACGATTCGCCAGACCGTCAAACAGTATGTCGGCATACCGGTCTGCGTGGGCATCGCTCAGACCAAGACCCTGGCCAAGCTGGCCAATCATTGTGCCAAGAAAGGTTACGCCGGAAGCAATGGCGTGTGTGATTTTGGACGGTTTGCCGAGAATGAACGCACGGAATTATTTGCCCGTATCCCGGTCGGCGATGTGTGGGGTGTAGGCAAGCGCATCGCCGAGAAGCTGGAGGGTTTCGGTCTCAACACCGTTGAGAAACTGCGCTGTGCCAATCCTGAGCGGATTCGTCAACGGTTTTCTGTTGTGCTGGAACGCACCGTCAGGGAACTCAACGGCCTTCCCTGTATCGAGCTGGATGAGGTGGCAGCACCCAGACAGCAGATCATGGTATCCCGGTCATTCGGTACTCCGGTGATGAATCTAGCCGAACTGACAGAATCGGTTGCGTATTTCACCACACGCGCAGCCGAAAAACTGCGTCTGGACGGTTCGGTCACATCCAGTTTATGCGTGCATATCCTGACCAACCCATTCAACGAAACAGAGCCGCAATATCAGAGCTCCAAGGTTGTGCCGCTGATGCGTCCTACCGATGACACCACCAAGCTGGTTAATGCCGCCATCAAGGGCTTGAATGAGATTTACCGTGCTGACTATCGCTACAAGAAAAGCGGCGTGCTGCTGATGGCATTGCAGCCCAAAGAATCGATACAGCCCACGCTGTTCGATGACCCGGTCGAGCAATTCAGGTCGGACAACCTGATGCGTGTGATGGATAGCATCAACCAGAAAATGGGGCAGGGCACACTCACCATCGCCGCATCTGGAATCTCACAACAATGGGCGATGCGCAGGGAAAACAAGTCGCCCAACTATACGACCGAGTGGGTGGAGCTGCCGGAGGCTTGGGAGAGGAAATTCACGACGCTTTCCGGCCCGGTGCTGCTTTAGGAATATCCCCAGCCAAGCGGTAGCTCATGCCCTCGATTTTCTTGCTGCCCACAAACCGAATCGAATGGCACGACATCACTTCGCCTTTTGCAGAAAGCTCTGCCAGCTCAAGGTGTGCTGCAGCAAGTGAGACGCTGACAGCGGCAGCAATGTCCGTGTCGAGCCGCTCACCATGCGTTTTCAGATATTGCAATATTGTGTTCATGTATGTCCATGTATGAGTGTAGCAGGCTGCGGGGTGTCCTTGATTTTGTGTTTTTCGCGGACGGCAGTAAATGACATCCTAGCGGATCACCCGCTGCGCCGGAATCTTCAGTTTCTTCGCTGCATTAAGCATTCCATTGTCCAGCGTTGCGACAAATTCCATCCCATTGTTTTTCGAGACCGCCAGGTGCAAGGCATCAGGGCCGCGTAGTTGGGTGTTAAAGTTGGATACGTACTCCTGCGCCAGATCGAAATCTTTTGCAGTTGGAATCAAGGGAACCTAGAGAGGTGGAGATCATTGATTCAAACTCTGCGATCAACCTCATCCCCTGGCTTGCCGTTAGCGCGCCCACGCGCACATCGCGAGAAGTCAGGCTGGCAAATTCGACCGATGCCCATTTGCTCACCACCAGTGTCCCCGATGCTTGTCGAGAAAGGAAATCCGCAACCTTAGCAGTGGTAGCCTCTTCCCGAAACAGCGGGGTCAGGAAGCTGGTATCCAGATAAATCATTCCGCGTCGCGCAATTCGCGCAGCATCGCGGCACTGCTCCCTTGCCAGGCGGGAACCTGCTGGCGCAGTTCTGCGAGGCGCTGCAATGGCAATATCTGCTTGGTCGGGATGGCGGGGAGTACGCGCGCGACCGGTCGTCCGTGACGGGTAATAACGACTTCCTGTCCGGATTCAACTGTGTTTAGTAACTCACTCAAGTGCGCTTTGGCATGAGCTAGACTCATTGCGTGCATGTTGACACCTCGTTATGACTAGAATAATGGCCGCATTATTACGCTGCATTGAAAGCGATAGCAAGCCACATCAAATCCCGGCATATGGGTCGAAGTTTGATTGGCGACAACACCATTGTCGCCTTACTTTCGATTCATTCAACACCGCCGGTTTTAGGTGACCGCCATCGCTACTTTGGCACTTTGATGCCGGCTTAGGAAGGGGCATTCATTCCATTATTTCCGTATTGAAAAGTACTTAAGGACGCTCTGCAAATCGGCAATTCGGATGCAGTGCAATGAGTGTGGTCAGCTAATTTGATGGTCTGATGTTCACGCTGGTTGAAGGTTGAATGGGCAAAGAATTTCAAGCAAAACGGCATCAGTTTTTTACTGATGCCGTTTGTCATTGAGTGATGCCGAAGATCAGAATGGGGGATTATCGTTATTCCCAGAGGAGTTCGTCTGGACGATATTGTGACGGGAACATTCATCGTAGTAGCGACGAATCTGGTTGCAGTGTCGGTTTTCGAAGTCGTTCGTAAACACCTGCAAAAAGTCGAGGATTTCGACCGCAGCCTCGTCAGAGAGCGAGGGTAGCACTGAGTGACACGTTGTTTTGGTCGCGCAACGTGGATCATCTCTCCTTCCCAATCCAGATCGCCCAACTGCAGCCCCGCAACCTCGCCTCGTCGTAGTCCATACAGTGCCAGCAACATCAAGATGGCGTGGTCGCGAATATCTGCGGGACGATCACCGCAGGTACTGGCAAGGAGGTGCTGTACGTCTACATTGCTCAAGCGCGACGCTTTCTTGATTACCTTGCAACGCACAACATCGCCGTCGCCGATACGGAACTGACTGACGTTTTGCGGTATTTGCGCAATGAACGGCAGCGCTATCGTCGCAATCATGGGCATCTACCGAAATCAGACGATAGCTTGGGAAGCCCACAGGCTAGTAGTCTACACACGCTGATGCGAGTCATCCGTGGTCAGTCCCTGACGGGTCAACACACGGCGTGAGCCGTGATGGAAATCCAGATGCCACAGCGCGCACACATGGTCGACCTCGAAGCTGCGCACTTCCAGCCGTTCCAGCCGGTCGCGCGCGACCAGTGCGCCAGCGGTGGCGCGTTTGGGCTGTGCCTGGCGGAACATGCCCTGCGCCCTGAGATAGCGGCGGATCGTGGGGTAGGAGGCGATTGCGACATCACCCACTTTGAGGGCGGCGCAGAGATTGTCGAAATGCAATTGCATCGTCCAGCCCGGATGTTCGCGTTATTACATTGGTTCGTCGCGCGCGCGTTGTGTGCTCAACCATCCTTCCCCAGCATCATCCCAAAA
>VFSW01003824.1_pt1 | contig 22557 bp, 24 predicted proteins | sample 5358111 | NCBI WGS metagenome assembly VFSW01 (sample SAMN11554181, study PRJNA540505) | mine drainage metagenome | isolation source: sediment from site ElyBrook_90M | place: USA: Ely Copper Mine, Vershire, VT | collected 2017 | reverse complement strand
CACATATTGTTTTTTTTTCATTCCCGCGGGGGGCCCGCTTTGGGCCCGCCCCGCTCGACTTTGTTGGTGTGGGCGGTCAGGCGATAGCCTGCCCCCCGGACGGTCTGCAGGAGCCGGTCTGCCCCGCTGGGCTCCAGCGCGGCACGCAGACGTCTGATGTGTACATCCACCGTGCGCTCCTCAATAAAGACGTGGTCGCCCCAGACATGGTCCAGAATCTGGGTTCGGGAATACACCCGTTCAGGATGAGTCATGAAGAAATGCAGGAGTTTGAACTCGGTTGGTCCGAGGTTGACTTCCGTGTCACTCACGTTGATGCGATGGGTGGACGGATCAAGCGTGAGCTCCTTGAATTTCACCTGATCTTCGGTCATCTGTGGGGCGCGACGCCGCAGGACCGCCTTGATGCGGGCATTCAACTCCCGGATTGAAAACGGTTTCGTGATGTAGTCATCAGCCCCGGATTCCAGCCCCAGCAGTTTGTCCCCTTCCTCTACCCGCGCCGTGAGCATTATGATGGGAACCTGTCGGGTTCTTTCCTGGGCACGCAGACGCCTGACCAGGTCAATGCCGCTCATGCCGGGCAACATCCAGTCCACCAGCACCAGGTCAGGTAATGAATCGCGCACGTGCTCCAAGGCAGATTGGGCATCGGAAGCCAGATGGGGGTCATGTCCGGCCTGATTCAGGTTCAGGGCAATCAGATCCTGTATGGCCGCTTCGTCTTCGACGACCAGAATGCGGGCTCCCAAACGGACCTCCGGCGATGATGTAGGCGTAAGTGAAAGATTTTCCATACAGGGAGTTATACCCGCATGAAATGACACGAATGTTACAACAAATTCCGGTGCGGGTCAGGTTTTGCGGTGTGATCCGGCTATAACGCGGATTTCAAAAAGTCGGCATTCCAGTGCTCCATTGAAGAGTGGCGTCTTTCGAGAGGTTTTGAGCCGGATCAACCGCGCCAGTTGACGGTCTGCCGTGAAAAAATAGGCATTCCAACCCGCATAGCGCTGTTTCAGAACATCACCGATCAAGGGATAAAGGCGAGCCAGTTCTTCCTGCTCTCCCATCCTGACCCCGTAGGGGGGATTGGTTACGATGATTCCCGACGGGGCAGGCGGCGAGGACTCAAGAAAGTTCACCTGTTTCAGTTGCACGCAGTCCAGCAGTCCTGCCACGGTCAGGTTGTGGCGGGCACTGTCCAGGGCGTCCCCCTTGAGATCGTAGCCCCACAAGGGCAGAGGTCTTGGAGGTTGACCACGTCGAGTGGCTTCTGCCATGAGTGTGCGCCAGGTCTCCTGGGGCCAGCCCTGCAGCCTTTCGAATCCGAAAGCACGGCCCAGTCCGGGGGCCCTGTTCAGGGCTTGTTCTGCCGCTTCAACCAGAAAAGTGCCAGAACCGCAGAAAGGGTCCAGTAAAGGCACTCCAGGACGCCAGCCCGCGAGGCGAAGGATGCCTGCGGCCAGATTCTTCTTGAGAGGGGCCTGACCGGCCTCCATGCGCAGGCCCCGCTTGAACAGGGCATCTCCTGTGGTGTCCAGGTAGAGGTGATAACGATTTTCCGTGACGTACACGTGGACCCTCACATCGGGTGAACGGGGGTCCACCGAAGGTCGTTTCTGGTATTGGTCACGGAAGCGGTCGCATATGGCATCCTTGACCCTCAGGGTGACGAAATCCAGGCTTTTGAGAGGGCTGCGATGGGCCTGGGTATCCACGCGGAGCGTCTGGTCCGGGGTCATCCACTGTTCCCATGGCAGGCGCAGGGCGGCATCGTAAATGTCTTGGGCATCCGTGTAAGGCCCGGTGTCCCTCAGCCAGAGAATCCTGCTGGCCAGGCGGCTTTCCAGATTGGCCCGCATAGTGGTTTCTCTGGTACCGAAAAAAGCAACACCGGCATCGGCAGGTTTGACGTTTACCGCACCCAGCTGCGACAGTTCCTCGCCCATCAGGATTTCGAGGCCACGGGGGCAAGTGGCGAAAAAAGATTCTTGTGGCATGGCTGTCAGAAAGGTTTGACCACAACGAGTATGACAACCGGGATCAGGATCAGCACGGGGGCCTCGTTGAACCAGCGGTACCAGACATGGGAGCGGGTATTGCGGTCATCTCTGAAGTCCAGCAACAAACGGCCACACCAGATGTGATAGATCACCAGCATGGCGACAAGAACAAGTTTCGGGTAGAGCCAGCCCCCATGGTCCCCAAAGCCCAGAACCAGGAGAAGACCGGAGGCTACCGTCAGTATGCCGCCCGGTGTCATGATGCCCCAGAAGAGCTTGCGTTCCATGACCTTGAAGCGTTCGCTGCCGGTTTTGTCATCGCCTGACATGGCGTGATAGACAAACAGCCGAGGAAGATAAAACAGGCCTGAAAACCAGGTGACCATGAAAATCACGTGGAACGCCTTGACGTAGAAAAATGCCATGAAGCCTCTTCAGAAACGGCAGGCCAAGGTGGTCCATTCCTGGATGATGCCCAGCCTGTGGTGGAAAAAATGGTCTGCCCCGGGTACGACGACGATGGGCAGGTTCTGGGGCTCTGCCCATCGCATGACCTGATCCAGAGGGATCGTTGTGTCTTTCTCGCCATGGATCACCAGAGTGGACTGGGGTACGGTTCCAAGGGGGAAGCGACAGACTGCTGGCCCCACCAGGACCAGGCGGTTGCATGCCACCCGCCTTGCGACTTCGCTCATGACGTAGGCGCCGAAGGAAAACCCTGAAAGAAACAAGGGGCCATCAGGCCATTGTCTCCTGAAATGTCCCAGTAGCGCCAGCCAGTCATCCGTTTCCCCTTGTCCATTATCGAAGACTCCTTCGCTGGCTCCAACTCCGCGGAAGTTCATGCGGACTGTCGCACATCCAAGACGCACAAACGATTTGGCCAGCGTTTGGGTGACCTTGTTATGCATGGTTCCACCGAAGAGTGGGTGAGGGTGGGCCGCAAGGGCCAAGCCACGTACGCCGTCTCTGGGCAGATCAACCAGCGTTTCAAGTCGGCCGGCGGCGCCAGTCTGAAAGTTTGTGAGAAAGTCGGTCATTGGGTCTTGGGCAATAACGGCTCGTTACCTTGTTCAAGGCAGGGCGCGAAGGTGTGAACGGTATCTCTTGATGCGCTGGACATAGCTGTCTGCATTGGCATAGAGACCTTGAATTTCTTCAGGAGTCAACGTGCGTATCACTCGTCCGGGGCTTCCAAGGACGAGGGAGCCATCAGGAATGACCTTACCTTCGGGAATCAAGGCCTGTGCACCAATCAGGCAGTTTTTTCCGATGATGGCGCGATTGAGTACCACGGCCTGTATGCCGATGAGGCTGCCATCTCCAACGCTACAGCCATGCAGCATGGCCATGTGCCCTACGCTGACGTCCGAACCCAGTTGCAGGGGAATGCCGGGGTCGGCATGCAGGACTGCGCCATCCTGCACGTTGCTACGGGGCCCGATCACGATGCCCTCATCATCTCCGCGAATGACGGCATTGCACCAGACGGAAGACAGCGCTGACAGGGTGACGCGTCCTATGACCACTGCGCTTGGATCAACATGGCAGTCTTCAGACAGGGATGGGGTGTGTGATTCCAGTTGGTAAATCATGCGCACCTCAAAGTGGGAATGGCGTATAAATGATGACGGGCGTTATTGCAGCAAAGTATCACTATGATATGCGAATTTTTCTGGCAAGGGCGGACATGAGTGGCGGAAATGTTCTATGAGCCGCATCATGTCGGGAGAGTCTATATTGAAGTAGCATGCAACAATTTTGTGATATATGCCTCTTATGTTTAGAATGACGCTAGGGGGATGGCACCCCGGAAAAACATACCATAAACGAGGAGAACCACATGATGCAATTTACTCCGCTGAAATGGGTAGCCCCCGCACTGGGCATTTCTCTGGTTGCTCTGTCCCTTGGCGCTACGGCTGCGGATCCCATCAAGATAGGCGTGTCTGGGCCTTTTACCGGAGGTTCTTCGCCCATGGGCCTGTCGATGCGTGACGGTGTCCGTTTGGCCGTTGACGAAATCAACAAGGCCGGCGGCCTTCTCGGAAGGCCCATCAAACTCGTGGAACGGGATGATGAAGCCAAGAATGAGCGCGGTGTGCAGGTGGCTCAGGAACTGATTGACCGGGAAAAAGTGGTGGCAGACCTGGGGTTTATCAATACGGGTGTTTCACTGGCGGCAGAACGTTTTTACGAAAATGCCAAGATTCCGGTCATCAATAACGTTTCCACAGGGTCCATCGTGACCAGGCAGTTCCTGCCCCCCAGGTACCCAGACAACTACATTTTCCGCAACTCTGCCAATGACACCATCCAGTCACACATGATTGTGGAAGAAGCCATCGACAAGCGCAAATTTACCAAGGTGGCCATTCTGGCCGACTCCACCAACTATGGCCAACTGGGTCGCGAAGATCTTGAAAAGGCCCTGGCTGCCAAGGGGGTGAAGCCTGTGGCTGAGGAAAAATTCAACATCAAGGACACGGACATGACCGCCCAGCTTCTGAGAGCCAAGCAAGCGGGCGCACAGGTGATCCTGACTTACGGCATTGGCCCCGAACTGGCCCAGATTGCCAATGGCATGGCCAAGCTTGGCTGGAAAGTGCCCATGATCGGCAGTTGGACATTGTCCATGGGTAACTTCATTGACAATGCAGGTCCCAATGGGGAAGGAGCTCGCATGCCGCAAACCTTTATTCAGGAGCCCAATACACCCAAACGGAAAGCGTTTATTGACGCTTATCTGGCGGCCTACCATCCCGCGAACGGCCGGATTTCTTCACCTGTTTCAGCTGCGCAGGGGTATGACTCCGTTTATTTGCTTGCTGCCGCCATTGAGCAGGCCGGGACGACAGACGGTCCCAAAGTGCGGGCTGCTCTGGAAAGTCTGCACAAGAGGGTGGAAGGCGTGATCACCAATTATGACAAGCCCTATACCCATGACAACCATGAAGCCATATCGGCCAACATGACGGTGATGGGCGAAGTTCATGATGGGCATGTGGTATATGCCTATGAAGAGGATCGAAAGAACCCTTTCCGTACGCGGTAAGCCAGTCGTGAATCCCACGACTGAACAGCGGGGGTTCTTTTTTATCGGGAACGAGCTCTGATGGATATCCTGCTCCAGCTGATTGCCAGCGGTGTAGCGTTGGGCATGATCTACGCCGTGATTGCTTTTGGGTACCAGGCGACGTTTGCCACTTCTGGCACCCTGAATTTTGGACAGGGGGAGGCCCTGATGCTGGGGGCCATGGTGGGTCTCAGCCTGTCAGGTGAAATTGCTGGAGGTCCTTACGTCAATTTCTGGGTGATGGTTCCTCTGGTCATGCTGTTCGGTGCATTTCAGGGCATTGTGGTGGAACTCGTGGCCATCCGCCCCGCCATCAAGACTGGTTCGGAGTTTGGCTGGATCATGTCCACGATTGCCTTGGGCATCATCTTCAGAAACGTGGCCGAAAACCTCTGGGGGCGGGATGACTTGCCGTTCCCTTCACCCTTGCCCACTGCCCCGCTGACGCTTTTTGGCATTCATGTGTTGCCCATGGAATTACTGGTGATCGTGGGAGCCATACTGCTCATGTTGCTGGTCGAGTTATTCAATCGTCGTACCATCTATGGCAAGGCCGTGGTGGCAACAGCCAGTGATCGGCCTGCTGCAGGCCTGATGGGAATCAATACCGGCCTCGTCATCACTTTTTCTTTTGCTCTGTCTTCCATGACCGCCGCTTTTGCTGGAGTCCTGATTGCCCCTGTCACATTGACTGGGGCTTCCATGGGCGCAGTGCTGGGTCTCAAGGCGTTTGCCGTGGCCATCATCGGTGGCCTGACATCAGGATTGGGCGCGGTTGTTGGGGGTATATTGCTTGGCGTGGCGGAAACCACCACAGGCTTTTATATCTCCACGGGGTACAAGGACGTACCAGGTCTCGTGCTGCTGTTACTGGTGTTGGCCATAAAACCTAGCGGCCTGTTTGGCAAATCCACCATCAAGAAGGTCTGACCCAATGAAGAAACTTCGACCCCTGGGGTACCTGGCAGGGCTGGGGGTGTTGATGCTGATCCCGCACTGGGTGACGAATGAATATTACGTACATCAGGTGGTGCTGATCGCCATCTATGCAGTGCTGCTGTTCGGCCTGGATATTGTTGTCGGGTATACGGGCGAAGTTTCGCTGGCGCATGCAGCCCTCTTTGGCATTGGGGCCTATACGGCAGGCATACTCAATACCACATGGAACTGGCCTTTTTACGCGGCCATTGCCGCCAGTATTCCGGTCACCGCATTTTTTGGTGCGGTGCTGGCATTGCCGGCATTGCGGGTGACAGGACCTTACCTTGCCATGGTGACCTTGGCTTTTGGCACCATTGCGCAGATCCTGATCAACGAAATGGATTTCCTGACCAATGGCCCGCTGGGAATCACGATCCAGAGCCCGGTCTGGATGGGGCAACCACTGGACGAGTTTCATTATTATTATGTGGGTGTCGGTGTTTTCGTATTGGCCCTGGTAGCCGTGCATAATTTGTTGAAGTCACACTTGGGCCGTGCGTTTGAAGCGTTGCGGGGAAGTCCGGTGGCTGCCGATTGCATGGGGGTTAGCGTCTACCACTACAAAGTGTACGCGTTTGTGATCAGTGCCGGGTTCGCTGGGTTGGCTGGAGGTCTTTACAGTTTTAACGAGCTTTACATCGCTCCGAACACTTATAACTTCGAACTCACCGTCCTGTTCCTTCTTGCACTCATCATGGGCGGGCGCAAGACCCGTCTGGGCCCCGTGCTGGGTGCTTCCATTGTGGTACTGTTGCCTAACATGCTGGATGACATCCATTTGTTCAGGATGATGTCCTACGTCATTTCGACAGTGGTGGCACTTTACGCCCTGTCTTTCGTGATTCTCAAGCGTCGTGATTTCAAGCCGCTCATCATCCCCGTGATAGGCGCCATCGCCATGCTGTGGAGCGCGCACCATCTCGAGGACATGACAGACTGGCGCATCACCATTTTCGGTTTCTTGATCCTCTTCGTCGTGTACTACCTGCAGGAAGGCCTGATCGGATGGATGAAGCAATTTGTGCGTGTTTTTTTGAACCGGATGCATACGTCATCAGGTAGCAATGACCTGACCGATATTCCCCTCGACGTCTGGTGCGCGCCCACGGTGACCACGACGAGTCCATTGTTGACAGTATCCCGTGTGTTGATGCAGTTCGGCGGGCTGAAGGCGCTCAATGAACTGGATATGCAGGTGCAGCCTGGCTCCATCCATGCCCTCATCGGGCCCAATGGTTCTGGCAAGTCCACGCTGATGAATGTGTTGACCGGAGTATACAAACCAACATCTGGTGTGGTGACTTTCGAAGGCACTCATATTTCCGGGAAACCGGCTTCGACCATTGCCCTCAGGGGATTGGCTCGCACTTTCCAGAACTTGCAGCTGTTCGGGGAAATGACGGTGCTGGAAAATGTTCTCGTGGGACTCAACCATACATTCAAGGCTTGGCTGCCTGAAGTGCTGTTGAGAACTCCGCGGCAACGTCGCGAAGAGCGTGAAGCCCGTGTGATGGCCTGCGCATTGTTGCATTTTGTGGGTCTGGATGACGTCCTGAATGAGCAGGCACGCAATCTTCCCTACGGGCGCCAACGTTTGCTGGAAATTGCCCGGGCGCTGGGCCTTCATCCCCGGTTGCTTTTGCTGGATGAGCCTGCGGCCGGACTGACTGCACCCGAAATAGAAGAACTGGTCAAAATCATCCTGAAAATCCGGGACTCGGGTGTCACAGTGATCCTGATCGAACATCACATGGATCTGGTCATGAAAATTTCCGATACGGTGACAGTGCTCGACCAGGGGCACAAGATTTCCGAGGGGCGGCCAGAGTTGGTCCAGTCGGATCCAAAAGTCATTGCCGCTTATCTGGGCACGTGAAGGAGAGGTCATGCTGGAGGTGGAAGGGCTTTGTGCGGGGTATGGTCAGGTGCAGGTGTTGCAGGAGCTGACTCTGGAAGTGCCCAAAGGACAGGTGGTGACGTTGATTGGGGCTAATGGCGCAGGCAAGACCACCACACTTCGTGCGATAAGTGGCATGATCAAGCCGGTGGGTGGAAAGGTAATGCTCGCAGGGCGGAATATTACGGGATGGCCTTCGTTCAAAATCGCCCGGTATGGTCTGGCTCATTCTCCGGAAGGACGCCACGTTTTCCCTACCCAGACTGTCAAGGATAACCTCCTGCTGGGAGCCTACAGCCGGCTGTCGTTTTGGGGCAAGCGCCCGAAAGGCGACATTCGGGGCGATCTTCAACGTGCTCTGGACCTTTTTCCTCGATTGCATGAGCGACAGCATCAGACAGCAGGTACACTGTCCGGTGGCGAACAGCAGATGCTTGCCATGGCACGGGCCTTGATGCTGAACCCGGAAGTTCTGCTTCTGGATGAACCCTCGCTGGGACTGGCCCCGATTCTTGTGGAAGAGGTTTTCCAGATCATCCACCGGCTCAAGGAACGGGGGGTGACCATGCTGTTGGTGGAGCAGTTCGCAGCTGCGGCTCTGGCCGTGGCCGATTACGGTTATGTGATGGAAAACGGTCGCATTGTCCTGCACGGCCCAGCCAAACAACTGCGCAACGACCCCAAGGTCCAGGCAGCGTATCTTGGAATCAGGCACTGAAATTTTGTTAGCGCATGACCCACATCAAGGCCAGGACCACACCCACCAGTATGCCGGACATGACCAGTAGAGCCGTCAGCCAGCGTTGTTGTGATTTTTGTTGCTGTTTCAACCTTTCCAATTCCAGGCGTAAATGGTCGTTCTGACCCTCTTTCAGGGCACGGTGAACTAGGCGGGGAATTTCCGGGACCAGTTTGACCCAGTGGCCGCCCTCCTGTCTTAACGCCCGTACCAGACCTCGCCAGCCGATCTGTTCACTCATCCAGCGCTCCAGGAACGGTTTTCCGGTTTTCCACAAATCGAGTTCCGGATCGAGCTGCCTGCCCAACCCTTCCACATTGAGAAGGGTTTTTTGCAGCAGAGCCAGTTGTGGTTGGACTTCCATGTTGAATCTTCGGGAGACCTGAAAAAGCCTTAAGAGGACCTTTCCGAAGGAGATTTCGCGCAGAGGTTTGTCAAAGATGGGTTCGCATACCGAACGGATGGCGGATTCGAATTCATCCGGGCGCGTGTTGGAAGGTACCCAGCCCGCCTCGATGTGAGCCATGGCCACACGGCGGTAATCACGCCTGAAAAACGCGAGAAAATTCTGGGCCAGATAGTTTTTGTCGGTGTCGTTCAGGGTGCCGATGATGCCAAAATCGAGACCGATATAGCGCCCGTCGTCGGCCACCTGAATGTTGCCAGGGTGCATGTCAGCATGGAAGAAGCCATCCCTGAATACCTGGGTGAAAAATATTTCGACGCCATCACGTGCCAGCTTGGGAATGTCCACACCTTTGGAGCGCAAGGTATCCACCTGACTGATGGGTGTCCCGAACATGCGTTCCATGACCATCACCCGGGTGCTGCAGTAATCCCAATAGACTTCGGGAATGATAAGGAGACGCCTGTCTGAAAAATTGCGCCTCAACTGGCTGGCATTGGATGATTCCACCATCAGGTCGAGCTCTTCCTTCAGATGTTTCTCAAACTCCCCAACGATTTCCACTGGGTGAAGGCGCCTTGCTTCTCGTGATATCCGCTCAAGATACCGGGCAATCATGTAAAGCAGGGCCACATCGCGTGCGATGGCTTTTTCAACACCAGGACGCAGGACCTTGATGGCGGCTTCCCGACCATCATGAAGAACGGCAAAATGCACCTGAGCTACTGAGGCGCTCGCCACTGGCGTTAATTCAAAGTGAGCAAACACTTCGCCAATTGGACGCCCATACGTGGATTCCAGCATCTGTTGTGCCTGATGCCCAGGAAAAGGAGGAACCCGGTCCTGTAACAGGGCCAGTTCGTCTGCAATGTCAGGTGGCAGGAGATCACGGCGTGTGGAAAGCGCTTGACCAAACTTGACGAAAATGGGCCCCAAAGTCTCCAACGCCTGCCTTAAGCGGATTCCGCGCGGCGCATCAAGACGGCGCCAGAAAAAAAGAACTCTTAGGGTGGATCGGAAGATGGCGACCCGGCGATGTGCCAGGACCATTTCGTCCAGTCCGTAGGTCATGACAACCCACAGGATTCTGATTCCCCTGAGAAAACGCATCAAACGATGCCTGTCATGCGACTTTCCAGCTGGCGAATTTCCTGGGCCAGTTGACTCACTTCACGGGAAAAGCGGCGCAGGCTCGAGCCCGAAGTCACCAGACGGGTCTCTTCGGTGACATATTCAGAACAGGCATCAGAAAAGCGCAAAGCGGCATCTTTTGACCAAGCCCGGCCTTTGCTGAACGCCATGCCGAGTCGATGGGCAATGACATCTCCGACCAGACGGCTAACCAGTTCTTCCAGGTCAGGTCTGAAATGTGTTCCCAGGTAACCCACCTGCGCCGCCAAGGCACTGTTGCCTTCCAGATGCAGTTCCCGCAGTGCGGCTTCCGGGTCTGTCACCAGCTTTGGCAAGACTCCGGGTGTCATTCGTATGAGGAGATCAGGCGCACGGTCACCGGGGTTCTCGTGCTGAATGACCGGGTAGCCTTCGGAATCCAGTTTGAAGTGGAATTGCCACTCGCCCATGTGGAGAATTATTTTGCTGCAGCCAAAAGGCTCCAGTCGTGTCACTGCCCATGGCGCGGTAGACAGAAGAGCCCTGATACCTCGGGACAGGCCACTTGCAATCAGGGGCTTTACCATTTTTGACCGCGGTGAAGCGCTACCACGCCTGCGGAAAGATTGAACCAGTCCACGGTGTCGAAGCCTGCGGATTCCATCATGGATTTGAGGGAGGCTTGGTCAGGGTGCATACGAATAGATTCAGCCAGATACTGGTAACTGCCCCGATCTTTGGCCACACATTCGCCCACCTGCGGGATTACCTTGAAAGAATAGGTGTCATAGAGTCCCTGCAACGGCGCCCAGATTTTCGAGAACTCAAGCACCAGCGCCTGACCCCCGTGTTTCAGCACCCTCCACATTTCGCGAAGGGCTTGTTCCTTGTGGGTCATGTTACGCAGTCCAAAAGCCACACAGACCCGATCAAACCGGCTGTCCGGAAAAGGCAGCTTTTCAGCGTCACATTGCAGGGTAGGCAGAATGAGTCCTGCATCAAGCAACTTGTCCCTTCCCCTCGACAGCATGGCATGGTTGATGTCGGTCATGAACACCTGTCCCTGGGGCCCGGCAGCTTTTGCAAACCCCCGGGCCAAGTCTCCACTGCCCGAAGCCAGGTCCAGTATCTGATAGCCAGGGCGAACCTGGGCCACGGCCAGCGTGAAACGTTTCCACAAACGGTGCATGCCTGCTGACATCAGGTCATTCATGAGGTCATATCGGGAAGCAACGGAATCAAAAACCTGGGCAACCCGACGTGCCTTGTCGTTTTCGTCGACTTCAGTGAATCCGAAATGGGTGGTTTTCACGGCGCCCGGCCCTGGTCAACGAGGATCGCGGCTGGCTCCAGCCGCTTCCAGACGATTCAGGTAACTGGCCCAGTACTCATCTTGATGAAGGCCCAGATCAAGCAGGTAGTCCCAGGAGTAGATGCCTGTTTCATGTCCGTCCGAAAAGCTGATCTGAATGGCGTAATGCCCGACGGGAGTAATCTCCTTTATGGTGACTTCCCTTTTTCCGGTCTGCAGGACTTCCTGTCCAGGACCATGGCCTCTGACTTCAGCCGAGGGAGAATACACCCTCAGGTATTCGATGGGAAACCGGTAACTGTTCCCGTTGCTGAATACCACATCCAGTCGCCGCGAGGACTGGTGCAGGGTGATTTCAGTGGGCCAGGGGGTATCAGGGGTGAGGCCAGTCATGAGCGTGTCCGAATTCACATTGGGTAACGGGCATATTCCAGTATGATAAACCATTTGTGTTGGACTCATGTGGATGAGGGATATGGTTTTCGAGCCCGGGGCCTCCCTATGTGAGCGACTGGAACAAATCCTTCGCGAGATAAAAGGACAGTCACGAGGACAGGAAGTTCTGGTACTTGCCGTGAGCAAGGGGCAGTCAGTGGACGCCATGAGGCAGGCCATCGCTTGCGGACAGAAGGCCTTCGGTGAAAGTTACGTGCAGGAGGCTCTGGTGAAGCAGGAACAACTCTCGGGGTTTCAGCTGGAATGGCATTACATCGGGCCGTTACAGAGTAATAAAACAGGAGCCATTGCCCGTCATTTCGATTGGGTTCATGGGGTGGTCAGGGAAAAAATCGCCGGCCGCCTGTCAACTGCAAGACTCGAATCCGGGCTGCCTCCCATTCAGGCTTGCCTGCAGGTCAATTTAAGTGGTGAGGCATCCAAGTCGGGCGTATCGCCCCGGGATCTGGAGCAGCTGGCTGCACAGGTGTCGGTACTGCCTGGTATACGCTTGCGTGGGTTGATGACATTGCCGGAACGTTCAGACGATCAGGGTGTGCTGCACGAGCGCTTTTCGCAACTTCGGCTGCTCAGGGATGCCCTCAATCTGAAGGGATATGGATTGGACACCCTTTCCATGGGCATGTCGTCCGATTTTTCCGTTGCCGTATCGGAAGGTTCTACAATAGTGCGTATTGGCACGGCCATTTTTGGGGAGCGCGACGAAAAGTGAGCATCGTATTTCTTGGGGGGGGGAACATGGCCCAAGCCCTCGTGGGCGGGTTGCTTGCGCACGGACACCCGGCCAGCGAAATGCGGATAGTGGATATTGATGCAGGCATTCGCAGCGAACTTCAGGCGAAGTGGGGCGTTGCGGCCTACCCATCATTTGTCGAGGCCCTCGACTCCGGTGCCAGCACCATGGTGCTGGCGGTCAAGCCACAGCAGATGGAGCAGATGGTTTCCACGCTTCCTTCCCTGTCCGGAGATATGCGGGTCATCAGCGTTGCGGCAGGGATTTCCACTGATCTGCTATCTCGCTGGTTGGGCGGACACGGCAATATCGTCAGGGCTATGCCCAATACTCCGGCACTTATCCAGCAGGGGACATCAGGGTTATATGCCATGCCCGGAGTTTCCCAGGAAGACCGCCTGAATGCGCAGTCCCTGATGAGGGCCGTGGGTTCGTCAGTATGGGTGGAACACGAATGGGAACTGGATGTGGTCACGGCGGTTTCAGGCAGTGGTCCGGCTTATGTTTTCCTGTTGATGGAGACCCTGTGCAAGGCCGCAAGGGATCTTGGTTTGGATGCGGTTTCAGCAGAAACACTCGTTCTGGACACGGTTAAAGGAGCTGCCATGCTGGCAGGATTACGTTCTGAATCCCCGGAGGCCTTGAGGCGTCGAGTGACCTCTCCTGGTGGGACCACAGAGGCGGCCATCGGGGTTCTGAAGGAGAGAGGCTGGCCGGAAATAATGAATGAAGCCATTAGCGCGGCGGTGAGTCGTTCCCGCAAACTGGGCGCCATGGCGGATTCGGAGCGCGCATGAATAGCCTGTTGGAAACTCTTCTGGAGACCGTGTTCGGATTGCTTTCGTTTGCGGCGTTGCTGCGTTTTCTTCTTCAGGTAACGGGGGCTCCCTGGAAAAACCCGGTCAGCGAGTTTGCCCTGTCCCTGACTGAATTCGCGCTGAAACACATGCGCCGTTATCTGCGATTTCGTGGCACGGACTATTCCCCTTTGCTCTGGGCATGGTTTCTGGAGGCCCTGTTTCTTACCCTGTCCATGATGCTGGTGCAGGGGGTTCCGCTTGCGGACATGCTCCAGTTTGTTCCATGGATCCTGGTGTCCAGCGTGATAGCCATGATGCGCCATGCACTGTATCTGCTGATGGGAGCGGTGTTTTTACTGGCAGTGCTGAGCTGGATCAACCCCTACAGTCCTGCCATGGCGGCTGTTGACGCCTTGACCAGGCCATTCCTTGTTCCGCTGAGGCAGTTCATTCCCTTGCTGGGAACGGTGGATTTGACGCCACTGCTCCTCATGGTCATTTTCCAGTTGACGCTCACCATTCTAGTGGGTGGGCTGGAAATGCTGGCCCAAAGGCTGATGTGATCACATGAACACCACATCGAACTGTTCCTGGCTTGAATTGGCATCTGCCTGCAGGCTGATGGGTTTCCCGATGAAATAACCCACATCGGCCAGGGCCTGGGATTCTTCATCAAGCAACAGGTCGATGACACGCGGGTGGGCGATGACACGGTACTCCCGGGCATCAAACTGTCTGGCGGCACGCACGATTTCCCGCAGGATTTCGTAGCAGACCGTTTGGGGAGTCTTTAGCATGGAACTGCCATGACAGCACGGACAAGGCTCGCAGAGGATGCGTGCAAGGCTTTCACGAGTGCGTTTTCGGGTCAGCTCCACGAGGCCGAGCGATGTGAACCCATTGACGCTAATTCGGGTGCGGTCTCTGGCTAAAGCTTTTTTGAGTTCTGCCAGCACTGCTTCCTTATGCTCGTCGTTGTCCATGTCAATAAAGTCGGCAATGATAATGCCCCCCAGATTTCTCAATCGCATGTGTCTTGCGATGGCCTGAGCGGCTTCCAGATTGGTTTTGAATACCGTGTCGTCAAAATTCCGTTCGCCGACAAACCCTCCCGTGTTGACGTCAATGGTGGTGAGGGCTTCTGTCTGGTCAATGATCAGGTAACCGCCGGATTTCAGGTTGACCCGACGAGCCAGGGCCTTTTCAATTTCGTCCTCCACACCGAACAGGTCAAAAAGGGGACGTGCCCCGCTGTAATGTTCTAGTACGGGCAGGGCTTGCGGACAATAGTGACTGGCAAATTCGTGAAGCTTGTGAAAATTCTCCCTGGAATCCACCAGCACCTTTTCAGTTTCTTCCGTGACAAAGTCGCGGATGACGCGTTGTGCCAAATTGAGGTCCTGGTACAGTAGGCTGGGACATGGGAGGTTTTTTTTCGTGGCCAGAATGTCTGTCCACAATTGCGTCAGGTAGTGAAGGTCTTTGAGTAATTCCTGGTCTGACGTGGTTTCCGCCACTGTCCGAACGATGAAGCCGCCCGCCACATCGGGTGGAATGATTTTCTGGAAACGCTCACGCAGCAAAGAACGTTCTTCTTCGTTTTCTATTCGTTGCGATACCCCGATATGGCTTTCCTGAGGCAGGTATACCAGATACCGGCCGGCGATGCTGATCTGAGTGGAAAGCCGTGCCCCTTTGGTGCCAATGGGATCCTTGATGACCTGCACCATCAGGGGTTGTCCTTCAGACAGGATTTTTTCGATGGGAAGCGATGTCTGTTCCGAGTCCCGGGGGGTCCAGATGTCCGCCACGTGCAGAAATGCAGCGCGCTCCAGACCCAGATCCACGAAGGCGGATTGCATGCCTGGCAACACCCTGGCCACGCGTCCTGCGTAGATATTCCCTACCAAACCACGGGCTGAGGTACGTTCCACATGAATTTCCTGTGGTACGCCCAGTTCCATGATGGCCACACGGGTTTCCTGTGGCGTGATATTGATCAGTATTTGGTTGTTCATTCATCACCTGGCACAAATAGCGTCAGCAGTTCGTCCGTTTCGTAAACTGGAAGGCCCATGACGCCGGAGGGGCTTCCAGATATTCGCTGGATAAAACGCGCTGCCCTGCCTTGAATGGCATAGCTGCCCGATTTTCCTTCGTGTTCTCTGGTGGCCAGATAGTGGTCGATATCGCGGGAGGATAAAGGCCTCATCCACACTTCCGTCACTGACAGGCGCCGTTGCCATGAATTCCCGTCCGTCATGGCAATGGCGGTCAATACCTGATGTGCGCGGCCGGAGAGCATGAAGAGCATACGTTCTGCGTCCTGATCGTCCACGGGTTTTCCAAGTATGACATTATCCACGGCCACGGAGGTGTCTGCGGCCAATACGGGCCAGACGGGAAGGTTCGCGCGCTGTAACCGGTTCCAGCCTGCCTTCAGCTTGCTGTCTGCCAGCCGGGTCACGTAAAAGCGGGGCATCTCATTGGGGATAGGGGTTTCGTCCACAGGTTCTGAGCCATCTTCTGGCATCAGTACCTTGTGGGAAACGCCCATCTGCTGGAGAAGGGCGCTCCGCCTTGGGCTGGAAGAGGCAAGATAAATCACGATGTCACTCGCGATGATAGGGATGATTCCTCAGAATCATGGCAGCGCGGTAAAGTTGTTCCGAAAGAATCATGCGGGCAAGTCCATGTGGAAGTGTCATGCGGGACAGTGAAATCTGTGCGTGGGCTTTTTGTTTGATGCGGGACGACAATCCATCGGCGCTGCCGATGATGAAACAGGGGTCCATACCTGTATTGGCCGAGAGTTCCAGCGCTCTGGCCAGATCTGCTGTGGTCCATGCCTGGCCGTGTTCATCCAGAGCATAGAGCACGTGTTTTTCCGGCAGAAGAGAAAGAATGCGCAAGGTTTCCATTTCAAGGATCTGTTCCACGGACCTTCCGGAAAGACGTGGCTCGGGTTTAAGTTCAACCAGTTCCACGGGGATGTCCCGTGGCATGCGTTTCAGGTATTCATCCGAGGCGTCGCGTACCCAGGAGGGCATCCGGTGACCCATGGCAACGATGCGTGTTTTCAAATGGGGCCTCACGGAGCAAGGTGTTTGGGTGGCTGGCGAACCGGGCCTCCCCAAAGTTCGGACAGATTGTAAAAGTCTCTGGCGGCTGGCAGCATGATGTGTACGACGACCGAACCAAGATCCACGAGAATCCATTCCCCGCTACGTAATCCTTCCACCCCTTGCGGGTCAACGCCCTGTCCACGCAATTTGTCTTCCACATTGCGGGCCAATGCGCGTGTTTGCCGGGTAGAATCAGCGCTGGCAATGACCAGAAAGTCAAAAAAGGAAGTGAAGTGGTGCACATCCAGCACTTCCACGTCCTTTGCCTTGATTTCTTCCAAGGCCTCCACCACAGCATTCCTGACGTTTTTTGAATCCATGCTATTCCTGAAGATAAAGTCTGTGGGTGCGTATGTATTCAAGTACAGGCCCGGGGATCAGTTGGGCCGCCTCTGCTGTTTCGGCATGTAGAGCGGAACGGATCCTGCTGGCAGAAATATCCATGGGGGGAATGTCCATCAGGACGACCGACCCGGCAGGCGGATGATGCATCGTGTTTTTGGAAAAGAGGGTCAGCCGGTCTTTCAGGAATGGGTCCAGTGAGCCGAAATCCAGGGCATGTCCCGGTCGACAGGCAACACCCAGATTCGTGTAGTGAAACAGTTCCGTCCAGCGGTGCCATGTGGGCAGGTTCAGGAAGGCATCCATGCCAAGGATCAGCCAGATGGAATGGAGATCGCCCAGTTCACCACGCAGTTCCTGAAGGGTTTCTATAGTGTAGGTAGGGCGGTTTCTGCGAATTTCCCGGTCATCCACCTCCATGCCCTGTGCTTCCTTGGCGGCCAGTCGGGCCATGGCCAACCGGTCGGAAGAACTGGCTTCTGGTGATCTTTGCCAGGGTGCGCCAGCAGGCACAAAAACCACCCGATCAAGGTTCAAACGCTGTTTGGCTTCAAGGGCGAGGGCCAGATGACCAAGATGAACCGGATCAAAAGTGCCTCCAAGAATTCCTGTGACGGCCAAGGAAATTATCCGCCCCGAATCTGGCCGTTGCCCAACACAATGAATTTCTGGCTGGTCAGGCCTTCCAGTCCGACCGGCCCTCTGGCATGAAGCTTATCGGTCGAAATGCCAATCTCGGCGCCCAGTCCATACTCGAAGCCGTCCGCAAAACGGGTGGATGCATTGACCATGACAGAACTGGAATCCACTTCACGAAGAAAACGGTTGGCATTGGTCCAATCATTGGTGATGATGGCATCGGTATGGGCTGAACCATACTGGGCGATGTGATCCATGGCCGCGTCCAGGGAAGGAACAATGCGCACCGACAGGATGGGGGCCAGATATTCTGTGTGCCAGTCCTCTTCGGTCGCCTGATTCATGAATGGAACGAGCGCGCGCGCAGCGTCGTCTCCTCTCAGTTCCACCCCCTTGTCACGATAAATGGCGCATAAGAGAGGAAGTGAGCGGGCCGCAATGGACTCATGCACCAGCAATGTCTCCATGGTGTTGCAGGTGCCATATCTTTGTGTTTTTGCGTTGACTGAGACTCTGATGGCCATGTCCAGGTCGGCGCTGGCGTCGATGAAGGTATGACAAACCCCATGAAGGTGTTTGAGTACGGGGACACGTGCTTCCCGTGAAATATGCTCGATGAGGCCTTTCCCACCTCTGGGCACCACCACATCCACAAACTCGGACATGGACACCAACAGCCCCACAGCCATCCTGTCCGTGACGTTCAGTACCTGAATGGCAGAAGCAGGCAATCCTGCAGCCGACAATCCTTCGTGAAGTGCGCGCGCGATGAGTTGGTTGGAACGCACGGATTCAGACCCCCCCCTCAGGATGCAGGCATTGCCTGATTTAAGGCACAGGCCTGCCGCATCGGCTGTAACGTTGGGTCGGGACTCATAAATGATGGCCACTACACCCAGCGGTACCCGCATCCGCCCCACCTCAATACCGGATGGCCGCCGGACGAGGTCGGTGATTTCACCCACCGGGTCAGGCAGTTCGGCAATCTGTTCAAGCCCTTGGGCCATGCTTTCAATGGAGGTGTCCGTGAGCGTCAGCCGATCAAGGAACGCATCGTCCTGTCCTGCGGAACGTGCGCTGGACACATCCAGGGCATTGATCGCCAGAAGCGAGGCCTTCTCCCGCCTGAGAACACCGGCGGCAATTTGCAACGCCCTGTTTTTTTCAGCCGTACTGGCTTTGGAGATATGTCTTGAAGCGGAACGGGCTTCGAAACCGATGGCTTGCAGGTGGTTCTTTAATGTCTGGGGATCCATGGCAGATTCATTGAAACCGGGTGGGATAGTATCTAACTTGGTTGGTGCAAGTGCAAGACGATGAGCGCATGAAGCATCATTTTTCTGTCCGGGGGGCCAGCAATTCCAGCGCGATGCCCAGTATCACGCTCCAGGGCGAGCCAGAAACGATCCCCTTGATCATTCGGTCCGCTTCGCCAGCCATGGCCAGGGCATTGCTGCATTGCTCAAGGGATACCCTGGTAGCCAGGGATGTCAGCCCTTTCTGGTCAGAAGGCCGGATTCTAAGTTCCTTCAGGACAACGGCTGGCGGGATGCCGGATTGTTGGGCCAGGGACAATTCATACAATCCCCTCAGTTTCTCGGTCAGGGTCCAGAGCACGAGTGGCAGAGCCACCCCTTCATCTTCCAGAGAGCGTAGCACTCGCAGGAAACGTGTCGCATCCTGGTTGAGCAGGGCGGTTGCCAAATCATCCGGCACATGGCGGGATACGTCCAGGACGGCCTGACGAACAGAATCGTCAGGGAGGAGCCCTGCGGGGAAAAGCAGGCCCAGCTTGAGTATTTCCTGATGAGCCGCCAACAGGTGGCCTTCCACATGCTCTACCAGAAACGTAATGGTGTCGGGGCTGGCCCGCTGTTTTTGAAGTGCCAGGCGCTGGGTGATCCACCGGGGCAACTGACTGCGCTGGACGGCTTCAGCGTTGATCAGGCAGGTGTTTTTGGAAAGGGATTTGAACCACTGGCTTTGTCGCGTGGGATAGTCCAGTCCCGGGAGCAGAACGAGCAGAATCAGGTCGGGATGAGACAGCTGATGAATGGATTCCAGATGCCGAGCCCCTTCGGTTCCGGGCTTTCCAGAGGAAAGTCGTAATTCAACCCAGGACTTTTCACTGAACAGTGAGTTGCTTTTGCAGGCCTGATACAGCAGTCCCCAGTCAAAGCCGCTTTCAACTGTAAGAATGGTCCTGTCAGAAAACCCGGCTTCACGGGCCTGCTGTCTCAATTCGCCGATGGCTTCAAGCGCCAGGAGCGGTTCTTCGGAAATCACGGTATAGATGGGTTTGAGGCCGTCAGGCACAAGATCTCTCCCGGGAGTTCTTTCAGGGACTGGGGTTGTTGCCTGCCGTGGCCGGATTCAGCGTGGCCAGACGGAAAATCATTTCCTGGACCAGTTGTTGCTCCATATCCTGATAAATGACGTCCTGCTCGATTTGTTTTGCCAGAATCTGCACGTCGTTATAGTTGAAGACACGCGACAAGGAAACGTGCGTGGGTGCCAGCAGTTCATTGCCCATTCCATCCGTGGCGCGGAAATTCAGGCGTGTCAGCAGCATGTACTGCGATACGGAGCCTTGTGCGTTGAGCGTCAGAATTTGCTGTTTTTTCACAAGAGGGGAGATGTAAAGCACCACATCGGCTTTTTCAGGTACTGTCGCAATGGTCAATCCCTCTTCTTGCGTAAGGGCCTGCCTGATTTGCCGAGCCAGCCCAAGATCCGGTGGGCCGCTCAGATAGATGGAGTGAAAGGCAAGGTGGGGAGCCCCCCTTAGCTGAAAACCGCACCCAGCCAAGCACAGCACCAGCAGAAGGGAAATGGGCCAGAAAATGCGGTTCACGCTTAAATCACCACATTGACCAGACGTCCCGGCACAATGACGACTCGTTTCGCTGCTTGACCTGCGAGATGTTTTTCCACAACCGGGTGTTGCAGGACCAGGATTTCCAGGGCTTCACTGGAAATGTTGGCGGGTACCTGGAAATTTCCCCGCAGCTTGCCGTTTACCTGCAGCATGAGATCGATGTGCTCCTGAACCAGGGCAGCCTCATCAGGTTCAGGCCACGGAGCATCCAGAATGGATGGGCCAAAACTCAGTTCTCTCCAGAGGGTTTCGGCAAGATGGGGCGTGATGGGGGCCAGTAGCCGGAGAAGAATGGACAGTCCCTCCTCCACCAGTTGATCATTTGCGCCGTCCACTTTCTCCAGGGCGTTGAGAAGCTTCATGGTGGCTGATGCCACTGTATTGAACTGTTGGCGTTCCATGTCGTAGTTGGCCTGCTTGAGCAGGGAATGGACTTCTCGTCGGACATGAGGCATGGCCAGTTGCCGGGTTTGCCCACCCGTGATCTTGCGGGCTTTGTGGGCGGCGGAAAAAGACCAGACCCGCCGGAGGAAACGATAAGCACCCTGAACCCCCGAATCAGACCATTCCAGGGATTGCTCAGGAGGGCTGGTGAAAATCATGAAGAAACGCGCCGTATCCGCGCCATAATGTTCGATAAGTGCCTGTGGATCCACCGTATTGCCACGGGATTTGGACATCTTGGATCCATCTTTCAACACCATCCCTTGAGTCAGCAGGCGTGAAAACGGTTCGTCATGTTTCAATAGCCCTTCATCACGCATCAGCTTGTTGAAGAATCGGGCGTACAGCAAGTGCAGGATGGCATGTTCGATTCCACCTACGTATTGATTCACGGGCAGCCAGTAGTTGGCACGCTCGTCAAGCATGGCGGTGGACAGATCGTGTGAGGCATACCGGGCAAAATACCAGGAAGATTCCACGAAGGTGTCCAGAGTGTCGGTTTCCCTGGCGGCAGGTTGCCCGCAGGTGGGGCAGGTTGTTTGGTAAAAGGAGGGATCCTTCTTGATCGGGGAGCCCACGTCGGTGAATGCGACCTGCTCGGGAAGAATCACCGGCAAGTCCTGGTCGGGAACCGGGACGTCGCCACAGAACTGGCAATGAATGATGGGGATGGGGCAGCCCCAGTAACGCTGGCGGGAAATACCCCAGTCTCGCAGCCTGTAATTCACGCGGGATTGCCCGCTGTGTAGTGCCTGAAGGACGGCAGCCATTTTTTCACGGGCTTCGGCGGAAGTCCTGCCGGAAAAGTCTTCCGAATCGAACAGCACGCCGTCATCGGTGAAGGCTTGGTCCAGTGGGAGCTCAAGTGTGGCATCAGCCGGGCGAATCACGGGTCGCACAGGCAGGCCATACTGCCTGGCAAAGGCGAAATCCCGTTCGTCATGAGCGGGGACGGCCATGACAGCGCCCTCGCCATAACTCATCAGCACATAGTTGGCAACCCAGACCGGCAATTCCTTTCCGTTCAGAGGGTGGATGGCCGTAAAGCCGGTGTCCATGCCTTTCTTTGCCATGGTGGAAAAGTCGGCTTCTGCCACTCCACCTCTTCGACATTCGTCCACGAATGCCTGAATGGACGAGCGCTGTTCGGCTGCCTTGGCCGCAAGAGGGTGCTCTGCCGCAATTGCCAGGTAAGTCACTCCATACAGGGTATCTGCACGGGTGGTGAATACATTGAGGGAGCCGGGTTGTCCTGTGAGGGAAAAACGGACAAGCACGCCGGTGGAGCGGCCGATCCAGTTGCGCTGCATGGTCTTGACCTGTTCGGGCCAGCCAGGGAGTTGATCCAACCCCTTCAACAATTCCTCTGCGTACGCCGTGATCCTGAGGTAATACATGGGGATTTCACGCTTTTCAACCAGGGCGCCTGAACGCCAGCCCCGGCCTTCGATCACCTGCTCGTTGGCCAGAACCGTTTGATCCACCGGGTCCCAATTGACTGTGCCGGTTTTTTTGTAGATCAGCCCTTTCTTGAACAGTCGGGTAAAAAGCCACTGTTCCCACCTGTAATATTCCGGGCGGCAGGTGGTTATTTCTCGGCTCCAGTCAATGGC
>VFSW01003823.1_pt1 | contig 22566 bp, 18 predicted proteins | sample 5358111 | NCBI WGS metagenome assembly VFSW01 (sample SAMN11554181, study PRJNA540505) | mine drainage metagenome | isolation source: sediment from site ElyBrook_90M | place: USA: Ely Copper Mine, Vershire, VT | collected 2017 | reverse complement strand
TTGAGAGGGGTGGGGACCCTTGTGGTTGCCCGTCTCCCTCAACCCAGTCTCCCTATTTAAGCGGTATTGACCCTTGTGGTCGCCCGTGCGTCCCACACCAAACGGCAATGGGTCCCAAAAATCTCCACGTGTAAGCCCTTGTGGTCGCCCGTGCGTCCTCTATCAAGCTGGGCTACCGCTCAATTGATTGATAGCTACGGCTTCAGCCATCAGTCGATAGCCTTCATCGTTGGGATGAATACCGTCGCCGGAGTCATATGCAGGGTTGAAGACAGCTTCATCTTCAGGTGAAGACAGTGGCGTGGCAAAATCGAAGACTGCGTCAAACCAGTGATTGCCCTGCTCGCGTATCCAGGTATTCACGTGCCGTCGTTGTACGACTTGTTCGGCAGAGTATCCGCCGGGTAAGATGGTTGTCCCAAAGACTTTCTGATAGCGCGTCCTTGCCTGCTTCACAAGCTGTTGTAAAGCCGCGATCACAGTTTCGCTTGCAATGCCAAAACGCAGGTCATTGGAGCCAATATGCACAATCAGGTCCGTTGCGCCTGGCTGTTCCAGGACATCCCACGCAAGACGCAGCATTCCGGCCTCGCCGAAAAGATAGCGAGGCATCCCTGTTCCCGCGAATTGTGGTATTTCCGCTGTGGTCAGTTGATTGCCACCGATGCCCGCATTTAAGACCGCCATAACGCGCGTCCCGCCAGCGTCTAGTAAGCGGCGAGCCAGATAGTCGGGCCAGCGTTTATTCGCATTGAGCGTTGAACCAAAGCCATCCGTCGTCGATGAGCCAAAGGCCACAACCGCGTTGAGCGAAGAGCCTGGCAAGACATCGACGCCCGCAATCAGCCACCAGGACGAGGTCATGAGAGGATAAGCAAAGAGAGCAGCCTCGGCGGGCATGGCAGTATAATCGCCAATACCAGTCACATACGAGGTTTGCTGCGCACCAAGATGTCCCGTAACGCTTTCTCCCTGCACCAGAAAAAAGGTGATCGCCAGATCGGTCAACGCCTCGACCCGCATCGCAACGGGATCGCTGACAAGCTCTTGTCCAGGCTCCAACGTCACCGTCGTTTGCCCTTCAAATAGCACATCTTTTTTGCCTGGATGCACAATAGGACCGCTCAGCACCCGTCCCACGGAGAGAGAACGAAGCGTGATCGGCTCACTTCCGTAGCGATTGGACAGGCACACACGCAGTTGTTCGCCACCAGCATGCAGATGGACAATCTGCCGCAGAGTGCGACCGCTCAGATTGGCCGTGAGCAATTGCGTGGGCGCGGCATACCACGCCCTTACCCAGTTTGACCCAGCAGCAGCAGTGGCCCGATTATCGGAACTCATAAATACCGTCCTTTTTCGCTTATTATACCATAAAAGCCCGTATGAACCCGATAATCCGGTTTAACAAATTAATACGGGAAATGGCGTAGGGGCGTGATTCCATCACGCCCTCGTCCCCGTTCGTGTGGCCTCTCACATGGCTCCCCAGACGGATCTATGCACAGGCAGGGCGTGATGAATCACGCCCCTACGCCATTTCCACATTATTGTTTCGACTCCATTATCGGGTCCATACGGCTTTTCTGCGCTTTATTACATATTGCGAGATGGACGCGATAAATCGCGCCCATACGGGATTTTATGCGCTGCTGTTAGGAAAGTATGCGCTAGGACTCGACGATCTCTACGGAAAAGATCTGGTCGCCGGGCTTGCGGTCACGCTGCGGATCGCGTTCGCGGATGGACATCAAGATATCCATACCCTTCGTCACCTGTCCAAAGACGCCGTGTTTCCCGTTGAGGTGTGGCGTGGGACCGTGCGTGATGAAAAATTGTGAACCATTGGTATGCGGGCCAGCGTTTGCCATCGAGAGCATACCAGGTTTATCATGTTTGAGAGCCAGAGCACCGGCTTCATCGCGGAAACTATAGCCAGGACCACCCGAGCCTGTGCCTGTCGGGTCGCCGCCTTGGGCCATAAAGCCGCCGATGACACGATGGAAGGTTGTGCCATTATAGAAACCCTCACGCGCCAGGAAGACGAAATTATTGACCGTGACGGGAGCTTTGTCTGCGAATAATGTGATTTCGATATCGCCCTTCTCCGTATGCATGATGGCCTTGTATTTCTTCAATGGGTCAATCTGCATCGCTGGGGCACTACTGTATTGCTGCTGTGCCATAAAAATTCTCCTTACCTCAACAAACAACGTGGCGACGTCATTGCAGGTCGCCACGCTATACTATATCATATGACACGAACGGGGTTATGGAGCCATCACCACGACCATATGGTCGATGATATCGGGCTTGACGTTCTGCGTCGCAGCGGTATCGCCAGGGCCTTGAATAGATTGCACCACATTCATGCCCTTCACCACATGCCCAAATAGATTATACACCTTCTGCAACTGCGAGGTGTTATCAGAGACGTTGATGAAGAACTGACTGCCACTATTGGCCGTACCCGTGGAAGGTTTCGCCATCGCCAGCGTACCAGCAGCGTAGCTACCCTGCACAGTCTCGGCTGGCAGCGAATAGCCGGGACCACCCGTGCCATTGCCTAACGGGTCGCCTGTCTGTACAATGTGGATGCCAGAACCAGTCTGAAGCACGCGATGGAAAGTCAGGCCGTCATAGAAATGATTTTGCGCGAGAAAGACAAAATTGTTGACCGTTTGCGGCGCGAGCTTGGGGTCCAGTTCTACGACAATCAGGCCGCGATTCGTATTGATCCCTGCACAATAGACCTTCCCAGTATTAATCGCCATCGATGGGGCCTGCGTATACGTATGTTTTGTCGCACTGAAAGTTTGTGAGCCAGGGGCAGGTGAGACATCGGTAATCTGTTTCACGATACTTGCACTGAGACAAGGCGAGACCGCGACGGTTTTCGGTGGGGCTTTCGGCAAGGCGAAGGGACCAAGATGGTTGTAGTAGAGCGCGAGAATGGCAATTAACAGGACGAGCAACGTAAGGCCGGTCGCCCAGGGGTAACGCGCAATGCCACGAGCAGGTGGCTTATAGCCGGGGGCATATTTACGAGCATCTTCTTTGATTTGCAAGTCTTGCAATTCTGTCGCATGCGCTCTGCTAATGCGGGCCGCCCGTTTGGCCGCGGCACGTTTCTTTGTTTTTGGCATGGGGCTTGTATGGATACTCCTTCTATTAGACAATCACAATTAGGAACGAACGAAGCCATATATTTCTTGTCGCCTATCATAATCTTCTCATCGGCTTGGGTCAAGTCCTGTAGTGGCCAAGTGCTTATTTTCAGATATGATTGATGCCTGTAGCAGACGATTTACCCACTCTTGTTGTGCCTGGGGTGCGAGATGGGCCACCTGCATGAGATGTTTCTGGTTGCGTTTGACGAGATAGCCACGCCCCACTGGCTGATCGGTAAAACGCACGCCGAGCATTTGTTGATCGGCTGGATCGCCACCCAGAATCACACCCACACGCGATGCCCGCACCTGCTGTAACAAGGGATCATTGCGCATGAGATCGTTTGGTGGACCCGCCACAATCAAATGGAAACGCAGATCACGCGCTTTTAGCAAAAACTCTTTCAGGTCATTGAGCGGGTTTTTCGTCAAGGCATTCACCTGATCGTAGTCATCAATTATCAAGATGAGCGGAGCCAGATGGGCACCCATCACCGCATCCGTATCATCGCGCAGACGCTCTAACTCGTCATGCAGTTGCACCACACGTTCGCGCAACTCTTTTTTTAGCGCATCAATCACTTCAATCAGCCGCTCTTCTGTATCAGCATACATATGCATGCAGGGCAGGCGGCGCAAGAGGCGTGAGCTACGGCGCAAATCAACCATTATCACTTTTGCCCGCCTATTCTCCGGCGTCGCCAACATAAACAGACAGGTATGCAACACGTTGGTACGACCACTACCAGGGCCTCCTGCCACCACAATATGTGGGGTATCCGCATTCAATTCTAGCGCAACCGGACGTAAAGAGAAATCTTCAATGCCCAGGCGTACCTGCAAGGTGTTTGTTGGTGTGCGTGCGCTGCGTGCCTTGCCCGGCATGCTGGAGATGGCATCCATCAAAAAGTAATCGCAACGGACATACTCCGGCAAGAGGCGAATGGGAGGGGCATGCATACTGGTGGGGACACGCCCCACCTTGACAAAGGTGGCAACCATTGCTTCTAGCTGACGCGTCTGTTCGTCATCATCCTCGCCTGCGGTGGGCAGGGCAATCTGCACCTCTTCCAGCAACTTGCCCCGCTTATAGCCACGCCCCGGTAACGCTGCTTCAATATGGGCCGCGTCATACTTGCCAATCAAGATCAGCGAGTCAGTTGTCTCGACCAGACGCAAGCCGATACGCAACTCAATCAGGCTCAGCAGTTGGGATGGCACACTCACCGGACGGTCAACCGTTAACACCAGATACACACCATATGTGCGCCCATGGCGAGCAATCGCGAGCAGTTGATCCATTTCCTTATCGTGTGCCTGTTTGAACTCAATAAATTTGTCGATCACCAAGACAACAGCCGGCATCTCGGCCAGGCTAGCATCCTCTGCACGCCGCCGTTGGTAGGCCAAAAAATCATCCAGTTGGTGCTGCGTACAAAACTGCTTGCGCTCCTCGATAATACCATCAAATTTGCGCAGCAAGCGACGGATATATTCATCATCACTCTCGCTAAAAACACCACCAACGTGTGGTAAACCCTCAAAAACACGCAACGTCTGTCCACCAAAATCTATGAGGTAGAGATGCAATTGATTGGGAGCATGCGTGCGTACAAGTGAGGTAATCAGCGTGCGCAAAAAAACGCTCTTGCCCGCTCCCGCCGCACCAGCGATCAGAACATGCCCACCATTGTGTGGCAGATCGAGCATCCAGGGTTCCTGTCGTTGCTCAACGGGGAGATCGAGCAGACCAACAGGAGCAGATACCCAGCCATACGGCGGCTGTTTGCTGCCCTGAGGGGGGATATAGAGTTGATTGACCTGCCGATAGACCTCTTGCAATGTGAGACGGGATGGCAAAGGAGCAGGCCAGGGTTTAAAGAGTGTCATCCCTAACGTGGCCTGGTATGGTTCAAGTGCACCCATCAGCATTTCCATATCCGTCACCTCACTGGACCCCACGCTCTTCTGACGCGCCACCACCGCGGCCTCATTGAGAACACGTGCGTTCATTGAGATACGCGCACCTTGAAAGAGATCAAAAACCTCAGAGCCAATCTGAAAATAGGCTCGTCCAGGGATGGTGCTGGGCAGCAGCGCAGCTTCAGAACGACCTAGCATATCACGACTATCCTGCAATGAAGCCACACGCAAACAGATACGGAATTTCAGGTTTGACCAGATATTCGGATTGACAGAACCCGTCGGCTTCTGCGTTGCCAAAATCAGGTGGACGCCCAGGCTACGACCTTTCTGCACCACGCTCACCAGCCCCTCCATAAAAGTCGGATGCTCTTTTGCCAGTTCAGCAAACTCATCAATGATAATCAAAAGGTTCGGTAACGGCCCATAGACTTGCGGATTTTGTAGGTGCATGGCCTGATACTCGGCAATTTTTTTGGCATTAGCCTGACTAAGAATATGCTCACGGCGACGCAATTCGCTTTTCAAGGCCAGTAGGGCACGCTCTGTCAGCTTGCCACTGAGGTCAGTTACCATGCCAACCGTGTGTGGAATCTTCTCAAAAGGCTTAAAGGCCGCCCCACCTTTGAAATCGACCAGCACGAAATTGACCAAATGGGGGTGATGTGTCATGGCCAGACCCACAATCACAGATTGTAGCAATTCACTTTTGCCTGCACCGGTTGTACCTGCAATAATACCATGCGGCCCATGCACATTCTCATTGAGGTCTAGCCAGATCGGACCTTGTACACCTGCGCCAATCGGCACACGTAGTCGACCAAAACGCGGCGCGCTGCCATTACCCCACCACTTCTCAGGGTCAAACTGATCTACGTAGGGCAAATCGAGCAGGTCCAGCAAGCGCACACTCGTTGGCAAGTTCGCAGCATCGTCATCGTCATGCGCGATCTGAATCACGCTCATGCTACGGCTGATGCGCGTTGCCAGGTCCAGCTCGACCAGATCAGCCGTGACATTGCTCATACTCTCACCGCCCACACCAATCGAGGCGTAGGAGAGCATACCATCCTCTTCTAGACGCACGACACCCCGACACTCACCCGGAATAGCCTGCTGCTGCGCTACAAGATAGATCACAGAAACGCCGAGTTGCTCACCCAGCTTAAAGGCATGGGTCAGAGCCGGGTGCTTGCGTACCTCTACATAGTCATGCACGATGACCACGAGATGTGGTAGCACCATCGGTTGCAAAGGCGTTGTGGTAGGCGCGCTTGCCTCCGCACTTTTCGAGGCGCGCTGACTCAATTCTTCCAATAGAAAATTGAGCAGGTCACTCGCATCGTCCTCGCCCACTGCCGTCAAGCGATCTCGTTTCCACCCTTTCAGCGGCATGGTATGCGGCAGATCACGCAACCAATCCCAGTCACCTTGCTGCGAGGCAGGGTAAATACCCAGAATACGCACATCCTCTGGCGAGTGCAGGGTTGCGAGTTGGCAAACCATCTCGCGTGTCAAGGCGGCAATATCTTGTCTACGCCCGGTAATCCCCAGTGATTTCACCTTGAGCAGAGCAATGCTACACGGCATCTCCTCCACCATTTGAAACTGCTCTTTGAATGCCTGAACCTCTTTCGCTAGCATATCCGTCGCATCTATTTCGGGAAATGTCATCGTCACAGAACAAGGGCGGCTTCCACGCCCGACACGCACCGATAGAAAATCTTCGTCAGCAGGACGCCGCTCCCAAAGCTGGCTGCGCTCCACCACATGCGACTCTAAAACAGCTGGCGGTGGGTCTGCCAACAAAGCCGCACGCAACTGCTCTTCTTGTAATTGCTGCAAATGCGTTCGCAAACGCGCTAGCAGTTTACGATATTTGCGCTCCTGGAGACGATTCTGACGCTGGGCTGCGCGCGACCGCTGGCGCAAAGTAAGAATATTCCCCAACGGAGTCATCACAGCAAAAACCGCCATCGGCAGCAAAAAGGCCAACTGCGACAAGGATGCGTGATTGACAAAAATATAAATGAGGAAGATTATGCCCACCATGAACAGTGGCATCAATATCGATAGCAAGCCCGCACCCTGTGGCGGGTTGCCTCTAGTCGGCGGCTTGGGAATCTCAACCGTCTCATGTGGCGGCACAACAACAATACGTGGCGGTCGATTGAATGGCTCTTGGCTTGGCTGCCGTGCGGCCACTGGCGCAACAACACCCGTACTGGCACTTTTCCCACTCGTATTTGCGTTCTGTCCCTTTGGCATGCATTACCACCCTTGCTAAATAATTTTCCCTAGTTCTTCCTCTCGGAGCAATCTCTTCTTCTCCGCAGGGCCAAACGTCCCAGATACACGACGATGTACCCTTAAGGCGAGCGGCTCTAGCCCATGCTTCCCATCCATTCGGCACAGCAATGCGCCACATGCAGGCAATTTTCGGTGGATATATCGTGGATAACTCTGTGGATAACTGCAAATAATTGCGGATAACTCGGCAATGACGGTGGATAAGTCGTGGATAATTACAGACCAAGAGCAAAATTATGGACAATGCAGCACAAAACCAGCACCATTGCCCACAAAGATATCCACATATCCACAATCGACTATTGGGGCCAGCATTTGATTTTCTGCCCAATATTCGTTACACTTTGGAAGCACGCAATAATCCTAACATTGCTCTCATCCCATGTCTTTTTTGTGATAGACGTGATATCGAACACCTGTGCCAAACTATGGTATAATTGACGATATCGCTGCTCGCATCACGCTAACAAGTATCGTTTGGTGTATCGTGGAAAAACTATTACCGCAAAACATAGAGGCTGAATGTGGTGTTCTGGGCAGCATCATCATTGACCCAGAAGCCATTGCCCAGGTCGCTGAGTTTCTGCGCGCGGAAGATTTCTATCGCGACGCGCACCGCACTATTTACGAGGTCATTCTCAGCCTCTATGGGCAACGCGAACCAGCAGATTTTATTACGATCTGCGACGAACTAGAACATCTCAACCGCCTGGAAGAAGTGGGTGGCCCGGGCTATATTACATCGCTGATCAATCAGGTTCCGACGAGCGGTAATGTCGGCTACTATGGGCGCATCGTAGAACGCACTGCCATCTTGCGCCGTCTTATACATGCAGCAGGCCAGATTGCCGCCACTGCGTATGAAGAGAGCGATGCCGATGTTGCGCTGGAAAGAGCAGAACAGCTGATTTTCGAGATCAGCCAAGGCCACTCACACAGCGACTTTAGCAATATCGGCGAGGTACTCAGCAGCTATATGCAACGGCTGGATATGCTGCACGAGCGGCGTGGCAGCATTGTCGGCGTGCCAACGGGCTTTACCGACCTTGATCGGCTGACAGGCGGCCTACAACGTTCCGATCTGATTATTTTAGCCGCCAGACCTGCCGTCGGCAAAACGTCGCTGGCCTTGAGCCTCGCACATAATGCTGCCGTCAAGTATAAACAATCCATCGCTCTCTTTAGCCTGGAAATGAGCAAAGAGCAATTGGTGCAACGCATCCTCTCCATGGATGCCGGCATCGACCAGCAACACCTGCGCACTGGCTGGATTGAGGACGATGAGTGGGAGCGCGTCGTGATGTCAATCGAGACGCTCTCTGAGGCCAAAATCTGGATCGACGACACTGCCGGCATTTCAACAGTCGAAATGCGTAGCAAGGCACGGCGTTTACAGACGGAGCATGGCATCGATCTGGTGATTGTCGATTATCTCCAGCTGATGCAATCATCGGTGGGCGGCTCGCGCAACCGCAACCGTGAGCAAGAAATATCGGAAATTAGCCGCAACCTGAAAGGCCTGGCGCGCGAGCTGAATGTGCCCGTCTTGGCACTGGCACAGTTGTCACGTGCCGTTGAGAGCCGCCAATCGAAAGTGCCACAACTGTCAGACCTACGCGAATCGGGATGTTTGGCAGCTGGGACACCCGTCTATTTACCTGAGGAAGGCATTTATTGCCCTATCGAACAGCTTGTAGATCGGGTCGATTTCTCTGTCTCAGCACTTAACAGGGAAACAGGGAAGATTGAAACACGTCTCGTTACAAAAGCATTTGCAACCGGGCATAAGCCAGTATACCAACTTATGACTCGTCTAGGACGCTCAATACGCGCCACCGCCAGTCATAAATTTCTTACCATTCATGGCTGGAAACGGCTGGACGACCTATCTGTTCATACGCATATCGCTCTTCCGCGTCGGCTTGCTGGTCCATCCCAGCTAACAATGAGCAACGATGAGCTAGCATTACATGGAACAGGATTGTATACACGAAACTTGAGCAGAGAACGCGCGATTAACGTTGCCCAAGGAGTTAACTCCGACGAGCTAGCGACGATAGCGCAAAGCGATGTCTATTGGGATAGCATCATCGCATTAGAGGCTGACGGTGAGGCTGATGTCTACGATCTGACGGTGGACGAATTACATAATTTTGTTGCTGGCGACATTATTGTACATAACTCAATTGAGCAAGATTCGGATATCGTCATGTTTATTTATCGTGACGATGTCTATAATCCAGATTCCGAACGAAAAAATATAGCTGATATTATCGTCGCAAAACATCGTAATGGGCCAGTCGGTGAGGTCAGTCTGTACTTCCAGGCAAACCAGACACGCTTCCGCGACCTGGAACCAACATCACCATCCGAATAACAGGGACGGGGAGTGGACGCCGATGACAGCCTTTACAGGATTCCCTTCGGGGAAAAACCCGTTTGTACCGATACCAGAGGTCTTCTTCACGGAAGTCCTGCCAGTGATCGAGGAGAATGCCGAACTCAAAGTGACGCTCCACCTCTTCTGGCTACTGGCCCAAAAGCAGGGCAACCCGCGCTGTGCCAGCGAACGTGAATTACAGTCTGACCGTCTCTTATTGCAGGGTTTGAAACGGCGAGGTGACCCACGCCCACCAGAAGAACATCTACGGCTGGGATTGGAGCTGGCGGTCGTGCGTGGTACACTGCTACGTATCTATCTCAAACTGTTCAGCGAAGGACAGCAAGAGGTCGAAACTATTGGCTGGTATTTCTTTAATACCGCACGAAGTCGCAAGGTTGTAGCCGAGCTTCAGGGCAGCGCGCTGATCCCGGCACGCATGTTGATGGAGCCGGAACAGCCAGTTGCACAGCAGCAGCACGAAACAGCGGTTTCGGTGGAGGAATATGCTGTATATGGGGGAGGACGTATGAATATGCTTGAGGCACCACCAAAAGTTCAGGTTCAGATCGAAAAACCAAATATTTTTGTATTATATGAGCAAAACATTGGATTACTTTCACCGATGATCGCGGAAGAACTCAAAGACGCTGCCGAACACTACCCGGCAGAGTGGATTGAAGCCGCCTTTCGCGAAGCGGTTCTTAATAATAAGAGAAAATGGACGTATATTCGCGCCATTCTACGGCGCTGGGAAACGGAAGGCAGGCAAGCATGGAACGCCTGAATGAGATTTTTAACAGGACGACACCGCGTCGCCATCAACAGCCCATATCACGCCCAACACAAGATTTATCGGGTCGCGACGGCAACATGCAGGGGCAACGACAGAGTGTACCACCAACGCCGCTTCCACCAGAGCAGGGGACACGGCGTGCCGCTCGCCCTCTGCCTGAACAGATGGCACGCCAGGATCAACATATACCTTCGAGTCCACAACCGCTCGCACCATTGCCCGATAGGTCCCGCATGCGCCCGAGCAGTCCGCCCAATGCACAGACCTATCGCCCTCATGCCGGCGAGGGCCGCGAACGCGTTCCTTCCACACCCACACGCCCACTCTATCCACGCCCAAGTGGACAAACGAGCGGGAACACGCCCTATACGCCCACACCAGCCTATGCCGAAGAGCCTTCTTATCGAAGCGAGCATTCCGCGCCCACGTGGGAACACGCAACATCCGAACACTATCCCGGTGAAGCCCCTTATGCGCGCAACATCGATGACTATGCAGCCACACTGCATGCTGATGTCGCACCCACTTGGGATGACGATGAGGCGGTCAGCATGGGCTATGGCGATTGGGAAAGCGACGATACCCCTCCCACTTATCGCCGTGCCGATGTCGAAATCGTCACACGAACCCGTCAAGAGCATGCCACAGGGCGCGCTCCTGCCCAAACAGAGGCCGAAGACCCAGCCAGCGGACGTGGCACGCGCACACTACACGAGAGCCATGTCCCAGCATATGCTCCACACATGCCTGCCGGAGCCACTCCCTCCGGCCAGGAAACACGTCACTATCAGCGCATGACGCAACCACTCAGCCCACAGATGGCACACCAGTTCTATCGCGAACGTGAGCAGCCGCCAACATCCAGGCCCACACAACTGCCAGGCGCGCAAAAGGCGCAGGTCGTGCCATCGATACAAAAAGCGCAGACCATCCAGAGCGTCCAGCCAATGCAAGCGCAAGCAGCCATGCCACGCCAACTGGCACGCCAGGAACCAACACAAACGATCACGATCCCACCACCACTCGCCCCCAAAGCACTCTGCGCCCGCTGTAAAGGCGCCGGCTATTTGCGCGCTGATGTGCCCTTTGGGCATCCCAATTTTGGCAAGCCTATTCCGTGTGTGTGTAAAGAGCAGGAGCGTAAAGAGAAACGTCGCCTGCAACTGCGTGAAATGTCTAACCTTGAAGCATTCCGTGAGAAAACATTCCGCACATTTAACCCCAATGTACCGGGTGTACAAGAAAGCTATCAGGTCGCAGCCGAATATGCACAAAACCCTAATGGCTGGCTCCTGCTGATTGGACGCAGTGGGAGTGGCAAAACACATCTCGCGGCAGCTGTTGCTAATCAGGCACTCAACGACGGGGCATTAGTTCTCTTTACCATCGTCCCAGACCTGCTCTTTGAGTTACGTGCCAGTATCTCTTCTAAATCGCCAGAGACACAGGAGCAGCTCTTCCTCAAGATGCGCGAAGCCGAGGTGCTGATTCTCGATGATTTTGGAGCGCATCGTAGCTCACCCTGGACAACCGAAAAACTGTTCCAGTTGCTCAACTATCGCTACAATATGGAAATGCCGACCATTATCACCACCAACCCAGAGGGCATCCAGGGGGCCGACCCGCGCATCCTCTCACGCCTGACCGACAATAGTCTTGTCACTATTGTGAAAATGGAGCGCGCTCGCGACTATCGCCCCAATCATCCACGCGCATAGACATGCGACATCAACCCAGGCCACGTCCCTCCTACGCTGTCAAATGACCTTTGACAGCGTAGGAGGATCATACGATGGCTATCTGGGTTGCTCTATTCTTTCACTCTCACCATGAGAGTGCTAATTTGCCAAATTTTGTTGATATTTGGGCTTGCGTTTACAATGTGCAAGTGCTATCATAGCTGTACATCCCGCTGAGGCGGGTCTCCTCTGCACAGTTCGTTTTTTATCAATGGTCTATCTCATGAGATAAGAGCAAAACATGAGATACCATTGTAGAGTGATAAAAGGAGCAAATATGGGCAGTGTTTTCAACCCACGTGACCCAAAATGGATCAGGGAGTCCAGAGAGTTACTGGAACCGCATGGCATGATCCCCGGCGTTGTCGAGTCAACCCCACGCGGCGAACGTTCATGGGACCTCTATTCGCGCCTTCTGAAAGAGCGTATCATCTTCATCGGCACACCAATTGACGACAATGTCGCCAATAGCGTTGTCGCGCAGCTGCTCTACCTTCAGAGTGAAGATGCGACTAAAGATATCAACATGTACATCAACTCGCCCGGCGGCAGCATTTATGCTGGTCTCGCCATCTATGACACCATTCAGTGGTTGCGGCCCGATGTCTCAACCGTATGTATGGGCATGGCAATGAGCATGGGTGCAGTGATCCTGACTGCCGGGGCCAAAGGCAAACGCTATTCCCTTCCCAATTCCACCATGCTGATTCACCAGCCACTCGGTGGAGCAGAAGGTCAAGCAACCGATATCGAGATCACCGCACGCGAAATCCTGCGCCTGCGCCGTAGCCTGTATGAGATCATCTCTTACCACACGGGCCAGACTATCGAGCGCATCACGCAAGATTCCGACCGCAACTACTACCTCACACCGCTCCAGTCCGTCGAGTATGGTCTGATCGATGAAGTTCTTGCACCTAACGAAAATAAGCTGACACCCCGCTAATAACGGGCATGCTGCACGAGAGCAGGGTAATCACGTTGATTGCCCTGCTTTTCTCTTACATCTGCTCAAAAGTCATCTACATCTTCAGCCCACTTGCTGCGTAGTATAAACAGGAGTATGAAATTTCGTGGCCCAGCCTTGAATGCTTCCTGAAAGGAAGAGGAGGTACTTTTCTTGCCAAAAGGAATACAGCCATTTACTGGAAAAACAATTCGCAGCATTCTCTTTGATTTTGGCGACACGCTCTGGACACGCACCGACCCTCTCATCTGGTCACAACAGGAAGATGCCGCCAACTTGCGCACACTCGCCCTTTTGCGCACACAGATTGAGGGAGCCGTGCCAGCACTCGACGCTCCGCACACAGATTTGCTGACCGGACGCGCCTTACGCAAAGCTATCGAACGACGTATCCGCGATTATAAACGCCTTGACCCAGAACACGAACCAAATTTTGCGCATGCCGCGTGCGAGGGACTTCAGCTCTTCGGCATCACGCATGCTGATGATACCCTGGGTGCTCAAATCTTCGAAGCCTTGCGCGTACATGTTTCGCCCGCACGCACGATGTTTCCCGACGCTTTGACCACCCTGGCAGAACTACAGCAACGTGGCTTCTTACTCGGTGTCGTCACCAATCGCCATTGGGGCGGGCAGCCCTTTATCGAAGACCTGCATGCCCTCGGCCTCCTCAACTACTTCGCCCTCGACCACATTGCTATCTCAGCCGACCTCGGCATTCGCAAACCCAACGCGGAGATTTTTCTCTACGCACTGAGAGCAATGGGCATACCAACAGATGAGGCGGTTATGGTTGGCGACTCTCTTAGTGCAGATATTGCAGGAGCTAACGCCCTCAATATTGGAGCTATCTGGAAACCTAAACGCTCGCTCTTTGCTGAAGCCAAAACTGCTCTGGCAACCCAAGCGGCCAATCTACAGGTGACACCCACTCAACTGCGCGAGAGCGTCTATACACGTGAAGCACAACAACTTGAGCAGACCCCATTGGAGTCACCACTGGACATAGAGAGTACCGATGATGATTTTCTGATCAACTATGCTCGCCAGCAAGCAGGAAAACGCAAACAACACGCATCACAACGTGCTAAACCCGATCTGATTATTGAACATCTGAGTGAACTACTCAATGTTTTTCTAAAAGCAGGTAAGCAATGAGACCGCCCTTACGTAAATGGCTATTTGAGCGACTCTATACAAATCGCTATCTCTATCGTTTTGCCAGTACCATTCCCTTCGCGGGCCAATGGCGTGTCTGGCAAAGTCTCGTCATACCACGCTTGCATGGGCATGATGTGCTTGAACTGGGGTGTGGGCTAGGCGACCTGCTGGCCGACATACTGGCAGCAGGCTACAGTGCCCGTGCCGTCGAGCATTCCCCGCAGATGGTCGCAGCGGCCCGCGAAACCCTACAACGACGCAAGTTAGGTCGCCCAGCACTGGTCATACAGGGATCGGCGCAGTCGCTCCCATTTAGCGATAGCACAATCGATAGCGTGGTCAGCACCTTCCCAGCCGAATACATCTATGATGACGATACGATCTCAGAAGTGGCGCGTGTCTTGCGTCCCGGCGGTCGTCTACTGGTCATTGAGGGAGCCAATCTACTGCCCGTAAACCCCATGCAGTCTTTTCTGTTGTTCTTGCAATCACTTATTTATGGACCGGCGGCTGTTTTTGGGCCACGCCGTCGTCGCGATCTCGAAGAAGAGGTTGCACGCAGCAAGCATGGCGTGATGCCCGATGAGCGTATTCTGCACGTTGACCGCGACACTAGCACAGGCATCACCAGCGAAGAACTGCCCTCCGCCTGGTTTGGACACCACATCCCCCTGGAACAACATGGTTTGCGCCGCCGCTCCGAGCGCGTGCGCAGCTCCCGCTGGGAGGTCTATATCATCATCGGCGAAAAATCTTAGGAACTTGCCGCCGTATACGCTCTTTCGACCCATTTTGCGATTTTCCAGTCATGCACACCAGGAGTCACCACTACCAATGCGGAAATGCATTTCCAGGCACTCACGTTGGCACCAACCGAGGTCTTTCGTCATATCGACAGTCCCATTGCTCCAGATACACCAGAGGGAGATGCACTGAACGATGTCATGCGAAGATGTCACCTGATACGCAACTCCTAGTCTCGCGCTGCTTGGGATCAGGCTATTGGAGATGCATGAACGGTACTCGCCACCCGGAAGACGGGAAATGCCGGAGCAATTTTTTCGAATTCCGCAAGTGGTGCATCCTTGTTCACGGGGATATGGGGCCGCGCTCCTGGTGCCCGTTGCAGATACGCCTTCAAGATGGGGGCGCGCTGCGAGGCGGCAACCTCAAAGAGGTTGATCTCCTCACGCCTGCCGCTGTGAAGCACGGCTCTTCCACTGGCAGCCCGCACGTTCTGGACCCAATTGACATTCTCTCCAAGCATTGACACCAGGTACCTCTCTCCATCGACGGTAGCCATAACTACCGGCAACGAGACTGTCCGCCCGGATTTCCGTCCGGTCACTTCCAGTGTGGCCATAGTGTTGAAAGAGATGCCCCAGGAGGCTATCGTGGACGCCACTCTATTGGCTATCTTTGCGATCCAGTTGGGGTGCTGCTCAGAATACAACCATCTCTGGCTACGGTACAACCATGCATGTATGTCGCTACGAGTCATCTCGGTCCTTTCTGGTGAAGTCTCCTTTCAAGAGTTTGATCGGAGTTTCAGAACCCGTGCCCATGGCAGAAGAGTTCCTCAAAGAAACCGTACCTCATGCCCGTCGCATCCGCATCACGAAGGTTAGCTCTGGCATCTCAAACTCAACACAAGCAAGCTGGTGCTGGTGCTTGCCAACTATATATAGGCGACCCTCGTGTAGCGAAGAGTGCGACAAACGCATGCGTACTGCTCTGTTTTTCGGGCAGTGCGCTGCGCTTTTCTCGCACTGATTTGCTGCTTGACTTCTCTCTGCTCTAGGGAAGGCGATTTTCCCGCCTACATGCACCCCTGCACGCTCATGCTCTTGCATTTCTCTCCAGATGCTGCATCCCTCCAGCATTCGTCACCTCCGCGAGCGGATGCCTCTACATCACCCTCTGCCCATGAGGAAACCGTTCCTCTCTGGGCGTGGGCCTCGTTTTGCGCCGCTGTCTGCATCACTACGTCGCGGGCGGCTGGACAACACTGCCGCCTTTTATCGAACGATGAGCAAACAGTTCAGATGCTCCATTTTGCGTGGTACAATCATCCTTAGTTATAAAGACACACTATAAAGGAAAAGCCATGCAGACAGCCCTTGAGCAACTTTCTACGCACTATCCACATTTAGCGGCAGCATTCGCTACGCTGCCGCAGAGCGATCTGCACCTGCGCCGCTTACAAGACCTGAACGACACATGGCAACAGATGTTAGGTTCTGACGAGGCTCGTGCCTATACAGACGTTGTCGTGACCGAAGAGCGCGCCCCTGTGCCCGCTGTAGACACGTTCGACATTATCTACGCGGGCGGCGGTCTCAACCTGCTTCATGCCGCTGTAATGACGTGCCGTTATGGTCTGCGCGTCCTCGTCTTTGATCGCTTTACCGTTGGCGCGGTGCATCGTGAATGGAACATCTCGCGTGAAGAACTGCGCGAGCTACTAGAGGTTGGTCTGCTGACCCCGGCTGAACTGGAAAGCATCATTCAGAGTGAATATCAGGATGGCCTCGTGCGCTTCTTCTCCGCCAATATTCACGTGCCACCTGCTGAATTGCATCTCAAAGATGTACTGGATGTCGCTGTAGACGCTGACAAGCTGACTACCCTCTGTGTGCGCAAAATTCAAGAGCAGCGACCAAAAAACGGCTTATCAAATGTTATTCTGCATGGCACAACCTTTGTGCGCTGTGCGGTGCAACCCACTCACGGCGTAACGGTCGATGTAACCAATACCAACGGAGCAGCGCATAGCTATGGAGCGTCCCTACTAATTGATGGCATGGGATCGACCTCACCCATCGCCTGCCAGCTCAATTGCGGCAAACCATTCTCACTCGTGTGCCCGACGGTTGGCACAGTCGCGCGTGGCTACAAGCGCGGCACGGCTACCGACGCGGTCGCTCCTGCCTTGGGCGAGGTACTCGTCTCAACGGAGGATACAAACAAAGGACGCCAGTTGATCTGGGAGACCTTCCCTGGGGCGGGCGATCAGGTGGCAATCTACCTCTTTTATTATGCCGAAACGGGCCAGCGCGCCGATCTGCTCGAATTGTTTGACGACTTTTTCGCGCTTTTGCCTTCTTATAAAGACACCAGCACGGTTGAAATCCTTAAGCCCGTCTATGGCTTCATTCCAGCGGGCTACAATATCACGCTCCCCTGGCGCAAAGAGCAGAAAACGCTAGCCTATGACCGTGTCCTTTCATTGGGCGACGCCGCCGCCTTTCAATCGCCACTGACCTTCTGCGGCTTCGGTTCCTATGTGCGCAACCTACGACGCATCACGACCCTGCTATCTTATGCGTTGAGCAACAAGCAGCTAGACGCGCAATCGTTAAATCAGATTCGCGCCTCTGAGGTAGTTCCAGCGGTCGCGCGCGCATTCAGCAAATTCATGATTGCCAAGACGGAGGGCAAGGAAGCGGCATGGCAGGTCAATGAGACGATGAACGTTTTCTGTCACGTGCTGGCAGACCTGGGACCACGTGTGACCAACGATTTCTTTAAGGACCGTATTGGCTGGCTGGACTACACAAGGGTTGTTTTCAACACGCCGCGCTACTATACCCGCATCTACACGCTCGCGCTCAGTACACTCACACCAGTGGAGATTATCGGCTGGATCACGGCGTGGCTAGCTCTTGGCCGCCAAGCACTGGCCTATCAGAACTATCGCTTGATCGGTTGGAGTCTCGCCCCGCTGATCTTCCTTTTGCACAATGCCAAGCCAGCATTAGCCCTTAAGCTGGCAATTTATCGGGAATCGATGCAACAGGTGGGACGCGGCAAAGCAGACAGTTATGAACAGAACAGGAGACAGGCACAATTATGGGGAAAATTGTGGCCTCATGGATAATTTATCTTAGACGAAGATGAAAGCTCATTTCTCTGCTTGCTTGTTGACGGAATAGCCACTAATCAGTACTATAGACAACGAGGCTGTTATAATAGATGTAAGGGCGAGGCACTTAGGTGGAAGGGAGTTTTTCTATGACAACACCTGGCAAACAACAATCATCCGCGCACGAAAGTTTGGTTGGTCACACACTTCGCAAGGGTGAGTATACATTACATAAGATTATTGGGCGTGGAGGTATGGGCAGCGTTTATCTGGCCTCCCACATAGCACTGACAATCCCGCTTGCTATCAAACGCATGCCTGCCGATCAAGCACTGCCCGAAGCAGTCACGTATGAGTTGGATAACCTGCTTCACGAGCATGTCATGGCCTATCCGACAGCTGATAGAGGACGGCAAAACACAGTTTTTCCAAGCAGCGGCGGCGAACATACGGATCGCTTTCTACGCGAGGCCTTGCTGCTAGCGCGCCTGCACCATATCGCTATCCCTTCACTCTATGATTACTTTCTCGAAAATGGTCATTGGCATCTGGTCATGGACTATATTCCTGGTCAAACCTTAACACGCTACTTACATCAATACGCACCACTTCCTCCACTAGAAGCTATCAACTATACAATGCAGTTATGTGATGTTTTACATTATTTACATGCTCAAATGCCACCCGTCATCTTCCGCGATCTCAAACCATCAAACCTGCTCCTCACACCGGACGGGACTATCATGCTAGTCGATTTCGGCATTGCACGCTACTTCAAGGAGGGACAGGTCAACGATACCACTGACTTCGGCTCACCGGGCTATGCCTCACCCGAACAGTATCAGAGCGATAGCCAGACGGATGCACGCTCAGACCTCTTTAGTTTGGGCATTATCTTGCATGAAATGCTCACAAGCGAGCGTCCAAACACGCTCACCAATCTACGCGACGTTCTCGATACAGTTCATCAGCTTGTGCCCTCCGTCTCTCCCGCGCTCAGCGGACTCGTCACGCTAGCAACACGCACCGAACCCAGCTATCGTTTCCAATCAGCACGCACGTTTTATCTTGCCCTTGAACGGGCCTATCTCATCGAGGAGCAGCGCGCCTATCAACACGAATTGCAACAACAACACGCTCCAGAGCAGAATGCATCACAAGCAGGCACAGTCAGTACAGAGGCAACTGCCACCCTCTCTCCACCAGCAATGCAGGAACAGCCGCTTGCACCAGGTGAGCCGCCACAACCGATTCCTTTGCTCACAATGGAACAGCGGCAGCAGATCCACGAGGCATTGCAAGAAGCGAGGATGGAGCGTTTGGAACACGAACGGCTTGAAGCACAATTAGCCTCAGTCGATGAAAGCTTGAAAATGCGGGCCACATTACCACTCTCACAAGTCCCAATGCCCTTTGAAGAAACAGCACCGCCATCGCTACAAGCACAGCCAGTGCCACGTCGGCAAACGCGGCACGTGCTAAAGATCAGCTTTATCAGCGCATTCCTACTCTGTATCATCATGGCTTCGCTCCTCATTTATACACGCTATATCCCACACACTCCCGCAGCCACATCAGGGCAGAGTATCCCTAGCACGCCAACGGCTACGCCCCCCTTTGCGAGTTCGTGGCAGCTCTTACCGTCCTTACCTTCCCCTGAAGCGGACAACACGCTGGTCTATATACAAGTACAAGGACACAGTTACATCTATATGAATGGGGGTTATCGGGGACCCAAACAAACACCTCCCTATGACCACACGCTCTATCGCTATAATATTGCAACAGCTCACTGGGAACACTTGGCCGGTGCGCACTTTCCAGGCATGGTCAATAACGCCGTTGCCCAAGATGGGCAAGGCGATATCTTCTTCACAGTTGGCTACTCGACTGATAGCTATACCGTCTCATCACTACTTTATAAATATCGACCGGCCAACGACACCTTGGAGCAAATTGTCCCGCCCGCACAACTACAGATCGGCTTTGGTTCTTCTATCCTTGCAGACCAACATGGGCATCTCTATCTCACGCAAGGCTTCATGCAAAGCGGCAATGCGCACGCCAAGGCAGGCATGGGCTGGTATCGCTTTGATATTGCAGATGGAAGCTGGCATCAGATCGAACAACTGCCGATGGGGCTGGGCTATGTCACGCTGACCCAGGCCAAGGATGGGAGCATCCTGATGATTGGCGGTGCAATTGACGCAGGACAACGCATTCAAAGCGGCCATATCTACCGCTATGATACGACGCACAACCGCTGGAGTCAGGCCCCAACGAGTACGCCACTACCCCTCAGTGGCTCTGCAAGCTGTTTGATTGGACCAGACAAAGAGGTCATCATTGGCGGCTATGATGCGCAGCACGATAGTATCCTGGAACAAAGCTGGCTCGTTGACCTACACACGCTCACATGGAACACACTAGCTCCATTACCCGGTGGTGGCTCCATGCTCGGTGCAGCCACCTGCGACAGTGCAGGACACGTTTTTCTTGAGCGTGGAGCAAGTGATCCCTCGACGCCCACCGCCGATTTCCTGCAACTGAGCATGAAAATATGAGATGCGAACGTGATAGAAACGCATCGACGCCGTGTGGTATCATCTGTGTGAAGATGGTTTGTCTATCAGAGGAGATATGACTACGATGGAATTTGCTTATTCAGAGACTGTCAATAGGTTGCGCATTCAGCTCAGTCAGTTCATGGATCGCTCTATTTACCCCAATTTGCAAACATACGACGAGCAGATTGCCGCGTCTGGCAATCCTCACCATCACGCCGAGATTGTGGATGAACTCAAAGAGACTGCCAAAAACGAAGGGCTATGGAACCTCTTTTTGCCTGACAAGGAATACGGTGCTGGTCTGACCAACCTAGAATATGCCCCCTTAGCAGAGATCATGGGGCGCGTCGGCTGGGCTTCAGAGGTATTTAATTGCGCGGCCCCAGATACAGGCAACATGGAAATTTTAGCGCAATTCGGCACAGAAGAGCAAAAGCGACAATGGCTCTCTCCTTTACTCAAAGGCGAAATTCGTTCAGCTTTCTCAATGACCGAGCCAGATGTAGCAAGCTCGGACGCAACGAATATCCAATTGACCATCACCCGCGATGGCAATGAATATGTCCTCAATGGGCGTAAATGGTGGTCTTCAGGAGCGGGCCGCGAACGTTGCACGATCTTGATCGTCATGGGTAAAAGCAATCCACACAATCCCGACCGCCATCGTCAGCAGAGCATGGTGCTGGTTCCCAAAAACACGCCGGGCGTTACGCTGGTGCGCAATCTCCCGGTGATGGGCTACATGGATAACGAGAGCCATAGCGAGTTAAACTTCGAGAATGTGCGTGTGCCTGTCAGCAACCTGCTGGGTGAAGAAGGCAGTGGTTTTGCTATTGCACAAGCGCGCCTGGGACCAGGGCGCATCCACCACTGCATGCGTGCCATAGGAGCGGCCCAATATGCTCTCGAATTGATGTGCCAGCGTGCCGCCTCGCGTATCGCTTTTGGCAAACCACTAGCGGAGCAGGGCATGGTACAAGACTGGATAGCCACGTCCTATCTTGAGATTGAGCAAGCGCGCTTGTTGACGCTCAAAGCAGCTTGGATGATTGATACACAGGGCAAAAAAGCGGCACAAAATGAGATTGCCATGATTAAAATTGCGGCCCCGCAGATGATGACCAACGTCGTCAATCGGGCTATCCAACTGTTCGGCGCAGCAGGTGTGAGCGATGATTATCCATTAGCAGCAATGTGGGCGCATGGACGTACCCTACATATCGTCGACGGGCCTGACGAGGTCCACAAGCGGTCGCTGGCACGCACGCTCGTCAAACAATTGGGCAAATAAGCATTGTTAACACACAAAGCACTTCATCACGTCTGAAGGTTTCAATTTTTGCGAACGCTCCATACCTAAAAATCTGTAGTGCGCTGTCAAATATGATTGCATCCCTATCCATGACACCCACAAGGGGTGTCACTACATGTTGCCACCCCACAAGACACAAGAGGTGTAGCGATACCCACAAGGGGTGTCACTACACCTCTTGTGTCTTGTGGGTGTCATGCACACATTGTCTCTCATGCACACATTGTCTCTCATGCACACATTGTCTCTCATGCACACATTGGCTCTCATGCACACATTGGATATCAAGAAAAGATAGGGTATAAAGAAAAGATAGTCTATAAATAAATGATAGGGTATAAATATGAGGTTGGGGGTAGATGGGTGATAGGGGGTG
>VFSW01003822.1_pt1 | contig 22567 bp, 19 predicted proteins | sample 5358111 | NCBI WGS metagenome assembly VFSW01 (sample SAMN11554181, study PRJNA540505) | mine drainage metagenome | isolation source: sediment from site ElyBrook_90M | place: USA: Ely Copper Mine, Vershire, VT | collected 2017 | reverse complement strand
GCCGTCTGCCGAAAGCACCACTTGCAGGACCTGATTCGTCAGATCGCCCTCTTCTTGCAGGTTCGCCAAAATGAGATCGAGAAGGCGCTCCTGTCGTTCCAGATTCAGTCCGCCTGGAGCATCGACGCAGATCAGGCCAGCGTGCAAGGAAATACCGGCGTAAACGCCGTGGCTTCCAGGATGCTTCGCAGGGCCGCGAAAGTCTGTTCCGTTATTCGTGATGAACGTCCAATCTCCTTCGAGAATGGTCGCTTTCAATTCCCAATCCTTCTGCCCAGTAAGACCGAGATGATTGACGTGCGAGCACACGAATCCCTTGTCAGTAGCCAGCCCGACCAAACTCGGGCTGAGATTTTCATCGATCAGCAATTTTTGCACGCTTAGGTCCTCCCATGGAGGCCTCTCGAAGATGCCTTTTCGAGACGGAAATCCTGCTCAATTCGGGCAGAGCTTTCCGCTTTGGCCGGCCTCGGAGAGGCCGAGCCTTCGCGTACAAAGAGGCGAGACGAAACTGCTCCTCGGACAGGCGCGGATACAGTTCTTTTAGCTCATCCATTGGAGTCTTCTCGTCTACGAGACTGGCAACGTCATAAACCGGAATTCTGGTGCCCTGGATGACTGGCGTTCCCGAAAGTATTTCGGGATCTTCAATCACCATCTGCTGTGCGTTCTGTAATTCCTTGAGGCGAGCGTTGACCTCATCCCAAATGTCTTGAATACCGACTTTGATCGTTCGCGATTCCTGCAGCTTGCAGGTTCGTAGGTCAGCCCAAGAAGGGCATCGGTTCGATCCTTCCGAAATCATTCGTTGCCGAGCATCAGGAGTGAGCCATTCCGAGGTTTCAAACCAAAACGCAATCCAGAGACAAGCATCCCGCTTGAGTGTCCGGACGGTCGCGGTCCAATAAAGATTCTCGGGCAGGATTTTACGATCAATCGCCCGATTCACATCGTCGACAGAAACCCCGGCGACGACGGCCGCCTCAGTGGTTGTGAGAGTCTCAAAATTCAGCTCCATGGCACCGCACCTCGTAAATCATTATAATCCTTCCCAGAGATGGGAATAATTTATCTTAAAGTCAAAAGTTCTGTTGAGATTAGCCAGCGCTCCTTGCAGGATTGTGCCAAGAATTGTGTGAGCTGGCCCGCCACGACCCAGCCCACGGCCCGAAAAGTTTGTGTCAAAGTTTGTGTCAAAGGCCGCCCAGAAGGCCGGTTTTGCCGGTTATGCCGGTTTATAACTTCTTTACCGTCAATAACTTAGGATTTTGACATTTCCATGGCATGGAAGAGGTCGTCGGTTCGATCCCGATCAGGTCCACCAATCATATCAACAACTTAGACAATCTCTGCGCAGGTCTGCAACCCGCGTCATCTTTGAATAAACTATAAGTATGAAGTGAATGGCGCGTTTTCAGCAGACGCTGGCATCCCAGTCGAGTTTTGAGAAGCATGGCCGCAAGAGCAAGTGGAAGCTTTTTCTTGACCAGATGAACCAAGCGGTTCCGTGGTCTGAGTTGCTGGCGCTGGCGGAGCCTTTTTACCCCAAGACGGCAATGGCCGGCAGCCAGTGGGTTTGGCGATTATGCTGCGCACATACTTTTTGCAGCAGTGGTTCAACCCGTCGGATCCGGGCATGGAAGAAGCCTTCTATGAGTCGCCTGTGCTGCGCCGCTTTGCCGGTGTCGAGCTGGGGCGCGCCGCCGCACCCGATGAAACCTCCATTCTCAACTTCCGCCACCTGCTGGAAAAGCATGAGTTGAACGGCAAGATTCTGGACACTGTGAACCTGCATCTGGCCAGCCAGGGCATCCGCATTTCAACCGGCACGATAGTGGACGCCACGATCATCTCTGCACCTTCTTCGACCAAGAACGAGAAGAAGGAACGTGACCCAGAGATGCATCAGACCAAGAAGGGCAACCAGTATTACTTCGGAGCCAAGGCGCATATCGGCGTGGATAGCAAGCAGACGGTGGTGCATATGGTTGTAACATCGGCGGCCAGTGTGGCTGATAAACATATGCTGCCCGACTTATTGCATGGTGACGAGAACAAGGTGTGGGGAGACGCTGGCTATCAAGGACAGACCGGAGCTATCCATGAAGCCGCGCCCCAGGCGCAGGACAAGACTTCGCGCCGCACCGAGCTCAAGAATTATGTAAACGAAGAGGGCAAGCGCAAGAACACGACCAAGGCCAGAGTCAGAGCGAAGGTGGAGTGGCCTTTCCGCATCCTGAAACGCATCTTCGGATTTACCAAGGTGCGCTATCGCCGCATCTGAAAAAAACACCAGTGGCTGTGCGCGTCCTTCGCACTGGTCAATCTATACCAACACCGCAACCGGGCTGGCACCGCAAGGGGCGTAGTCTCTCTGGAGGCCGGAAAACGGCCTCCCAGGAGACGAAAACGACCCGCAGCACCCTGTCTGTTTCTGCAAAAAATCTATGCAGAATCAAAAAATCAACTGCGCCTGCGTTGCCGATCCAAAATCAGGCACCTGCGCAGAGGTTCCTTAAGGCAATATAGCCTCGAAAAGGAATACGCTAACCGCAAGGTCGTAAGGGTTCAGAGTCCCCCTTCAGGCTCCAAAAGGCAATCTATTTAATAGTAGATATTGAGTTTAGTGTCATGACTTTATCCTCTTCTCAGGAATTCGAGACCTCTCGGCATATTTTGTGTCTAAATGGGTGAGAGGCGTCCAGCCAAGTAACTCGGCGGTGTTAAGCTTCTCCAAAAACAAACAAGGAGGATATCCACATGACCAAGACGGTATGCAACGCCCAGACTACTCTAGTAATGGCGATATTCGTTGGGGCTCTCCTGAGCCTTCCCCAGGTATCTTTTGCGGCCCGTCCGGCAAGCTCGGGTGCAGCTGCTCAGGCCGAGCAGCAAAGCTCTTTGGCCAACAAGGCCTCCGCGCGCCTCAACAAAAAGCAATTTCAAAATGTAAAAGTTTCGGTGGAAAACGGCATCGCAACGCTGACCGGCACCGTGGATCTGTACCAATATAAAACTGACGCTGCGAAGCGCGTCTTGGGCGCAAATGGAGTTACAGCCGTGCGCAACCAGATTCAAGTGACTGGCGCCAACGTACCAGACAACATACTTGGAGATAGTCTGGAGAAGCTGCTGTCCTATAGCCGCGTAGGATATGGAGACAACATGAACTTGAATGTCTTTAACGCCATCACAGTCAGCGTGCAAAACGGGGTTGTTACTCTCGGCGGTCATGCCCGTACGGAACACGACAAAGATACGGCGATGAAGCTTGCCACTACTTATCCCGGCGTCAAGGATGTGGTGGATGCTATCAGTGTCGATCCTACCTCGATTGTTGACGACCAGACTCGCATGGCGGTTGCACGCGCCGTTTACAGCTATCCTTCCCTGGCCAAGTACGCTATGGACCCGGCCAAACCCATCCGCATCTCCGTACAGAACGGGAATGTCGAATTGTATGGCCAAGTGGAGACGGAAGCCGATAAGAACGAGGCATACTTTCGCGCCAACAGTGTGCCCGGCGTCTTCAGCGTAAAAAACTATCTTGAAGTCGCCGGCCAACCCAGCGAACAGCAGAACTAAAGCAAGCCGAGCGGCAGTTGTACTTGAGCAGTCTGCTAGTTATTAGGGCCTGTTCACACTACTTGAGTGGATGGCGTTGCGAGCAAGAAACGGACCAGACGAAGCCGAGTCCGCAGGCTTTGGTGGTTCCAAGGTCGAGGGCGAGAATGAAGTATGGCCCGTTTTTTGCCGTAAACCTTCGGGCCAGGGCCGGTTTTCACGATTTCTGCGTCGATCGTCGCTAGCAGACACCCGACATCCACCCCACGAACAAAGACCAGTTCGCGGGGGCCCCGATATACGTCACTCCTCACTCCTTGAACTCGAAAAAACTGGCTCCAGACGTCACCACCCCAGTAGCATGAACAAACCCTAATTCGAGTCCGCGTTCGTTGAGTTACCTGAGCGCGGACTCAGGCTTAACATTGTTTCATTGCCTCAAGCTTTGCCAGCAAAGGCGCTCTCTCCGGCTCTCGGAGCTGAGCGCACAGAAACTCCAGCACTGCCTCCATCGTCGGCAGTGCTTCCCACCCCCGTCGACTGCCCCCAGCGGCTATGCCTTTCAGTGCGGCAGCGGCGGAGGCAAATATAACTGCGTCTTCTACTGCGAGTTTCCGTGCCACTGCCAAGGCGAAGGCGCCGTGAAATGTGTCTCCGCACCCGTTGGTATCGAATACCTCAACTTTGAATGCAGGGAAATGCCACACCGCTCCGCCTGCTTTGGTAGTCATATAGCAGCCGCCAACGCCGTCTGTAACGACCGTTGCAAGCCGTGGGGTTTTCGCCAGCAAGGCGCATGATGAGCGCGGATTTGGCTCGCCGCTTGCCCATGTGGCCCAGGCTCTAGGAACCACCAGGTAATCGGTCAGTGCAGCAAGATTCTTGGCAGGCTCAGTATAGCCCTCAATATCTCCCAGAACAGGAACACCTAGCTTGCGAGCCTTTTCAGCTACCGGGATCAAAGATGGCTCGGTTATATGGTCAAGTAGCACCAGTGTAGCGGACTGAATCAGCGCATCGGGCATGTCATCCGCGCGCGCAACCCGGTAGAGCGCTGGATTGTAGAACACATTACGATGCCCCTCGGCGTCAACAACGATGATGCTATGATAGGGCCCGCCCTCCGGATCCTTCACGATATGCGAGATATCCACTCCCCGGCGTTCAAGCGCGGATGCAATAAATCTTGCCAGGTCGTTGTCTCCAAAGCGCGCCACATAAGCCGCGCGGCCTCCTAGCGAGCCCGTTGCCGCCATCGCCGTGCAGGCCGGTCCGCCGCCCTGGCGCGTGCTGCCGTTAACGGGTATCTTGCAATCGATCGGCGGATATTCCGTCACATAAATCAGATCGTCTACCGCGGCTATTCCTGCTCCCAGCACGTCATACCGTTTTCTCATCGCTGCTTTCCATCCTTCGATCGCATGGCTACATCGGCCCAAGCATCTCAGCGCTCCGCATAGACCTGCAGTATTGATTACGTCCGGCGGAGCTCTCTTTAACTGCTTGCGTAGTCAGCAAACGTCGAACTCAGTTCCATGTCCTTCGCTAGGCTGCGGTAAGGCGTAATTCGCAATGATTCGAGTGCGCCATGATAAGCCTTCACTGCTTCGGCAGGCTGCATTTGGTCGTCCGCCACCAGCCGCAGATATTCCACGAACTTTAGTTGGTCCTCGGCCGCATTGATCTTTCTACCAAAGAGCGCTGCCCGAGCACCATGCCTCTTGGCCTCGTAGACAAGCGTGAAGGCATCGTGCGCTGTGCCTGCCGAGCCACCCATTACTCCTACCACCACCGAGGTATCGTAAGCGCATAGTTCTTCCATAGCTTTGGGGCCCGGATACGGAATCTTCAAGAACCTGGGCCGGCTGCCCGAGGGAACGCCCGCCAACAGGCGCGCAATATGGTCGTTGACAAAGTTCGGTATCATCGCCGGAGCCAGCCCATGGACGGCGGACGGCGCGTTAGGATGAAACACCTCGAGGAAATGGTCGAAGTGTTTTGCCTCCGCCTCAAGCCGGAATGCCCGGTAAGCATCAAGGGCAACCAGGTCGAGTTCCGGATCGTTGTTAAAGGTGATGGAATAAAGTCCGAGATTCGCGCCTGAACTGCGTTCCGTCTCGGTACACGGGAATTTGCCGGCTTGAATGTGGTCAATCGTTGTCGTGGCAAATGGCTTGGATGCAGACTGCGGATAACACCCGCCGCGAACGATGTGTACATCGGTTGCATCGTTGGCGCGCACGGCCGGCGTCACTGCGGAGGAGTCGAAGATGCGCTCCTGAATCGTCAGTATCTCCGATGTGCTGGCAGACATCAGCATGATGTCCACCAGCCCCTGGGAGACGATCTGGCGCATCTGATCGCGGTATTCCGCCATCGACCGCAACTTTCCATCGTGATTTCGCCCCGGTGAAGCGATGCCAAATGCCATGTCGGCATCCTTTGCATCGGCCAAAATAAATACCCGGCTTGCGGGGTCTTTCTTCAATGCGGCGAGCTTTACGTCGAGCGTCTTTTTCATGCGAAAGAATCCTGTTCAATCGAAAAGTTTTTTGAAAATTTGAGAACAATCCCAAACGCAGAAGAGTCTTTGTGGCTCTGGCCTTGCGAGATATCGACACAACGCTGAAGTCGGCGTGCGCTCCTCAGCTTAGCAAGCCTACTTGGACCCGCTGCATTGAAACAGACTGCTTGTAGCTGCAAGCCCCGGTTTCAGGCTGCAAGCGCCAAGTTACGCCTTGCTATATTCGTTGCAAAGCACACGGATCGGCGGCTCATCCTCCACCATCTCGGGATAGCGCGGCAGCTTTTCAAGAAAGTAGTTGTCCGTATCGTCGTCGTTCACTGAAGATACTTCCCCAATCAGGCCATCGCCGTCTACAGCATGGAATTCGTGGTAAAGATAAGGTGTAAGTGTGATCGACTCGCCGGGTCCAAGAATTACCGTGTCTCCAGCCCTCATTTCCTTGCGGACTCCGTCGCAGACTACCGAAACCGGAGTCTGGGCAAGCCCTCCATCGGGTGCGGCATTGTAGAGCGTTACTGACAGCTTGCCTGTGCCCTTCCCGCCCCGGTTGATAATATCCTCTGTCTTGCGCACATGGTAGTGAAACGGCGTGCTCTGATTTTCCCGCACATACATAATCTTTTCGGCGTAGATTTTGCCGCCTTTGCCGCCGCCGGGTGTCCCGTTGCGGAGCGTAAACAGCGTCAGACCCACCTTGCCAAATTCTCCTGAGGCAAAGTCCGTTACATCCCATCCAAGACGCTGAGTGCGCAGATCGGCTGTCTCGCTTCCCTTTAGCTTCCATTCTTCCGGCGTCCAGTACGCATAGGGCGGCAGAACGAAGTGGTTATCCGCAAAAAAACTGGCCGCTTCGGCAATGTACCGATTGAGTTCCGATCTCTTCATCTCTAATCTCCTGCGCCCAAGGCGTCACGTAACAATCTATACCCGCTATATGGGTAAAACAATTTCAGAAATGCGCATTATCCACTATTTCAAAGCGTAAAACGCGGTTCTGTAAGGAAAACACATATCGTGCACAAACATGTAAAGAGACACTTCCTTATGCCGCGGATGGCGGGCCTAACACCAGAGCAATCATTCTGCAGCGTAAAATATCAATGTTCATTCTTGCCTGGTATAAGTGTCAGTGCTTCAACCTTGAAAACTGGAAAGCTACACTCATTGAAGAGATGGCCCTCAGGCGGAACCTACGGGATACAACCGACAGATAGATTCCTTGACCCGTCAGAGCTTGCTATGCAGATGGCCAACTCATTCAAATTCAACCACTACGCCTCACCCCCAACAGCCTGCCCTTTTCCCCAACTCAATTACACTGGTCCAGGGAGCCATTCATGCCGGGCATTTGGGCCAAGACGCGCATCACGCTGGAAATGATCAAGTGGGAGCACTCCATCTTCGCACTCCCGTTTGCCTTGACGGCTGTGCTGCTTGCGGCCAACGGACTGCCAGGCTGGCAGAAGGTGGTTTGGATTCTGATCGCCATGGTCGCGGCCCGCTCCTCAGCCATGGCCTTCAATCGCTGGGCAGATGCAGACCTGGATGCCGCCAACCCGCGTACTAGTAATCGCGCCATTCCCGCCGGGCAGCTGTCCCGCCAGTTCGTACTCGGCTTCACCGTGCTGGCGGCGCTGGTGTTTGTGCTGGCCGCTTCCCGGCTCAACCTGCTCACACTCTGCCTTTCTCCTATAGTTCTCATAGTCCTGCTTGGATACAGCTACATGAAGCGCATGACTCGTTGGTCCCACTTGGTGCTGGGCCTGGCCCTCGGACTCGCCCCCTCGGCAGCTTGGATTGCAGTGAAGGGCAGCCTCGACACACGCATCTTGGTGCTCACTGCAGCCGTTACCCTCTGGGTGGGAGGATTTGACGTGCTGTACGCCTGCCAGGACTTTGAGCACGACCGCGCCGTAGGTCTCTACAGCCTTCCCCAGACAGTGGGAATACCGGCAGCTTTCTGGGCTGCGCGCGCCATGCACCTGGCCATGTTGGGCCTCCTCGTCTGGTTCGCATGGCTCTTTCACTTCCATACATCCGGATGGCTGGGCATTGCCGCAATCGGCCTGTTGCTCGCCTATGAGCACTCCTTGGTATCTCCCCGCGACCTGCGCCGCCTGAATGCTGCTTTCTTCACCATGAATGGAGTGATCGCCATGGTCTTTTTCGCTTTTGTGGCAACCGATCTTTGGCTAAGGAGGTGAATCTCATGTCTTCCGGCACTTTCCCTGGCAAATCTCCTGTCGAGTTGTGGTATGGTGCGAGAAAGCACGCCATTCAGGGCGCCGCCTTTGCGTCCGTACCAACTACACATACAGGAAAAGCAGGTGAAGCAATGAGAATTGCGATTCAGGGAGAACCCGGCTCATTTAGCCATGAAGCTGCGATCAAATTGGTCACGAATGCAGTGATCGTTCCTTTTTCACTTTCCGCAGACGCATTTGCCGCTTTGGCCAACGGAACTGTCGAGGCCGCTGTGATTCCGATTGAGAACAGTCTGGCCGGCTCGGTATCGGAACACTTCGACCTGCTGCTTGCACACGATGTCAAAGTTGAGCGGGAAACATTATTGCGCATCCGGCACAACCTGATCGCAATTTCCGGGGTCAATACCGGAGAAATCGATCGGGTATTTTCCCATCCTGTTGCTCTGGCCCAGTGCAGGCGCTTTTTAGCCGACCACCCAAGAATGGAAGCCTTTGCCTTCTATGACACTGCCGGTAGCGTAAAACAACTGGTGGAGTTGCGTGACCGGCACGCTGCGGCAATCGCCAGCGAGGCTGCCGCACACCATTACGGAGCTCAAATCATAGAGGCAGGCATCGAGGATAATCCGCAGAACTTCACTCGCTTTTTTCTGGTGCGCCGCAATAAAGACTCGGTTCCAGATCAAGAATCGAACAAGATCAGTCTGGCGTTCTCTGTGGAAAATCGCCCCGGGTCGCTTGTTGCCGCCCTCACCGACCTCTCCTCCATTGGAACCAACCTCACCAAGATCGAGTCACGTCCAGTTCATGGCAAGCCTTGGGAATACATCTTTTATGTGGATTGCCAGATTCAAACCCCAGAAGAAGGTACGCACGCCGTAGAAGCTCTCCGCCCCCACTGCGCAATGGTAAAAGATCTAGGCCGCTACCGGGAGGCCCAGGAGTAACGCGAATAAAAAGTAAAGTGATGATTTATATGGTTTTATTTGTACGGTATGATTCAAAAACGGGCGGACATTGGTCCGCCCGTTTTATTTGGAGTACCCCCAAAAAACCTGCGGACTTATAGCAGTTCTCCAATAGGTGTACAGGGGAAGCAAGACCGCCGAGTGGCTTTTTCCTTAAGAAATAACCACCTTGCACGCCCCTATGAACTCCACAGAAATTGGAGAACTGCTCTAGAAGTGATACGCCACGCCGATTGTCGGATTGTAGATGTTGTACCACTTGTTGGTAGCCCATGCCGAAACGCCAAATTGCGGCACTTTGGTGACCAAGCCACGCATCTCCGCCCGGATGTCGAAGCTGGGGCTGATCTCATAAGCGATGCCGGCGCCATACATGGCGCCAAGCGTGATCTGTTGCTGGGCGTCAATCGAAGTGGTACCGGAGTTACGAATGGGCAGGAAAACCAATGCGGCAGGCCCACCCTCGATGAACGGATTGAATTTGCGGTAGGTGAAATAGCGCACATAGGCTGCTGAAATCTCCTGTGTGCGAGTAAGCACCTGGTAGTTTTGCGAGGGGTAGTAGATGTGAATCTTGTTCTGGTAGGTAATCCCGTAGTTGGCCTCGAGCGCGGCCGATGGAGTAAGCATGAATCGGTAGCTGGCCAACAATCCAAAAGACCCGTTCGCGCTCACTTGAACATTGGTTTGCGAGGAGATGAATGGCTCAACCAGCCCCGACCCGCTGAGGCTGATGTCCTGTCGGCTCTCCTGAGCGCGGCCTGCTGCCACACATACGGCCAGCAGGAATGCAATGATGGCGATCTTCTTCATTCGGTTCTGAACCTCACGACTGCACAACCGTTCGGCTGGCAACGAACTTGTCGATTCCGGAGTTCCGGTTTCAAGCGGACCCCGCTCTCAGCATTGTAACTGGCCGGAACGGTCTGTGGCAGGTGGGTTGGCTCCGTGATCATTTGAGACTTCCCGCGCGGAAGACGAAAATTGGTACTGCCCCCCTCTGAAACGGCCATATAAGCTTATTTCAGAGGGTTTCCATATGGATAATCCAAAGAGAGCATAGCCCTCAGCCCGTCCGCTCCACCTGGTAATAAAACGGCGGCCCCTCTTGTCGAGCCAGTATCCGCACGGTACCCAAAAAGGCCTTGGCTGCATAGGAAAGTGTGGCCTGTCTCCGGTGTACCAGCCGCAGCACACGCTTCATCTCTAGTTCATCCACGGAAACTCGCACCAGATCCCCGGTTTCCAACTCCCGCGCAACGGTCAGATGCGGAACCAGCGCCACCCCATTTCCCATGGCCACAAATCGCTTGATCGCCTCAATGGTGGGTAATTCGATGCCCATGTTCAACGGCGTACGATAGCGGTGAAAAGCCTCAATCACCTTGCGCCGCAACGGCGATGCCACGTTGTGGGCGATAAAATTCTCCTTCCCTAGGTCGGCGATCGATACCCGCTCCGTGCCAGCAAGAGGATGGCTGGGGCTCACTATAAACGCCAGGCTGTCCGCATAGACTGCTATCGTGCGGAACTGCTCAGGGTCCGGGCGGAACGAAACCACTCCCAGCTCAAAGGTGCGCAGCATCAGCTCTTCGGGAATGTGCGAAGCCAGCATCCGGTTTACGGTCACGCTCACATGCGGATACTCCCGCAGGAAGGCATCGATGGCCGGCAAAAGGTACATGCACGTATATTCGTTGGCCGCCAGTTGCAGCCGTCCCCGCTCCAGGCTCTTCAGCTCGTCCAGCGCGCTGGCTGCCTCCCGCCGCAGGGCCAGCAATCGCTGCGCATAGTCCCGCAGCAACACTCCTGCAGCAGTCAGCGATCCATCCCGTGCCGCGCGGTCAAAGAGTGTCTCGCCTATTGACGCTTCCAATTTACGAATCACCTGGCTCACGGCCGGCTGCGTCCGGTGAAGACGGACAGCAGCCCGCGAAAAGCTGCGCTCTTCGGCCACCGCCAGAAAGGTCTCAAGATGACTCAGTTCCATCAACGCCCCTCCAAAAAACAGCCTGTAGCGGCTAGCCTCTAGCCCTCTGTGCTGGGTCGCCTGCCGGCTGAACCTGTCTGAGCGCGACAATCTGGCCGCAGACCCAAAACCATTCGCAAGCAGCACATCCAGCCTGAAGCTGAAGCAGTGTCACCTATCTGAAGTTCGCATTACAAAAAAGCTGTCATCCTAAGCGAAAGGGGCCCCAAACGCTTTTCAGTTTGGGGTGGTGAGTCGAAGGATCTGCATTTATCCTATTCGCGATTTTCACAATGAACTTGAGAGACAGGGAGCTAGAAGCCGTTTTCATCATAAGCAAATCTAATCGCTTCTACAATAATAATAACTTTGCCTTATATAGACTCAGTGCGAGACACTGTCTTCGATGATCGATATCCCACAGGCAGGTGAGTTCATGATCCCAAATCACGTTGCTTTTTTTGACACCACATTACGTGACGGTGAGCAGTCGCCCGGCTGCAGCATGACAACCCAGGAAAAACTCACTATGGCCCATGCCCTTGAAGACTTGGGCGTGGACATCATCGAGGCAGGCTTCGCCATGGCTTCAGAGGGTGACTTCGCGGCCATCGCCACCATCACACAGGCCGTCCGCAAGCCGCGCATTGCCTCTCTGGCCCGCGCCAAGGCGGAAGACATTGAGATGGCCGCCCGTTCCGTACAGTTTGCTGACCGCGCCCGCATCCACGTCTTCCTGGCCTCCAGCGACCTGCATCTCGAATACAAACTCAAAATCAGCCGTCAGGAGGCGCTCGATCTTACGGCGGAGTCGGTGCGTCTGGCTCGCTCCTTTGTAGACGATGTCGAGTTCTCCCCTGAGGACGCTACCCGTTCCGACCGCGATTTTCTGGTCGAGATGGTGCGCATCGCCGTACAGGCCGGAGCCACCACCATCAATATGCCTGACACCGTGGGCTACACCACCCCCGAGGAATACGGCCAGATGTTCCGCGAGGTGCGAGAGCGCATCCCGGCCATCGACTCTGAAGGCATCATTCTCTCTTCACACTGCCACGACGACCTGGGCTTGGCCGTGGCCAACTCACTGGCCGCCGTCTCCGCTGGCGCCCGCCAGGTAGAGTGCACCATCAACGGCATCGGCGAGCGCGCCGGCAATGCCGCGCTGGAAGAGATTGCCGCAGCCCTCTATGTCCGCGGCGACCGATACGGCGTCACGACCGGCATCAAGCTTGAAAACCTCTATCCCACCAGCCAGGTGCTGGGGCAGATCATCACCTTCCACCCCTCGCCCAATAAGGCCATCGTAGGCGACAACGCCTTTGCCCACGAGTCCGGGATTCATCAGCACGGCATGTTGGCCAATCCGCTCTGCTACGAAATCATGACACCCGCCTTGGTAGGCGTAGCCAAGACGCATTTAGTCCTGGGCAAGCACTCCGGCCGCGCGGCCCTCAGGCACAGATTGGAGCAGCTCGGCTTTACGCTCACCCGCGAGGAGTTGCAGCAGACCTACTATCGCTTTGTCGCCATGGCCGACCGCAAGAAGAATATCTATGACCAGGACTTGATAGGTCTTGTACCCGACCAGATTCGCGAGAATCGCCGCGAGCCGGTTTCCGAATTGGATTGAACGGCCGCCGATGCTGTCATCCTGAGCGGAGGTCGCCACGGCAACCGAAGTCGAAGGAGCCGCGGTTGCTTTTTCTCTCTGGATCTGTTTTGTAAAGGGGCAAAACTCAAGCCGCGCCCCATGCGTCTCTTAACAAGTTTTGTAAAAGGGCACGACTTTAGTCGTGCCGCAAACACAATAAAATGGACGGGGCTTTAGCCCCTGAGGGATAAAACGAGAAATGCATCTGAAGATTCTAGTCACCGCCGGCGACGGCATCGGCCCTGAAGTCACTAACGAAGCTGTCGCGGTATTGCAGGAAGTCGCGCAAGCCGGCGGCCACACGCTCTCGCTCGACGCCCGCCGCATCGGCGGCGTAGCCATCGTCGCGGACGGCACGCCTCTGCCGGCCGACACGCTTGCTGCTGCTCTCGACTCGGACGCCGTTCTGCTTGGCGCCGTCGGCGGCAACGAGTTCAATTCCCTGCCCCCAGACAAGCGCCCTGAGGCTGGCCTGCTCGGCCTCCGCTCCGCTCTGGGCGGTTTCGCCAACCTGCGCCCGGCATTTGCGCTCAAAGGACTCTCCGGCAACAGCCCCCTGCGCCCTGAAATCATCGATGGCGCGGACATTCTCTTCGTCCGCGAACTTCTCGGCGGCCTCTACTTCGGCCAGCCTCGCGAGTGGAACCGCTCTGCTGGCGAAGCCTGGAACACCATGCGCTACACGAAAAATGAGGTCGCCCGCGTGGCCCGCATCGCATTCGATCTGGCTCGCAAGCGCCGCAAAAAGGTCACCAGCGTGGACAAGGCCAACGTGCTTGAGGTTTCGCAACTCTGGCGCGCCACGGTCACTGAGGTTGCCGCTGATTTCCCTGACGTCTCCCTCGAACACCAGTATGTCGATGCCATGGCCATGCATCTCATGAACCGCCCGCGCGACTTCGATGTCGTTGTGACGGAAAATCTCTTCGGCGATATTCTCTCCGACGAGTCCGGCGTCATCACCGGTTCGCTCGGCATGTTGCCCTCAGCCACCATCGGCGGCAAAGTCAACTTGTATGAGCCGGTCCACGGCTCCGCGCCAGACATAGCAGGCAAAGGCCTTGCCAATCCCCTCGGCGCCATCCTTACCGGCGCGCTGATTTTGCGCCACTCCGGCGGCCTTGAGGCTGAAGCCGTGGTCATTGAAACCGCCGTCCGCAAAGTGCTTGAACAAGGCTACCGCACCCCTGACCTCACCCGTGCAAATTCGCAGGGCTTGCCAGTGCTTTCAACCAAGGAGATGGGCTCAAAGGTGCGCGAAACGGTAAAGCAGCTTCTAGCTTCCAACTCTCAGCCTCTAGCCCACCAGTAGCAGACAAGAGCAGAGGCAAGAGCGAAACCGGTCAGTGGTTTGTAATCCCTGTCGGATTGACTCGAACAAGATAGGAACTAAGGCTAGAAGCTAAACGCTAACGGAGATTTCCATGAGCACTGAACCAAAAACGCTATTCGAAAAAGTCTGGGACCGACATATTGTCGTCGAACCCAAGGGTGAGCCGGCCGTCGTCTACATCGACCTGCAATTGCTCCACGAGGTCACCTCTCCGCAGGCTTTTGAAGGTCTTCGCATTGCCGGCCGCAAAGTGCGCTGCCCTGACCGTTCCATCGCCACGGTAGATCACAATATTCCCACGACTCTCGCTGGCCGCCTCAACATAGTTGACCAGATCGCAGCGAAGCAGATCTCCACACTGCGCCAAAACTGCGCCGACTTCGGCATAGAGCTTTACGACGTGGACTCGCGCGACCAGGGCATCGTTCACGTCATCGGCCCCGAGTTGGGCATTACCAAGCCAGGCATGACCATTGTCTGCGGCGACTCGCACACCAGCACCCACGGCGCATTCGGCGCACTTGCCTTCGGCATCGGCACTAGCGAGGTCGAGCATGTGCTGGCCACGCAGACCCTGCCTCAATCCAAGCCACAAACCTTCCGTATCGCCGTTGAAGGCACGCTGCCCAACGGCGTTACCGCCAAGGACATCATCCTCGCCATCATCGGCAAAATCGGCACCGACGGCGCCACAGGATGCGTCATCGAGTACGCCGGCTCCGCCATTCGCTCCCTCTCCATGGAAGGCCGAATGACCGTCTGCAACATGAGCATTGAGGCAGGCGCGCGCGCCGGCCTGGTCGCTCCCGATGCAAAAACCTTCGCTTATCTCAAAGGCCGTCGCTTCTCGCCGCAAGGCGCTGCGTGGGACGAGGCTGTGGCTGAGTGGAGCAAACTGCCCACCGATCCCGGCGCTAAGTTTGACCGCGAGCTGGTCATCGACGCGGCCACGCTCGTTCCATACGTCAGTTGGGGCACCAGTCCTGGCATGGTTGCGCCCATTACCGCCAAGGTGCCCGACCCCGCCGCCGCAGCCAACGATCAGGAGCGCAAAGGCCTGGAACGCGCCCTGGAATATATGGACCTGAAGCCTGGCACACCCTTGCAAGATGTCTCGATCGACCGCGTCTTCATCGGCTCCTGCACCAACGGACGCCTTGAGGATCTGCGCGCCGCCGCCCGCATCGCTTCCGGCTACAAGGTCTCCACACACGTCAGCGCCATGGTCGTTCCCGGCTCGCAGGCAGTCAAGTCGCAAGCCGAAGCTGAAGGACTCGACCGCATCTTCCGCGAGGCAGGATTCGATTGGCGTGAGCCCGGCTGTTCCATGTGCCTCGGCATGAATCCGGATATTCTCTCTCCCGGTGAGCGCTGCGCCTCCACCAGCAACCGCAACTTCGAGGGCCGCCAGGGCCGCGGGGGCCGTACCCACCTCGTCTCGCCGGAGATGGCCGCGGCAGCAGCCATTGCCGGCCACTTTGTAGACATTCGCAACTGGGAGGTAAAAAACTAATGCAGCCCTTTCGCACACTCACTTCCGTGGCGTTGCCCCTCGACCGCGCCAACGTCGATACCGACCAGATTATTCCTAAACAGTTTCTCAAGCGCATTGAGCGCACCGGCTACGGCGACTTCCTCTTCTTCGACTGGCGCCGCACCTCCACGGGCGATCCCGACCCTGCCTTTGAGTTGAACGATGCGCGTTACAAGGGCGCGCAGATTCTCGTCGCCGGCAAGAACTTTGCCTGCGGCTCCAGCCGCGAACACGCCGCATGGGCGCTCAACGACTACGGCTTCCGATCGGTCATCGCACCCAGCTTTGCTGACATCTTCTTCTCCAACGCCGGCAAAAACGGCATCTTGCTCGTCCGGCTCACCGAGCAGGAGGTTGCTCAGTTGCTCCACAATGCCAAGACGCTGCCCAACTATCGGCTTACCGTCTCGCTTCAGGATCAAACCGTCACTGACAGCCTCGGCTTCAAGGCAAACTTCGAGGTAGATCCATTCCGCAAGTTCTGTCTCCTTGAAGGACTCGACGATATCGGTCTTACACTGCGCCACGCGGCGGCGCTGGACGAATTTGAAGCAAAGCACGACCAGGCCGCATGGCTAAAAGCGAAATGAGCTGGGTGCGAAGTAAGCTGGGTGCTCCAGGTCTCGATTCTGAGCATGGAATAGCACGAACTCCACCCTTGACGCATTCCGCAATGGCGTACTGGCATTGGGAAACACAAGTTTTGATAAGGCACGGCTTTAGCCGCGCCGCCTCGGCAACCGCAATATGTGAGGGGATTTAGCACCTGAAGTAGGCTCTTCACGAAAACAGTAACAAGCTGGCATCATACGAAAACAAGTTAGCGGCTAGAAGCTCAACCGGAGGTTTTCCATGGGAACCAACACTACCCCGCAAGCATCGAATAACCCGCTCACCCGTCTCACCGGCGCTGAGATCGTGTGGGCCACGCTGGTCGGCGAGGGCGTTACTGACGTCTTCGGCTATCCCGGCGGGGCAATTCTCCCTGTATACGACGCGCTGCGCAAGTTTCACATCCACCACACCTTGGTTCGCCATGAGCAGGGCGCATCACACATGGCAGACGGCTACGCCCGCGCCTCCGGTAAGGTCGGCGTGTGCATCGCCACCAGCGGTCCCGGCGCAACCAATCTGGTTACCGGCATCGCCACCGCCATGCTGGACTCCATTCCCATGGTTTGCATCACCGGCAACGTCTCCAGCAAGGTTCTTGGCACTGACGCATTTCAGGAAGTGGACATCACCGGCATCACCCTGCCCGTGACCAAGCACAACTTCCTCATCAACCGCGCGGAAGACATCGCTCCGGCCATCCGTTATGCCTTCCAGATCGCCAAGTCCGCGCGCCCTGGCCCGGTGCTGGTCGATATCACCAAGGACGCGCAGCAGGCCACGGCCATCTTCGACTTTGAGGCTGCCAAGCCGCGCGCACATCGCCCCCACCCCATGCGTATCGTCGAGGAGTCCGGACTGGCAAACGCCGCCGAACTCATTGGCAACGCCAAGCGCCCGGTGATCCTCGCCGGTCATGGCATCATCGAGTCCGGCGCCATGGAACAGGTCCGCACCCTGGCCGAGCGCGCCCAGATTCCCGTCGCCCTCACCCTTCTCGGTCTCGGCGCTTTTCCAGCATCGCATGCGCTCAACCTGGGAATGATGGGCATGCATGGCGAGTCCTGGGTCAACCACGCCATTCAGGATGCTGACCTGCTCATCGCCTGCGGCATGCGCTTCGACGATCGAGTCACCGGCACCCCTTCCACATATGCCACTACGGCAAAGAAAATCCACATTGAGGTTGACCCCGCCGAAATCAACAAGAACGTCAAGGTAGACGTAGCCCTCATCGGCGATCTCCGCGAGGTGCTTGAGGAACTGCTGCCCCGTGTCTCCGGCCGCGACGGCGCGGCCTGGATCAAGACCATCGGCTGCATGAAGGGCGATTCGGCCGTCCGCGACATCAAAAATCTGCCCGACTCCGGCCACCTCTACGCCGCCCACGTCATCCACGACATCTGGCGCATCACCGGCGGCAACGCCATCGTCGTCACAGACGTTGGCCAGCACCAGATGTGGGAAGCGCAGTACTTCCATCACGAGCAGCCGCGCACCCTCATCACCTCAGGCGGCCTCGGCACTATGGGTTTCGCACTGCCCGCCGCCATTGGCGCCAAGTTCGCCTGCCCTGACAAGGAGGTCTGGGTCATCGCCGGCGACGGCGGATTCCAGATGACCTCTGCCGAGCTCTCCACCATCGCTCAGGAGGGCATCAAGATCAATATCGCCATCATCAACAATGGCTACCTGGGCATGGTGCGCCAGTGGCAAGAGTTCTTCTACGAGCGCAACTACGAGTCCACGCCGCTCATCAGCCCTGACTTCGTCAAGCTTGCAGATGCTCACGGCATCGCAGGCCGCGCCGTCCGCACCCGCGCTGAAGTCGCCTCCGCCGTCGCTGAGGCTCGTTCCGCTCCCGGCACGTTTTTGCTCAACTTCATGGTTGAAAAGGAAGAGTCGGTTTATCCCATGATTCCCGCCGGCTCCGCTCTGCACGAAATGATCCGCCGCCCCGGCAAAGACCCGCTGCTTGAGTCGCCGGACGACAAGTAAGTAAGACACAACTAGCTGCTATTCGCTAGTCGTGTCCGCTACACAGAGGTTCGCTTTTGTTGTGAAAAGGCACGACTTCATAGCCTGCCCTGAGCGGAGCCCAAGGGTGCCGCAAACGGCGTGGAATAACCAAGGCTTTAGGCATGAGGGATGGTTTCAGGCAATTCGATGTCAAAGTAGGGCCGCTTGAAAATGACTCTGTTTCTTGCGGACTACGCTAACTTAGAGTTCCACTCGTATAGCTCTAAGCTGGTGTAGCAAGCCAATCAATGGAGCATCGAATCGCTGGTAATTGCAATTGGCATCAGAAGGTCTACAAAGGTTGGAGCACCACAAACAAAGCTAGAAGCTAGAGGCTGATTATGCTGCATACTTTCGTCGCTTACGTTGAAGACCGGCCCGGCGTGCTCACGCGCGTGGCCTCGCTCTTTCGCCGCCTCAACATCAACATCGTCTCGCTCACCGTGGGCCGCAGCGAGCGCGTCGGCTTGTCCCGCATGACCATGGTCGCCGACGCCTCCGCCGAGGCCGGACACCGCATCCGCGCCAGCTTGTTTAAACTGGAGAATGTCGTCGATGTGGACGACATCGCTCAGACTCCGGCCGTCACACGCGAACTGGCGCTCATCAAGGTGGCTGCCACGCCGCGTAACCGCTCCCAGATATTCGAGCTGGTCGAGGTCTTTCGCGCCCGCATCGTCGATCTGGCGCCGGAGTCGCTGACGATTGAGATGACCGGCGTCGAGAGCAAGATTGAAGGACTCATCCAGGTGCTGGAAGAAGGCGACGCCCGGGTGCTTGAAATCTGCCGCAGCGGCAAACTCACCATGCGCCGCGGACACCATACCAGCCGCGTCATGCGCGCCATGGGCGCCGGATCGGACGAAACTTCCAGCGAACCCACGGAATCCCTCGAAGAAAGCGTGGCCGTCGAGCCGGATTGATTCCGCACGACTCACTGCGCCGGACCCTGCATCCAACTGAACTCAAACCCGCACGCAAAAGGAAAATCGAGAAAATCATGGCCAAGACTTATTACGATCAAGATGCCGACCTCTCTCTCATCCAATCCAAAAAGGTAGCCATCATCGGCTACGGCTCACAGGGCCACGCACACGCCCTCAACCTCAAAGACTCCGGCGTCCATGTAAAGGTTGGCCTGGCGGCTAACTCCAAGTCCATCGCCAAGGCGCAGAAGGCCGGCCTTGAAGTCGGCACCGTTGCCGATGTCACCAGGTGGGCCGACGTAGTCATGGTTCTGGTTCCGGATCAGACCGCGGCCAAGCTGTATGCTGAAGAGATCGGCCCGAATCTGGCCGCAGGCAAGCTGCTTCTGTTCGCGCACGGCTTCAACATTCACTACAAGACCATCGTTCCCGCTGCCGGCATTGACGTCGGCATGGCAGCCCCCAAGGCTCCCGGCCATCGCGTCCGCGAAGTCTTCACTGAAGGCGGCGGCGTGCCCTGCCTCATTGCCGTCCATCAGGACGCCACCGGAAAGGCTCACGCCCTCACCCTCAGCTACCTAAAGGGCATCGGCGGCACTCGCGCAGGAGTGCTCGAAACCACGTTCAAAGAGGAGACTGAGACCGATCTCTTCGGCGAGCAGTCTGTACTCTGCGGCGGCGTCAGCGCGCTCATCAAGGCGGGCTTTGAGACGCTCGTCGAGGCCGGCTACCAGCCGGAAAGCGCCTACTTCGAGTGCCTGCATGAGCTCAAGCTCATCGTCGATCTCATCTACCGCGGCGGCCTGGCTTACATGCGCTACTCCATCAGCGACACTGCCGAGTGGGGCGATTACGTCAGCGGACCGCGCGTCATCAACGCCGAGAGCCGTAAGGCCATGAAGCAGATTCTCACTGAAATCCAGGACGGCAGCTTCGCCAAGCGCTTCCTCGCCGACCAGAACTCCGGCCGTAAGGAGTTCATGGCCTTCCGCGAAGCCGAAGCCAAGCACCCTGTTGAAATCGTCGGCAAGCAGCTCCGCGCCGCCATGCCTTTCCTTGACCCCATCACTGTTGAAGAAGCCAGGAACCGTTAAGCTACTTCTTGCCTCTTACAATTTCGGCCCTGCGAGGTTTTTCTTGTAGGGCCGTTCAATTCATCTCAAAAATGCTGGTGTCTCAACGGGATTTTCTCCCCGCCTCTCGCCCGCTTCGTCAAAGCCTCAGATACAAGTGAATGTGTGCGGCTTCCCTTCCCTCTCCCATCTCGTCGAACCTTTGGTCCTCCACCCTCCCGGCACCGATAAACTAGTTATTGAGGTATCCCGTGTTCCGTCTTGTTTATTTCGTCCTGCTCGTCGCCTCAGTTGCAGCGTTTGCCCAGGATTCTACACAGAAGCAGGAGCAACAGGTTCCGCCCGTTCCCGCTGCTGCGCAGTCCCAGGCCGTCTCTGAGCAGGTTCTGGCTGCGGAAGCTGCCATCGTCAAATCAGACTGGAAGACTGCGGAACTCAAGCTGAATCCCTGGCTGGCTGCCCATCCTGCCGACGCCCGCGCTCTCTTTGACGCAGGCTATGTAGCAGATCAGCAGAACCGACTGGATGATGCCATTGGCCTCTACGAGCGCGCCGCCGACGCAAATCCAAAGTCGTTTGAGGCACATGTGTCGCTGGGGCTTCTGCTTGCAAGGCAAGGCAAGCTGGCCGACGCCCGTCCTGAGCTGGCCACGGCCACAACTCTCGACCCCGGACCGGCGGGCCCCGATGCAAAAGCCCATGCATGGCGGGCGCTGGCACAAATCGACCGTGACAACGATCCTGCTGAAGCCTCCAGCGACCTGTTGGAAGCTATCAAGCTCTCCCCTGAAACTCCCGAAGATACCCTGCTGGCTGCCGAACTTGCCGATCAGGAGGGCCAATACGAGGCTGCTGAAGAGGCCTACCGCCGTTACCTGGCCGGAGACCCAAAATCCGCCTCAGCCAACGCCGGACTGGCCCACACGCTGATTGCTCAAAAGCAGTATCCAAAGGCTGAGACCTTCTTGCGCTCCGCCATTGAACTTATCCCCGACGACCCTACCTTGACCGCGCAACTGGCGTCTGTGCTTGCCGCGCAGAACAAGCCAGAGGCTCTGCCTCTGATTCAGAAGCTGCACAACGCGCACCCTGCCGATCCGGCCATTACCCGTATGCTGGCCGAGCTGATGGCCGAGGCTGGCGACTATGCAGGCTCCGATCGCCTGTATATAACCTTGCTTGCTGCCACTCCTAACGATGTTGACCTCCTGATCGCACATGGCCAGAACCTGATTCACCAGTTCAAGTACCCTGACGCTTTTACAGCCTTCAACAAAGCGACCCAAATTGGCCCTTCCAACGCCGACGGCTGGAGCGGGCTTGCCTTTGCTGCCTCCAGAACCAATCAGCCGTCGATCGTGCTGCACGCTCTTACCATGCGGTCAAGGTATCTTCCAGAAATCCCTTCGACTTACTTTCTTTGGGCAACAACATACGATACGCTTCACCAAACGGCTGAGGCGGCAAGCTACTACCACCACTTTTTGGATGCAGCCGCCGGCAAATTCCCTGACCAGGAGTGGCAGGCGCGGCAGCGTCTCCTCGTACTCGAAAACCGAAGGTAGATCCTGCCAGCTTGCTTCCAGAAAACGGCGTCTTGCTCGGCTTGTCGCTGCGGCGCTCGATGAGATCAGATCGCAATCTTTTTTGTTGCGAAATCTCCCAAATCACTCCTATAGTCGAAGCGCGAGTCGAAACCGCACATGCTGAGGTTCCTCATGCGGCATAAGCTTCCTTTGCCGCGCCACGTACTGCTGACAGTCACCACAGTTCCAGTCTGTGCTTCCGGCCCCAACGGCAAGATTCCAGATCAGCAAAGCATTGACGCCCTTGAAGCCAGGCTCGTCAGGCTCAGCCACGTGAGCAGTGCTTCCTTTACGCGGAACTGGTTCATCAATGACAGAGTTCAGTCTTCGCCAATACACTGCCGACGATGTGAATAAAGCCAATAGCCTTCTCAAGCAAATCCAGCAGTTGGATCACATGATTCATCTCTCTGTGAACAACGACAACAAGCGCCTGAAAAAGCCGAGATTCTGCTGTACCACACCTCTTTCCGGCTTGCTGAGTTGCTGTGCTCAAGCAACTTCGAAGATCGGCCGCGTCCGGCTGTAAACGATCCCGAATCTAGAGCGTTTTCCCTAATGCTGTAGACCTTCGAGGCAGTGTTTGAACCATGCC
>VFSW01003821.1_pt1 | contig 22567 bp, 26 predicted proteins | sample 5358111 | NCBI WGS metagenome assembly VFSW01 (sample SAMN11554181, study PRJNA540505) | mine drainage metagenome | isolation source: sediment from site ElyBrook_90M | place: USA: Ely Copper Mine, Vershire, VT | collected 2017 | reverse complement strand
CAAGCGTGGGACGCCAGCAACACCACGCCTAGCGCGACGAGAACCTTTTTCATTGTGGAATTCCTTGGTTAGCGGGCGCGGGCGCCGGATCGGGCGCCGGCAGCACCGTCGCGACCGATGGATCGATCAGCAGGCCGACATAGTATTCCAGCACGTCGCCGCCGGCCGTGGTGACATCGACCTTGATCTTGTAGTTCCGCGCCGGCACGCCGCCGGCCAGGGCGCCGTTGTAGGTTGGGGCGGTCATTAGAACGCACTCGACGCAGCACGGCGCCATGTGTTCGTTGCGACGCACATATAGACATACGCCGAGTCAAATTCGATTTGCCCGGTTGTGCATGTAGCGGAAGATGATGCGGGGGTCGCCGTAGTGGTGATCAAGGGAACAAACATGCTAAGCCCTGATTTGGATACCGTTGCCAGGTTGGTGCCGGCGCCCCCATTATAGTCTTGAAATACAAAAGACCCATCATTGACACCGGGGCGAACCACGAAGTTTCCATAGGTGTCTGTGTAAACTTGTCCAGTTACGGTTGCCCCGCTCGCGATGTAGGATCGAAAACTGGCCGGCTGCGACGGCAATGTGGGGTTGTGGGTGTTTTGCGTGCCGAGAGATATACCATCAAACGAGGCATTGTCGCCGGACGTGAACGCTGTTCCCCATGACCCGGAAAATCCTGCCGCAACCAACACGCTATAAGCGTTCGCTGTGGACGGCGTAGCAGACCCAGCAAGATACATATTCAGGCCCGAAACAACTGTCCCAGCGTTGGCCACGTTGAAGTCCAGTTCATTTTGCAGATGCACGCCGGTTAGGCCAGCCGTATCGGCCGCCAGTGTATTGATCCCGAACATATTGGCGCTGTTGGCTGTGGCGACGGCCTGGAAGTAGCCACCCACATATCCGCCGGTCGATACCGCCGCCGCGTTCGATTGGATGAACCCAGCCATCGCATTGACTTGATAAACGGTGGACGTGCTGGGGACCAAGACGCCAGCAGAAACCGCGCTTGTCGCGTTGTTGCCGCCTTGCTGCGCGCGGAACGCAGCTCCCATGTCCAACCCATTCAAATCAATGGTTAAACCTGTGTTGGATTGGGTGTTAGTGAAAACACCGGGCAATGATAGGTTCGCCGCCCCCGCCACCCCCAGCGTCCCGCCGATCGTCGCGTTGCCGGTCGTGGTGAGGGTGGTGAAGGCGGGGTTTTGCAGCAGGCCAAGGATTTGAGACAGCGTGTATCTGATCGTATGACCAGACTGCACCCCCGTCGTGCTGCCCGCCTGCACTATGTCAGTCAGTGCCGGCGCGGTCCCGACAGCGCAGTTAAACGGCACGCCAGCTGGCCCGATGCACTGCGCCGAAGCCCCGCCGGCCCAAAGCAGAAACCCCGCCACTAAGGCAACGAACCGCATGTCAGAAACTCCCATACAGCGGGTTGCCCGCACTATCGAACAGCAGATTGCCCGCGCTATCAGTCAGTTGTTGGCGCGTTGATCCGAACCCGACCGCTTGCACCGTCCCGTTGCTATCCGTGAACTGCACTTGCCCCGCGAGCGCACGATCCGCACCGAGACCGGACAGATACACAACCGGGTTGGCGCACCCTGGCACCGTCGCCGCCGCCGCCGCAATCTGCGCTTTGATGAACGAAGCCGGCGGCGATTGTCCAAGTATTTGCTGGAAATACGGAACGCCGGCAGATGTATTATACCATTGCTCGCCTCGGAATACTCTGCAGGCCGAAGCAACATCCTGAGCGACAGAGTATGGATCGGATGCAACGGCGATATTTCCGCTCGCGTCCAAGCATAAATCCCACAAGTCCGTGGAAAGCAGAAGCGTATTCATCAGACAACCCCGCCTGTATTGCCGGTTCCGGGTGTGACGCCGGAATGCTCGTGCGTGAGGAACTTGCGCCCGTCGATGAACGTGCCGCCGCCTGCCGACAGGCTGATTGTCCCAGGCGACGTGATGTTGATTCCGCCGGCCGCGAACTGGACAAACTGCGTCGGCGCCCCGTTCAGGAAGCCGCCAATATACATCCCATCTGACCAGTCGTTTTGCCGCAGCGATCCAGGCCCCGCCATGGCACCTGTTGCGCGGGCGATGGACGTGTCCCGGTCGCATATGACCGCCAGCCCGATATCGCCCACCGCCGGGTCGATGATGACCGCGTTCGTGCCGCCCTGCACCCGCATGTAGGGCATCCCGTAAATCGTGCCGTGCGGTATGATGTTGCCTAAGCCGTCCACCTGACCGATCATCGGCTGAACCGACACGGTGCCGGCTTGACTTGTGCCGCCGGCCTGGACGCTTCGCACCTGCACCATCGCCGCGAACGCCTTACCCGCGATGATCTGGCGAACCATAAAGTCGAGTTCGTTGAACTGCGAGCCGCCGGTTTGTAGCCATGCCGCGCCCGCGTATCCGCCGTTGGTCGGGATTGTGTCGGTCATGGGGCACCTGGGGCGATAAGTCGCGCGGCCGAAATGTCTGTAAACCAAGGTCCGCCCGGCACTTGCGCGGATAGATCATGCACAAGAGGGCCGATCACATACCACGAACCGGATGGACCACCGGACTGCGTGCCGTCAGGAACGAGGTTGTTCCCGGCGATTGTGGTGGCCGCACCTCCGACCGTGCTTTCGACAACGATCTGGCCACCCAGCCGGACGTTCGGATTGAATAGGGTCCGAAGCGATATGCCGTTCGATTGGAATGCCGGATAACCGACCAAGCCGGAAGCGGCGTTGATAAGCGGAACCTGACCGCCGCGCGTGCTGTTCTTCGGCCAGATCGCCAGCGTTATCGGGTTCGTGCTGGTATCGCAGTAGAGTTCGATCCCAGCCGCACGGGCCAGATCGTGCGCCTGTTTCAGCGCGGAGCCGGACAAGTAGGGATTGGATAGCTTGACCGTCACGCCGGAATTTTCAAACGCAAACCCCATACGGCCGGCGATGGACTGCATGAGCGTGGCAACGTCGGCGGCGCCTTGGATGCTGACCGGCTGCGATGGCACTAAGGCTTCCGCGAATCCGCCGCTGCCGGCAAGGTTCAGCGCGGATTCCGGCGCCTCGCCAAAGTCCTGCCAAGCGTTCATAATATGCCCGTTGTAAACGACGGCCATACCGTTCACCGCGTTCCCGGCTTCGATCAGCATGGTATTGTTCAGCCGGGCCATGGGCAGCGCCACGCCCAGCGTCGATACAGCGTTCATAATGGACGGCGGAACGCCGTAGAGCCGGCATGTCGCCTGATCGAGCCCCGGGTAACCGCCCTTCTGCACCGTCGCGAGGGCGCGCAGCCCTGAAAGGGTAACGGAGTTTTTCCCGGACTGCCCGAATGTGCCAGTCCCTAAATTCAGGGTGACGGTTATGGCGCGCTCAACGAATGACCCGCTCATGCCAGCCCCGCCGGCAATTCGGACGGCGCGAAATAGGCCAACACCCAGCGCGTCCCCAACCCTGTATAGACCGGATCGTCGGTGCCTTGTGTGTCGAGGAACGCGATATCCCCAACGAACCCGAGATAGGCATCCCGCACGATCACGTTGGCGTTCTGGCAGATCACGCCGCCGATAATAAGCGTGTTGTTCACATACAGATCGCAATACAGTCCGGTGGACATTGACCGCACGTTGATCGTGCATGGCTGATTGGCGAGCGACACGGAAACCGTCTGAGATGACACCGGCTGAAGCGGAACGATAAGCATCAGGTCAGCCCTCCCGCTGGCGGCGTTTGCGAGGGCGTTGGCGCCTGTGGTTGCACCGTCCCGCCGTTCGTGGAAGCCGCGCCGGCCGGGGTAGCCGTGTTGCTATAGGCTGCCGTGCCGGTTATCCGGACTTCCTCAACCCAGATATCGACGGCGAACATACTCACGCCGTTCTTTGCCGAGCGCCGCAGATCGTGGTGAACGATGGTGCATGACGGATAGGAAAATTCCGGCATCATCAAAGTCAGGAGCGTGGTTGAACCTTGGAGCGCATAGACCTGTGACAGAAAGGCGCTGCGCTGCCCGGCCGTGCCGCTCACGATATACGTCACCCGGCCCGAAAACGGGGTGCTGACCTTGTTGTAGGACAGGAACGCGCCCTGCTCTTGCGGTGCCGTCGAGACGCGATGGTCAAGCCTGAATTCAACATCCCCGACCGATTGGCCGCTGGACCCGAGCGCGTTCAGGACAACTGATATTATCCCACCGAATTGCGATCCGAAAGCCGGTGCGCCGGCTTGCGTGAATAAGCCCCATTGCGCGCCCTGGAACAGCCCCACGACGCCAACAGCATCCGCCGCGAGCAACACGACGTTATTCTGCACCGCGCCGACCTGACGCAGCACGGACGGCACGCCGGGCGCCTGTGGCACGTTGGGGTATATCGGTTTCGGTGTAATCGGCAGGGCCATCAGTTCTGGCCCGTGTTGGCTTGATTGACGATGGCGCCACGGATCGCCCCGGCGATGCCCCTAGCGTCGGTCGCCTGCGTGTTGACGTTGACGGTTCCGATGGTGACGGATGACGTGTTGCTGACATGCCGGCCGCGTTCATCGAATTTTGGGCCGGGGCCGGGGTCGATGCTTTTGACGTAATTGCGCGTTTCCGCCGGCAGTCCTGACATATCGCCGGTAGCTGCGAACCGCCTCACGCCGTCGCTGTTCGGCCCCGCGTTGTAAGCCGCATCCGCCGCCGCATAGTCGCCGTTGAACTGGCGGAGGAGCGCGGCATAATACTGCATCCCGCCGCGCACGTTGTCTTGCCAGGGTCCGCCCTTCTGGACGCCGACCATGCCGGCCGTCGCCGGCATAAGCTGCATCGGGCCGAACGCGCCGGCCGACGATACCTTGTCGTAGCCGCCGCCTTCTTTGCGCGCGAGGCGGACCATGTGGTCCGGGTCGAGACCGTGCGCCGCTGCCTGCTTGCGGACTTCTGCATCGATGTCGGGGGCGAGATCGGCGCCAAGGCCGGCGCCGAAGTGACGGTCTATCCAATCCCATATCGGGCTCGGGTTATTTCTTCGATCGTCAAGATATGCGCTGTTCGTTTGATCGCTAAACGCCTGATCTTCGCCGGCCGCCGGACCCGTGAAGCCAAGCAATCCGAGGATCGGAGCAACGCGGGCGAGCAGTGCTGCCAAGCCGTCGAACGCGCCGACAAGACCCGTCAACCCCATCATATTCGCGCTCACCCGCACGGCGCCAAGCACCGTCAGCGCGGTTGCGATCGCGGCGATATCCTCCGCTTCTTTGGGGTGTTTCGTGATCCAGCCGGTAAGCGCGGCGGAAACCGCATTGATGCCCGGCGCGAGGTCAACCAATAGGTGATTGCCAGCACCCTCCGCCGCTTGCCCAAGACCGATGACGCCGTTCTGCATGTCGGTCACGGCTTTGATATCGGCGCCGGTCGGTATCCAAACCTGACCGGCCTTCGCCATTTCCTCGTTTGCCTTGGCGACGCTGCCCATCTGAATCGTTGCGTTGACGAGGCCCTGATCGTAGCCGAGTTTGCTGCCGATCTGGTTAATGAACTGGATACCGTGCGCGTCGTTCTTATGGTCCTGAACGAACTTGACGAACTTCATGTAAACGGCGAGCGGCGATTCATCCAGGCTGGCGCCGATCAACTGCGTCCCGACAAGCGCGGCCGGGTCGCCCATCAAGCGGAACCGTTCAACCGCGTCCGCGTAGCCTTTAAGCGAGGAAGTCGCCGCTTGCGCCGATCCGCCGTTGCGTTCGATCATCATCTGGAAGACAGACAGTTCGCGCGCTGATACGCCGATGTTCGCCGCTGACCGGCCGAGTTCGGCTATGGATTTTGTCGCCTCGCGGGCGAAGGTTTCTATGCCCTTGCCGCCAAGCAAGACGCCGATCAGCGATAAGGCTTCATTCTTAATTCCTGAGAAAAATTCCCCGGCCCTCTTGCCATCCGCCTGCATTTCCTTCGCGGCTTGGCTGGACGCCTGCCGCGTTTTCATCAGTGCTTCGGCGGCTTGCTTCTGGCCTTGCGTGAACCCGCTCGGGTCCAAGCCAAGTGTAACGACAAGCGCGTCTATGGTGGTGCCAGCCATCAATCCGCCGCCTGAGCGGCAATCCGCTCATTGTGCCGATCCACCGTAACGATCTCCAACAGCAGGTATAAATCCGACAGGCCGTAGATCGTTTGCAGATCGTTCAGGCTGGCGAGTCGGGCGGAGACGACGGCGGCGGCGCTTCGGTCGATGTTTCGGTATTCAGCCCAGGTGCGGCTATCATCGTCGCCACCAAACTCCGGTAAGTCGAGAGCCTGGCGCTGAGAGAAAAACCCAAATGGAGAGAAACCACCTCCTCGTGAATTTGAAGGATGGTTGCCGGCTCCTCGATCTGACCCTTGATAACGTCCCACCGGGTAAGCGGTGCGACCGAACCCGGCGGCTGATACGACGTGACGCACGTTAGCAATTCGTCCAGAAGCGGCTTGACCTCGAACCATGGCGCTTTTCCTAAGCCGGTCAGAACCGCACCCATGCCCATGACCGCGAACCCGGCCGCGCCCATCTGGAAAATGCCCGGCGGCACGTCCACACCCGAGCGGGCGATCAGCTGCATGGCGCGAACGAACCATTCCGTTGCGGGAAGCGCCGGCATCTCGGTCAGGACGAAAACGCCGCCCTTGTCCCGGCCTTCCCGGTCGATGACGACGCTCGCGGTGCGACGCATTACCCGGCCACCCCAATCGGAACGGCGACAACCTTCTGCCACATGATCCGCCATTTGCGCGGTTGCAGCACCTTCTTGGCGTCCGGCATCCGCTTACCGCGAACCAGGGCGCCGTTGAGAAGCTGATAGGATCGGCCGATGGAGGTAAGGGTCACGTTGGCCTGAGCGAAGAACGCCGCCGTCCCCGCCTGCTGTCCCGCGTCCCATGCCTCGAAGAACGAAACCGAGGCACTGTCAGCTTGGAGCGCGATATTCTGTGGCGTTGGGGCAAACACCATGCCAGCGGACAGAACGCCGTCCACACCCATCATGGTTTCGCTCATATCGACTTCCTCGGTATCGAAGATGTCGTCTGCCGCGAAGCCCTGAAGCTGCTGCGGAACCGGCAGAAGCAATGGCACGCTCATGATAAAGACAGCGTTGGCGGCGGTGATATCGGCCATGGGATGTCCTTACTGAACCAGCACGGAGGAGAGATTTACAGACTGCACCGACTGACCGTCTTGATATATCAGGATCACGGTCGGGGACTGGCGCGCGGCCCGCACCTGAGCGGTTGCCGGCTGGATGACGAGATACCAACCCACGGTGGACAGCACGCCGTCGATGGCCATCCCGGCCAGCGCATTGACCTCGGAAGCCTGAGACGCGGACAGCGGCACATTCGACCGGATCGCGCCGAAGTTCAGCGCGGCAGAAATCGGATCGGCCAGCGCGGCGCGGATGTAGCCGTAGCCCACTGGATTGGAGGGGATCGACTTGTATTGCGTCAGCATCGTCATCAGCGCCAACTGGCACTGATTGTTCAGCCAAATTTGGTTGATGTAGCTATCGATCCAGTCATACGCGCCGCTGATCGAACCGGGATAGAAGAAGTCGAAGCCTTGATTCGCGGTCGCGTAGGCGCCATAGAAGTTGTAGCCGTTGGCGATCAGGTTCGCCGCGGCGGTCGCGTTCGTCACGCTGGGCGATAGCCCGGACTGCGAGCGGAAGGCCGATGTCGTGCGGCCATTGGTCGCGTTGAAGTCGATGGAGGCGATCTGTCCGCCTAGGAACGCCGCAAGGTGCAACGTCTGGCCGGCCGGCTCGTAAATCGGCGCGGTGCCGGAACTTTTCGTGCTTTGCAGGATGTAGCCGAGCGAGGTTGTCGCCGCCGTGGATTCGGTCGGGGTGATATCGGTATCGCTCGCGAGATAGGCGTAACGGTTGTTGGTCGAGTTCACCCACGCGGCGAAAAGCTGCTTCTGCGTATTGCCCGATCCGTTGTCCGGGTCAAAGAGCGTCTGGAACGTCGCCCAATTCTGGGTTTGCGCGATGATACCGGCCATGAAGGTGCCGGGAACGGCGGCAATCGCGCCTTGGGACAGAACCGCGCCGGTCGCCTGGGTGAGCGCCAAGGACGCCGCCAGTGTGCCGGTCGCGAATGTGATTGTGGACGCGGTGCCCGTGGTGCCGCTGTTGATGACGAAGGCGCTGGACACGCTGTCATACGTAACGGTCTGCGATCCGGTAAGGGCAAGGCCGGTTTGGATCAACGTCGCCGCACTTGAGAAGCTGGTAGCGGACGACAGGACGATGCTGGCGGCCGTGTGGACCGTCCCGTCAATCGTCACGTCCAAAGACCCGGAAAGCGCCTGTAGCGCCGTCAGGGTGAGCGCCGATAGGTTGCCGCCTTGGAGATATGCGCCGACCAGGGCGGTCGGATACTGCGCCATCAGGACGGCGCCCGGCTGCTTGGTTGCCCCGCTGAACCCGCTGAAATAGACCGCCGCCGCTGCCGCCTCATTCGATGCGGGGCCGAAGTAGGACGACACCGACGCAGCCGTGGGGAACGACATAACCGAGCCAATCGGCACGCGGTAATTAGTCGTCAACATCAGTTCGATCAGGTCGAGTGCGGTGCCGCCCGCGCTCACGACGCTTGGCGTAACCGAGACAATCTGCGAGGCGGGGATCGTATTGACGGCCATGATTTGTCCTTACGCCGGGAAGGCGGTATCGACCGCCATTGTAGTAACTGACACCGCATCCGCAAACTGCGCCTGTGAAGTCAAAGTAATGTTAGCCTGCATCGTAAGATCGACTGTCCATCGTTCTTCTATTTGCTGCTCGCCGTTATCGAACGGCATTTGTTTCGGGTCGCTGGTGTAGAGCGGTGCAAGTGCAACCCCGAGCGCCTGAAATGCCGATACTCCAAACTGATCGCGGAACAGCGTCGTTATGCGGGCTGCATTGTCCGCCGAAGCGGGACCGTGTATGTCCGCCTGTATCGTTACTTCGGTTTCCTGCATCGCGTCTATGGATACGGGCGGCGTTGCCGTCTGCCATGTATCCACATTCATCGCCAACCGGGTCCGCGAGATCGGCCACAACACGACAAAATCGGTCGCGTTCGGTTCCGGCACGCGGTTTGTCTGGCCTCGGATCACAGGGACCGACTGGCCGGCGGTGGCGGACGATAGGCCGAACGTGTTCAGGACCGATACGAGCGCGGTGAATATCTGGGTTTGGGTTAGGCTGATTGTGGTGGACATTACGAGCCGTTCTGCAACGTGATCGCGAGCGCGGTCCAACCGGGCCAATGCTCAAGCACTTGGGCGACAAGCCACGTTGTCGGGCCGGGAAAGTCTGGCGTTGACGGCATGATGAGCAGATCGCCGCCCTTGATCGCGGAACGGTCGGCGCCCTCGATGTTCCCGTTCATGTATGCCTTGCGCCGAGTGCCCTCGATGTTCAGGCCGCCCAGCTTCATAAGGTCCGTGTAGCCGAGCGACTGGATTTGCACCGGCACTGGGGCGAAGGTCGCGTAGTTGGGCGTCTGCGTGCCGTCCGGGGCGATGTTGTAGCCGGTGGACATTTGCAACTGGCACATGACCGGCGGGTTCACTGCCGATATGACGCCTGATACAATGGCGGAGAGGTTCATGGCTTCTTTGCCGCCGATCCGCCGGATGGCGGTGGTGATGCCGGAGCATCCGGCCCACGGGGCTGATAGCCGGACGGTTCGCGTTCGGCTGGCGTGTGATCGCGGCCGGCGAAGATCGCTACAAGGATCACGGCCGCGCCGATCAGGCAGATCGCCGCGATCACGTTGACACCTCGTAATCGACGGATTTCAGCATCACGCGGGTATCGACGAGCGGTTTTTCCGGTCCCATCGCGCCGGCAACCCGCGTAACCTTGCCCTTCGATTTCCGTGCGATGGTGGACGGCGCCAGGGCGGGGCTGTTCGTATCGACGATGGACTGGAATAGCTGGCCCTGAATTAGCATCCCCATACTGGTCAGCGTCTTGGCGCTATCGAAGCCGGCCGATACCATGACCTTGCCCAATTCGCCGCCCCATGCGCCGGCTTTCGCCTTTATCATGTTGCGGAAAAATGGACGCGGCGGGATGCGATCGGTTCCCCATTCCTGGATGGCCGCGATCATCGCCACCGGCTTACCATCGGGATAGGTCGCGCTTTCCAGGAACCCAATCCGCACCTCGGGGTTATCCCCCGCCGCCTGCAAATTCCCGGCGATGTTGCGGAGATAGGCCATCAGCTTTTCACCGCCGGCCATGCCATCGGGCGGCGGCATCAGCGGAAACCGATAAAGCCGGGGTAACTCTGCGCGGCGCGCGGTATCCGTGGCGCGGCGGCATACAGCCCCAGCCGGTAAGGCGCCATCGCCGCCCATGCCATTGCACCATAGCGCGTCTGATTGAACCACGCGGCGGACATCGGCGCTGGCATCTCGGCCGCTACTGACACGGACCCTTGCGATGCGTTCGTGATGCGGCCGACGAGCGCGTTCGGCGCAACTCCGTTGATCGTCGCCGACATCGCCGTTATGTGCGAGGTCAGCAGATACAGGATCGTTTCGCGCTTGCCGCCGGGCTGCGATGCGTCCGTGATCGGGCTTGATGCGGTGTTGTCGAGATACAGGCAAGCTTGGTTGAAATAGCCCTGTGCCTGCCCGCTCCCTACTGATCCGAATTCAGGATATTGCGCCGACCAGTTCAGCCAGTCGAAGACGACGATCCCCGACGTGCCGGACATGGTTAGGCATCCTTATCGTTGCGCCGGATGCCCGGAACATCGCCCTCGCGCGCCGGACGGAACATCTGCGGCACGGCGGCGTGATCCTTCGCCTGGCCGCCGAAGTCCTTGTGCGGACCCAGAACCACTTTGTTGACCACGAGCGGGCTTTTGGCGTTCTTGGCGATCCAGGCATCCCAGAAGTCGGCGGGGACGGCCGTGAGCGCATAGCCGCCCTCGGTCATGTCCGGCGCGTTGAACGGCCGGGACCAGCCCTTCAGGGTGACTTCCATCGCGCCGTCGATGCGGCGGACGTTGTTCTTGTCGTCGGTCTTCTCGTACTGATCCAGGTTCAGGATCAGGCCGTTCGGGGCCTTGCAAGCCACCATGACAGTCTGCGCGGCCATGCGGTTAAATCCCCGCCATGGAAGCAACGCCGATCGGGCGGTAGATGATCGTGCCGAACGTGCCGGCCGTCTTCTTCTGCTTGAAGGACGAGGTGCCGGGGATGATCCGGTGCGCCCGCATCTTCTCGTTGAAGGCGAATTCGCAGGTCCGCTGGCCCTCGATTTCCTCGACGATCAACTGGAACGAATAGACCGAGGTGTTCGACAGGTATTGCACTGCCGTTTCGATCTTGATCTTCGGAAACACCTTTCGGATCATCTCCATGGCGGAGAGGCCGAACGAGTTGGTGTTTGCCAGATAGACCTCGGACGTGGGATGCAGCCCCAGCGTCATCGGGCCGTCCATTTCCAGGTTGCCGCCGGCCTGCTTTTGCAGTTGGGCAAACGTCGCCTGAACGTCGGCCAGGATTTCGGTCGGGAGCGCGGACTGCCAGCCCGTGCCGCCAGCCGCCTTGGTCGCGGGGGTCAGGGAAGCGGACAGCGACGGGTCGTTCAAGCCGCCGTAGTTCTGAAGGCCGGCGATCCCGTAGAAGGCGGACAGGTTCATAAAGCGGTTCAGCGTGTTGGCGCTGGAAATGTTCAGCCGCGCCGCCCAATCGACCTTGGCCAAGCCCATACGTTCCAGTTCCCGCTCGCCCCATTCCGTGATGGTCTGGAACAGGAAGGACTGGCGTTGGGGCCACTGGACGTTGGCGCCGCTGCGGCCGTTTTCGCTGAAGTCGCCATAGGCGGAGGTTTCGCCGGTTGATTCCACCATGCCGAACATCGCGGTTTCGGTCAGCCAATCGCCCTTTTTCGTGACGCCATAGATTTCTTCGGCCTTCAGCGGGGTCAGCAGAACCTCGATCAGCTTCGGATCGACGTAGGTGGAGAGGAACGCCGGAATGCCAGCGTTGGCGTTCGTCACCAACGACTGTTGGTTATACGTCGGCGCGTCCATCGCCATAAGGCTGTCGAGGGCGATTTCAGCGGCCTTGGCGTCGATGTTGCCGTAGCGGCTGCCGCCGTCCGTCGCCTTGTTCTCGAAGCGCGGCAGGTATCCCACGGCGCCGTCGAAGACGATGCCGGCACGCGAGGCCAGATCGGAAAATTCAGGATTGTGCGTACGCATCAGAGATTACCCCATCGCCCGAGAGGAGATTTTGACAACATCGCCGGGCTGGCCGAACGAGCGGCAATACCAGAGCGTTTCGGTGTTGGTCGCGGTGCCGATGGTTTCGGATGCGACGGTCTGGGTCAGGTTGACGATATACGTCCCCGCGCCGCCGGTTCCGGTCCCCAAGGCGGTAATCACGGTGCCGGTGGAAACACCCGCGCCCGTGACGGTTTCGCCAACCGCGAAGGTGCCGGTAACGGTCCCGCCAACGGTCAGGGTGCCGTAGGTCTGGCTGATTGCCGTGGAGGCTACGGTCTGATCGCGCGGGGTCAGCAGGTAGGTTCCGACGCCGCCTGTGCCGGTCCCCAGCGCGGTGATGTAAGTGCCCGGCGCAACGCCAGTGCCGGACACGATCCCGCCGACAACCAGGGTGCCGGATGTAACGGCCGAGACGGTCAGCACATCGTCGGTGATGGACCCGGTAACGCTCGCGGCGCCGGCTGCGATGCTGCTGGCCGTGCCCGATCCGCCAGCGGTCGGGGTGCCCGCTGCGGCAAACGTCGCAACGCCCGTGACGTTGTTGGCGTAGGCTTTCATGCCCGGCGTGGCTTCGTTCAGGCCGTTGTTGACAACCCAGAAGTCGCCCGCGTCGAAGATGTTGGCGCAGGGGAAGCCGGCGGGGATGGTGAGGCCATACGGCGACAGGTATGTGGTAATCAGGGCCTCGTGCGCGTTATGCACGAACCCGTTGGGCATCCCGGCGCCGGAGTTGCTGGCAACGCTGTAGGTCGCCGGGTCGAGCCACGCGAACAGGCCGATGGTCAGACCGTTCGGGCCAGCCTGGATACCAGCCGAGCCGTAAATCTGGCTGGACAGGACGCTTGCGCGGGGATTGGTGGATGCGAAGTCGCCGGCAATGCCCGGCGCTTGCAACGGATTGGTATAGGTCTGGAAAGTCCCGGCCACTTACGTTGCCCCTTACGACTGAGAGATGCGCGAAAGCGCGGGGAATTTGGCGTCCAGCGACGAGGTTTGCGCCCCGTCCTGTGCGATCTTCGGACGGCTCGCGCCGGGCTTCGGCAACATCCCGACCATGGCGCGCAACGCGGACGGGTGAACGTCCTTCGTGTCGATGCCGCCGGACTTCAGGGCGAAGCGGTAAATGTCATCCGCGCTGTCGATCGCCAGGGAAACCGCGCCAACGAGCGGACGAACCACCTCGCGGGCTTCGGCGGCGGCCTTCATACTGTCGGTGATCTGCTTCTTCGCCGTGGCGATTGCAGCGTCCATCGCCTGATCGCGAGCGGCCTTTTCGTCATCCTTGCGGCGTTCGTCTTCCTTGCGCCGGGCCTCGATTTCGTCCTCGCGGGCGGCGGCTTCTTCCAGCTTCTTACGCTCTTCCTCGGACACGGCAGCATCGCGGGCCTTGTCCTTCGCGGCCTTGTCCTTCGCGGCCTTCTCGCGCTTGGCCTTTTCTTCGGCTTCGCGCTTGGCCTTGTCCTCGTCGGACTCGCCTTCGAGTTCGTCGTCTTCGGCTTCGCCGTCGTCCAGATCGTCGATGCTGTCCATGACCTTCGCCATGTCCTTCAGGTCCGCATCGGTCGCCAGCTTCGGCGTCACCAGCGCGCCGATCGCGGCCATGACATTCGGCTTCTGCGTCTGCCAGTTCAGCCGGTTGACGCTGCCGAGCGCGCTATCCAGCGCAAGCACGGTGCCGGCCATCAGTTTCGGCTTGAGGTAAGCCGACAGGACGCCCTTCGCGATCAGGGCCTTGCGGGAAGCGAGCGGAACGCGGGGCATTAAGTTCTCCTTGGAGTCATGCACGATAATCTCAGGGCCTGCGCGACCGGCAGTAACAAGAGCCAAATGATTGGCCCTAATTTCGGTCATCTGGCCGTCGAATTGCAAACCTTCATGTATTCCGCTAATCATTACCGGCTTGTAGTAGTAACCGGCGGACAACGCGGCTTTGTCCTTGCTTTCGATTAAGTCGATATCCTCTTGCCGCCAGACAACAAGGCTGTTGACCAAGTATGGCGCCTCGAAACGAGCGTCCGTTCCGGTGCTGCCCGCAACAAGTTCCTCTTGGGGGTTGTCCGCCGATACTGCCGTATGCTTGGACAGCAGCGGCAAATTGTTGAACGTCGGCGCGGCCTTTTCCAACTCGTCGTCCGGGCGGAGGAGTTGGTATATCCGGTCGGGGTCAAGCCCGAGTTCCAGATAGCCGGGAATTTCACTACCGCGATACGGATTGACCGTGGCCTTCGATATCCGGCTCACGCGGACATGCAAACGCCCGTCCTGGTCCTTCCAGCGTTCGGTCTGGTCTAAGGCGAGAGTGAGATTGCCGCTCATGCGCGCATCGTTGGCATAGCGGACGGTTGCGGCGCAAATTGCTCTTTGTTTTGGGGGTTGGGATGTATTGGAGCGTCTTATTGTTTGACATGGGCGCCCGACGTAGCTACCTTACGCACATGGATGACAAGTTTGACCAAACCTTCCAGATGCGGGTGTCGCGCAAGTTCCTTGCAGACATCGACGCTTGGCGGGCAACAGAGCGCAACAAGAGTGGCATCCCATCCCGAGCGCAAGCTATCCGGCAGTTGATTGGCATAGGCATTACAGTGACCCATGCGCCAGCGGGTGTGCCGAAAAGTAAGGCTTGGATGGAGAGTCTTGTAGATTCAACCGAAATACCGACAAGGACACGAAAATGACTGCGCTGAGTATGGCTTTCGAGGCGGTTGGTATTAAGCCAGCGACCGACCGGCTGCGGCAAGCGGCGGTAGATGCTTTGGCATCGAACCCGCGCAATATCGACGGCGCGAAAGACGCGGTTTTTTCTGCGGTTCGCAACGATGCGGCGTTGCTATGGGAGTTGTTTGCGCGGTATCGTGACCGGGCAGTTAACGAGTTACTTTCTGACGTTGCGGCGACGTTGCGGCAGGAAGTTGGCGGGGGCCAGGCGAATGGTGCCAAATTAGGCCAAGAAAGCATTTCCCCAGCCATAAAGTTCGAGCGTGCGGCCAGTGGCATCCTGCCCCAACAGGCCAATAGAACCGTGCCGCACCGCTCGGAGCCTATCCCTATTCGCCCGACAGCGGCGCGGGGTATCACCGGAATGGCGGCAGTCGCCAAAGTCGCGGCGCTTTCGTTGCTCGACACGTTTAAGGTCGAAGGAGCACCCATAGGCGATTTGACGCCCAACCAAGCGAACACATGGGCAACAAAGAGCGAGCGAGGCGCGCGTTTTGTGCGGATGTTGACCGCAAATCTCCCACCAAACCTGCCGATCCGAAAATATCGCACGGCCGAAGAAGCGGCATTGATTTACGCACAGGCGCAGGCGTAGGATGTTCACTGAGATTGGGGCCATTGAGCGGCTGCCGGAAAATTCTGGCCAGCACGGGAGTGCCCCAAGCGGAGAGGGAAACACAACCCTCTCCGCCACCATCTCCGAAATCCGGGAATTGCAGCAACAGCGAAAGTTCTGCATCAAGCAGCAATCCAAATGCAATCGGTCGGTTGAGGCGTTCATTGCTCGGTCAATGGGCTACTCGACCGATGAAGACGAAAAGGCGCGCAAGGAGAAATTCAAGCGTGCCGCGAGTTTCCGCCGCGAGGTGGAGAAGGACGGCGGGGGCCACTCTAAGGGTGCCCAACAGGGCCAGCAAAATGCTGCCCCCGCCGTTCCCCTAATCCTCCTGTCCGCCCAATCCCGCCAAGCGTGGGACGCGCACCGAAAGCAGGTGGAAGCGCGTATGCGGAAATTGGCGAAGTCTCTGCCCATTTGGCGTTGGGCCGATACTGTTCGCGGTCTTGGTGAATTGGGCGTGGCAATCATCGTCGGCGAATCCGGCGACCTGTCGAACTACGCCACCATCGAACGGCTATGGAAGCGGCTCGGGCTGGCGGTGTTCGACGGGGTGCGGCAGTCGAAGCGGTCCAACGTCGATGAGGCGGCGAAGCACGGCTACAGCCCAAGCCGGCGCGCTGAGGTCTGGACTGTCGCGGATAGCCTGTTCAAGCATCAATGGCGTGGCGAGAAAGAGGGCATCGCGGCCCATTACATCGGACCCTACGGGGAGGCATACGGGCGCAGGAAGGCCGCCACCGAGGGGCGTGAGGGGTGGAGCAACGCGCGTCGGGACAATGACGCGCGCCGGATTATGACGAAGGTTCTGATTGAGGATTTATGGAAGGCTTGGAGGCTCTGAGCATGAACGGCAACCCAAACAAGAAAGAAAGCAGCATGAAATTCTCCATCATATCTCCCGAATACCCGCTGGTCCGCGATGACCCGCCGGGCCACTACCTGGACCTGCTGACCAACATCGCCCAAATCATCACGGTGGGGGATTTTCCAGGCATCGAGGCTTATGCCAATGTTCTCCCTGGATTCGTGCCGATCAGCGCATATCCCATCTATTCTGACCCTATCGAAGCTAACGCACCGAAGCGGACGGCCGTTGATTTGTGGCGGCCGGGTGCCTTCGAGGTCGGACAGACGCTATCCGGGGGCGGCTTTGACGGCCGCAAGGGTATCCCCGTTTGGGTGAACAGGGGGAAGCCAAGCCATGATCGTAGCCACTGATGGTCCTGATCCGTTTGATGACATCGTTGCGGACCTTTTCAAAGGCGATCTGTCGCGCTTCATCGAGACTACCTACGTCCCCGTGGACGAGACAGATTACGCGATCATCCGCATGAGGCTCATTCCCGCTCAGATTGACGCTGAGTTGCGCGCCGCAATGCGGGGCGCGCCCTAGTCGTCAATGCCCGGAATCAATGCCACGCTTACGCATCGGCAGTTCACCTCTCGACCGGGCCAGGTCCAGCGATCTTCTAACCACATCCCCTTCGCGATCTCGTAAGTCTTCCCGCTTGCCTTGACATGTTCAACTCGCGGTTGCTTTCCTCCGCTGGAATGCAACCATCGTGCAGTCGTTATGCCCGCCTCCAACTGTCGCGCCATCGTAATCGACGCCGTGGCCTTAGACGACTGATCCCGCGCGATTGTAGCGGCCCGCCGCTTCGTCACCCCGAACTGATGATCCAACTCCTTCGCCAACGCCGCCATGTCGTGCCCGGCCGTCACTGATCGCATAACCGAACCCTGGACTTGGGTGAGCATCTGCTCCGGTATCGACCGGATCAACCCCACCTGTTCGGCAATCGTCGCCTGCATGATTTCGTTTGCCGCTTTGGTCATACGCCAACGGACGGTAAAGCCCACATCGCGCAACGACGCCATGAACGCGCGATCCGCCGAACCGATGGCATCCTTGGAGAACTTGCGCGCGGCCGACTGCGCGAAGTCGTCAAATCGCTTGCCCCATTCGGATGACAACCGCGCGATCGTGGCACGCAATGCTGCCGGACTGCTTTCGTCCTGTGCCAGTGCGGGCGGCTTCTCCCGATACGTCGCCAGGATCGCCCGCAGGACGGACTTGTTCATCTGGGCGATGAGCGTGTCCAGCTTGCGCTGATACGCCGCCTCGACGCCCTTGTTTGGCCGCACGGGGGCGCATACGAGCGGTTGGCGGGTCGGGGATACCAGTGGACGCAGCATTTTGATTTGCCTACCGTGCGGGCCGGCAATTATGCCAGCAGGGGAAGGAACGACGATGAAATATGCGCTTGGTCTGCTGATTGCGCTGGCGGTTGTTGCGCCGGCACGCGCCGAACCGACTGCCCGGCGGGTGTGGCTGTTGTGCCAAATGGAAGACCCCGGATGCTTCCCGGCGATGGAGGCGGCGTTCGATGCGTTCCTCGACAACCCGACATGGACCGAGTGCTACAGCCAGAACTTCGGACACGGCGGGGTGTTCGACGCGGCGCGCAAGTGCTGGAAGACCACGACGCGGTGCGAAATCATCAGGTCCCCGCACATAACGAACGCGGAGATTTTCCGCTGGTATATGCTCGCGGTTCAGCAGAACCCGATATTGTGGACCATGCCGGCGCGGATCGGGATGTATCAGGCGATGCGAGAGGATGGCCGGTGCCATGATTAGACGCCGTCATCCTTCCCTCCAAACCGCTTGATTAGTTCACTGGCATCCGCCTTAGACAGCGCGGCCGACGTATCCAGTAACCAGTCATTGTATTCAGCTTCCGCGTTCGGACTTTTGTGAATCAACGATGCGAGGTATGTGATTTGCGCCTCGCTCGCTCCGTTTCCGGATCGGCCCGCTGCATTGGATAGCGCCCTTCCGATATCGCGCGGGGTGACTGGTCCCATTGCCTCTATTCTTTCCGCGCTTGATGGCTTCTTGGCCTTTGGTGCGCCACCAATTTTAGCCTCCTCTTTTTGAGCCTCTTTATGCCGCTTGTTACCTTGAACGGTATTGCCGTTTCGGAAAGACGTTTTCGCTCCCCCGTAGAGCCGAGCAACGGCTGTATGGCCTATCGCCAGCCCCGTTGCCTCGTGTATCTCTGGCCGCGCCGCCCATTCGGTTGTCCCGTGCTTAGGCAACCCCTCCGTTAGAGAGGCCGCTTTTGCGGTGTGATAGGCTTCACCGGCCGCCGCTCCCGCTTCGGACGCACCAAACTTCCCATCCGGCGCGCGGGGGTGATCGGCCTCGTTGAACGCTGCATCTTCCGCATTCGCGCCATCGCCCGCCATGCCGTGCGTGATATACCAAACGGTATCGGCAATCGCGTCCTCGCCCAATTCCTCGATCTGATCCTGGCCGATAGTGCTGCGCGCTGCCGTTTTCAATAACTGCGCTGCCGTAGCCGGCGGGGTGCCGAACATATCCGGCTCCGGCGACACTTTAGACGCTTCTTCTGCATACTTATTGAGCATTGAGGCAACGGCTTCGCGGCCAGCGGGTTTCCGCATATCGGGATCGCGGAAGAAACCGCGCAAGATCGTCGAAGCGTTCTGCGACAACGGCGCGCGGTCAAGGTCGGCCTGGTCGAGAAGTTCCTTTACCGGGCGTCCTAGTTGCCTTGCGCGGGCAATCGTCTCCACCGCATCCGATAGATCGCGAGTGATATCGAGGTTAGCCGGGATCGCGCCGTCTTTCGATGCCTTCCGCATTTGCGCCCATTCCCCGGCGACATCCGACATGGCGCCGGCTACCGCCTTCATGCCATCGCTGTCACCCGAGAGGAACCTATCGAGGACGTTGCCGAATTTTTCACCGTAGGCATGAGCGGTGACGCTGGATTGAATACGGCGCTGGCCCTCCGCCGATAGAGTGCCATCCGGGTTCATCATGTTGCCCCGTTCTTCCGGCGACATGGACGACATGAACGCGCGGGCAAAGTCCCGGTTGCTGGCCGCGCCGGCATCCGCGCCCTTCCATTTTTCGATATTCTCGCCAGCCCGGGCAGCGTCGGCGCGGGCTTGTTCGGCTGCACCCATGCCAAGGGTGGTGCGTTCGTTCGCCTCTACCACGAATTTGCGGCGCTGGGCGTCTGTCATATCGGACGTGCGGCGCATAACCAGAACTGGGTTCTTCACGCCGTCCACGTTATGCCCTTGGGACTTCAACCACGACACATAGCGTTCACGCTGCGGTGCCAACGTCGGATCGGTCAGCACGCGCCGGAGCGCCATCGTGCGGCCATTGCCGCTTTCCACGACGCCATCAGGGCCAACGATGGGGGCGCCGCTGGACGCTTCCGGCGATGGCCCGAGGCGTTCCGGCAGAAGGTGCCCGGAAAGGGCCTGAATTTGCGCCTGTGATGCCGATGTGGACCTGTCACGCGGCTGAAGGTGTTGCGGGAACGCAGGGTTAATCTTCCCGTCGTCATTGTTCGATGTGGTCAAATCCTCCAAATCGACCAACTCTGGCCGCGCCTCGATCTTTGTCCCCGCCGAAGTGTGAACCGTATGGGAACCGCCGATCCTGCCTTTGCCCGATTCGCGCGCAAGGATATCCATAACGCGGCGCATGTCTGCATCGGATACCCGGTTCCCAAGTATCGCCCGTATCTCGGACTCTGCGTGGCTTGTCGGCCGAACGGCCGGCTTTGGTAGTTCGATCTCGTTTTGCGAGTGGCTTTCAGCCGGCGGCGGGGCTGAATATGGCTTTGCCGGCTCTTTGGACTTGTTCCAGCCTAAAGGGAGGCTCATCGACTTTGGATCGACCTTTTGGCCATTTAGTTTGCCGCCTGCCCCGCCGATTATTTTGAATTCGCCGCCCTCTCCTGAGATGAGCAGATGCGAACCGCCCTCGGTTGTGATCCAATGTTCGCGGTCCATTGCCAAATCCATAGCGTTGGCACCCGATGAACCGCCCTCAGCGCCCTGCTTGCCGATGCTTTCGGCGGGATCGTCGCCGCTATCCGGCATATCGTCCGGCATCTCCGGTGCCTCTCCCTCAAGCCCGTGGAACGGCGACTCTGGATCGTTCGCCAACTGCGTCCGCACCTCGTCGTTGGAAATAACCGCCCCGGCCATATACACCGATGCGGTATCGGCCTTCATCTTCTGCACCGCCGCGCGCCCGGCCTCGTCCAGTTCCCACAGCGAGACAAACTCGAAGCCGATATCGGGGTCCACCGATCCGATCTCGGATAGCTGAATGATCTGCAAAGCCGTCGTCAGCGGGTCCGAAAACGCCTTTTCCTGCTTGGCTTTGATACGATCATAAAACGTTCTGACCTCCCCGTCGCTGCTGGCGTTCAACCCCGATGGAGTCACCCCCAGCAGCTTGACCAGCGGGATTTGTGCCACGCTCGCAAGCTGCTCCTGCGACTGCGCCTGGAGGTGGTCCAGCGTGCCAAGAGGGGCGGATACGTTGCTGATATCCTCCTGGTCCTTGTCCACCATCATCAGGCCCTTGTTGTCGCGGCCAAGTATGAACGCGGCAAGCCGGGCGGTCATGCCGCCGGCATCTTGGAGATACCCCATCATGTTCGTTTTCAGAACGAACACGGTAAACGAATGCAACAGGTCCGACACCGACTGGCGGGTGCGAAGGAAGTTGTCGATCGATGGCTTTGCCATCTGCGACATCGGCAATCCGCCGAAATTGTAGGCTGGCTTGAGAATGTCCGGCACCTCGCGCGAGCGGATAATCAGCAACCGCGAGGCGTGGACCTGCTTGCCCATCACATACCAGATCGACGGAACGAAGAAATCCGGCTTGAGCGGGTCGATCGAGTTGTAGGTCATGGGCGAAACCCACATCGGGTCCACCGGAACGAACCCCTTCAACTGGCCTTTCGCGATCTTGGCCTTGTCCAAAACCAGCGGCGTTTTGAGTTCATCGGGATCGTCCGACGCCCCGGTGTCGATATAGACGATGCCCATGCCCATGAAGCCGTCGAGTTCCATCGCGCGGTTGAACGCGGCGCGGAGTCCGAATGTCTTCACGCCGGCCTCAACCGTCTTGACTTTGGCCGTCTTGTCCGCAGTGCCGCTGGACGTGATCTTGATCCACTTGCGGGTCATCTCCTCCGCAATGGTCTCGATGATGTTCCGGTATTCGGGCCGCTGCGCCAACTCCGCCAGGTAGGGATAACCGGGGAAGAACAACCCTTCGCCCCAAAGCTGGCCTTGCGCCCATGCGCCGATGGAGCCGGTCGAGGTCGAGAAAGCATCGTCCATTGCGAGCGCGGGGCCGTCGTTAGCAGGCCGCACGCCCGGAGGCGGGGTTGGCAGGCCGGTGAACGGCGATTGCGGCCGTTTCTTGCCACGCAGCGCATTGATCGCGCCATCGCTGATCCGCAGCGGCTTGGCTGTCAGCGGTTCATCCGCCATCGGTTGCACCGTTGAAACGGCAGCGACGGGGCGGCGGAATAGGCGGCGGAACGGGTTCATCGTTGGCCCAATGCTGCTAAAACGTCTGCGGATACTACCATTGGCCTTGCGCCAAGGCCAACTAAGGCGAATGCGCGGCTGAGTGCGTCAACTTGATCGTCCTTAGCGCCAGAAGGAAACGCCGCCAGTTCGTCTAAAAACCGGGCATTCCAGGGCGCTTTGACAATCGCAAGGTTGCCGCCGTTGACCTGAGAAACGACCGGAGCGGCGCGTGTTGCCTTGTCGCCAGTCTCCCGGCTGGTCTCGACCTGGAAGCCAGTCAGCAGCCGCGTAAACGCCAGCGCCTGCGTCACGCCCGCCTGTCCGGGGTCTTGCGGTAGCGATTGCTTCACACCGCGCCCGTCCTGTTGGGTGGTATTTCTCACCCAATCGTCAACGTCATCGGGTCCGCCGCGATCGCGGAACACGTCGAGGACCACGAACAGCCCGGACGGCAGCCGCGCCAGTTTGACGCCGACCGTCCAATCGGGATCGCGGGTGCCGATCTGCTTTGTGGCGGCCAAGTCCCAGCCACGGCCGACAGTGGCGCCGCGAAGGTTCGGTTCAACGTCTAGGACTTGGATTTTCGC
>VFSW01003820.1_pt1 | contig 22568 bp, 18 predicted proteins | sample 5358111 | NCBI WGS metagenome assembly VFSW01 (sample SAMN11554181, study PRJNA540505) | mine drainage metagenome | isolation source: sediment from site ElyBrook_90M | place: USA: Ely Copper Mine, Vershire, VT | collected 2017 | reverse complement strand
TCTGACATCATCTCCGATTGTGACGAAGCTAACGATTCGACGAGTATCGTTGCGCCGGCATCACTCATAACTTGGTCATTCGCCAGCGTAAGTGTGGGCTTAGCTTCCCTCTCTTGAGATAGTAATTCGGCGTATTTGTCAGGTTTGACAATTGTCTTCGCTATCGGATTTCCATCTCGCGGTTGCCAAACCCATTGAGTAAGACAACCAATTTCAACAAACTGCACTTCGACTTCCCGTCGAAGTCGGCTAATACGTTTGGAATGAGGCAGTGATATCGCATTCGGGTCTATTTTGACGCTTTGCAAATCAAATTTGATTCCGTTCAAACGGCTACGGCAATACGAACTCCATGCACGTAAAAACTGAGAACCTAAACCTGCAGGTATTGCCGACGGATGGCGCCTTAGTCCCTCTGGGACCAATGCTAATTGGGCCCTCCTAGTACCGTTTTTTGAGATTGCAGATGCGAAATCCTGAGGGAGCGAAACTTCAATCAAGACCTCGTCGATCTCGTTGTGGGTAATTTGAGCGCCAGCAGCAATTAACGACTGTTTGATAGCGCGGATATAACGTTGTCTTATCTCTATCGCTAGCTCTCGACTTGCAGACGGAGCCAGAACCTCAGCACCATGGAGAGTCTCTCGACTCTGCCTACGAGCGTTCAATGAAAACCATGATGTGAGCGCAGACTCATCGCGCTTGTCGCTTTGGAGTGCTCGATGGGCTTCTTCAAGCTGCTCACCCACACTCGCGGCGAGGCGTTCTTGTTCTTCTCCCGAAGTGACTGCTAACGAGGCAATCGCCTCGGAAAAACTAGTGAATTTCCAGTCAATTTCACCGAGAATCGTCGAGTATTCTCCAAATAGCAACTCAAAAAGGTGAAGTTTTTGGTTAAGTAATTCGTATAGACGTGCTTCGAATGTGTCAGGAGAAAAAAAGTTTGCAATATTTACCGATCGAGTCTGTCCGGTTCTATGCAGGCGCCCGATACGCTGCTCGATAGTCATTGGATTCCACGGAAGATCATAATTGATAATGCAATTTGCAAACTGAAGGTTAATACCCTCGGCGCCAGCATCGGTTGAAAGGAAGACTTGCGTCGTGCTCTGAAATTCACGACGAGCAGCTGCTTGTGCCGTTGATGACAACTTTCCGTGGAAAAGGCTAGTTGAAAAGCCATTTAATTCGAAGAGTTGTCGAAGGCGGTCAATTACTCCAACGTGCTGTGCAAAAATGACAACCTTACCGTGCTCGGCAATCCAATCCGAAGCCAATTTGAGAAGTACCTTTTCGCGCGATGAGACTAGAGTCGATGCGAGTCGCATTTCGAGCTTTTCTACTTCTCGCTTGTCAAAAGGATGCCGTTCGGCAAGACGAATTAGGCTCGCAAGTGCAGCCTTCGGGGAACGGGCGAAGCACTCAGACAGGAACCTTACTACGACGCTTCGCCGGTTCGCATCATAGCTCCCATATAGCTTAACGCCCCTTTGGAAGATCTCTTGGTATAGTTCTAACTCCTCGGAATCAAGTGAGATTGGGTAGTCAACAGGAATACGGACTACGGAATCGAGTCCAGCCTGCGCGCGCGTCCATCGAATTAGGACTTTTTTGAGTATTTGTCGCAACTCGTCGAGGCTATTTTCCTTTGGAATTCGCTCATCACTTGCTACGAAGCGGGATCGAAATCTCTGCTGAGTACCAAATGTCCCAGGTCGAAGAAGTTCAACCAAATTATAGAGTTCTAAAAGATTATTTTGTACCGGCGTGGCTGTAAGAAAGAGGGCGTAGGGAGCCGTAGCCATCAACGTTTGCATCTGCTCTCTGAACTTTGAAGTACCTTTTGCGACCCGATGTGCTTCATCGATTATTACGAGGTCGGGTTGAAGCGCTGCAACTTCACCTAAATTACGCCCCAGCATCTGAGAGGTCATTACGATGCCATGCACTCTGTGGTCGGACCTTGCTGAAGAAATCCTACGACGGTAATCGTATATAACATCGCTGGTAGTTGCATCGAGTATTGAAATTCCAAACTTTGAGCGCATCTCCTCGCACCATTGGATGCGTAGGGTACGCGGCGCAACTATCAAGATTCGTCGAACATCACCTCGCGAGATGAGAATATGAGCGATACTCCCAGCTTCAATAGTCTTACCGAGTCCAACTTCATCTGCGAGAATGGCTTTTCCGTTCATAGGACCAAGTGCCGATTGAACCGCTGCAACTTGGTGAGGCATCAGGTCGATCTCCAAACTGTCTAGTGGTTCGAGAAGCAGTTGATCAACGTCGAGGCGAAGCTTTTCTAGCTCTATCTGCTCCCAAAGTAGATCGAGTACCTTATCGCCTGCGAGAGCGCTATTCCCTTCGCTAATTCGAAGGTTCTTCTTACGAATCCACTCCCTGATCTTCTCTTCAATCGTCGTTTCATGAGACGCGTCCCGTCGCCGCGCTTCCACTAAAACTTTCGCTAGGTCCACTATCTCATCGGCCCTATCAATGACCTCGATCAACTCCAACAATCGAAGATTTGCATACGGCTGATCTTGAATTTCATCTGCAAGTTTTGCTATCTCCTCGAACGTTTCCTCGATGCTTGAACGATGCGGTGGTATCGCTTCTCGGACTAAGACATTCTCGTGCTTAGCTTCAGTGAAGTGATGAGAACCGACAAAGGATTCGAGCCTCCTTTGATCGATTGAGAGATTTTCAATTTCATTGAAACCCGGGTATTCTTCGTCCGAAGAAATGGAATCTATTACGCCATTTCCGGTATTTCGAGACTTGCCGTTGCGCGAAGGTAGACGCCGTGGTCTTGAGCTATCTTCTCCTGGGAAGAGGGTAATTACTAGGCGAGAGTCCTCCAATCCAATAGAAAACAATTCTCCGCTTCTGAGTTCGTCTTGAAGGTATGTCAGTACTTCACGTATATCGATAATGCCCTGGTTACCCTTTATTAGAGCGCTGCCTATCGAAGTACCGCTCGGAAGTACGGCAAGATAGCCACTGTTGATCTCTAATAGGTTCGAAGATCTAGGGATATTTACAATCCCGCTTCGAACAAGATTTGAATCGAACTCAACAGTGAGTGTCGATGTGGTCCTTCGAATACTACTTGAATCCATAAACTTTCAACTTTTCAAGCTCGCTAAACAGTGTCGTTTGGCAGAAGTGTCTCATATAGTACCGTGGCACTGTTTTTTGTTTCAAAACTAACAGATCGCCGAACTATCTTTTTGCCAACAATCAATCCAGTAATATGTCTTTGAATCGTCGATTTGGCGTTTGGCACGTCATGATAAAGGCCGAAAAATGCTGATTCACCGAGCGACACTTTTCTGCTCCCCTCGCTATTACCAAGGAGAATTTCGATCAAGCTATTTTCGGAGAGGGGATTCGAACGATGAGAATTCCAGGTGACAATACCGATAATTGTTTCGTCGAAGTTGAATATGTCTTCTAGAAGTGGAATGTTATTAAGGTCTTCTGACCTCCAGGGACGCGCTGTGCTGCGGCAGTTGTCGCAATGCAATTCTGGAATAACTGTTTCAAAACAATTCGGAGGGGCGGAATCAAAGGCCAACGCGATGGCCTCGCGAAGACATTTCTCAGTGTTAACATACGCAACCATCTCAGAAAAGCGCGATCTCTGCTCCTTGTTCCACTCTCTTAGTAACTCGACCAACCTTTGGCGAGGCACCGTCGTTCGAATAACCTGGACGGTCCTAAGTCGTTGAGTTGTGGTTACGTCCAGAAGTCGATCACGAGAAAGAGACGTCAGGAGATTCTCAATTTCGGTGGCGCTTCGATTTAATTTTGCTGCGATATCGTCAATTGAAAGTATGCGGCGTACGCCGGACACAAGACCCAACTTGTGAACAAGAGTTCTGAACTCGATCTCGTCTGCAGGAGAGTTCGGAGTGGTTATTCCCTTAGATATTGCAACACGACCCATGCTGTCGGGAAAGAGCTTTACGACTTCTGAACGCGAAAGCCAGGCAAGGATAACGTTACTATCGAGTTCGTCGTCGGGGCTCAAAAGTTCCTCATCACTTACGAGATGATTAGATCCTCTAGTCGGTGAATTAGTTATTGTATCTAGAAGGCGCTGAGCTCGATCAACTATGGTAGGCTCGCTCTTTGCGGAATCAAGCTGTCGCCATCTTCGAGCTATATCCTGTTTTGACCATATGAGAGTTGCCAAGCCGGTCATCGACTTATCACGTGCAGCGCGACCTGACTCTTGAGAGTACGCATCAAGAGACTCGGGGATACCGTAGTGAACAACCCAGGCAACGTCTCGCTTATTGATGCCCATTCCAAACGCCTTGGTCGCAACGACAATGTCCGTTACGCCGAGGAAAAATGACTCTTGAACGCCTTCTTTTATCTCCGGGAGTAATCCTGCGTGAAATGCACGGGCTCGATACTTAACACGATTGAGAATCGCTGCGAGGTACTCAGTCTCTTCTCGACGTTGGACGTAGATTATTCCAATCCTTTCTCCGCGCTCGTAGTGATAACCGATAAGTCGTAGTAGTTCCGGTATCCTCGTTTTCGAAGCTTCATTGAGGATGCGCGCATAACTCAAATTGGCTCTATTTGATGGAACCCGAACCACTAAGGGATCATTTAATTCGAGGGTTTCTACAATATCGTTTTCAACAACTCCATTGGCCGTGGCGGTTAGTGCCAAACGAGTGCTCCTTGGGAGCTCTATCAGTGCTGGCGCGATTTGACGAAATTCTGGCCGAAAATCATGTCCCCAACTACTAATACAGTGAGCTTCGTCGACGGTAAGTACACCGATCTCAATATGTTTCAAGGCACCGTGAAGAGCTGGGTCGCGAACGAGGCGCTCTGGAGAAAGGTACAAAAGTCGAATCTGGCCCGACATAAGCTCATGCAGGTAAGTTTTACGTTCCGTAGCTGAAGAGCTACCCGTCAAGGCTCTTATACCTCGTAGACCAAGACGGCCAACTAGCTCATCAACCTGGTCTTTAATGAGTGCGTTCAGCGGCGAGACCACAATTGTTGGAAGCTGCCGAGGATTTAGTAGTGCTGGAAGTTGAAAACAGATTGACTTGCCAAATCCAGTGGGAAGTAATCCCATCGCATCTTTTCCGCTAAGAATCGCTCTCATGAGTTCTAGTTGTTCTTCGGCAAGTTGCTCGATGCCAAATAATCTCCGAGCACCCGCTACAAGCTTTTCAGTTGGATCCTCTCCTTCATGTATGATCAAATCAGCTAGATCAGCATTACGATCAACGTCGAATTCTTTGAGGTGTAACTCTAGGTCCTCGACGTCACCGTCGATGAAATTAATTGCCGCTCGCCAGGCCTCAGCCCTAGTAGTTGTATCAATGACATTCATGCCATTTGGAAGAGAATTCCTGATTGACTGCGAGGTCATTCCCGGAACCTGCAAGCGGCGATCGAGCACCAAAACTACACCTCGATCGGATCGCGATCTGATCAATCTGCCGACTGCTTGGACAAACTGCAGGGTAGTCCTGGGTAATACGTAATCGAAAAAACCGTCACCTCCCAGATCTCTCAGTCGAGCCTGACGTGCACTGATGATCGGGTCGGTAGGGGGAGGAAAGTACGGTCGTTCGATTGCAAGGAATGAAAGAGAAGGTCCTGGAACATCAAATCCTGTTGCAAAGCTGCGTAACCCAAATGCTACAGACGATTGCACTTCACGAAATCTCTGCTGTATAAAGTTAAGATTCTCGCGCCGTTGAAATAAATACTCAACGTCGAAGCGCTCGCTCAATTCGGCTTCTCGTACCTCTAAGATCTCACGCACTCCGCTTAAACGCTTTGCTGAAGTGAACAAGCCTAGGGTTCGCCCTCGCGCCAATGTCGTAAAGCCAATGAACTCTTCTGCTAAATCTTCTATGAGCTGCCGTTCCAAACTTGGCGAAGGTGGAGTCAGGTGTCCCGTAAAAATAGTCAGTGCATTACTCGCAAAGTCAAAGGGTGAAGGAAGGGCAATTCCGGCAAAACTTCCATCTGTAGACTTAACCATTTCAGCTAGTTCGCCATAGTACGCTTCGCGGTGGTTGTGTTCAGAGTTAACCGTCTGCGAAAAAACTTTAATCCCCAAAGTTCTGGACAAAAAGTCAAAGTTTTCTTCTGTCCGTAAGGTAGCACTCGTGAGAATCGTCGAAGAGGCTCGCGCAAGAATTTGCTCAGGAAAGCGTATGTCGATGTCGATCGGCGTAACCTTGATCGACCAGGTAGGTTGCTGCGTATAGCTATCATCCTCAAGTGTGAGTACTACTACGTTGTCAACAGAAGAACTCGCCCTCAACAAGAGCTTTGTAGCAGGAATATGAACCTCTGCCAACTCGACAGATACTGTTTCTAGTAAACGTAGAGCACGACGAATCGCTCTAGTTTTTTTGACGTTACCAACATGAGGACCTATATCACCCCTGTGAGGGAGAGTAGCAGTAGCTACACTCGTACTCGCCTTGATATTTTCAAGGGCTCCCCTGAGAGCATCGTCTAATTCATTGATTCCACGATCTAGAAATGGCCATTTGTTGTTCGACCTTTTTAGGATCTCATCGATAGCAACACTCATCGCCGATGGTCCGTAAATTGCAAGAACGTCCTTTGTCAGGTTTGATAATCGTCCGTTGACATCCTCTAGCGACAAAAATAGATTCCTGAGACCTTGGACTCTTCCAAGGGGACTGGACTGATCGACTCCAGTTGTGTCGGATTTTTCATTTTCGAATACTTCGATAAGGGTATCACAGGCACGAATGGCTCGATTCACCATCCGAGTAAGAGCGATCTGTTCAAGTGAAGTTGACCACGCAGAAGACAGTGAATCTTCTAGTTCATGGGCCTCGTCGAAGATGAGATGAAGATTATTACCTAAAAGGGGACCGACTTGTTCACTATCGTAATCAACCCCTAATTCTCCACTTGACTCGCTTTCGTCCTGTTCGAACCAATTTGCCACCATAGCGTGATTGGTTATGATTATCCCAGGACGCTCCTTTATGCCTGCGAGAACCTGACGCAATGGACATACTGTGGCGAATTCGCAGCTATCCCTCTCGCACGCAGCGGAAGAAGTAGTCTGCTGCTGTCGCGCTTGTTCATATCCCGGCAGATAGCGCCGAAGGTATTCATCGGCTACTTCGTCCCATGTTCCGGTGCGAAGTTCACTAAGTGCCCGTAACCCTACTGCTAGGGCGATCGATACGCCGCGTTTATCCTGCTTGAGTGGGTGAATGGCGGCTGCTTCACGTGCGCATACGTAATTGCTAGTTCCAGATAGAAAGCGCACCTGCAAACCTTCGCTCTCGCCCAATGCTCCATTAATCACTTCGATTTCGCGACGCAGTTGACGCTGCAGAAGTTTGGTGTGTGTAGCAACAACGACCGCTGATTGCGGAGACGACTTTGTAATTGCTCCACCGGCAGCAAGATAGGCGAGAGACTTTCCTGTACCGGTGGGAGCCTCGATAGCAACACGACCATGTCTCTTCATCGAATGATATGTTGCAAGCGCCATAGTTACCTGTGAGCTGCGAACTTCCCTGCCTCGGGCGGGCAGATGCTCATGAAATAAACGAACTAGCAAACGATAACTGTCAAAAGTCTCCTTCTCGAAGTCATCGGTATCTTCGTCATCTCGAACCGCGCCAAGGTTCGTATCGAGTCCACGATATAGTTCGCTAGCCTCCTCTCTACCTACTGCGCTCTTTGAATTCAGGGCACCAACGAGTGGATGGCCCCACCTAGCTAGTTGATTGATCAACGACTTGTTCGAAGCATGCGGATTGCAAAGAACATCGTCAATCATGTAGTCAGAGGAGACCCTAAGGCAAATGATGTCCGATGAATGTTCACATTTATCTCCAACAAAATCTCTACAAAGCTGGGATATAGGTAACCCGAGAGCCGGGTGACCACTAACACCGAGAAGTTCCTCAATGAGCGTCCAGTCTTCTAATAGGTTGGGATCCCGGATAATCTGAGATTCGAACTCTTCATTTCTAACTTCGAGCTTTATAAATCTGGCAGTAGAACTGTGGCCAACAGCACACTCCTGAGAGATCGAATCAATATGATCTTTTATCCTTGAGATATCTTCCGAGCCACCCAGCAGTTCTAACGAGGAGCGAGTACTTTTTGCAGGAACATCCGAGCGATCGTCATTCAATATCAGATCGAAGTCCAAATATCTACGATCCCGTGACGCCGCAACGAGGAGATACGCACGAGCGCTCTTACCTTGCTGATCGAGAAAGATATCGAAATTTTCAGTGATCTTACGGCTTAGTTCAACATCCCGATCGGAATTCAAAGTCCCACTCGTAGGAGGAGGGTGCTGGTTCCCTTCCGCATTTTCAACTGGAGCTAATCGCTCGAATGATTCGCTTTTAATATCAGAGATTTCCTCCTCTGATTGAATCAAGCAGATGTTATCGGCGTCGATTCGGAACAGTCCGGGATAGCGCTCAGGAAGCGCACGAAGATAGACGTCGTCTACGAGAATTCCAATATCCTCAAGTTCATTTAGCAGCTCCAGAACGTCGCGTGGTCCAATTTCAAGTAAGTGTTTAATGGTCTCAACGTTTTTTGCTAGCAAGGGTGAGGCGCTACCTTTCGTGAATAGAGCCAAAACGTCTAATTCGGATAGGATTTTTGACGTAGCCTCAGTGGGATCTCAAAAATCACGCCATGTACTGCCAAATTATAACCAATCGATTTTGTGAATTCTTAGCTAAGAAGAATTTCTTTGAGTGCGCTATTTCCCACTATGAACCTTCTCAGGATATGCGACAAGACTCTCCCTAATTTCTAGAAGAGAAGAGTGGTTGAGGCGGTAAGGTTTTACGGCGTAAGATTTTCCGAAGCTCCCCCCAACGTCAAACCTATCTCACCGTGAATGGTTATAGTTGGCTGATGATCATCCTCATGACCGTTGGCACCTCAGTTCTAAATCCCAGAAGGAATTACCGAATCGACGATGCGGAAGATGAAAAGGTCAAACTTGTTTTAGACCAACTTTCGGAATCTGAAGAAACAAAGCAGCTACTAAACCTTAGCAAAGGTGCGTATGGCGAGGATCAAGTGCCAACGACAAAATTTCAAGAGTACTTCAAACCCTTTGAGGACCTCGACTTTGCAAGCGATGACCTTTGCGCAGAAATTGCTACCTTGGTAAAACTACTGCAAAAAGACGGTCAATTGAAAAAGGAACGACTTGAGATTTACCTTATCTGCTCAGACGATGATAAAGCAGTAAAAGCTGGACTCATCGTTGCGAGAGCTATCGCTACACTTCCAAAGAGAATCGAATTGAACTCAGTAGGTGCCATCACACTCTACGACTATCACCGCCAGCGCCGAGCTATAGCTTCGATTGGAGAGGGTGATGCTGAGCAGAAGACGAGTATCAATATACATCGAATCGAAGGTATGAATCCAGATAACGATTCACTCTCAAAGAATGGGCGGAAGAGCGTGGCTCAACTCTTTTCCTTCATTTTCAATCAACATAGCGAAACGCGAAAAGAGGATAGAGAGCTTCCCCATATTTATGCCTTACTATCGGGCGGTTTCAAATCAACCCTAACTTTTGTCGTGCCGCTTTTAGAGATACTTAGCGGAGTAATAACTGCTTTCCTCAAAATTAAAGCAGAAGATAGGCGATCAGTAATCGATGTAGTGTTACTAACCGCCGGTGGAGGAGAAGTTATTACACAGCCACTTCGCGTGATGGATAATGCGACTATCGAAAGCCTTAAGGTAGTACTCCAAAAAGGTATCGAAAAGTCATCCACCGAAAATCGGCAAAATATTTCGTATTACCGGTCAGTCTTTTGGGAAAAAGACGGGCAATGCAATTCACTCGGAAATGCCGTGTTGGCAATGCTGCAACAGCTAAACAATTGAAACAAAAATTGCGACAACTCGAATCTAAGGACAAAATTTTGCATTTAGAAAAAGATCATAAGTTATACAGAACTCAGAAAGTAACTATCGCCTTCGCTACAGAGTTCAATGTACAGTACATGTATTGTGATTCTAAAGGTATAGACCGGAGAATTCTTCTTAGCCACAACCAGCGCTCTGAACCGTTGATAAAAATAGAAGATGGCAACGGTATATTGGACTTTAGCGAAGGAAAGTCGTACGGAATCACTACTCAAAATGTACTTCAGGAATTCAAAGATTTAGCAGAAATTATTGCAAAGGGCGACTGTCGATTAGAGGGAGGTAATTCTTCCGAAGGCGACATCGCGATCTTCGTCGGCCTACTAATGCTCAGGTGCTATCTTGGCAGTGATCTAACGGTCGTTTTTCGAAGCCAACTCGGGATGTTGGCCTTCAAGTATCTTTTAAAGTATTGCATCGCTTCGGACTCTTACGATAGTGTTGTGAAATTTACCGATGCGACGATTGAGTACTTCTTCAATTCTTTCATCTCAAAATACGAGAGTTTCGACCAGGCATCGCTGGATTCTATTGAAGAAGAACTACTTGAAGAGATCGGACGCCTGCTATTTAGGTTGTCAATCAAGCGCCTCGAATCAATTGTCAATGGCTCTAATTCAACCATCGCCTCGAGTCTAAGAAATCTAGTTCTCAAGACGACCTACGGCTACTACCTTAATTACGCAATCCCACGTTTTGCTCGGGGAACAATCTTGAATTCAGCTCACGTGCTGACCATGGGTAAGGGTGGTCAGAGAAGACGACTCTATCGGATGGGTATTGCAACTTTTTATATTTACAATGCAATTGTCGCTGCCTATTTTCTTGTATTCGGCAGGTATCAAAACCTTTTTCTAATCTTCCCAGTTGGAATAATACTGCTCTTCGGAATTATAAAAAAGGGTCTCGGCATTGCGCCGTTCTTTTTACAATTATTTACAACCCCCCTCTTCGGGATCGTTACATTCCTCTCGCTAGACCCGTTATGGTTCCAATCCACCAACCAGAAGTATTACCTAAACGCAGCAATAGTATTAGCGTTAGTCAATCTTGCTTATGTAACTATCGAGCGAGCTAACTTTCGATTGCTACTTGACGAATATAGAAGCGACTTCAGAACTGCGATATCGTCATTATTGCGGACAGCTTTACTATTTCTGCTTTCAATTTTGTCAAGTCTGTTGATTACACTGTCCCTAACTCAATCGTCAATTTACGATATACTAGTCGGCCCCTTACATCTGACGGGAAATTCCGTTTCGAGGTCGAATGACATCTGGGCAATGTTATTTCTTTCAATGGTTGGCCTCTCAATCGGTACATTTTTGCAAGGGATATGGAACGATCAGACTCTTACCTCTACATTCGCTCACAGAAGGTGGTCCCGTTGAAATTAGAGTAAGAAAAGCATCTAAATCCCTACAAAATGACGGAAAGCGACAATCCTAATGAACTAGCATTTGGTCGTCAGTCAAAGTTGGAAGTGGGGAGCTTTGGAAACTAGGTACTGGGTATATGAAAATTGGATTCATCAGCGCGTGAGGATCCATCGAGCGGAATGCAGTTACTGCAATGACGGACGCGGAAATCAAGGACGAGGTTCATCAACTCCCGCTGGAAAATGGAATGGACCATTCAATTCTTTTGCAGAAGCGGAGAACTCTAGAAAAGTAACTTCGCAACCGGCAATTCCATGCGGATACTGCATACCTTCGAGATGAAAATAGGTCTTACGCACGTGTAAATTCACATGAACCCTGACATCGAAGTGATCAACAACACGGTTGAGACAGTTGTCATTTTTAAAGTGGTTGGCACATCGATCGAAAAAACTACAATTGACCAGTTAGTAGACCATGCCGAGAGGCTAACGAATACTTTTGCGTTGCTTGAAAAAGGCAAATAATACAGTGAGATAAATGGCTGGATAAGGTTTTGCAGTTGAAAGCGCAGCAAACTCTACTTACACAAAGTGAGAAGATCACGTGGGTGGGCACACGTCAGTTAGCGGTTATGCCAAGTCTCGGGCTAACCGGATATACCCATATTGATGGCGACAAAATAACTTACTTCAATTCAAAAGTTGTGGAGTTTGTTAAAGGTATTCCCGACACCCTTCCTCTGGAGATGCCAATTGCGGCATGTTTCGAACATTTGATTGGATGAGAGAACTATGTCAATAGTTCAGAGTTTGTGGATGAAGTAGCCGATAATCCGCTCGCCCCACCACTTCCGAAACGCGGAGATCAGGTACATAGAGATTTCCCAATGCCAACTGTTAATCAAACCCTAGCTATGGAAGAAGGAGTTCTAGGCAAGATGGACTTAGATTGGGGAGCGAGGTATGGCGACGCATTACAGGAAGCGTCGCTCGTTCTTCCTGGGATCATCCTGACAAACGTTCCACTGCGAGAGGAGTAAACCGAGACGAGTGCCTCCCATGTCGTTCAATAGCGACGCGGATGATATTGCCCTTACCAGGCTGAGTTCTCGAGCCGTTTCTCCATGGCTGTATCTAGATCCGTTCGTGTTCAAAGTTGAGTGACGTCTAACGGCGCTCATCTACTAACCGGTAAAACCGGTATTGGCGATGGCGACACCCCAATAGAAACTAGCCCCGGGCACCATTCTCTTAGTCATTGGCAAAAGACTGCGCCTTCAAATTAATTGGAGCATTTCACGAACTTTTCGACTTCACCAAATTTCCGCCTACTAGGAGATGCTCGCCAAACACCACACTCGGTTTGCTTTACTTATTCCACAATCAACGTTGTCGCATTTTTAAATTGAAGAGTTGAAATATCGCTGATCGAGCCGCGCCTTTTATTTCTTCTTCGCCAGTGCATCCAAAAATATCACTGATGATGATTCCGCACTTATACTAAACCTGTTCCTGAACACGTGCCTCTTCTTGAGCGATGCTCAAAGTGATGCATCCATAGCGTTATCATGGGATTATTCGGCTAGCGGTACATTAGTGAGGCCAAATCTCCAATTCAGCCTCCGAAAATCCCGTGTTAACCCGTCAATTTGGACAAAATCATTCGCATGAGTGGAACCGCACGATTACCAGGTTCAAAGTACATCACCAACGCTCTCCATTGGGCGTGAAAACCGTGAAAGATGCCGCAGCCCTTTAGAGACGGTTTCCACATTGAAAGTCTTGATGGATACTAAAACGAAATCAATGCAACTTTGACCGACGAAGTCAATTTTCCGATCGTCTCGTCATGGAGCTTTGTAAACAATATTGACTTTTCCAATTTGGGCGAAACCAGATCTTGCGACGTCCGTACAACTGCTGAATCGCTATGGTAGGTCTTCAAAAACGAGTAATTCCACCGCCTAAAATTACATGCACCCTAACGGCAGTAAAAGCATCACCGCTCAAAAGTGACATAACAATCAAAAATGCTTGACCGGAAGTTCTTAAAAACTTGATTCCATGAATCAGAGGAGGTAACGTGAGGAGCTGCGCGTACAAAGTGCTTGAATCTGCAGGAAGTTGATAGGGGTCTGCAACCGTGCACACGAAAAGCAAACTCTAGCCATCATTCGACGACTATCGAAGTGCCCTCAAGGACGATAGGTGCGGATGTAAAGGCAACTTCAGAGATTACCAACGACCAGAAGTATCTCTTGTCATTTGTCTGTTTCAATGTTTTAAGAAGGAGCAATTACTAATAAACTCCGCTGTTACGAGCCATATCTCATCCAAAACTCGGCTGCATTGCGAACCTCTTAGGAACAGTTACTTTCAAGGCGTAACTGTTGAGGAAGGCCGAAATAAGAAGAAATTATTGGGTCTGTGCCTTAAAAACTGTAGTAGTTTTGAGAAAGCGGTTCCAACCATTAATAGTAGGAAAAACTATGGATAACGAAGACAATAATGACAGGAAAGAAAGAGATCCCTACGAAGCTGAGTTATATTGGAATTGGCAGCCAGGCTCTACAGTAATTACCAAATGGCCAGACGGCTGGGAGGAAATTCCGCTAGACGTTGACGCTGATGAAAGCCTTGACGAAGAAGAATAAGGTTTAGTTCTTCCCCATTTAGCCATAGAAAAATCCCAAATCTTATCGTACAAAATAGATGCGGAGGAAAGGTGCATGAAACCAACCTATTTACTGGTCGCTCAGGTTGATCAAGTGTGGGGACACATTTTGAATACCTCCCTGAAGACAAGGCGCATTCAATTCATGTCGAAATGCTCGAATATCTGAAGTCGCACCAGCGCCCAGACAGCTACCTCCTACTCTCACCTGAATCCGATAAATATGTTGATGAGGCAATCAAGAAGTATGTCGCCGCAGGCAACTCTGCTCCACCGCTATCGTCCTTTTAGGATATCTAATAGACGAAAAAGTGTTGCTACTGTTATCGAATGCGGTATCATCGGCAGCGTTATAACGTGTACTTCGCGAAACGAGGTGAGTCCACATGATTGAACCCGAGCGTCCCCAACCGGATGTCCGTCTAACTGCGGCATCCATCAAAGTTGCCCTTTCGGCCGGAAGGACAACGGTGGCGGATGTCAAAAAAGCACTCCAGAATATGGTGCCTGTTCCTGACGAATTTCCAGCAGATGCTCCCTCCCCACCTGCGGAATTTATGTCATTCAACGATTGGTGTGTCCGTACTAGCGTGCAGGAGAAGCGTAAGTACTGTCAAACGCGATCTCAAAAAGCTAACAGAAAGCGTCTACTTTCACCCAAACCGACTTACAACATCAAAGCCTGGGAAGTCTGGCATATTATCGAAGATGCAAAGGGACGATGTGCGTATTGCGGTTCATTAGCCGTGGAAGGGAGGCCATCCAACGAGAAGGGACACCCAATCCCATGGTCAAACGTTGGTCGACGAATTGGAAGCCTTGGCCATCGCACTGCAAGATTTGATGGAGGCGGAAATGAGCCTGACAATCTTCTGTGGTGCTGCTTGTGGTGCAACGACTGGGCTTCACAACAACGGTTGCCGGGTTCCACGAATCATGGAGGCTACTACCCAGACGAGCCAGACATTGACAAGCAATACGAAAACCCTTACCCCAAGGAATAAGCGATTCGCGTGCTTGAGACGGCGGCGAGCCCGAAGGGCTCAAGGGACGAAGATGAGGACAGCAACTTTGAAGGCCCTGCCCTTTTTCAGTGGCTGTACATCCACGAACTGGAGTAGTGCTAAAGCCTATATGCCTGTATCGATCGGTTTCGGAATTAAAAAACGAGTTCCCACGTATTCTGACGCGGCTCTTTCATGAGCTTCTAGAGTGTGCGAGTAGAACTTGAGAATATTTGAAGGGTATGCCTATTCCAGACGACCACCCTAGGTGTCAGGATGGTTGGCATCTGCTTATGTAAAACATGTACTAACCCATAGGGCGAGAACTTAAGGATCGATGATACTTTATCGAAAGATTCGAAATGAAGCTGTTATTGGGTAAAGTAAGGATTCTTCTTTCGGATCCAAATACTCCCAGAGTTGCTTTTCCCCAGCTTGCTAAAGAAAAGCAGATTCCAAGTGCAACTACCTACCAGTGGAAAGAGATACGGGGACTAATCTATTCAACCCGAACCCAGTAACGGGAATCCCGAGGAATACTTAGAGTTCATTCGACCATCCGTTAGCCCGAGTAATTTTACGTATTGGGTTGCGGGGAATGCATGAGAAATGGATACATGCCTGACTTCTGGTTATTGGTCTGTCGCCAATTTTGGGCCGACGTAAACCCAGATTTCGCGGCCGCTAGAGCATTCGTTTCTAGAGGTACGAGCTAGCTTAATATTTGGTCCCAATCTCATCTTCCGCATTTCTCGGTTACCGACAACTTCTGCGTCACCATCTATGTCGAGTTCTCAATTATGTATTATCCCTTGATTCAGACTGTAATTGCGGTAACTAAGTACGCATCGACACACAAAAATTCACGAGTAAGCACCTTTCGATTATTTGTCCAGATTTCGATCATGATTCGCACTACGTACAGCATTCGATCCCATAGCCATGTCTCGTATCCCCGACAATAGATTTGTCAGCTCCATCGGGAACAAGATCTTCGTGGAAGGGGAGTTGGCCAACTCCTTCAGTGCACCGAGGTATTGGAGTAGCAACGTGTTGGAGTCAGCATCCTTTGCAATCTCCCCGATGACGGATAGGGCAGCAGAAAGTCCTTCTGCCCTCAAAATTGCAGATTGGCGCTCAGCTTCTGCTGTAAGTATCGCAGCCTGTTGTGCGCCTTCTGCAGATAAAACATCGGCTTGCTTTTGACCTTCCGCAACCGTGATCGCTGCTTGCTTCTTGCCTTCAGATTCAGTAACGACAGCTCGCCTGGTACGCTCGGCTGACATCTGGCGAGTCATTGCTTCCTGAACAGCCGGTGGGGGATTGATCTCTCGAACCTCAACGTTGGTTACCTTTACTCCCCACCGCTCCGTTACTTCATCGAGCTTTACACGAAGTGAGGTATTCATCGCTTCCCTCTTCGAAAGAACATCGTCTAATGCCATATCACCCACGACACTTCGAAGGGTAGTGGCAGCGATATTTAGCGCAGCTCCTGAGAAGTCACGAATATTAACAACGGAGGTCACCGGATCAAAGACGCGATAGAACATTATGAAGTCGATAGAGATCGGTGCGTTGTCTTTTGTAATAGCGGTTTGATGAGGAATCTCGAGAAATTGCTCACGAAGGTCAACAAGGGATATTCGATCGGTGATTGGATTTATTACAACAAGTCCTGGCCCCTTCGCTCCATTGGACTTACCGAGCCTGAATACAACCAGTCGTTGGTAGTCACGGGTGATCTTGAAGGTTGAAAATAGTACCCTCACAACCCCGAACAATAGAAGGACCGCTACGACTACTTCAATTATGGTCTGTGCCATTTTCGCTTTCCTTACTCTGTGACTTGTCTATTTCATTGCCATTTTGACTAGCTAGGCTGAAGGTATCAATTGCTACCTTTAGGTGGATTTGATCGGCTTCAACGACGAATATGTTGGTTCCTTCTTTGATTGTTCCCTCGAGTGCGTCCGCACTCCAACTCTCTCCGTCGACCGTTACGGTTCCAGAGGGTGCTAGGTCAGTTGAAGCAACCCCAGTCCTACCGAGCAGCGATAGGTAGCGTTGCGGAGTAAGCGCCTTTGACTTTGACATAACACCTTTTACACCAAGTGCAATGGTTCCAATTGATATAACAAAGATCAAACCGTATATCAGGAGAGTTAGGGTTGTTACCGATCGACTGCTACCAGCCAAGAACGCAATAGCGACACCTGCGATGACAAATGATGACGCTCCTGCTCCTATTGAGGAGTGTGGGCCCAAGTGTACGCCAGCTGCCACGACGAACAAGGTCAAAACCAAAAGAACTAAAGAGACAATGACCATCGCAAACCTCGCTGATCGATTGCCCTAACTCTATTGCAGATTAGAGCCCTATGGCGTTCAACGTCGGTGAATGTTTGCATTACGATCAAAGTAAACCTAAGTAGCTGCCAAACTACTCGATGAGACGTGGTCGCCAAGCACTCAACTAAGGCACTGCAGTTGTATGAACTCGAACTTCTATCGGTTCACAAAGTTTTGGAGCGGAGATCGCTTCGATGATTTGTAAATCCGAATCAAAATACCTCTCGCCTAAAGCAAGACAGTGCACGCGAACTATATCCATACGTTATCGTTGGGAAAGTAGGAGCGACGAGCCGATTCCGGTGATTTACGCTGCCACTCTTGCCAAAAGGGGCACCTAACTATACATCCTTCATTCTTGCACTAAACCGCAATTTTGGATCAAATTCACTTTGTCGATATCCAAAGGGAATCGCAGCGGCGCCGATAATTAATCTGCCCCCGAGCCCCCAAGGTTGCCAGAGTGTGATCGGATTTAATTTCATAGAAATCTGACTTCGGCATCTGGAATATTGAAGTATTGTAACGACGCCGCGTTCTCAACTGCAGAAAACAAAAACCCACCTCAGGAGGCACGTTAGTACATCCCAAGGTGGGTAATAGTTACGCAAAGCGTAGTTATTGGAAAACTCCTATCGAGCCTGACCAACCTCGGTCGCTTTTGGAACTTCGATCAAGCTACCGGTTGAAACGTCATATATGAAACCATAAACCGGAATCGATGCAGGAACGAGTGCATGTGATTTGATGCGTGTTACGTCCTCGACTACCGATGTGGCTTGATCGGCAATGGTGTGCCAATTGATGTACTTTCATTCAGTTGAACCAGGTCCCTCACCGACGTCTCTAAATCCGTCTTCGCCAAGTTCCGCAGTCTCAAGGCTTGAAGAGAGCAACGAAGCCATAAGGTCATTGGTGAAGAACTCCATACCGCAGTTGGAGTGGTGAATTACAAACCATTCTTTTGTACCGAGAAGCTTGTAAGAGATTACCAGTGACCGAATTGCGTCATCAGTTGCTCTTCCACCGGCATTTCTGATTACGTGAGCATCACCTTCAGCTAGCCCCGCATACTTTGCGGGATCCAGTCGCGCATCCATGCAGGTGAGGATTGCAAAGTGGCGGGCTGGTGGCATTGCAAGGTTCGCCTTGTCACCGAAGGTCGCGGTGTACTCTTTATTGGCTGCTAACACATCTTCTAGAACTGACATACGTGATCTCCTAATGTTTTAAAGCTACTAAGAATATACGGCTAAACCTGACTAATTTTATCAGCTTTTAACTCAATTAGCAATGACAAGCTATTGGAGTCGACGACGAGGCTTGGCTAATTGGCAAACAGAGCACGTCATGCCTTTGAGAAGAATGGTGTCCAGCATTTCGAAAGGAGTCAACATAATCATTTTCAACCAGTTCATCAAGGCGAATTCCTGAGATCACACCCGCTGATTCAGACACAATTAGATCAGGCACTCAATTAACTCTTGAAATGATCGAATTTAGATTCAATAGTCCTTCAATAGCCCGCCTGTTGCAGGACCGTGGGATAGAAATGTTTGTTTGGTAATCCAAAAAAGCAATACTCAAAATGGTTTTCACAGTTATCAAGTCGGTTGCGATAATTTGAAACCACCGTAACTCGTTTCTGTGGTTGCCATAGAGGCATGACCTACCATAGTTGATCCGTGATAGAAGGTTACGGTTATTGGCTCGGAACATACACCATTGCACGGTGCAGTAGCTACTCCCATCGGTAATATGAAGTACCTCCAGCCGTCGAGTGTGGTGGGAAGTAAGGCAGTTGTTTGATTGCTTGGACCTGCGACACTGACACTAGTGACCCAACTCGGCACGGTTCCCGAAAGAAAGGTCTCCCCATTACTTGCATTGTCCCAATTGACAGTTGCCATTGGTTTCGTACTTCCGCTAGAGGTCACAACTGCATTGCCATAGACAACTTCCATCCATGAGTTACTAGAACTCACTGAGGCTGAAAATACCCATGGCTGATTCTTCGCTGTGCCATAGGCTAACTCGGTTCCACCAATCGGGACTTGTGGCGTAGTAATGGGCGGTGAGGCAATTATTCCAGGCGCACATTGGCCACTGTGAATCGGAGTTCCCCCTGGCATGCAGTCGTCGAGCGCTGGATTGATCACTAAGGCAGAGGCAATGGCCTGAATTTCTGTTGGGCTTAGGTTGAATCCAACTAGCTGCACCCCAAGTATTGGAGATAGTTGCCACTGCAAAATGGTATTCGGATCTTTTCTACTTGATTGGGTAATCCCGTTACATGGACTTACTGAGGTAGAAGCCATAGAATTTGTCGCCGTCGCATCGGTGCAAGCACCGCTAAGAGTTATTGATCGTGTCCCGTTGGGTCCTTTGACCGGTGTATATGAAATTTCATTGGAAATTTGCATCAGAAGTGCACGATTTCCGTCCACCGTCACTTGCCTAATCGTTGCATTTGCAATTCCACCTGGTGGAGGTGTTGTGAAATCAGGATTAACTGTTCCCTGATTGATGGTTATGGTAAATAACTTTCCGCTACCTGTGGAGTCATTTTCATAGGTGATCGACCGAGAGTAGTTGGCGGGAGTCGAAGAAATGTTTGTTTGGCGATCGGAAATCAGTTTCCAACCGCTGAGCTGAGGGCCAAGGCTAACCTCTCCGTTCAAAGGGTGAGGCGGTCCAGGATCAGTGAATGCGGTTACTTGGGCGCTTAGTAAAGGTGTACTTGAATGAGCACCTACGGTTTGTTCAAAGGCAGTTCCAATAATTGCGACTCCCATAACAGCGATGGCTGCGAAGGCAAAACCACGGCGACGGTGTTCAACTCGGCGACGATCAGCACGCTGACTGAGTGTGGAAATCGAAGGAGGCTCGGCTAGTGGCACCTCTAGTAGAGACTCAGTAAGGTCGGTCAATCGTGACATTGTGCTCCTCTATTGATCTGCGCCTTGTTTACGTGCCCTAGCGCATCGGGCGATGGTGTTGAAGCGTTCTTTTGCTTATTTTCAGTTATGAAATCTCTTTGATTACCTCCATCATGTTTGCTTGCCGAAATGTCTCCCGACCGATTAGGCGGCTCTGCTAAATCGGCTGCAAGTCTTTGTCGAGCAGTACCTAAGGATCTAGAGACGCTGCCCCTTGTAATGCCTAACGTGGTTGCAATTTCGCGTTCAGTAAGATCAGCTACATAACGGAGCATCACTACCTCTCTTTGTCGACTCGGAAGCTCATTGACAAGGAGCCAAATCTCTCCAGCTGGGGCTGGAAGGTCGGGAGTCTTAGTTTGGCGGTTCAAGAAGCGGCTTTCAAAGGACCGCCGCCTAGCTCTCCGTCTAAAAACGTTGTAGGCAACACGATAGGTCCATCCCTCGGGCCGCTCGATCTTGGAAATTTTGGACCAATGAACAAGAGTCCGTACGCATGCTTCATCGACTGCCTCCTTTGCTTCCTCCAGATCACCGACCACAAGTACCATTGTTGCTAGTAGCTTCGGATACGCCAGCCCATACCATCGTGCAAAGCCGTCGTTATCGTTACCGTCTCCATTGCTGGCTGTCGACCCGTCTTCATTATCCGATGACGCTGGGTCCAATTTTTGCACGGACCTTTCATTCAAAGTACTGATTCAATTTTTACCAAATCATTAAATAGTTAAGTCACGAGCAACGTCTTTTGCTGAGTGTATCGACGATTTTTATTTAGGCGTCGCAACCTGACCTTTGCTACGCACGTCAACGTGGGGATATTTACGAAATGTCGACCTCATGTGTTCGCTATCTTCGACGTGTTTTGATTGTCGACGTTATTACAGAACCGCGCTTCCTTCGAAACTGATACCACCGGGCTTGCAAGCAAACCGTGGAGATACTTGTGCACGGCCCCCTATTGGTGATCCACCCCCTATGTGAGTCGACATCGTCGATCTTATATGCTTGTCGCCATTGCGGCCTTTTTCCGAAAGTGGCTAGTTGCGTAAAATTCTCTGCACTTTGAAGATCCTCGTAAGATATCCCGCTGATCGGTTAGTCCAAGAGCTGTGAATTCATGTGGACTTAGATAACCAAGTGAACTATGGGCCCTGCTGATCTTGTATCTCTTGAGATATTTGTCGGCTAGGACTTGAGCTTCGTCAACGCTTAGAAACAGTTCTCCATTCAGAAGCTCGTCTCGGAGTCTTCCATTGAACGACTCACACTTTCCGTTCTGCCAGGGTGAGCCTGGGTCGATGAAGTAAAGCGTAATTCCCATTTCAGATGCGAATTCTTCTATGACCTTTGATATGAACTCTGGTCCGTTATCCATCCTGATATAGCTTGGTGTTCCTCTGCTTGCAACTATCCCATCGAGTACTGCGACTACAGTCTTTGCGTCAATTGAACGATCTACGAGGGTGGCTAGGTATTCGCGAGAGTACTCGTCGATCACATTTAAGAACTTCAATACTCGACCATCACTTGTTGCATCGAATTGAAAGTCCATTGCCCAGGTTACATTTGGCGCTATTGGCTGGTGAGCCCCCATTGCAACTCCGCGATTGGACCTTTTATTCTTCCTCTTCCTGAAGGGAACTTTCAGTCCAGCATCGCGCCAAAGGCGATGAATCTTTTTCAGATTGACCTTGTATCCCATTTCAAGCACGTACCTATAGGCCTTCCTATATCCCTGACGGGGATTCGAAAGTGCAAAGCTACGGAGCACTTCTGTAAGCTTTTCATCCAAATCTTCCTTCGGCTGGCTGGCCTTTCTTTGGGTAGACCTTGGTTGGGTAGTCAATTTGCAGGCTCTTCTTTCGGAAACCCCGAATCGCTTCTGCAGCAGCTTTACAGCGCTACGTCTGCGATCCGGGGTTAGAAGTTTCCCTCCGATAGTTCCTTGAGCATCGATACATCTAACGTCAGATCGGCAACAATGGTCTTTAGTCTTCGATTCTCTGCTTCTAGTTCTTTCAATCTCTTGGCATCGGTGGCTTTCATACCTCCGTAGGTGTTCTTCCACCGATGCCACGTAGTTTCGGTTACTCCGAGGCTCCTTGCAACTTACACAACCGAACTGCCGGCGTTTAACAATCTGTCACCCTCGGCAAGCTTTTGAATGACTTGTTCAGGTGTGTGCTTCTTACCCTTCATGAAAAATCCTCCCATTTATATTTTGGTCAGTATTCTCACATTAA
>VFSW01003819.1_pt1 | contig 22572 bp, 19 predicted proteins | sample 5358111 | NCBI WGS metagenome assembly VFSW01 (sample SAMN11554181, study PRJNA540505) | mine drainage metagenome | isolation source: sediment from site ElyBrook_90M | place: USA: Ely Copper Mine, Vershire, VT | collected 2017 | reverse complement strand
CATGTACGCGCTCGGCTGGACGCAACACACCGTCGGCACGCAGATGATCCGCACCGCCGCCATGGTGCAGCTGCTTCTCGGCAACATCGGCATGCCGGGCGGGGGAGTGAATGCCCTGCGCGGACATTCGAACATCCAGGGTCTCACCGACCTTGGACTGCTTTCGAACCTGCTGCCGGGCTACATGACACTGCCCGGTGAATCGGAAGTCGACTTCAAGAAGTACATCGCGGCGCGCGCGTTCAAGCCACTGCGGCCTCACCAGCTGTCGTTCTGGCAGAACTACGGCAAGTTCCATGTGAGCCTGATGAAGGCCTGGTATGGCGCAGCTGCGACCAAGGAAAACAACTTCTGCTATGACTGGCTGCCCAAGCTCGACAAGGTCCACGATGTCCTGCAAGTGTTCGAGGACATGCACAACGGAAAGCTGAATGGATACCTCTGCCAGGGGTTTAATCCACTCGCGGCGTTCCCGAACAAGGCCAAGATCGGTGGAGCTCTGGCTAAGCTGAAGTATCTTGTGGTGATCGATCCGCTTGCCACCGAAACCTCGGAATTCTGGCGTAACTTCGGCGAGTTCAACGACGTTGATAGCGCGAAGATTGCCACCGAGGTCTTTCGGTTACCATCGGGCTGTTTTGCCGAAGAGGACGGTTCGCTAGTCAACAGCGGGCGCTGGATGCAATGGCATTGGAAGGGGCAGGATCCGCCGGGAGAGGGCAAGTCGGACACCGAAATTGTCGCCGGCATCTTCCTGCGGATCCGTGAGCTGTATCGCAAGCATGGCGGAGCATTTTCAGACCCGGTGCGGAATCTGACTTGGGATTATGCCATCCCATACCGCCCGCATCCGGAGGAAATTGCCAAGGAATACAACGGCAGCGCGCTTGCCGACCTGACCGACCCAAAGAACAAGACCAAGGTGATCAAGAAGCGCGGTGAACAGCTTGACGGCTTCCTACAGCTGCGCGACGACGGTACCACCGCCTGCGGCTGCTGGATCTTCGCCGGATGCTGGACCGAGAAAGGCAACATGATGGCACGGCGTGATACTGCCGACCCATCCGGGCTTGGGGAGACGCTGGGCTGGGCCTTCGCGTGGCCGGCCAACCGCCGCATCCTCTACAACCGTGCGTCCTGCAACCCGTCCGGACGGCCATGGGATCCGATCAAGCGTAACCTGATTCACTGGAACGGTCGCGCCTGGGTGGGTTTCGATGTTCCGGACTTCAAGCCCGATTCCCCGCCGGCGGAGGGGATGGGTCCATTTATCATGTTGCCCGAAGGCGTGGCGCGGTTTTTCACGCTCGGCAACGTGGTGGATGGACCGTTCCCCGAACACTACGAACCGTTCGAGACGCCGATCGATACCAACCCGCTGCATCGGCAAGTGGTCTCCAACCCGGCGGCGCGCGTCTTCCGAGACGATCTCGAGGCATTCGGCAAGTCGACGGATTACCCCTATGCGGCGACGACCTACCGCCTAACTGAGCACTTCCACTTCTGGACCAAGCACGCGCTAATCAATGCGGTGCTGCAGCCGGAGCAGTTCGTCGAAGTCGGAGAGGTACTGGCCAAAGAAAAGGGAATCAAGTCCGGAGACCGGGTCATGGTGCGCTCGAACCGTGGACATATTAAGGCGGTAGCCGTTGTCACCAAGCGAATCATGCCGCTTAAAGTGGACGGAAAGATCGTGCATACGGTGGGCGTACCGATCCACTGGGGATTCAAGGGTGTCGCCAAGAACGGCTACATCGCCAACACCCTAACCCCGTTTGTCGGAGACGCGAACGTGCAGACGCCCGAGTTCAAGTCGTTTATCGTCGACATCGAGAAGGCGTGAGGAGGTGAGCCATGGCTCAGCAATCGCTTGACATCGAACGGCGCTCTGCCACCACAACGCCCTCGCCAAATATGCGTGGCCATGTTGCCGAAGTGGCGAAGCTGATCGACATCTCCAAGTGCATTGGCTGCAAGGCCTGTCAGTCAGCGTGCATGGAATGGAACGATTATCGCGGCAATGTGGGAACCTGCGACGGTACCTACAACAATCCATTCGATCTGGCCGCGAACCAGTGGACGGTGATGCGCTTCACCGAGTACGAGCCGCCCGGCGGAAATCTCGAATGGCTGATCCGCAAGGACGGCTGCATGCACTGTGCGGAACCGGGATGCCTCAAGGCGTGTCCGGCTCCCGGCGCGATCGTGCAGTACAGCAACGGCATCGTGGACTTCCACGAAGAGCACTGCATAGGCTGCGGCTACTGCATTACCGGATGCCCATTCAATATCCCACGGCTGTCGGATGCGGACAGCAAAGTATACAAGTGCACGCTGTGTTCGGACCGGGTGGCGGTGGGCCTGGAGCCTGCATGCATAAAATCCTGTCCGACCGGGGCGCTGGTTTTTGGAAGCAAGGATGATATGCGCCAGCACGCCGCGGGACGCATCGAGGATCTGAAGTCGCGCGGATACAAGAACGCCGGGCTTTACGATCCCCAGGGCGTAGGTGGCACACATGTCATGTACGTGTTGCCGCATGCAGACCGCCCGCAGATCTATGCCGGCCTGCCCAAGGATCCGCATATCAGCCCGCTGGTGTCGCTGTGGAAGGGGGCGCTCAAGCCGCTCATGTCGCTCGGTCTGGGCGTCATCGCATTTGCTGGCGTCATACACTACGTGGGTGTGGGGCCGAACGAAACCAAGGACGACAAATCCAAGGTCGACAAGTCCAGCGAGCACCGCGACCAATGACTGGACCAGGCAGCCGGTACCGGCTTACGGTCTGAAGGAGGAAGTATGGACAACGAACCAATGATCGAACGGTATGGGACACAGGACCGGATCACCCACTGGGTGACCGCGATCTTGTTCGTTTTGATGGCACTCAGCGGGTTGGCGCTGTTTCATCCCGCATTTTTCTTTCTGACTAACTTCTTTGGCGGCGGTTCTTGGACGCGGATTCTGCATCCGTTCATGGGGGTACTAACGCTGCTCTCGTTCCTTCTTCTGGCAGCACGTTTCGGACGGGACAATCGAATTACCGAAGCTGATCGGCAATGGGGAAAACATCTGGGTGAATTCATCAGAAACCGGGAAGATAATCTCCCGGAAATTGGTAAATACAACCTGGGCCAGAAATACCTTTTCTGGACCTTGGTGGTGACGATCCTCCTGTTGTTTGCTTCCGGCATGGTCATCTGGCAGCCGTATTTCGCGCCTGCATTCAGTATTGGGGTCATTCGGATAGCCGTGGTAGTGCACGCCCTCGCTGCGTTTGTCGCGATTGCCGCGATAATTATCCACATCTATGCTGCGTTGTGGGTGAAGGGGTCGATCCGCGCGATGACCCGCGGGAAGGTGACACCGGCGTGGGCGAGGCAGCACCATGCGACTTGGTATCGTGAGATAAGAAAAGAGGCGAAATGACCGCAGACCTCATCGAGCCCGGGACCATCGAGCCGCCCGCGGGCGAGTTGCCTATGCTGCGTCTGCCGGAGCGCTCGCTGTTCGATCAGCGCGCACAGCGCCTGAGCGCCTTGTCCGAGGGCCACGCCCTGGGCGAGTACCTGCGGTTTCTCGCCACCATTGCGCGCGCGCAGCACGAGGCGCTCCCTCTGGTACGCAACGTGCCGATGCCGGACGCCGAAGTGCTGCGGCGCTGTCGCGAGCATGGCCTGCCGCCGCTGGGCATACAGGGATGGAGCCGCGCGCCGGCTTGGCGCGCAGTGCTGCGGCAGCTGGTCGCGGAGGTGGTGACGTCGGCGTTTCCCGAGATGGCGCGGGCGGCGGCCGAGAGGCTGGGCCGGGCTGAAGACCAGACCCTCGAAGGACTGGCCGCGGGGCTGTTGTCCGGTGATTTCGGCCGGATCGACCGTGCCAGTGCGCCGTTCGTTGCGGCAGCGTTGCAGGTGTACTGGCTGCACATGGCCACCAGCCTGTCGCCCGGCGTCGTGGCGCCACCGGAAGCGCCTCATCTGTGCCCGGTGTGCGGATCGGAACCGGTGGCGAGTGTGGTGCGCATCGGCGGAGCGGACCAGGGTCTGCGCTACCTCAGCTGTTCCCTGTGCGGGTCCCAGTGGCATGAAGTGCGCATCAAATGCGCCTATTGCCAGACCACCAAAGGCATCAGCTATTACGGGATCGAGGGCAGTAGCGGTGCGGTAAAGGCGGAGAATTGCGACGCTTGTGGCAACTACCTTAAGATCTTTTACATGGAAAAGGACCCTGCGGTCGAGGCGGTCGCGGACGACGTCGCGAGCGTAGCCCTGGATGTGTTGATGGCGGAGCGGGGTATCGCTCGCAGCGGTGTGAATTTCTTTTTGTTGGGAGGATCGGCTTGATTCGATAATTGCCGCTTGACGGCGGCGGTTTCACTCAAACAGGCGGAACAGTCCTTGGTCCAAGCGCAGAATCCGCAGCATGCTGTAGCCCTTCCGGCGGTAGATCGCGTGTTGCGTCTGCCTGCGGTGCAAGCGCTTGTCGCCCAGTATGGACACACCACTGTCGTGCACGTTGTTCGCGCATTGCTCAGCGATATGCGCCAGGAAATCCTCGATGGCGCCGAGCTGCCCGCGGAGGCGACGTGCGAGCCAGCGCTCGCGCGCGGCATCCGCCAGCGGCTGGACACCACGATGCAGCCGTCGCTGCGGCGTGTGTTCAATCTCACCGGAACCGTACTGCACACCAACCTGGGGCGTGCCCCGTTGCCGGACGAGGCTGTCGCGGCGGTGCAGGCGGCGATGGTGCAGCCGTGCAATCTCGAATATGACCTGGACCGGGGCGGTCGCGGGGACCGGGACGTTCATGTGGAGGCGCTGCTGTGCGAGCTCACCGGCGCCGAGGCAGCAATCGTGGTCAACAACAACGCCGCCGCAGTGCTGCTGACTCTCAACACGCTTGCGCTCCGCAAAGAAGTGATTGTCTCTCGCAGCGAGCTGATCGAGATCGGTGGTTCGTTCCGCATGCCTGAGATCATGGCGCGTGCCGGCTGCAGGCTGCACGAGGTCGGCACCACCAACTGCACCCACCTGGCCGATTTCGAGAAGGCAATCAACGGCCGCACCAGCATGTTGTTCAAAGTACATGCCAGCAACTTCGCTATAGTAGGTTTCACGGCAGGTGTTTCGGAAGAGGAACTGGGCGTGCTTGCGCATTCCCACGGGCTGGCGTTCGGAGTCGATCTGGGCAGTGGCACGCTGGTGGATCTGGGGTTGCATGGCCTACCGCACGAGCCGACACCGCAGGATTCCCTGAACAGCGGTGCCGACCTGGTTACCTTCAGCGGCGATAAGCTCCTGGGTGGCCCGCAGTGCGGGATCATCGTGGGGCGTACGGAACTCGTCGCGCGCATCAAACGCAATCATCTGCGGCGCGCGCTGCGGGTGGACAAGATGACGGTCGCAGCGCTCGAAGCGGTGCTCAGGCTCTATCGCCAGCCGGAAACCCTCGTTCAACGGCTGCCGGTCCTGCGGTTGCTCACGCGGCCGCTCGACGATATCGATCGGCTGTGTAAGCGCGTTGCGCCGGCGGTCGCGCGCGCAGTAGCCAGCGCCGCGGAGGTAGGCATCGTGCCTTGCGACAGCCAGATTGGCAGCGGTGCACTGCCGCTGGAGCGGCTGCCGAGCCAGGCGCTGGCTCTCACCCCCCTTAAGCGCGGGCGCGGTGAAGGTGCTGCCCTCAAACGCCTGGCGGAGGCCTTCCGGGCGTTGCCGGTACCGGTGATAGGCGCAGTGAGTGAAGGGGCCCTGAGGTTCGACTTGCGCTGTCTCGAAAACGAGCGCGAATTCGTCGAGCAGCTGGGGCAGCTGCGTTTGGGCGGCGGCGGGGTCGAAACATGATCGTAGGGACGGCCGGCCACATCGATCACGGCAAGACCACGCTTATCAAGGCGCTCACTGGCGTGGATGCCGACCGCCTGAAGGAAGAAAAGGAGCGCGGCATCACGATCGATCTCGGCTTCGCCTATTACGCTTTGCCAGATAGTGGGGTGCTGGGGTTCGTCGACGTGCCCGGACACGAGCGTTTCGTTCACAACATGCTCGCCGGCGCGACCGGGATCGACTGCGTCCTGCTGCTGGTGGCCGCCGACGACGGTGTGATGCCGCAGACCCGGGAGCACCTGGAAATCATTGACCTTCTCGGAATCTCCAGCGGTCTCGTTGCGCTCAGCAAGATCGACCGCGTCGATGCCGCACGCGTGGCCGAGGTCAAGTCCGATATCCACTCGCTGCTCGGCCGCACGCGCCTCGCCGGATGTCCGATTTTCGCGCTATCCGGGGTGACCGGGGAGGGCATCGAGGCGCTGCGCCGGCATCTGGAACGCTGCGCTTCGCAGGTTGCCGCGCGGCGCACTGATGCCTATTTTCGCCTGGCTGTCGATCGTTGTTTCACCCTTACCGGAGCCGGCACCATTGCTACCGGCACAGTGTTCGCGGGACGCGTGCGGGTCGGAGACCGGCTACTCGTGTCGCCTTCCGGAACCGAGGTGAGGGTGCGCGCGATTCACGCACAGAACCGGGAATCGGAAACCGGCGAGGCCGGTCAGCGTTGCGCGCTCAACCTGGCCGGAATAGAAAAAAATGATGTCGCTCGCGGCGACTGGCTGGTCGCTGCGCCGCTGCACCGGCCGTGCCAGCGCTTCGATACCCGAATACAGGTTGCGCGCTCCGCTGCCAGGGCACTGAGACACTGGGCCGGCGTGCATGTACATCTGGGTGCTGCGAACGTCGCGGCGAGGGTGTCGGTGCTCGAAGGGACAGGCGTGGAGCCGGGCCGCGACGGTCTCGTACAGCTCGTGCTCGACAGGCCCGTCGGTGTGCTGCACGGTGACCGCTTCATTCTGCGGGATCAGTCGGCGCGCACCACGCTGGCAGGGGGGGTAGTGCTGCAACCGTTCGCGCCCGCGCGTCGGGTGCGTACGCCGCAGCGGCTTGCGCTGCTCGGCGCGCTGGAACGCGAGCCACCGCGCGCCGCTCTGGCATCGCTTCTCGAAATATCGATGGCGGGTGTGGATCTCAACACGTTCGCTTGTAGCCACAACCTGCTGCCTGATGCGATGGAATCGATGTTGCGCACATTGCCAGTGACGACAGTTGCGACCGTCGGTGGCGGACGTCTCGGCTTCGCACCGGCGTGCTGGGCGTCGCTGAAGCAGGCGGTATTGGATAATGTCGCTGCCGAGCACCGCAGTGCTCCGGAGCTACTCGGCATCCAGGCCCGGCCGCTGCGGCGCAGGGTGGATCCGCAGCTTGCCTGGGAGGCCTTTCTGGTGCTGGTCGAAGCGCTCTGTTCCGAGGGGTGTCTGGCGCGGCATGGGCCATGGTTGCACCTGCCCGGGCACCGCGTCATGCTGACCGCCGCCGAGGAGAGGCTGTGGCGCGCGGTCGCGCCGCTCCTCCGAGCGACGCCGTTTCAGCCGCCGTGGATACGCGACCTGGCAAGGGTGCTCGTGGCACCCGAGGCCCAGGTGCGTGCGCTGATGCAGCGAGTCACGGTGTTGGGCGATGTCTACGAAGTGGTACACGATCGCTTTTTCTTGCGCGAAGCGGTGGCGCGTATCGTGGCGATCGCCTCGGAGATCGCAGCCGAAACTGGCATGGTGCGGGCCGCACAGCTGCGCGACCACATCGGGACAGGGCGCCGGCTCGCCATCCAGATCCTCGAGTTTCTAGACAGAACCGGCGCTTCGCGCCGCATCGGAGATGCGCATCGCTTGCGCGTTACCGAACTGCTGGTTGACGGGCCGGCAGTGCGCCGGGCAGATCGGGTCAGCGCGCCGGGATCGCTGGACAATGGAAGAGATACGCACCCCGGTGGGGCGACCTGACTTCAAATCAGGTAGGGGCCGTCAGTCGGTCCCTGGTGGGTTCGACTCCTGCTCTCTTCCGCCATCTATTTAAACGGCTCTTCGGATTTTCGCAAAAACAGTGTGTGAGGTGCAGTTTTATCCTGGGGTTTCTGCTGCAAAACGTGGTTAGCGAATCGCGCGGTTTATCTGAGAAGGTACTAAGAATGTACGACTCCCTGGCATCGGCACAAATCCGTCTGACCCAGTATTCTCACGCAGGCGGTTGCGGCTGCAAGATCGCGCCGGCGGTGTTGTCCAAAATCCTGGCCAGTTCTGGCGCTGCTCGCTTCCTGCCGCCGGAACTGCTGGTGGGTACAGAATCCAGCGACGACGCGGCCGTATATAAGCTCAATGACAGCCAAGCGATCGTTGCTACCACGGATTTTTTCATGCCGATCGTGGACGATGCTTTCGATTTTGGCCGCATTGCCGCCACCAACGCCATTTCTGACGTGTATGCCATGGGCGGCAAGCCAATTTTCGCGCTTGCCATTGTCGGCATGCCAATCGGCAAGTTGCCGGTAGAAATAATCCGGGAAATCCTTGCCGGCGGTGAATCGACGTGCGCTACTGCGGGCATCCCTATCGCGGGTGGTCACTCGATAGACGCGCCCGAGCCTATCTACGGTCTAGCGGTGCTCGGTATCGTGCATCCGGACCGAGTCAAGCGCAACGACATGGCCCGTGCTGGTGATTTGCTCGTGCTCGGCAAGCCGCTAGGTGTCGGAGTAATGAGTGCCGCGCTGAAAAAGAGAGAGTTGTCCGCGGAAGGCTACCGCCAGATGTTGGCCAGCACCACCAAGCTCAATACTCCCGGCATCCGACTGGCCGAAATACCTGGCGTCCACGCGATGACCGATGTCACCGGATTTTCTCTGTTGGGTCATCTGCTTGAAATCTGTCACGGTTCCAGAATGGGTGCAAGCTTGCAGTTCGACCAATTGCCATTTTGGAGCGTTTCGCGCCAATTGGCGCAGCAAGGCTATGCTACTGGTGCCGCGGAGCGTAACTGGAACAGCTACGGTCATGACGTCGTGATCCCGGTGCACCTGCCCACCTGGCAACACAAGCTGCTGAATGACCCGCAAACCAGCGGCGGCCTGCTGGTGGCGTGTGCGCCGGAGACGGCTAATGAAGTTTTGGGGGTATTTCGAAGCGAGGACTTCGATCAGGCTTGTGTGATTGGTACCATGCACGCTGGGCCAGCCAAAGTGACGGTGTGCTGAGCACCATTCAGTCAAATCAACTGCTGACCGGGACAAGCAATTGCGTTTGATGAACTGCGCGATCTTCTTTGCAGTGGCCTGCGGCATAGCGACGATCCGCTCCAGATAGCTCTCGCGCTGTATCTGTGTCGTCGGACCGCTGTGCTCGTATAGACTTCGCTCCCAAGGACATGAACTCTGGCTCATCACTCGGTAGGTCCACAAAGGCATTTTGCACATCGTGGCCCATTATTTTGGTATGACTTCCCACGACTGGACGTCACAGTTTCCGGAACACCGTATCGGCGATCGCCACCTGCTTCGCCTGGTAAGCGGCATTTGTCAGCATAGCTGTCAGTGTGCCAAGAAGTCATCTCAGCACGGAAAGTGGGATGGCATGCTGTAACCAAGATGAGGGTAGGCTCCTCGGCGTTCAGGCGCAGAGGTCAAACCACTCGGAGCTGCCGATGTTAAGAGCATCGGTGGTGAGCGTCCAGAGAAAAGGCAGCGGTACCGCTGTCAGGTGGGATATCGTGAGGCGAACGCAAGTGAACCCTCGACGAAGTGTCGAGAACTGCACCCGATGCCAAAACCAGGGTCTCGAAAGAATCCTGGGATCAGTCCGCCGGCTACCTGAACGTTGGGCGGACGGAATCCGGCGTGCAATGATGTCTTTCTCAATCTGAATCACGGAGAAACAACGATATGGACAATGACCAGACGATCGGCTTTATCGGTCTCGGGCAGATGGGGCAACCCATGGCTACCAATCTTCTCAGTGCGGGTTATCACCTGCATGCTTACAACCGCAGCGCTGGCAGAATTCAGGAGCTGGGTCCCGTCGGCGTGACGCCGGCGGCCAAACCTGCCGAAGCGGCCAAGCCTGGCGGAATCGTTGTGACTATGGTTGCGAATGACCAGGCTCTGGAGGATGTGGTGCTGGGTATGGGCGGTTTTGGAGAAGTGCTGGGCGAGGGTGGCGTGCATTTGTCGATGAGCACGGTGGCGCCAGCGACGGCGCGGCGGCTCGCCGATTACCACGCGGACCGGGGCAGTGCCTATGTGGCGGCGCCGGTGTTCGGGCGTCCGGAAGCGGCGGCCGCCAGGAAGCTGTGGATTTGTGTGGCCGGTGCGTCAGCCGCCAAATCCCGCGTGCAAGCTTTGCTCGATGTCATGGGGCAGCGAGTCTATGATTTTGGCGACAACCCGACGGCTGCGAACGTGGTCAAGCTCGCAGGCAATTTCCTGATCGTCACCGCGCTCGAAGCCATGGCCGAATCGTTTACGCTCGCCGCAAAGAACGGAGTCGACCCTGGGCGCTTCGCCTCGTTGATGAGCGAAACCCTGTTTGGTGGCCCGGTCTATCAGAACTACGGCCGGCTTATCGCTTCGGGGACCTATGAACCGGCAGGTTTCAAGCTGTCGCTGGGAAAGAAGGATATCGATCTCGTGCTGCAGACCGCCAATGAGAGCCGCGTGCCCATGCCGCTTGCCAGCCTTCTGCATGATCGCCTGCTTGCGGGCCTCGCTCGAAACCGTGGCGACTTGGACTGGACTGCGTTGGCTCTGGGTGCGCGCGAAGACGCCGGTCTCAGCGCCGGCTCCTAGTGCCCATCGCGCGTCCCGACCGGTTGTATGCGCGTTGGCGCGAATGGCTGTCAGTCGATGCCCCGCCGGCTACGGCGGATTTCGTGGTACTCAGGTGTAGAACCAGACGCAGGCCGTCAATGCCGGGCCCGTAGTAGCCGGGAAGTTGACCGATTTCCTGAAAGCCGAATTGCGCATAAAGCCGACGTGCCGCGTGATTGTCAGCTTTGACTTCCGCGTGACAGACCGACAAACCACATGCCTGCATCCACGCCAAGCCAGCGCGCAGTAGCCGTCCGCCCCAGCCCTGACCGCGCAGCTTGGGGTGAACCGCCAGAGAGTAGAGCCGTGCCCAACGGGCCCGGCCGTTGCCGGCAGTCAGCCAACAGGCTACAGCCTGGTCATCGGCCCCCAGGATCCAGTAGGCATTGGGATTGGCGAGCAGGCGTCCGAGCTGACGGCGCGAAAAGGCTCCGTCGACGTCACCGAAGCACTCCCGTTCCAGCGTGACGATCTGGTCAAGGTTGGACGACCCAGCGCGGCGTATCGCCGGCCTGGCAGCCATCACTCGGACAAGGGGCGTCTCAGGATGATCTTCTCGCCGAACATGGCCGGCCGGTAGCTCATCTTTACGCGCCGCAGGTTCTCGAAGCCGAGGTCATCGCCCACATTGATGTAGGTACAGTCGCCAAAGACCTTGCTGAACTCCCGAAACAGGTACTGAGCGGCGCCCTGGATGTTAAAATTAGTCTTTTCAATTAGTACATTAGCAACATCCCGGTTAAGGCGTTCACCGAAGGTAAAGCCTTCCAGGCGTCCATCGATGAACAGGCTCATACCATCCAATCCGAGCTCTTCGTATAGGGCGATGGCGCGCTGGATGGCTTTGCGTTCCATCTCCAGGTTGTACAGAAACTCCTCCACCGGTCCGTCCGGCAGGGTACGCAGGCGATTCTGCATCCAGGTGTTCACCAGTGCCCGCGCCTCGTCGCGATGGGCCATGTTGAACGGTACCAGGGAGTGATTAGGATAGGCGCGGCGGAACTGGTTGATTTCATTGCGCTTGGTTTTATATGCGTTGCCCCGCAGCTCGATTAGATCCTGAGTCCGGTAGATATAGTCCGGATTGGTTACCTCCACGTGCCAGCGCTCGCCGTTGATCAGAGCCGCGCCGGTCTCGGCGTCCAGCTCCAGGACCTTGAGGAAATCCTTGTACACGAAATCGAGTCGGGCTTGAAGCGGTGACGGATTGTACAAGTCCATGATTTTTACGCATATCTTTAGCGCTCGATATTGGCGTGAGCTGTCTCCCAGCGGCGGCAGGAGCATGGTCAGGCCGTTGCCGTTCAGGGCGAAAAGACAGAAGCAGCCTTCGATGATCTGGTAAAAGCCGCTCGCCTGGGCCAGCCAGACGACGTTATTGGCAAAGCTGTAGTCCGACAATGCCACGTTGCCACGGGCGCAGGCATCGTCGAAATAGGCCTTGGCACTGCGATCGAACGGATAAAGCCGGTACTTTCCGGCGACAAGGTAGCGTTTGGGAGGAGACTCGTGGCGGGCAGTTCTCTGACCGGCAGCTGAGTCGCCGGGAGGGACGGGCGCGGGGCCGACGGGAGTCAGGAAGTGAACATCCATGACGGCATTGACGGCGTTCAGCATGGGCGGGCTCCTTCATGGTGTGTGCCACGGAGGGTCCCGGCGCATGTCGGCGCCGTCAAAGGTTCAGGAGGTTCGTTTTCAGTTTTTTCGGGCACGGTGGCTCCTTATTTTGGGTATGGTTAGGTGAACGGACCGCAAACGCGAGGATGAGCAGCCATAAAAAAAACGGGGCGTCGGGCCCCGTTGGCGTTTGATAGCATCAGAACTCCGCATGCGCTTGGCCGCAGAGGTCGAGGCGGAATCGATACTACAGCAGTCAGTTGAGTCAGTCATGATCCAGTCGGCTATTTACTCCCTAGTGTAGACGATTGCAAGTGCTTTTTGTCTTTACGGTGCCGGCCCGTAATATAATGGCTGCCGGAGACCAAGGTTAGACCGGTGCGTGATGGGTGCAAGGTCCCAGGCAGATGAATTGCGGCCGTACTTTCAGGAAGGGCGGTGAACGGGGTTGTCGCATGGGTGAAGACCACGACGGTCGAGATCAAATCGGGCGGATTGCCACCGCCGCCGCGGTTCGTGCCGCAGGTGCGGCACGACTGCTCCCGACAGGCAGCGTAGGCGTTGGCCACATGGCGCCCCGGGTGGCGGTGATCATCCCGGTCCTGAACGAGGCGGCCCAGATCGGTGAGCGGCTGCAGGTACTGGTCGACGCCGGCTTTGATGAGGTGATCGTGGTTGACGGCGGCAGTGACGACGGAACCACCACGCAGGTGCGGGCTCTGGTCGATACTCTGGCGCGCGAGCCGCAGACCACCGGCCGCGTGGCCCTGCTGCACTCGGGACGCGGACGCGCCATCCAGATGAACCGGGGCGCGGTTGCCGCGACTTGCGAGGTGCTGCTTTTTCTGCATGCCGACGCCAGCTTACCACCCCGGGCGGCAGAAGCGATCCGGGAGGCGGTACGGCGCCGTTACGAATGGGGCCGTTTCGACGTGCGCCTCGATAGCCCGCAGTTTCCGTTCCGACTCATAGAGTGGGCGATGAACTGGCGCTCGGCAATTACCGGCATCGCCACTGGCGATCAGGCGCAATTCGTGCGACGCGATATTTTCGCGATGCTGCGCGGTTTCGCCCCGATTCCGCTGATGGAAGACATAGACCTTTCCCGTCGGCTGTGTACACTGGCGTGGCCCGCTCGCATCCGCACCCCAGTGATCAGTGCGGCGCGCCGCTGGCAGCGTGGCGGAATCGTGCGCACCGTTCTGCGCATGTGGGGTCTGCGGCTTCTATACTGGTCAGGCATCCCTGCGGCGCAACTTGCGCGGTTCTACCCTGATGTACGCTGAGTCACCGCCAGGTACTGCGCCATGAAACGGCCGGATTTGATCCTGTTCGCAAAACAACCGCTTGCCGGACAGGTCAAGACGCGTTTGGCGCAGGTCTGCGGGGCGGAGCGCGCCGCTGAAATCGCGGCCGTCCTCATCCGCGAGACTGTGGCGCTGGCAGCGGACAACTGGCCCGGCGAGGTCTATCTCTGCGGTGCGCCGGATGCCCGGCACCCGCTGTTCGAACATCTCGCCGCTGATTTGCATGTGCATCTGGCGGCTCAGGGTGAAGGCGATCTAGGTGAGCGCATGTTCGGCTCTCTGCGCCGGGGTATTGAGCGGTGCGGTGCAGCAGCGGTGATGGGGTGTGATGTGCCCCACTGCGATGCCGGCACCTTGGAAGACGCCTATGAGACGCTCGCCCGGGGCGGCAGCGTCATCGGTCCGGCCATGGATGGTGGTTTCTATTTCATTGGATTGCAGCGGGCCGAGCCGGCACTGTTCAGTGGCGTGGACTGGGGCGGGAATCTGGTCTTGAATGAAACCCAGGCGCGCGCCCGGGCGGCAGGGATCGAGTTCCACACGCTTGCTTCATTGCGTGACATAGACACCTGGGAAGACCTGATTTGTGTCGCCCGGTACTACCCGGTGCTGCAACCCATGGTAGTGCGGCGCTCGCCCCAAATATTTCCCCTCAACCCAGGCAGTTTGTCGTGATGGTCCCGCGGCGGCTGCGATGGATTCTGATGATCGCCGCAGCGGGATGCGCCAGTCGGGCTGGAATGCTTCAGCCTAGCCGCGGGTTCTTGCCGTACAGACGCTCCAGGCAGTCGAGATAGGCTTGCGGATCGGGCGCGGCGCTCGCGCGTCCCGCCTGCCACAAGGTTTCGCCCAGGCACTCCATCATGTGGTGCTCGGCGTCGTGTTCACTGCTGCTGCCGGCACGCAGTGCCTGATAACAGGCGCGTACCCCGTGCGGCTGGTCGATGGAAAGCTGCTCGGCGATGGCGATGTGCATGCCCAGGTGCAGAAAGGGATTGGTCTGTCCAAACTCAGCCTGGTAATCCCGATCACCATGGTCCTCGGCATTTTCGAGTATCGCATGGTACTCGGGATGGCGTTCGGCCACCGCTACGATCAGCGGCTCGATTCCCTCGAGCGGCAGGCCATCGCGGTAGTGCCGCCAGGCGAGGAAGAAAGTTTCCCGCAGACGTTTGCGGTCCGGCGTGTACACGGGGGCAAGTTCCTAGCCGGATTGCGCCCGGAACAGCCCCAGTACGGTGGAATACTGGTACAGATGATTACCCCCATCCACGGGTCCGATCTCACCATTCCCGTAGAAACCGATAATGGGCAGATCCGGAAAGGTCGTGCGCAGCTGGTCCAGGTCACGGTCGCGATTTCCGTAGAAATGGGGTCCGCGCCCCATACACGGGAACAGCAGCGCGAAATCCGGCGCAGCGGCGAGCTGCTCACGCGTACGTTCGATCGTCTGGCGCATATCGCGCTCGGCAGTGAGCGTGTCGCGCATCGCCCAGAACAGTCTTTCGCCGCGCGCGAGCGGATGCGACAACGTGATCGACTGGTCGCTCAGATTGGCCGATACGATGTGTTTCAGGCGGTAGCGGCCGTCGCGAATCGCGGTGAGTGGATCTCCAAATGTAACGCCCCCCATGATCAGGTGCAGCGGGATATGGTCCATTTCGCGCACGCCGACGGGCAGAGCCTGGACCAGGACGTTGAGCGCCGGGTAGTGACCGAGTCGTAACACATCGTACCCGTGGACTTCCGCAACCTCGATCGGCGAGGTTAGCGCGCGCACCCCTTGCGAGGTCCGGATCGCACTCTGACTCCCGCAAATGACCGCCTCGGCGTGGCCGCTTTCGGCAACGCGACAGCCACTCCACACCTTGAAAGGCCCCTGGCCGAAAATATCCCCGGATACAGCGCCGATGCGTGGTACGGGCAGGTCGAACCAATCCGCAGTGACACCGGATGGCGTGCACAGACTCACCACCGCCTGCGTATCGGCCTCATCAGGCAGGCCGAGACGCAGGTCGTTTCCGAATACCATTGCCGCCGCGCCTGGGCTGTCCAGCAGCCATTCCTGCTCGGTTAGCAAGCCGGCACCGGTGCACCCCACTATCTGCAGGCTGCCGGCAGCACGTGCGGCAGCGCGCACGGCTGCTTCCGGGCGGCCTGCATAATGAGGGGTCAGGAACAGCAGTACGCCATTGGCGCGATCAAGCCCCGCGCGCATCAGTGCCGTGGCCACGGCGCGCTCTGCGTGTTCGGGGGTTGTCTGCGGTCCGTAGCTCAGGCCGGTGGCGACAGATCTGTTCATCAGGCTAATTTATCCCGGTACGCGCATAAATCATAGATCACGCAGCTCCCGCAACGGGGCCGGCGCGCGATACAGGTATAACGCCCGTGCAGGATCAGCCAATGGTGCGCGTCCTTGCGGTAGGGGCGGGGTACCGCCTTGAGCAGGCTATTCTCCACTTCCAGCACGGTTCTGCCGGGGGCGAGCCCGGTACGGTTGGCGACTCGGAATATATGGGTGTCTACGGCGATCGTGGGCTCTCCGAACGCGGTATTGAGGATCACGTTGGCGGTTTTGCGGCCCACGCCCGGAAAGGCTTCGAGTTCGGTGCGTGTAGAGGGCACCTCGCCGCCGTGTTTTTCGAGCAGCAGCCGGCAGGTTCTAAGGATATTCGCGGCTTTGGTGTTGTATAGGCCAATCGTCTTGATAAAGACCTTGAGTCGGCGCAGCCCTAGATCAAGCATGGTCTGCGGGGTGTTAGCGACTGCGAACAGCTTGGCGGTAGCCTTGTTGACGCTTTTGTCCGTTGCCTGCGCCGAGAGCATGACGGCTATCAGCAACTCGAAAGCCGTGCGGTAATGCAGTTCGGTGGTAGGCGTGGGATTCGCTTCCTTGAGCCGTTCAAATAGCGTACGCCTCTGCGCCAGGCTGAGCAGGCTTACACGCCCGGTGGCGCGTGCGCCACCGGGTTTGCCCCGACCAGACGATGCGGAGCGTGGGTTCCGGGTCTGCGCTTTCAGGTGTGACGGTAGCGCCCGATCTCGGGCGGAGCAGGACGGGGATTTTGGGCTGCCTCGCGGCCGATGTCGTCGAGCATTTTCTCGTGTTCCTGCTCGAGCTGGTGCATCGCCTTGTCATTGAGCTTGGGAAAGATCACGTTCACTATGAAGTTTCCCAGGTCCAGCATGGGGGTTGCCCATAGGTAGTCGTGCAGGTGGAAATTTGCATGTGCGTGCTGGCCGTATGGGTAATGGCTGAATTCCACGGCCTTGGTGAAGGACAGGTCCGGGTCCTTCAGGACGAAGCTCTTCGCCCAGTCATGCCACCATCGGTAATATTTCTCCTGCAGTTCCAGGCTCAAGCCATGGTCTTCAAAGAAGGCGAATACCGCCAAACGGTCTGCCTTGCCGCCGAATGGAAAATGACCGGACATGGTGCTGATCCTCCTGCTGGCTACGTATCGGAATCTGAACGTAGATGTGCTGTATTTTACGGGCCCGCACCCGGATTTGCCAATCGACGCGCACGACCGCGTGCCAGGTTCGCGCGAATCTTCCGTGTATGGATTGCTTAGGGCACGGATTCGGTGCTGGCACGGCGCTCATGGCGCAGCGCATCGATAATCACGCTGGCCAGGTGCGCGTAGGCCCCTTCGAAATGATGACCGCCTTTCAGGACCAGAGTCTGGCCGAGCGGTGGCGTAAACCGCCGGCAAAGGGAGTGTTCTTCGTCCTGGCCATAGATGCAGAGTACATGCCGGCCGCCGTGAAGCGCCTGGATTTCGGGGAAAATCGGCAGCGCCGTGGAGTGTTCTTTTCCTGCGACCGGCAGCCAGTCTGACAGGTGGAATTCAAAGTCTACGTGCCGACCCAGTCCGAGCAGCGCGATCAGGTCGACGCGGCTCCTCAGAGCCGGCGGCAAGCGGCTGGCCATGAACGGCAGGACATCGGCGCCGCGGGAATAGCCAATCAGCAGCACCCGCTGCTTGTTCCATTGCGGGAGATAGTAATTGAGGATGCGTGCCAGATCGCGGCCGGCTTCATCCGGGGTGTGCCGTGTCCAGAAGTAGCGCAGCGAGTTCAAACCCACGACCGAATAGCCGCGTGCGGCCAGGGCTGCTGCTACTTCCCGATCCAGACCTGCCCATCCGCCGTCGCCCGAGACCATCACGACGAGGCTGTTGTTGGCCGGCACAGTGGCCGGGACTTCGATCAAGGGCAGGTCCGTGACCGGTCTTGGCTGACCGATTGCAGGCGCGCGCGCCTGCGCCAGCTGCAGGAAGGCCTGGCGCACCAGTGCCAGCGACGCATCGCTCTGAGTGGATTCTCCGGGTTGTGCGTGAATGACCGTCAATTGCGCCGAGGGTACTTGTGCGACGAAACCGGCGGCGCTCGCGACCGGACAGGATTTGTTCGCCGTGCTGTTCAGGACTGCCCATGGGGCGGTGAGCCGGCCGGCTTGAACGAAATAGCCGCTGCCCCGGGGGTTGCGTTTCATCGGCCAGCCATCACCCCGACACAGCGGCAGAGGCAGCCGGTGCTGCGGGCAGAAATCGAATCCCACGGCACCGCGGAAAGTGCCGATCGGGGCCTGCGCCAGGATGCCATAGGCGACCGTGGCGCCGAGGTCCCTACCGGCCAGTACCGGCCGGATGTACGTCGGGAAGCGCAGTCGCTTCTGCATATACTGGCTCAGCGCCTCGAGATCGCCGGCCGGATACGCGCATTGGGCATGCTCCATGCGCCCCAGGTAGTACCTGACATTTACTCCGAGCACCAGAGTGTCGGTCGAGGCCAAGGCTTGCGCGAGCGCTGTGTCACGGGCGGTCCAGCCGCGGCGGCCGGACAGCTGCAGAACCACGTGTGCCGGATGCGCCGTCCGGCGATAGACCGAGACCGGACCGAGACGGCCGAAGCGTACCTCGGTGGCGTGTGCCGTGATGATCTGGGCAAAGACGGCGAGCATAACCAGCGCCGATTTCGACAGTTTGCTCATTTTACGATAACTCCTTTCAAGCCACCGGAAATCAGTGTCGCGATGCCGGTCAGCATGCGCGGCAGTGCGATGCCGCCAGGGCTTGCCAGATAGCGCGGTGTCCAGACTGGATCGAACTTCGCCTTGTACTGACGCAGGCCCTGAAAATTGTAGAAGTGTTCGCCGTGGCGGAACACCATGGCGCCAAGACGAGTCCACAGCGGCGCCAGCGTGTGGTCCTCTAACCCGGCCAGAGGCGCCATGCCCAGGTTGAACCAGCCGAAACCTTCAGCCTTTGCCCACAACATGAGTTTGATGAAAAGATACTCCATGACGCCCTCCGGGGCGTCCTGGACGAAGCGCATGAGGTCGACCGAAATTTCCTCCTTTTCAGCTCCCAGCCACAGGTTGGCAAAGGCCACGATATTTCCGCCACGGCGCACGACCGCCGCCGGAAAATTGCGCAAGTAGGTGTCATCGAAGAACCCGAGCGAGAAGCGCTTTTCGCGCGTTGCCTTCAGGTTCAGCCAGGCGTCGGAGATCTCCCGGAAACGTCCCAGTAGCAGCGGCACATTGGCTACAGGCACGACCTCGAACTCGCAGCCTTCCTTTTCAAGGCGGTTTACAAGGTTGCGTTTTCCTTTGCCGACCCCGCCTTCCAGTGAAAACCTATCGATCTGCACACGTGCCTCTTCACCGAGCTTGAGCAGCGTTAGGCCGAGGTCGAGGTACAGGGGCAGGCTGTCCGGCCGAACCTGGTAGAACGCGGTCCAGCCTTCGTGGCCATCGACCATCTCCCGGAACTGCCATACCAGTTCCTCCCACTCCTCGTGCGGCCCGACCGGGTCGCCCATGGCGACCCAGGTGCGTCCGAGCACGCCGTACATGAGCAGTGCATTGCCGCGTTCGCTGAACAGCAGATGCTTGTCGCCGAGCAGCGCTAGATTGGCGGCTGCATACCGCGAGCGTTGCACAATATCGCGAGCTTGTCCGAGTTCGACCGGCCCCGGCAGTTCCGGCTCCGCAGGCGACGGGCGCATCAGCCGCATGATCGCGAAGATCAGCACTACGCTGAGCGCCCCGACCGAGGCACGCAGGAACCGCGGTGCGTTGCCGGAGAACGCAAAGCGCCACCACAGGTCTTCTTGGTATTCGACGTGCTTGTAGGAGAACATGCCGAGCCAGATCGAGGCGGCCAGAACCAAGATGATGGCTGCGATCCAGCCGGCACTGAAGCGCTCACTGATGAGCGAGGCCTTGCGGTGAAAATGCCGCCGGGTCGGAAGTAGTACAGTGAACATCACCGCCAGCGTTGCCGCTTCTGCGTAGTCGAAGCCCTTGAGAATGGATACCACGATGCCTAGGCCGAGCAGCACCGTGGTCAGATGGTAGGCCGCATCCAGCCGGCGCTGCAGACCGCGCGCGAGTATCAGCAGGCAGACGCCGATGACGCTGCTGGTGAAGTGCGATATTTCAAGCAGCGGCAGCGGCTCGAACCGGCGCAGCCACTCGATCTGCCAGTGGTCGGCTGGTGTGGCGCCGGAAAACAGCATGATTGCGCCGCCGACAAATACGGTAAAGGCGATGACATGCGGTGTGACGACCGGGAGCCATTGGCCAACAAGACGTCCCACGCGCTTGATGCCCTCGCGCCTCTGAAGCAACTCAAGTCCGCCCAGCAGCGATGCTGCCAGCACCAGGGGCAAGACATAGTACAGTCCCCGGAAGACGAGTAGTGATCCGATGACTGAGGCGGAAGGGATCGCCGGCGACAGGAACAGCAATATTACGGTTTCAAAGATCCCCAGGCCGCCGGGCACCTGGCTGACCATGCCGCTGATCTGGGCCAGCAGAAAGATGCCGAGGAACTTGGGGTAGCTCCAGGCGCTGCCGGTCGGCAGCAGCACATACAGCACGGCGGCCGCCAGCGCCCAGTCGGTTACGGCGACTGCGATCTGGGCGAGTGCCAGCTGCGGGCGCGGCAGTGAGAATTCCCAGCCGAAGACGCGCAGCGGCTTCTTTTGCAGGACGGACCAGCCCAGGTAGATCGCGGTAAGCACCAAAAACAGCATGCCCACGATCCGGACTGAATCGAACGGAAGATGCAGGCCTCCAGGTATGGTGGGCGGCACAAGCAGGAATGCCCCCCCGCCTAGGGCAAGAAAGCCGAGCCAGAAGGTCACCCCACAGAACGCGACGAGCTTGGTGACCTGGATTGCCGACAGCCCCCAGGACGAGTACAGCCGGTAGCGTACAGATCCGCCCGAAAGCAGCGAGAACCCGAGATTATGGCTGAAGGCATAGCCGATGAACGATGCCAGCCGGATCTTGCCGAGTTCCAGCGGCTGACCGATATAGCGAAATGCGAGCGTGTCGTAGCCGGTCAGAACGGCGTAGTCGAGAAATGTCAGGACAAAGGCAAGCAGGATGTGTGCTATGGGTATGGCGCTGAGCTGCCGGACCACCTGATGGTATTGGTGGTGTCGCAGAGCATGATGCAGTGCCCACAGCGCAACGCCGAAAATCAGCAGGCCGAACAGGGAACCGAGCGAATTAAGTATCCGTTTCTTCATGGTTAGAGCCGCCGTTGTCGGGAGCGGCGATTGTCACGGACTGATCATTGGTTCAGCCGGGAGGCTGCCGGTCAAGCGGCGGAGCTTTCTGCTTCTTGCGGCGAACGCGTTCAACTGCGGCATGTATCTCAGCCCTGCGCAGCGCGCGGTCCTGATCTGGAGCACGAACGTGACGGGCCGCTGGTGCTTGTCGCGAGTGCGCAAGGCGTACGTGCCGCGTCAGGCGCGCCTCATTACGCTGCCTCCAGTTGTCCGCCTCGTCCGCACCGTAGGTGCGCCACAGTCCACGTCGGGTCTCATCTTCGGCCACCTCCGTCAAGCTTATGCAGTCGACCGGACAGGCTGCAAGGCACAGCTCGCAGCCGCTGCACGCGCGCGCGATTACGATATGCAGAAAGCGGCGCGCCCCGATAATCGCATCCACCGGGCAGACATCGATGCACTTGCGGCAACCGATGCAGTGCTCTTGGTCGATGACAGCACGCCGGCGTGCAGTTTCACTGCCGTACTGAGGATCGAGCGGTTTGACGGGACGGTTCAGCAGTGCCGCCAGCGCTTCGATGGTCGCATCGGCACCCGGCGGGCAGCGGTTTATGTCCGCTTCGCCGCAGGCGATGGCCTCGGCGTATGTGCGGCAGCGGGGATAGCCGCAGCGCATGCACTGGGTCTGCGGCAGCCGTGCGTCGATCAACACAGCCAGTGGTGGATCGGCGGGCCGGCGTGAGGGCGTTTCGAATCTCGGCATGATGGCGAAGTATGGCCTTGGGTCGGATTTGAAGCAATAATCTTGCTTATGGCAGGGTCCTTGCATGACCCACGCCACGGAGGGTTCCCAGATTCATGAGCAAGAGCAGGCTGGTGCCGATGATTGTGCGTGACGGATGGTGGGTGCTGGTGCAGTTTCCGCTGATAGCGCTTGCCTATTTTTTGCCCGTGTGGTTTCGCGACGCTCCACAGACCCTTATGGGGCAGTTCGTCCGGTTCGCAGGCGCCGGTCTTCTACTGGTGGCGGTGCCAATGGCTCTCTCGGCCTTCGCCACCCTGGGGCGCTTTCTGACGCCTTTCCCGCGCCCCATGGAGAAGGCGCGCCTTCGGGAACGTGGCGTCTATGGTTTTGTGCGCCATCCGCTGTATTCCAGCATCATCATTGCCGCGGCCGGCTGGGCGCTGTGGTCCCTGAGCTGGCCGGGGGTGGTGTTCGCAGTGTTTCTCGGCCTGTTTTTCGATCGCAAGGCCTCGTACGAGGAATACTGGCTGTGCCGTAAATTCGCGCCTTACTCCGACTACCAGAAGCGTGTCAAGAAACTGATTCCCCGGATCTACTGAACGCGTAATTGTGCTGTTGCCCTGTGCGACGATCGCCAGCAGTCCTCTCGGATTTTGTGGCCGCCATGAGGCGATACCGTGACTGGTCGAC
>VFSW01003818.1_pt1 | contig 22575 bp, 19 predicted proteins | sample 5358111 | NCBI WGS metagenome assembly VFSW01 (sample SAMN11554181, study PRJNA540505) | mine drainage metagenome | isolation source: sediment from site ElyBrook_90M | place: USA: Ely Copper Mine, Vershire, VT | collected 2017 | reverse complement strand
GATTTTGTACACGCGGTGTACACAAGACCCTCCCAATTGGCCGATTTCAGCTATTGCAGCCGCGGTTTTGTACACAGAAAACACGCAACTTACTGATTCTACAGAGGCATTTGAGAACTGAATGAGTCTTTTTTCCATGATTTCAGGCCAGACGCAAGTGCGGTTGGTTCAGGCGGGTGCGGTCTTTTTGGCTGCTGCCCTGGTTGCCGGTTGCGGAGACGCCTACCGGCCAGTTGTCACGCCCATCAATCCCAGTGGTCCGGCCCAGCAGCCCTCCTCGCTGGCGGTAGTGATCTCGTCGCCGTCGCCTAATTCCGCCGGCATGGCCACCGTCATTGACTATTCCGGTGACACCATCATGGCTGAAGCGCCCATCGGTCCGAATCCCCAGTCATTCACCATCGACGAGAGCGGGAGCTCCGGCTACACCATCAACAGTGACGGCACCCTTACCAACTTCCCGGTCTCCACGCAGTTGCAGGAGAAGCAGGTGAACTACAGCACCCTGCCCACAACCTCGCAACCCGTGGGAATGTACTCACCTTCGTCGGGACTCTGGGTTACCGATCAGGACGGCAACATCGTGGATGTCCTGACGGGCAGCCCTCAGACTTTCAAACTTGCCGTGCCCGTTGCGCCCACGCCTATCGCGATTGCCGGTCCCATTTTGATCGGGCAGCGCAACTATACGATCAGCCTGAATAATTCGAATACGCCGTCCGCGAGCGTCATTTCCTATCAGAACATGACCTGTAACACGGCGCCATCCACCGTCTCGCAAAATGGCGAGGCCGATGCGATCGAGACTGCCAGCTATACCGTTTCTGCGCGCATTGCTTTGGGGAAGTGCCCTGTATTTGCGGTGCAGTCCTCTGATAACAAGCGCCTCTTTGTGTTGAACCGCGGCAGCGACACCGTCACGGTGATCAACAGCCAGAACAACACGCTGGATCAATGCGCCTGCCCTCCCACTGGCTGCGTGAACCAGAATAATCAGAGCTATTTCTGCCATCCGACCTTGCCGCTTTCGACGACGGCCGTCACTGCCACCGGCGTCACGCCTATCAATGGAACCGCCGGCATGACCGCAACCGCTGGTCCGGTCTATGCGGAATACAACGCCACTACGAGCCAGCTGGTGATCGCGGATTACGACGGCGGTCTGGTGACAGTGATCGACGTCAGCCTTGATGAATATGGCAATGACAGCCCGACATTCGGCACTACCTACACAATCCCCGTGGGCAACAATCCATCCAGTGTGACAGCTCTCTATGATGGAAGCCGTGCTTACACTTCAAATCAGACAGACGGCACGGTTACGGTGGTGAACCTCAGCAGCCACACGGTAGAGAAGACACTGGCGGTCGTGGGACATCCGCGCTCCGTGGTTTCTACCATGAACTCGCTGTATGGCAAGGTTTATGTGGACTCGCCAGACAGCCCTTATCTCACGATCATCCGAACCGATCAAGACATTATCGACACAACGGTCCTGGTGCAGGGCAATATTGTAGGTGTGCGCGTCTCCACGCAGAATGGTTCGAGCGGGAACAGCAACGTGACGAGTCGGCGGCCAGGCGGCGGCCAGCCGTGCTATCTGCCGCCTGCTCTCATGGTGTCTACCTACGGTCCGAATTACACGCTCGCCAACTGTCAGACTCTTCCATAGCAGGCCGCTTGCGTCCGCAAGACAAGAAGGGTCATTCCTGACGAGGGAGTGGCCCTTCGTTCATAATGGGGCATCTTCCGCGGCGCCTGTATGCTGCGCGGTCATTGGACAATGGATAACCGAGTGAACCAAGGGAAGTGTCGCGTGGATTGGTTGCTGGTGGACCGCGGCCTCGTTGCGAGCCGCGAACGGGCTCGCGCGCTGATTCTGGCTGGCCGTGTGCTTGTCAATGAGCAGAAGGTCGAGAAGCCAGGCACCACCGTGCCCGAAGATGCCCCTATACGCTTGCTCGGGCAAGATCTGCCTTACGTCAGCCGCGGCGGTATCAAGCTGGCCGCTGCCCTGGATCACTGGAAGATTCAAGTGGAAGGACGTAACTGTGTTGATGTCGGCGCATCGACCGGCGGATTCACCGATTGCCTGTTACAGCGGGGCGCGGCTCATGTGACCGCAGTCGACACCGGGTTTGGCCAGATTGCAATGAAGCTGCGCAGTGATGTCCGTGTTCGATTGCTGGAGCGGACGAACGCGCGGTTGCTGGAGCAGGGTTCCCTGGCACAGCCCGGCGTGTCCCAACTGACGCTGCTGGTCATGGATGTGTCGTTCATCTCGGCGACATTGCTTCTGGCCCCGGTTTTGGCGGCGGCGCCCAGCCTGACAGAAGCGGTCGTTCTCGTCAAGCCTCAGTTTGAAGCTGGGCGGGGAGCCGTGGGCAAAGGGGGAATTGTGCGCGATCCCGAGGCCCACCGGGAGGCCATCGATAAGGTCGCAGCCCGCGTCGCGTCGCTGGGCTGGCTGGTTGTGGAGACGATTCCGTCTCCCATCACTGGAGTTGAAGGCAATCGGGAGTTTCTTCTCTATGCCCGCAAAGCGCAAGCGTTGCTGTCGCAAGCAGGCTAGGCCGAATCTAAAGCTCCTCCACCGACTCTCATCCGTTACACTAGGACCGCATGGTACGCGTCGCGATTGTCTGCAAGCAGAACAAAGAGGAGCTCGTCCGGCTTCTGCCGGAATTGATTGCCTGGCTGCGTCAACACGACTACGAGCCGCTTCTTGATCGCGAGGGCGGCGCATACTGCCAGGCGGCGCCGATTGTCGATCGTGCCGAGATGCCGGCACACGCGCCAGGGCTGGTCATTGTGCTCGGCGGGGACGGGACACTGCTCTCCGTAGCCCGCATCTTTGCCGCAACGGGCACGCCTATCCTCAGTGTGAACCTTGGATACCTCGGCTTTCTTACCGAAGTGCGTCTGTCTGATCTTTATGCAACGATTGAGGGCTGGTGCAACGATTGCCACACCCTGGATGCGAGGACGATGCTGAGCGCGACAGTCTGGCGCGAGGGGAAACTGCATTCAGAGCATGAGGCGCTCAATGAGGTAGTTGTCTCCAAAGGCGATATTGCGCGTATGGGCGATTTTGCCGTTGAGCTGGACGGGAAGCCGGTAGCCCGGTTTCGAGCCGATGGGGTGATCGTCTCCACTCCAACCGGCTCCACGGCGTATACCCTGGCTGCGAATGGGCCTATTCTCACGCCCGATGTGGACGCCATGGTGGTCACGCCAATCTGTCCTCATCTGCTGACTTTGCGGCCCATCGTCGTGCGCGGTGACGCATTGCTCACGGTGCGCGTGGAGGGCGTTCCCAACCACGGGCTGCTGACCGTGGATGGGCAGAAGGCCCTGGAATTGCTCCCCGGGGATGAAGTCCGCTGCCAACGCTCGAGTCACACGGTCAATCTTGTTCGCTTGAGCGAGAGCGGCTTTTTTGAGGCATTGCGCAGCAAGTTGAGCTGGGGCGAGCGGTAGAATTCTGTCCTCCGGACGGGGTTTGCGGAGGCTAGCGGTTCAGCTCTCCAAGCAGCACCTTTGCCTTTAGAGCAAGGGTGTTTGCGCCATCGACATCACCGGATGCCAGTGCGGCCTTTGCCTGCTTCAGGAACTCATTGATTTGTGCAACCGTCTTTCTCTCCTGCTCGCTGAGCGTGCGCGTGATCTCTTTCAGGCCTCGCTCGGTGGAGGCGATTGATGTTTCGGTCTGCTGTCGCAAGTCCGCCGGATCGCCAGACGAGAGTTGTCCGATCGCGCTGACACCGGGGGTATCGTTAGCGGCCTGCTCCACGGGCTTGGCCACGCGCTTTTTGTGGTGCACAGGGGGCTTGGTGGCCGGTTCTGGCGGCTTGGCTGGAGGCGGGGTCACTGTCGCGGACGCAGAGGCCGGTACAGTTACATCTGTGAGGGGAGGGGGCAAAGGCTCCGGCACCGGTGTCTCTGCGTGGGTGATGGGGGGCGCGACAGGCTGATTCTGGGGCTTGGGGTTTCTGTGAAAGCACGCTGTCAGCATAAGGGGCAGCAGCCACATAACGCTTTTGACAGGCGTCTTCATTGCACAGATCCTTCTCTATCTTCAACGTTCCCCGGCTGTGGATGCCGGCGGCCCCATTCCGCGGCGGCGAGCGGAATTCTCAGTTGGAATTCAGTGCCACGGTCTAATCTTGATTGTACGTCCACGCTCCCATGGTGGAGCTGCAGAATTCGATAAGTCATTGCCAGACCGATTCCGCTGCCCCCGCTCTTGGTGGTGAAATAGAGATCGAAGATCTTGTCTTTGACTTCATCCGGGATGCCAGTGCCTTCATCCTGGATGCGCAGGACGGCAGTTTTGTGGTCTTCTTCAAGGACCACCTTCAGCTTGCCGCCATCGGGCATGGCCTGTGCTCCGTTCTGGATCACGTTCAGAACCGCCTGCTTCATGAGATCCGCATCCACGTAGGCCACCAGCGGCGTGGGCGCAATATGGCTCTCCAGGAGCACATCCCGCGTGGATAGCTCCTCGGCGGCCAGGGCGAGAACATCGCCAATTACGCTGCGCAGGTCCTGTTCCCTGAGTTGCAACTCCACGGGCCGCGAGAAATCCACCAGCGTCTGCACCACGCGGTCGAGGCGATGAATCTCGGCATCAATGACCTGAAGATGACGCGCAGCCCCGGCATTGTCATCGCCCAGCTTGTTCTTCAACAATTCCAGATGGACAACGATGGCATTGATCGGATTCTTCACTTCGTGGCCGACACCGGAAGTCAGCCGTCCGATGGAGGCCATGCGCCGTGAGAGCTCCAGCTCCGACTCGATCTCCTCAACGGAATCCAGGTCATGCAGGGTCACAAGCGCGCCCAGATCCTGATTCGTCCGGTCGTCGTGGATGACGTTCAGCGATGCCTGAATGCGGCGGCCCGTCTCCGTTAAAACCTCTTCCTGCACCATGTCCACGCCAGCATCAAAGGCATCCATCAGGCTTTGGCCCAGAACCGTAGAGCGGTCGAAGATCTCCCGCGCATGCAGGCCCAGGATGCGATCCTTCTCCACATGGAGGAATCGCCGGGCCGCTTCGGAAACCAGCACGGAGTGCCCATCGCCGGTGAAGAGCAAGATGCCGTCCTGCAGGTTGCCCAGAATCTGGTCAAGGTTCTCCCTCAACGCAGAAAAGACCTCTTCCACGTTGCGCATGCGCTGGCCGATCCGTTCAATCTGGGTGGAAACGCGTTCGGCCGTGTCCTTTTTCGGCGCGGAAGCTGCGCCATCCGCTTCCTCGCCGGCCGCCGTCCAGTAGTCAAGTTGCAGGCTGATCTCTTCGAGTGGCCGCAAGGCGAGATTACTGAGCAGGAAGGCCACTACCAATGCAGTCCCAAGCGCGAATCCCATCAGAGTCAGCGCCTCGCCGAGCCATGGCGCATAAACCACATGAAGAAGCGTCGTCCGTGCGCCCACGTGTACGGTCAAAAAGGGCTCGCCATTGCGCTCCAGCGGCACCACCACGTCAAAGACCTTTGGCGGGCCAAAGACCTGGCGCATCAGCGTGATCGGATTTTGGTTGAGCAATTGGCTATAGTCTGAACGGACAGGAAGCGGCTTGTCTTCGTTGTTTGGATTTGTACTGACCAGTGTGCGCGATTGGTTATCGCCGATATTAATGTCGTAGACCGTGAGCGAGTAGCGATTGACCGAGTCGACGACGGCTTGCAGTGCCGCGCTGTTTCGAATTGCCGCAACCTCCAAGGTTCGCAGCTCTGCAGGATTGTTCGGGTCGACCGTCACATCTTTCAGGCCCGTTTCCAGCGCCTGCTGCAAGGCAAACCTGACCTGGTTTGCCACCATCTTGTTGGTGTCGTAAGACTGCTGTACTGCTGCATGCACCAACTGGCTCATGTAGACCAGCGACAACAGCCCCGCGATCAGAAAAACGAGACTGGTGATGGCCAGCACGAGTTTGGTTTTAAGTCGCATGGCTCAGGCCGGCTGATCTTCCTTCACTTGGCTGTATTCCTTGAGCTTGTTGTGAAGAGTCTTCAGGCTGATGCCGAGGACCTCTGCAGCGCGCGTCTTGTTCTGCCCGGTGGCCTCCAGAGTGCGTAGAATCAGCTGCCGCTCCGCCTCATCCACCGTAGTGCCAACGCGTATTGGAACGATACCGGTATCAGTGAGCTGTATGGCGGCCGCCTGCGACTGCCCAAACTGCGGTGGCAGGTGGCTGGCATCCAGCGGTGAGCCATCAGCGCAAAGAATGACTGCGCGCTCAATCGCATTGCGCAGCTCACGCGCGTTACCCGGCCAGTCATACGACATCATCCGCTCCATTATGGCTGGCCCAACGCCGGAAACCTTGCGCCCGTGCTTCTGGTTCATCTCGCGCACCATCGCGTCGGCCATGACGGGCAAATCCTCAAGATGTTCGCGCAACGGCGGCATGTGGATATGAAATACATTCAGTCGGTAAAAGAGGTCGCTGCGCAGGTGTCCCTGGGCCACGGCAAGATTAGGATCGCGATTGGTGGCAGCCAGCACCCGCACGTCCACGTCCTGCTCAGTGCGTGCGCCCAGCCGCCGGAGTTTGCGTTCCTCCAGCACGCGCAACAGCTTTGCCTGCGTGGCGACCGGCATCTCCCCCAGTTCGTCCAGAAGCAGCGTTCCGCCAGAGGCCAGCTCGAAGCATCCTGCCCGGCGCTCCAGCGCGCCGGTAAAGGAGCCTTTTTCATGCCCGAAGAGCTCGCTTTCAATCAGCGTCTCCGGGATTGCCGCACAGTTTACGGCGACAAATGGGCGAGATTTGCGCGGGCTCAGTTCGTGCAGCGTGCGCGCCACCATCTCCTTGCCGGTTCCGCTTTCGCCGGTGATCAGCACGGATACGTTGGACGGAGCAATCTGCTCGATGAGCGTGAAGATCTCGCGCATCGCCTTTGAGCTGCCCACCATCGCGCCAAGGATGCCGGTCTCGCGCAACCGTCTGCGTGCCACCTCCAGCTCGATTGCAGTGTCGCGCTGCCGCGTGGCATTGGCCAGAATGGATCGCAGGCGGGCCGCATCCACCGGCTTCTGCAGGAAGTCATAAGCGCCCAGCTTCATCGCATCCACTGCAACCTGGATGGACCCCTGCGCAGTGAGCAAAACCACGGCAATATTCGAGTTGATGCCGGAACCTTCCTCAGACAGCCGCGCCAGCAGACCGAGGCCGTCGAGCCGTGGCATCTTCAGGTCCGTCACCACAATCGCCGGATTCCATGCCAGCACCTTTTCCCAGCCTTCCATCCCGTCGCGCGCCGTCTCGGTCCGGTATCCCCAGCCGGAGATCAGTTCTGCCAGTCCCATCAGCGCGTGGGGCTCGTCTTCGACAATGAGAACCTTGACCGCGTTTTCCATGTACGCCTTCGAAACCGCTCGTTACGATCTGCACATGCAGACTTTGCGGCGAAAATCTCAGATTGCGTTACACCCTATCTTCTACCACGAGGCTGGTCTAGCCTGCCTTTTCCATCAACTCTGCCCAGCGCGCGTACAGCTTAGTATTTTCCAGCTGGGCTATCTCCAACTCCGCCAGCGCCTTCTGCAGCGCGGCAGAGTCGCTTGCAATCTCCGGGTGTTCGACCTGCCGGCGCGCTGCCGTCAGTCTGGCGTCAGAGGCTTCTACGCGCTGCTCGATCGCAGCGAATTCACGCGCGTCGAGATAAGAGAGCTTCCTTTTCTGCGGTGAATTGTTTCCGGCTTCAAATCCCGACATTGCTGTCGTTGGCTGCGCTGATCCAGCTACGTTCATCTTCGCCGGCTTGTCCTCACCCTGTTCTTCAACCCAGGTCTCCCACTGCGCATAATCGGCAAACTTGCCAATATGCCCGCGGCCATCCAGGCCCAGCACCGTCGATGCGACGCGGTTGAGCAGGTAACGGTCGTGCGTCACGAGCACCAGCGCGCCAGGGAACTCAAGAAGGTTCTCCTCCAGGATCTCCAGCGTGGGAATGTCCAGGTCGTTGGTAGGCTCATCCAGCAGCAACACATCCGCGGGCTCCAGCATCAGCCGGGCAATCAGGACACGCGCCCGCTCGCCCCCGCTGAGATTCTTTACCGGTTGATTCAACTGTTCGCCGGTGAAGAGAAAGCGTGCTGCCCAACTGGCGACATGCACCGTGCGGCCCTGATAGATCACACCGTCACCTTCTGGAGCCAACGCGCGCCGAAGAGTAAGATTTTCGTCCAGTTCGCGCATCTGGCTGAAGTAGACGATCCGCAGCGCCTCAGCCCGCCGGATGCTGCCTTCCGCAGGCTGAATCTCGCCCCGCAGCAGGCGCAACAGGGTTGTCTTGCCGCTACCGTTCGGCCCCACCAGGCCAACCTTCATACCGGCAGTCAGCGCGAAGGCAAACCCGCTGAACAGGCGTCGTCCCGCCACGTCGCAGGCCACCTGCTCAAACTCCACCAGCCGTTTGGTCTTTCGCTGGCTCGCGGCGAAATCGATGCCCGCGGAACTCACGGATGTTCGTGAGTCCATGTCTGCCAGTTGACCAATCATGGCGTTGGCTGCGTCAATGCGCGCCTTGGACTTGGTTGTGCGCGCCTTGGGGCCGCGCCTCAGCCACTCAATCTCTGTCCGCACGCGGTTGCGCAGGCTTTCCTGCTGGCGGCTCTGGGATTCAAGGTAGGCTTGCCGCTCCTCAAGAAAGCGGCTGAAGTTGCCCTTTACGCGCAGCAACCCGCCGGCATACACGCGGTTCAGCTCAATAATCTCGCTGGAGGTCGACTCCAGAAAATAGCGGTCGTGGCTCACAGTTACTGCGGCAAATGACGAAGTGGTCAAAAGCCCCTCGAGCCACTCAATTCCTTCCAGGTCGAGATGGTTCGTGGGCTCGTCCAAGAGCAGCACGTCGGGATTGCTTACCAGGGCGGCCACAATGGCCAGGCGTTTGCGCCACCCGCCGGAGAGCGCTGCCGCTTGCACGTCGAGGTCAACAAATCCAGCGCGCCCGGCCAGTTCGCGCAGCCTGCCTTCCTGTTCGACCTCTGCAACATGGCCCGCGGTCAGCTCGGCATCCAGAACCTGGCGCACGGACAGGCCAGCCGCAAAGCGTGACTCCTGAGGCACATAGGCAGCCCTGGCCCGTTTGCGCACTGCCAACTCGCCGGTATCCGGTTCTACCTGTCCCGCCAGAACCGCCAGAAGCGTGGACTTGCCCGCGCCATTGGGGCCGATCAGCCCGATACGCGCGCCATCCTCCACCGTCAGCGAAATGTCACGAAACAGGGGATTGGCCCCAAATTGTTTGGTCACGGACTGTGCGTTGAGAATGGGCGGCATCTCTTCCAGAGTAATGGTCGCGACCCCGTCAAAGCGAGCGCCTGTCCTAAACTGTAGCCATGCTCGATTACGAGATATCCCCAGCCGCCGCGGCGGCGCTGCTCCGCGACAACAAAGCCCGTCTCATCGATGTGCGCGAGCCATGGGAGTTTGCCGCGGCCCGCATTGACGGCAGCGTGCTGATGCCCATGGGAGATGTGCCCTCGCGCGCTCACCAGGAACTGGACCCCGATGAGCACCTGATCGTGGTGTGCCACCTGGGCGTGCGCTCGATGAGCGTGACGGCCTGGCTGCGGAACCAGGGCTTCGAACAGGCCCAGTCCCTGCGCGGCGGCATCGACGCCTGGTCGGCTCAGGTAGATGCATCCATCGCTCGCTACTGAGTGCTTGCCTTTGAACACAGCGAACAGGCACCTCGACCGCCTATACTCTCCGTGGTGAGTTCATTCAAAGGGAGCAACTTAATGCTTACTCCGGCGCTTGATTTTGCCCGCCAGAACCGCTCGCGATTTCTGGAAGAGCTGAAAGCCTTTCTGCGCATTCCCTCCATTTCCACCCTGCCTGAGCAAAAAGACGATTGCCGCAGCGCCGCCGAAATGCTGGCCCGTGAGTTGAGCCGCATCGGCTTGAACAACGCGGCGCTGATTGAGACAGAAGGCCACCCGCTGGTCTATGCTGACTGGCTCCACGCCGAGGGCAAGCCAACCGCTCTTATCTACGGCCACTATGACGTGCAGCCTCCCGACCCTCTTGACGAGTGGCTCACGCCGCCTTTCGAGCCCACCGAGCGCGATGGGAACATCTACGCTCGAGGGGCGGTGGACGACAAGGGCCAGGTGTGGGCGCAGGTCAAGGCGCTGGAGGCGCATCTGGCTGCAACCGGCTCACTGCCCATCAACGTCCGTGTGCTGCTGGAAGGCGAAGAAGAGGTTGGAGGGGAGGGAATTGAGCGATTTGTCGCTTCTCGCCCGCCGCAACTGAAAGCCGATTTTGCCCTGGTCTCCGACACTGAAATGTTCGCGCCGGGTCTGCCGACGTTGTGCGTCGGCCTGCGGGGCATGATCTACACCGAGATCGAGGTCCGCGGCGCGCGGGTGGATCTGCACTCCGGTATGTACGGCGGGGCTGCGCCGAACCCCTTTGTGGCGCTGGCGCAGATTCTGAGCCGACTCAAGGACGAAAACGGCCGCATCCTTATCCCCGGCTTTTATGACGACATCATTCCTCCCAACCCGGAAGAATTGGCCGCCTGGCGCAGCCTGCCCTTTGACGAGGAGCACTACCGAATTGCCGAGGTAGGTTCACGCGAGCTGGTTGGCGAGCCTGGCTACAGTGTGCTGGAACGTACCTGGGCACGGCCCTCACTGGATGTGCATGGCATGCCGGGCGGCTTCATCGGCGCAGGCGCGAAGACGGTGATCCCCGCCAAGGCTATGGCCAAGGTTTCGATGCGCCTGGTTCCGGGCATGACACCTGCCAGGGCATTTGCCCAGTACAAGAGCTACGTGGAGCAGATGGCGCCGGCGGGTGTCGATGTCGAGGTGCGCTTGATTCACGCCGGCGACCCTTGTCTCGTAGCCGTGGATAACCCTTATATCCGGGCAGCCACCAATGCCCTGCATCAGGTATGGAACCGGGATACCGTTTTCATTCGGTCCGGCGGCTCCATTCCGATCGTCGGCGACTTTGATCACTATCTGGGCCTTCCCAGCGTGATGATGGGCTTCGGTCTGCCCGACGATAACCTTCATGCGCCCAACGAGAAGTTCCATATCAGGAACTTTGAACTTGGCATCGAGTCGCTGATTGTCTTCTTTGAGGAAGCGGCACGGTGAGCGCGCGCCAACGCGGACTCCAACTGGAGGCCGCTGGGTTCGTGCTGGCGGGCGGCCAATCCAGCCGAATGGGAAGGGACAAGGCGCTTATTCAACTCGCAGGCCAGCCCCTTGTGCTCAGGGCTCTCGATATCCTGCGTGAGTTGGGCTTGCCAGCTTCGATTGCAGGTGCTCGACCTTCCCTGGCCGCCTTTGCGCCAATGGTTGAAGACGCCGGACAGGGGCCTCTGGGGGGAGTTTGTGCCGCATTGGCGACCTGCGCCGCTCGCCGTGCGGTCTTCCTCCCCGTTGATCAGCCCATGCTCCCCTCATCAGCGTTGGCGTATCTGCTTTATCACGCGGAGCTTATCGGGTCAGCCATCACAATTTTCAAGGTCAATGGAGTGCTCCAGACGTTTCCGGCGGTAGTCGACCGGGCTGTTCTGCCTGGACTTGAGAGCAGGTTCCGCGATGGGCACGGGGGATGCCTTGCCGCCTTCCAAATGGCCGCAGCCGGGCTAGGACGTCCCCTCCGGGCTCTGCCGGTTGAACTCCTCGTGCAGGCGGGCCAAGTGGCTGACGACGATTACCTGCCGGCTGCGCTATGGTTTTTGAACATGAATGCGCCTAGTGATCTGGTGCGGGCGCAGAGGCTCCTTCCCGAACCACATGGGGTAAGCTGATTGCACAGGAATGCTGGATTCTGACGCCAAGCCCGACTTCTCCGAGGCACTCGAGCCTGATGCAGGCAATGAACCGCTCAAACCAGCGCCCGCCTTCTCCCCTGCCTCTGCGCCGTTGATTGTTTTTGATAGAGTTTCAATTTCTTTTAATGGCCGTGCGGTTCTAGAGGACGTAAGTTTTTCGGTGGATCGCGGGCAAACTCTTTGCATTCTGGGACGCAGCGGTGTGGGCAAGTCCGTTGCACTTCGCATTCTGATGGGATTTCTCACGCCCGACTCAGGCTCTGTCCGCGTAGATGGGCAGGAGATTGTGGGGCTCGCGGAGGAAGGGCTTCAGACCATTCGCAAGCGCATCACCATGGTTTTTCAGAATGGCGCATTGTTTGACTCTCTCAGTGTTCGTGAGAATGTCGCATTTCCGCTTCGCGAGCGCGGCGGTCTCGATGAGGAACAGGTGCAGCAGATTGTTGGGCGTCTCATTGGAATGGTCGGCGCCGAGGATGTCGAGGACGCTTTGCCGGCAAGTCTCTCCACCGGTCGGCGGCGTGCCGTAGCCATCGCCCGTGCCCTTGCTGCACAGCCGGAGGTGGTTCTTTACGACGAGCCGACCACCATGGTTGATCCCATCATTGCGCGCCGCCTCGGCAGCATCATTCAGCGACTAAAGCGCCAACTGGGATTCACAAGCATCGTCGTAACGCATGACATGCGCTTCGCCGAACGGCTTGCGGATACCGTCCTCTTTCTGCATGAGGGACGCGCCCATTTTTTTGGTCCTTTGACGGCTTTCGTTGCGTCGCCGGACCCGGACATAAACCAGTTCCTGGACCTCGATGCTTACATTCTACCTTCTGCTTAGTCTAGTAATATTAACGACTTTGTTAAGGGAGATTGCGAATTTTGTTCTTGCAAAGAAGCACACGTTTAGGCATCCTAAATGCAGGCGCTCCCCCGAGGTTGCGCGAGCCTAGCAACGCAGAGCTGTGCAGCACAGGACAGTTCATTCAGCCGTCCAGGTGTGCAAAAGAAGACAGCTGATGCAACCGACCAGGCGGTAGAGTTGACGCTTTGCTGAATTACTAAGTTGCCGACATGTATGATCGCGCGCTCCAGCGCAAGTGTGATAGTTGAGTACGCCAGATAGGCATGCGAGCCAGAGGCTAATCGTCGAGAAAGAACTCCCATCGCATAGGTTATCTGGCAAGTGATCGGCGTTTGGATGGCCCGGCTACTGTGCTCCCAATGTCTTCGGTCGGGCGAAGCGTAACTCAAACACTGAGGATTCCGGCATCTCCGGTATTTCCTCGAGATCGACAGTAACAAGAAGCCTTCAAAGCCTACATCGACCGGGAAGGTCGAACCGCTGCTTTGTTTTTGATGCACTTGAGAATGAGCATCCCCCTGTGAGCTTTTAACCCATGAGGTCTTAGGAGGCGCATATGGCGACATCCGATTTCTGGCAAAGAGTTTCTGCCACCGTCTCGACGTCTGGTGAATGGGCTGGCGAGGAGAGTGCAGACCCCTCGCGAAACACGCAGGACACCGTGAAATTGTGGATTTTCCTGGATCTGATCACGATTTTGGGTTCCGCGATATTTTCGATAGCGTATGAGCTGCACACGGGGCCCGTTGACGCTGCAAGGCGGCTTTACCACGGCGCCATCTTCCAGGGCCGTCCGATGGGAATCCTTGTGGCGATTCTTGCGGGCTTTTCGGCTATCCTGATCATTATCAGCCGCCGTCTCCACCTTTACACGCCGGCCCGTCTGAGCAGCTTTCTCCACGAACAGCATTTGAGCGTTCGCGCCTGCTTCACGGCAGGTCTTTTCCTTACGGGGACGCTTTACCTGATCCACGCGGACGAGGTCCCGCGGACCATCGTGCTACTCACGCTGGGCATGGTGACGATTGCTCTCAGCTTGCGCCGCATCGTTTACCGCGTCTTGATGTATCGCCGGTTCGATCGCGGCATCGATACGAGAAACGTTCTTATCGTGGGCACAGGACCGGAAGCGCATGCACTGCGTCATCACCTTGAGAGCATTCGCCATCTGGGTTATACCTTCAAGGGATTCATCGACTTTTCCGGATCCGGGTCACGGCTGGCCTCCAGTTCGGGAGACGTGGTTGGTACGTTAGATACGCTGTTTCAGCACGCCCGCAAGCAATTCGTGGACGAGATATTCTTTGCCTCACATTGTGAGCGCGGCATCGTGAAGGACGTGCTTGAGAAGGCACGTACGCATGGGGTGGATCTGCGCGTTGTGCCCGATTTGTATGATGGCCTGGCATGGAATACACCGATTGAATACATTGGTCAATTCCCGACAATTCCGCTCTACCGCGGCCATGTTGCCGAGTTTGGCCTGGTGCTCAAGCGCACTCTCGATATCTTATTCTCAAGCCTTGTCTTGCTGATCCTTGCTCCGTTCCTGCTGTTCATCGCAATCGCCGTCAAGCTGGATTCCAAGGGCCCGGTCTTTTATGCCTCTGAGCGTATCGGCAAGAAGGGCCGTGTTTTTCGCTGCATCAAGTTTCGCACTATGGTGCGCGATGCCGAAAAGAAGCGCGCGGATATCATGCACATGAATGAGCGAGACGGCATTCTGTTCAAGATATCCAACGATCCCCGCATCACAAGGGTGGGCCGCTTCCTTCGCAAGTACTCTCTGGACGAGTTGCCACAGTTCTTTAATGTCCTTCATGGGGATATGAGTGTCGTGGGGCCGCGTCCGCCGATCGCCAGTGAAGTGAAGGAATACAATCTCAGCCATCTGCGCCGTCTTGACGTCACACCCGGCATCACAGGGCTTTGGCAGGTGCAGGGCCGGCGGGACCCCTCCTTTGACAGCTACGTCTCCCTCGATGTTGCCTATATTGAAGGTTGGAGTATCTGGCTGGACCTCAAAATCATCGTGCGCACGGTCGGCGTTGTGCTTTCGGGCACAGGATCCTAGTCCGGCATTTTTGCCTGGTCGAGTATCATGCAGGCGCCCTGCGTGCGAGGGATTAAACTGGAACTGTGAAGATTGCGCTGGCACAGATCAATCCCACCGTAGGGGATTTCACAGGAAATCTTGAAAAGATCGTCTCAGCCTGCCGCCAGGCATCCGACACGGGAGCACGGCTGGCTGTCTTCTCAGAGCTTGCGCTCTGCGGCTATCCCCCGGCCGATTTTCTTGAGAAACCGAGCTTTCTGGCCCGCTGCCGCGCGGCAGTGAACGAACTTGCGGCTGCGACGCGCGATCTTTCCACGGCAGTGCTGGTGGGTGTGGCGTTGCCGGCACCTGCTGAAGCGGGCAAGCCGGCCGTCAACGCTGCAGTTCTCCTTGACAGCGGCGAGGTGCTGATTGAGCAGCATAAGCGCCTGCTGCCTTTCTACGACGTTTTTGACGAGCAGCGCTATTTCTCAACGACCCAGCCTCAGCAGGTGGTGGCACTCGACGGGGTTCGCCTCGCGATCACCATTTGTGAAGACGCATGGAACGACAAGAACTTCTGGCCACGCCGTCTTTATGCCATCGATCCGATGGAAGAGTTGATGCGCCGGAATCCCGCGGTCCATATCAATCTTTCATCCTCGCCGTTCTGGCATTCCAAGCGGGAAGTTCGTCGACAGATGCTGACGGCTATCGCCCGTAGAGACGGTATCCCGGTGCTGATGTGCAACCAGGTAGGCGGTAATGACAGCCTTGTCTTCGATGGCACTTCGCTGGCGATTAACTCACGCGGCGACCTGATTGCGCAAGCTGCATCGTTTGCAGAAGATCTTATGGTCGTCGATGTCTTCACCGCCCCGCCCGTACAGGTCCCGGCAGAGGATGAAACGGAAGCAGCCTATCGCGCACTCGTCCTGGGTACGCGCGACTATGTGCGCAAATGCGGATTTCGCAAAGTGCTTGTGGCTCTTAGCGGTGGCATCGATTCGGCCCTTGTCGCTGCGATTGCCGCGGAGGCGCTGGGACCGGAGAATGTCCTTGGTATCGGCATGCCCAGCCCATATTCCTCTGCCGGCTCTATCGACGACAGCCGGCAGTTGGCCGCGAATCTGGGAATTCGCTTTGACTTGATTGGGATCAGCAGTCTATTTCATGAGTTTACGCACGCACTTGAACCGTTGTTCGCGGGGCTCAAGCCCGACACTACGGAAGAGAACATTCAGTCTCGCATCCGTGGCAGCCTGCTCATGGCACTTTCAAACAAGTTTTCTGCACTGGTGCTGACCACGGGGAATAAATCGGAGATGGCTGTCGGCTACTGCACACTCTACGGCGACATGGTCGGAGCGCTGGCCGTGATTGGAGATCTGGTTAAGACGCGGGTCTATGCTGTCAGCCGCTGGATCAACCGCGAGCGCGAGATCATTCCACACTCCATTCTGGAAAAGCCGCCATCCGCCGAACTGCGCCCCGGCCAAAAGGACACAGATTCCTTGCCGCCCTACGATATTCTCGATCCGATTCTTGAGGCTTACGTGGAGCGATACGAAACCCCTGAGCGGATTGCTCAGGCTCACAACTTTTCTCTTGATCTGGTGCAGCAGGTTGTGCGCCTCGTGGAGCGATCAGAGTACAAGCGCCAGCAGGCTGCCCCAGTCCTGAAGGTCACTTCCAAATCGTTTGGCATGGGCCGTCGATTTCCCATCGCCGTCAAGGTTCAGGTATAAGCTAAATGGCGGAGCATTTTGCCGCCATTGAAGGAGATTCAGCTTGATTCGTTTGTCTATGCGTTTTGCCGGTGCTGCAGCGCTGGCCGTCCTGTCTTTCCCCCTGATTTATGCCGCTGCGCAGGAGCAGGTGCCCGCGGCGCCGCCTTCCGCAGCAGCGCAAACCCCGGTCGCCCCAGCACCTTCCCTTGGAGGCGGCCCAGTCTTTCCTAAACCAAACCCGGCCAACTTCACCGCGACCTCGCCCACAAAAGAGGTGATCAACGACTTTTTGCAGGCCAGTTGGGGTTACGATCCGAATCGCGTCTGGCAGGTTCAGGCCATTTTGAAGACTCCGGTGGAGGGTATCAGCAAGGTCGTCATTGTCATCGGCGACAAGACTGGGAAGCAAAAGCTGTCAGTCCTGCAGTTCTTCGCCCTTCCTGACGGCAAGCACATCATGGCCGGCGATGAGATTATTCCATTCGGCGCACATCCTTATGCGGACAATCGTGCGCTGTTGGAGCAAAGCGCTGACGGTCCCTATCGCGGCGCCGCTGCTAAGGATCTGGAACTGGTCGAATTTGCTGACTTCCAATGCCCCCACTGCAAAGAAGCCCAGGCCAACATGGATAAGCTTGCGGTCGATTTTCCAAAAGCCCGCATCGTTTTTCAGAACTATCCATCACCGCAGGTTCATCCCGCTTCAGTCCGCGCGGCTGAGTATGGTGTCTGCGTAGACAAGCTGGGCGGCAGCACTGCATTCTTCCAGTTTGCCTCGGCTGTATTTGATGGCCAGGACGGAATGGCAACCAGTGATGGCGCGACCCTGACTCTGAACAGTGCGGTCACCAAGGCGGGGCTTGACCCGGCCAAGGTTGCGGCTTGTGCGACGACGCCCGCTACAGCCGCCGAGGTGGAGTCCTCAGTGAAACTCGGCCAGTCCCTCAACATCGGACAGACACCAACCCTGATGGTGAATGGACGCCTGATTCCGATGGGTGGGGTGCCGTACGATACGCTCAAACAGATCATTCAGTATCAAGCAAAGATGGATGGCGTGGCTCAATAAAGCGCTGTGACCATCGAGGTTTTTTCAGCCCTCAAGCCTGCCCAGAGTTCTTTGGCCAACTCAGGGCAGCCTTGAGGGCTTTTCACTCCTGCAACGGACGAGCGGACTCTTCGGATCGCCATTACCGCGATTGAGAGTTGCGCTCAACGCGCACCATGGGCGAGCTTCCAGATGACTGGTAACCGCGAATGACATGAGGCGAGATGATAATCAAAAGCGTGGCATAGTCCTCCAGCGTGTCATTCCCTGTGAGATTATTCAGCCCCGGGACTTCAGTGATGCCGGGAATACCGCTGAGCGCCCGGCTCTCCTGCTTGTTCAGCTCACTAACAACCACCACACCCGCACCTTCATGAAGCATCACAACGCCGGAGTAGCTTCGATTGTCAAGAACGGGAAGACCATTTAGCAAGGGGCCAGCGAGCGCCGTAATCTTCATGTCCAGCGTTAAAGCGACATCCCCGCTGCGCATCACTTGCGGTGTCGCTTTCAGGGTCATGCCGAGGTCCTGATAATCGACCTGAGGAATGTTGGCCGCTGCCCCGGACAGGGACGAGATCAGTGCGGAAAGACTACTGGACGTCCCCGCACTGGTGAGGCCCGGGATATTGAGGCCGGTGGTGGGCAGGCCGGAATACGAAGACGTCATAATCGGATAGCGCATGCCGTCACGCAGTGTGCCTTCTTCGCCATCGCCAAGCCTGAGTTGAATCTGGTCCAACTCTCGCGACGAAGACGTATTCAGGCTCAGATTGGCTGTGGTGGGGCCGGGCGACAGACCAGAAAGCGTGAGGCCGCCGCCAAACAAGGCAATGCCATTGGAGAACAGGGAGCTCGATACCTGACCTGAAGCCAGCAGGATGCCCAGAATGGCCAGCGTATCTCCCGGCGAAGCCAGGCCAGACGAGATGATCTGCTGCACCAGGGCCTGATTGGCGTTCAAAATTGACTGTTCTTCAGCATAGACGTTGAAGGCAGTGATCTGCTGCGGCATCAAGATGCCGGTGTTGCGCTCGTTGGTATGCGCCAGTTGAATCATGCGCACATCCAGCAGCACCTGATTGCGGCCGTCCTGCAACTCCCGCAGAGTTGCGTTGAAGGCGTCCAGGACACTTGATGGGGCACGGATCGTCAGCTTGCCAAGATTCGGCTCCACAACCGCTTGCTGTGCCTGAAACACGTTCTTTGCCAGGTTGCCGACGTCCGTCATCTCCTTGGCATTGAGCCCCTGCAGGTAGACGGTCTCCATCTCCTGGCGCTCAAACTGCTCCCGGTTCGCGCGAGTATCGTTGGCTACCAGCACGCGCCGCTCATCCAATGGCACCCAGAACGATTTTGTCGACATTCCCAACGCCCGTGCTGCCTGCGCAAAGGTGACATCATCCAGATCAAATCGAGCGGGCACGGCCGGTACGCTCGAATCAATCGTGGCAGTGATGCCATAGGCGGCGAATACCTTTTGGATGAGTTGCCGGCGATCATCCTTTAAGTGAAAACTCTGCGCTCCAGCTTTGGACGCCAGCACGGGGATCTGTCCGGCGGAGTCCGAATCCGCTTCATAAATCGAGGTGACCTGGTCTGCCACCGCTTCTCCCGCAAGCTCCTGCAGGTGCTCTGCCAACTGCGGATTGGACGGGTCCAGCGCCAAAGCCTGCCGCAAATCCGCGCGCGCCGAGACCTGGTCATTCTGCATGCGAGACCTGGCTGCCTTCTGGATCAACTCTGTGACAACGTGACTACGACAGACCTGTACCGCGAGCGAGTAGTCGGAATTTGTTGGGTCAAGGGCCGCTGCTTCCTGGTACAGGCGCATCGCCGCTTCAAACTGTTCTTTGGCAAACAGCTTCGTTGCTTCGACAAAGAGCCGTTCCGCGCGCCGCCGGTCCTTGCGGCTCACGGTCTTGGCGGGCTTGATAGCGATGGGTGACGCAGCCTGGGTCTTCTGGGTGCTTGCCGAAGGGGACTCGCCGGTGGTCTGCGCCGGTTGGCTCGCGGTCGGAGGGGAGGTTGCCTGTCCTGGTGCGCTTGCAGATTGCCCTTGGGAGAATGCCGTGCTCCATGTGAGGGCTACAAACGCCGTGCCAAGCCAGGCGCCTCGGAGATTGGATGTCCGCTTCACTGTATGCCCTGCGTAGACGCTAGCAAGTCTGCCAGGGAGGTTGCACAAACAGTGGGCCGGTGCTCAAGCAGCGCGTCGAAACTGTAGTGCCCCGTGGCAACGGCAATCACTGGGAGATCATTTGCGCGGGCAGCTTCGATATCCCGCGGGGTATCGCCTACGACGCAGACGCGCCCTTCAGCGCCAGCCAATTCGCGTGCCTTGCGCGCGGCATCACCCACCAGCTCAGAACGGGCTGAGAAGTGGTCGCTGAATCCTCCGAAACGGAACCACTCGCGCAGCCCGGCCTCCTCGATCTTGATCCAGCCGATCATTTCCAGGTTGCCTGTGGCCACGCCGAGGAGTGCTCCGCGCCGGGCCAGATGGCCCAGAGTGTCTCTGACGCCCGGCATCAGCACCAGATCGAGCCTATGCCGGTGCTGCACCACGTGATGGCGCATAGCGTCCAGAATAGCCGCAATCCGCGGCTCCAGCATCTCTGCAGGAATTCCAGCCTGGATGCATGCCTCACTCAAGATAGCCGTATCAGTGCTTCCATGCACCACGACGCCATCCAGGGTCACATCATGGCCGAGCACGTGCTTTACACCTGCGGCAATCGAATCGAAATGGATGCGATCACGGCTGCGCAGCAGCGTTCCATCAATGTCGAACAGATAGGCATCCTGACCATCCCAGGAAAATCCCGGTTCAACCGCGATGCGTCCGTCGTTTTTCTCTGAAGATGTCTGCATGCAGAAGGGAGATTCGTCAGCCCTGTCTGAAGCCCTGACGTACCACTCCAAATACAGGACGTTCGCTGCGCGGTGGACGCTTGAGGCCGGCGCGAACCTCAGCAAGGCTCAGTCCCAGCTCGGCCATGGTGCGGCTCAGGGTATTCCGGTGGATGCCCAATTCTTCAGCGGCCTTGCACTGGTTTCCCCGATTGGCCGCAAGCACTTCGCGCAAGTACTGCCGTTTGAACTCGCGCACTGCATCCTCATAACGAACTCCGCTGGAATGCATCTGCGTCACCAGGCTGTCCAGTTCTCGTCTCACTTCAACCCCTCGTACTTCTAGCTTGCCACATTGGACCCCGGTTGTGTCAGGCAAAAATCATAGTCCGGTTCGCCCTGGGTGCATCCAGTCGGGAGAAACCTCTTCCAGGCTTCTCAGCTCGGCTCGCACCCTGGCGGCCAACTCCTTCGGACTAATTTGCGTGCTCAGATGGCAGGCTCCAAAAAAGTATCGTGGGAGCCGCGATTCCGTCAACCATTGGGTCCCTGGAAAGAACGCGATCGTAACCAGGATAAAGACTGTCACAAGTAACGCCCCCTGGAACAGACCAAATGCAGCGCCGACCAGCCGATCCAGACAACCAAGTCCCAACTTGTGCACTGCATTTGAAAGGATGGAGCCAGTCACTGCGGCAAGGCCCATCACTACCAGCGCAATCAGCAGGAATCCAATTGCATTCGATACTTTCTCGCTGTGCAGGATGGGACGAAGCAGAGCAGCGACGCGCCCGTAGTTCCAGGCCGCCAGCACAAGCCCAAGCAGCAGGCCACCCAAGGAGAAAACCGAGCGAAGGAATCCCTGTGCGATTCCACCCAGGACTGCGCAAGCCAGAACCAGCACTATGATCCAATCCACCGTTGTCATGCTCGCATCACCTTAGATCGAAAGATCGAGATTGCGCCCGGTCAGCCTGCGAAATGCCTCAAGATACTTCGCCAGCGTCCGTTCCACCACTTCGTCGGGCAAACCTGGCGCGGGCGCCTGCTTGTTCCAGTGGATGTTTTCAAGATAGTCGCGCACGTACTGCTTGTCGAAGGAGGGTTGCGCGCCTCCGGGTGCCCAACTGACGCTCTCCCAAAACCGGGAGGAGTCCGGTGTCAGCACTTCGTCCGCGAGAACAATGCCCCCGGCCGTGGTGCCGAACTCAAACTTTGTATCGGCCAGAATGAGTCCGTGCTCTTCAGCGTGTTGCGCAGCGCGTCGATAGATCGCCAGCGTAAGCCTGCGCAACTCTGTCGCCGTTTCCGCGCCGAGCAGCTTTTCGGTCTGTGCATACGAGATATTCTCATCGTGTGCGCCGTCCGGGCTCTTTGTGGCTGGCGTAAACAAGGGTTCAGGCAGCCGCGATCCATCTTTCAGCCCGGCGGGCAGGGGAATTCCGCACACCGTGCCGGCCTCCTGGTACTCTTTCCACCCCGAACCGGCCAGATAGCCCCGCGCCACGCACTCCACAGGAAACATCGTGGCCCGCTTCACCAGCATGGAGCGGCCTTCCAGTTGGTCCGCATAAGGTCGGAGGGAAGCGGGAAATTCGGAAACTTTGGCGGTAATCAGATGGTTGGGAACGATGCTGGATAAAAGTTCAAACCAGAACAGGGAGATCTGGGTCAGAATCTTTCCTTTGCCGGGAATGCCAGTCGCCAGCACATGATCGAACGCCGACAGGCGGTCGGTGGCAACCAGCAGTAGCGCGTCGTCTATTGCATAGAGGTCGCGCACCTTGCCCCGGCCGATCAGAGGCGTGGAGCCCAGATTCGTTACTAGGAGAGCAGTCATGGAAGGGCCTTACCTTGGGATAGCGTTTGTTCCGGCCGGCGCGCAACGCGGCCTCAGGCACCAAGTCGCCTCACCGTTGAAACGTACCAGGCGCATTGCAAGGGCGGGTCCAACTGCAGCGTGCCGCACCTAGACTGAATCTCCGATTTTCCGGCCCGAACCGCCGTTTGTCAAACCCAGGGGAACCGGCAAAACGCAGCCCGAACGGGTTGAGGGGGACGCAAGATTCCTCGCGGGGGCGATGCACACACTCGTGTGATGGCCGTCACGGAACCTGCAGCGGAAATGCGCGAAACTCCTCTTGTCAACATGGTTCGGTGGGCGAGCAAGAAAGTCCTCTTTGAGCCGGGCGACACGAGGCAGCAGTGGAAAGGGGAAGCCGCGGCTAGCTTCGTTT
>VFSW01003817.1_pt1 | contig 22577 bp, 19 predicted proteins | sample 5358111 | NCBI WGS metagenome assembly VFSW01 (sample SAMN11554181, study PRJNA540505) | mine drainage metagenome | isolation source: sediment from site ElyBrook_90M | place: USA: Ely Copper Mine, Vershire, VT | collected 2017 | reverse complement strand
AGCGGGGTTACAAGCCCCGCCCGCAGGAACCGCACTCGCTCCATCAACTGGCTGTCACCGGTCGACGTCCCTGACGTGAGCGAGACGGCGCGGTTATGGTCATCGCGGCGGCAAAGTCAAAGGCTTTGCATTTGTTTCGATGAATCAGGGTGTTTCGCGCGGTGCGCTTTTTTGAAAAGGGAGCGCACCGCGCTTGATTCTTTGGCGGCGACTGAAAATTCGCGTCTGCGTAGGGCGGATTAGCGAAGCGTAATCCGCCATCCAAAGGTTATACAAACCGCTTTGCGCTGCTAGGTTTGCAGCATGCCCAATTATCGCCGCGCCTTTGTTCCGGGCGGATGCTGGTTCTTTACAGTCAATCTGCTCGAACGGAGCCAGACATTGCTGATCGATCACGTCGACGAACTGCGCGGCGCGTTTGACAGAACGAAGGTGAAATATCCATTCGAGATCGACGCAATTGTGATTCTGCCGGATCACCTGCATGCAATCTGGAGCTTGCCACCCGATGATGCCGACTTTTCGACCCGCTGGCGGCTGATACGGACGCAATTCGCAAAGGCGTTGCCAAAGCGGGAGCGGCGGTCAGCCGTCCGCCAGAAGCGAAACGAACGCGGCATCTGGCAGCGCCGCTTTTGGGAGCACCTCATTCGCGACGACAACGATTATGCGCGGCATGTCGAATATTGTTACTTCAATCCGGTCAAACACGGGCTCGCACAGCGCGTCAGGGATTGGCCGCATTCGTCGTTCCATCGCGACGTGCGGCGCGGGTTATTTCCGCTCGATTGGGCGGGCGATATGGATGCAAGCGGCGAATTTGGCGAAGCATTGTAGCATTGTAGGGCGGGCTAGCCGAAGGCGTAACCCGCCGTGGAGTCACGAGCAAGACGGAGTGGCGGATTACGCTTCGCTAATCCGCCCTACTACGGGCTAATCCGCCCTACGGGCTAATCCGCCCTACGCGCTTCGCTGTCGTTCGCAATGACGCGATTAAGGCACGTAGCGCCGTCTTTGTGAAGCGATCCGGCAGCCATGCGGCTGGCAGGTCCGGAATTTATGGCCGCGCCGGTTGGAAAGTGGCCGATACACGCTTGACGAATCGGATCGGATGATTTCAACGGCTAGTGGCGGTCTGGATCATTCGAGGGCCCCGCTGTGGATGACGCTGAACAAATTTGGCTGCCCGTTATCGCGCGGGCCCTAGCGTACTTGTGCCTGAAATCTGAAGCCAGCGAGAATCGCGGCATGCAACGAAACGCGGAGCTGCTTGAAGTCCTTATTGTGATCGGCAGTTCACTCATCGACACGGACTTTCATTTGCGTGCCTTGCTTAGCCAGGTTGCGCGCACGCGAAAAGCGCAATCAAATAAATTCAGACACGTATGCCTTGTTGATACTGCGCGAGTGAGAAATAAATGGAAACGCGTGCTTCGAGGTAGCTACGACAAGATTGTTACTCACAAAACCTTTGACCAATTTCTGACAAAGGAATTGGACGTTTAGGGCCGTGGAGTCACGAGGCAAGACGGAGTGGCGGATTACGCTTCGCTAATCCGCCCTACAGGCCGTCACCGGCTCCTGAGTGGGAGTTCGGCTGCGTCGGATGACCCGATGGCCTATAGTCACGGGGCCGTCCGAAAGGTCTCGCAATGTACAGCGCCACGATCGGAGCACGCCGCTACGTCTTCGCCGATCTTAAAACGCTGTTGGCCAAGGCTTCGCCGCTGCGGAGCGCGTAGGGCGGGGTTGCCGCAGGCGTAACCCGCCGGGGGGGGCCCCGGCCAAACGGGGTGGGGGGGTTCGCTTCGCTAATCCGCCCTACGCGCTCGCGCCCGGCATCACGCCGGAAATGGCCGCCGCCGTGAGCAAGATCAGCCGGCAGCAGGATCTGATCGTAATCGCGGCGAAATGCAGCGTGGTGACGCATTCCGCAATACGCTCGGTCTGCCGGGCCGCTTGTCCGTGCGGCTTCAGCCCAATCACCCGACCGATGATGCGCCGAACGCAACTGCATCTCCAACATCCGGCCGCAAAGAGTCGATTACGCCCGCGCCGGCGCCAAGCTCGTCTACCTGTTGCGGGCCATGCGCGATCGCCGTCTGTCGGGCCTACAGCTTAAGGACGAGTCGGATCGGCTTCCGACATTAAAGGGCTGATTTGGCTTTGGAATTGTCGCAAGTGGGGCATCGGAATAATGTTCAAATCCGCGTCGCCAAGACGCGTGCCGCCGTTTAAACTCGCCGCCGCCAAGCTGATCCGCAAACAACGGCAAGAGCCAGCAAGAGAACCATGTCCACGTCCCTGATGACGACGCGACGTTTCGCGCCCCTGTTCTGGTGCCAGTTCTTCTCCGCGTTCGGCGACAATTTTCTCAAGACCGCGCTGGTCTTTCTTATTCTGTTCCAGATCGGCGGCGCCGACGCCGGGGCATTGATCACGCTTGCCGGCGCCACGCTGATCTTTCCGTTCTTCCTGCTTTCGGGCCTCGGCGGCGAACTCGCCGACCGTTACGACAAAGCGCTGGTGGCGCGGCGGCTCAAACTGTTCGAGATCGCCGTTGCCGTGCTGGCAGTGGCGGGGTTCGCCGTCCACTCTATCGTTATTTTGTTTATTGCGGTCGGATTGTACGGGATGATCGCTTCGCTGTTCGGACCGATCAAATACGGCATCCTGCCCGACCATCTCGCCCGCTCCGAACTGCCGTCCGGCAATGCGCTGGTCGAGGGCGGGACCTTTCTTGCCATTCTCATCGGCACTATCGTGGCCGGTATCGCGGCGAAGGATGGCGGCGACCCCATCCATTTTGCCTGGCTTATGATCGTGTCGTCGGTGGCAGGCTGGGTCGCCAGCCGGTTTATTCCGCCGACCGGCGAAGGCGCCCCGCAGCTCGTCGTCAGTCGCAACATTTTCGCCTCTACCGGGGCGCTCATCAAATATATCCGCGGCGAGCCGCGGCTGTGGTGGGGCGCGATGGTGTCGAGCTGGTTCTGGCTCGTCGGCGCGCTGGTGCTGTCACTGCTGCCGCCGCTTGTGACCTTCAACATTGGCGGCAGCGAGAGCGTTGTCACCATCTTTCTGACGATCTTCTCGGTCGCGGTGGCCGTCGGCGCGGGTTTCTCCGCGTGGCTGGACCACGGCCGTATCGTTCTCTTGCCGACGCTTGTCGCCGGCGTGCTGCTGGGCCTGTTCTCGCTTGATCTCGCGTGGACGACGTCCGCGGTCGTGGCGGCGACCAGCCCGCTCGGCATCAGCGCGTTCTTCGCGTCGCCTTACAGCATCCACGTCGCCATCGACCTCGCCGGGCTGGCGATTTCAGGCGGCCTGTTCATTGTACCGACCTTTAGCGCGGTGCAGGCCTGGGCCAGCGCCGATCAGCGCGCCCGCGTCGTCGCGGCGGTCAACGTCCTCAACGCCGTGTTCATGGTGGTCGGCGCGATCGTTCTTGCCGTGCTGCAGAAGCTTGGCTTCTCGACGCCGCTCCTGTTCGCGCTGATCGGCGTCGCCAACCTTATCGTCGCCGTCATTATCGCCCGCACACTGCCGACCAGTTGGCTGAACGATCTTCTCTCCATCGTCTTCCGCACTTTCTATCGGCTTGAGGTCACCGGCCTGGAGAACGTCGCCAAGGCCGGCCATAACGCCATCATCGCGATGAACCATGTGAGCTTCCTCGACCCGCCGGTGGCGATGGCGATCCTGCCCAAGCGCCCGGTGTTCGCGGTTGACACCGGTATAGCGCAGCAATGGTGGATTCAGCCGTTCCTGCCGTTTGTGCGCACCATGGCGCTCGATCCGCTCAAGCCGATGGCGCTGCGCACCATCATCAACGCCGTGAAAGACGGCAACATGCTGGTGATCTTTCCGGAAGGCCGCATCACCATCACCGGCAGCCTGATGAAAATCTACGACGGCGCCGCCATGATCGCCGACAAGTCGGACGCGATGGTGGTTCCGGTCCGCATCGACGGGCCGGAAAAGACCATCTTCAGCCGCTTGAAAAGCACGCAGGTGCGCCGCCGGCTGTTCCCGAAGATCAAAGTGACGATCCTCGAACCGGTGAAGCTCAACGTCGATCCGGAGCTCAAAGGCCGAAGGCGCCGGCTGGCGGCGGGCGCCGCGCTCTACGACATCATGTCGAATTTGATCTTCGTCACGACCCCGACCGACCGCACCGTCATCGAAGCGGTCATCGAGGCCGCCAAAGACCATGGCGGGAAATGGCTCGCAATCGAGGACCCGACCAGCGGCAAGCTGACCTACAAGCGTCTCCTGCAGGCGACGCGGATCCTTGGCGACAAGCTGATGCAGTTCGCGCCCGAAGGGCGCGCGATCGGCGTCATGCTCCCGACCTCCAACGGATGCGCCGTCACCGTGCTCGCGTTGATGTCCGGCGGCCGCGTTCCGGCCATGATCAACTTCACCTCGGGAGCCGCCAATGTCCTTGGCGCCTGCCGTGCGGCGCAAGTCGACACCATCCTCACCGCGCACGCTTTCGTGGAGAAGGCGAGACTCGAAAAGCTTATCGCCGCGATCGAAAAGCAGGTGCGCATCGTCTATCTGGAAGACATCCGCAAGACCGTGGGCTTCGCCGACAAGCTGCGCGGAGCACTGCGCGCGAAGAAGCCGCTGGTGCATCGCAAGCCGGACGACTGGGGCGTGATCCTGTTCACGTCGGGGACCGAGGGAGTGCCGAAGGGCGTTGTCCTCTCCCATCGCAACGTTCTCGCCAACGTGGCACAGGCCGAAGCCCGGATCGATTTCGGGCGCGAGGACCGGCTGTTCATGGCGCTGCCGGCGTTCCACTCGTTCGGATTCATGGGCGGCATCGTGCTGCCGCTCATTTCCGGCGTTCCGACTTATTTGTATCCATCGCCGTTGCACTATCGCACCGTGCCGGAATTGGTCTACGGCATCTGCGCCACCTACATGTTCGGCACCGATACGTTCCTCGCCGGCTATGCGCGCATGGCCAATCCGTACGACTTTCGCTCGCTGCGCTACATCATTTCCGGCGGCGAGCCGATCAAGGAATCGACCCGCCAGATCTATCTGGAAAAGTTCGGCATGCGCATCCTTGAGGGCTACGGCGTGACCGAGACCTCTCCGGTGCTGGCGCTCAACACCCCGATGTTCAACAAGTTCGGCACCGTTGGCCGCGTCCTGCCGGGCATGCAGGCGCGCCTGGAGAAGGTCGAGGGTGTCGACGACAGAGCCGGGCGGCTCTGGGTCAAGGGCCCTAACGTGATGCTCGGCTATCTGCGCGCCGACAAGCCGGGCGTGCTCGAACCTCCGGCGGAAGGCTGGTACGACACCGGCGATATCGTCTCGATCGACGAACAGGGCTACATCGCCATCAAAGGGCGCGCCAAGCGCTTCGCCAAGGTCGGCGGCGAGATGATCTCGCTCGCCGCCGTCGAGATGCTCGCGGCTGAGTTGTGGCCTCACTACGTTTCCGCGGTGGTCGCGGTGCCAGACGACCGCAAGGGCGAACGCCTCATCCTCGTGACCGACAAGCACGGCGCCACACGCGCCGATTTTCAGGCTTACGCGCGGAGCAAACACGCCTCGGAGCTGATGTCGCCCGCCCAGGTGATCATCCTTGATAAGCTGCCGCTGCTAGGCTCCGGCAAGCCCGATCTGCAGGCGCTGCAGAAATTGGTGCGCGACTACCTGGAGGCCAAGGTCGCCGCGGCGGAGTGAGCGTACCTTTCCGGCCTCGCCGGGCGTCGATAGACCCGGATGCGGACAGGCGTTAGGCTCAAAGCCTGGCGGGCCGAAAAGCCGGGAGGAATCTTGCAATCAATCACCGGTGCTTTCCGCGAGCTGACGCGCAAGCGCGACTTCTACGCGGGCGGACTCATGTTGCTCATTGGTCTCGGCGTCGCGCTTAAGGGCTGGGCGTCTTATCGGTTTGGCACGCTGATGCACATGGGCCCCGGTTTCTTGCCGACGGCGCTCGGTGTGATCCTGGCGTTGATCGGGATCGCGATTGCCGGTGCGGCTGTGTCGCCGGGCGGACCGGAAACCGAAGCCGGCGAGCATATCCTGCCGGAACATCCGCAATGGTGGGGCTGGTTCTGCATTCTGGGGGGGCCGGCGCTTTTTATCCTCTTCGGCCGGTACTTTGGACTGGTGCCCGGAACGTTCGCATGCGTCTTCGTTGCCGCGCTCGGTGACCGCACCGCGACGCTGAAGAGTTCGCTTATCCTCGCGCTGATCGTAACTGTGTTCGGCGTCGGGCTGTTCTCCTACTTCTTACAGATTCCGATGCCGGTGCTGACGTGGAGGGGCGGTCTGTGATCGCGACCGCACTCACAGACCTCTGGTACGGCTTTGGCGTCGCGCTCGAGCCGCATAACCTGATGTGGTGCTTCATCGGCGTGCTGGTCGGCAACATGGTCGGTGTGCTGCCCGGCATGGGACCGCTCGCGACCATTTCAATCCTATTGCCGCTGACATTCGGCATCCCACCGGTCGGCGCCGTGCTGATGCTGGCCGGCGTCATGTACGGCGCCCAGTATGGCGGGGCGATCTGCTCGATCCTGCTCAACCTGCCGTGTCATCCGCCCCATGCGGTGACGTGTCTCGACGGCTTTCCCTTGACCCAACAGGGGCGTGGTGGCGTGGCGCTCGGCATCACGGTCTTGGCCTCGTTCGTCGGCGCCTCCTGGGGCATCACCGAAATGATCTTCCTGTCGCCGGTCCTGGTGAAGGCGGCGTTGGAATTTGGGCCGGCCGAGGTCTGCTCGCTGATGCTGCTCGGCTTGCTCGCCGGCTCGACATTGGCTCGCGGCTCGCCGCTCAAAGGCGTGGCAATGACGGTGCTGGGGCTCATTCTCGGCTCTGTCGGCACCGATCTCGAACTCGGCTCGGAGCGTTACACGTTCGGGCTGACCGAACTCGACGACGGCATCGCGCTGGTCGCGCTGGCACTCGGCCTGTTCGGGATTGCCGAGTTCATGAACAGCATCAATCAGGTCGCACCGATCAGCACCAGATACACCAAAGTCCGCCTGCGCGACTTGCGGCCGACCAAGGCCGATCTCAAGCTGTCGATCTTTCCGATGCTGCGCGGGACGCTGGTCGGCAGTCTGTGCTCGCTTATCCCCGGAACCGGCCCGACCATCGCCTCGTTCGTCGCCTACGCGACCGAAAAGAGGGTTTCAAAAACGCCCGAGCGGTTCGGCACCGGAGCGCTCGAAGGCGTGGCCTGCCCTGAGGCTGCGACGCATTCGTCGGTGCAGGGCGATTTCATCCCGACCATGAGCCTTGGCATTCCCGGCGACGCGGTGATGGCGCTGCTGCTCGGCGCGCTGATGATTCACGGCATCGTGCCCGGCCCGCAGCTGATCTCGCAGCATCCCGACATCTTCTGGGGTTTGGTCGCAAGTTTCTGGATCGGCAACATTCTGCTGGTGTTGTTGAACGTGCCGTTGATCGGCATCTGGGTGAAGATGCTGGCGATCCCCTACCGCTATCTTTATCCGAGCGCGCTGTTCTTCGTCTGCATCGGCGTCTACGCCGCCAATAACGACATGTTCCAGGTCGGCGAGGTGATCGTCATCGGCGCGTTCGGATACCTGCTGCTGCGGCTTGGCTTTCACCCGGCGCCAATCCTGCTCGGCTTTGTGCTGGGGCCGCGGTTCGAGGAAAATTTTCGCCGCGCCATGCTGATTTCCCGCGGCGATCTCGCGGTGTTTGTTGAGCGTCCGATCAGCGCCGTATTCGTCGCGCTGTGCGTAGCGCTGGTCGGCATGCAGATCTACTTCCGCCTGCGCGGGGCGAAAGCGGAACTGGAACCCGCCGTCGAGAATGCTACTGCCTCGGACATTACTTCAAGCCAACTGGCGCCTCAGCACGCGCCGGTTCGGCCCGCGGAATAATACTCGTCAGGTGAAATGATGGTTGCTTTGTTGCGATACTTGTTGGTCCTTGGAGCGGTGGCCGCCGGTCTTGGTGCCGCCGACGCGGAACAATTCCCCGCGAAGACGATCACGCTCGTTGTTCCGGCTGCGCCCGGCGGCGTCACCGACGTTCTCGCCCGTGCGCTCGGCCACCGCTTCGGAGAAAGCTTCGGCCAGCCGGTCGTGGTCGAAAACAAGCCGGGAGCGAGCAACCAGATTGCCGCCGAATATGTCGCGCGCTCGTCCGGCGACGGCTACACCCTGCTGGTCAGCCCCGAAGCGACAGTGGCGATAAATCCGTATCTGTTTGGCAAACTTCATTACAATGCAGCCACGGACTTCGTGCCCGTCGCCGGCCTGGTCAAAATTCATCAGGCCCTGGTCACCAATCCGTCAGTACCAGCGCGCAACGTTGCCGATTTGATCGCGCTGGCAAAAAGACAACCGGGCGCCCTCAACTACGGGACCTATGGCGTCGGTTCGACCGGACATCTGAATATGGAGATGTTCGAAGCCATGGCCGCGGTGCAATTGGTCGCCATACATTATAAGGGGGCGACGCCGGCCCTGACCGATGTCATTGCGGGCCATATCCAGACGATGTTCATCAGCGTCGGCAGCGCCGTCCAGCCCTGGAAAGCCGGCGAGATCAATTTGCTGGCGGTCGGCAGCAAGGAGCGGCTGGCCGGTCTTTCCGACGTCCCGACGATCGCCGAGAGCGGCTTGCCCGGTTTCGAGGCGGCGTCGTGGTTCGGGCTATTCGCGCCGGCCGGCACCCCGGCCGCGATCGTCGATCAGCTTAATGCGCAGACGCAAGGGGTTCTCGCCGAGCCGGGATTTCGCGCCGCCGTTCTCGATCCGCAGTTCTTCGAGCCTATGACAGGTTCGCCGAAGGAGTTCGCCGATTTTATCAAGGCCGACGCGGAAAAATGGCAGCGGGTGATCCGGGTCGCGAATGTTAAAGTTGAATGAGCGGCGTTGCCGCGCCGTCTCTTGGTAACGCGACGAGGTTCTCCGCCATGTCTGAAACAGACGATACGCCTTCCGATCTCGCGGCGTTTCGGGACAGCTACGTCAAGCTGTTCGGCTCGTTGCCGCCGCTACCTGCGGCGCGGTTCGAGTTTTCGGGAAAGATCAATCCCGAGTTCCTGCGGCGGGCCGAAGCACTGCGCGCGCACGCCTTCTATTCGGATGTGTTCGACGTGAAGACCACGAACCTCATCCTTTTCGGCATGCTGCTGGTCGAACACAATCCCGCTGCGCAGATGCACGCCTTGGCGGCGCGCCGCGCGGGCGCCAGCTGGAAGGAACTCCACAAGGTCGTCGAACTCGCCTCGACTACTGGGGCGCTCGGCCCAGCCAATCGAGGGAGCGCGATGCTCAAGACACTGCACGACGGGGAAACTCGCTGAGCGAACGCTTAATGGGGCTCGGCGTGTTGCGGCCCCGGCCCGAATATGGAGAATGGCTCTTCATCGGGAGAAAATCTGGCGCCACACGGGGGGATTTTACCATGCCTTTCACCACGTCGCGTTCTGTCGTTCACAATGTGACGGCGCGATCTGCCGTTGCGGCGGCGGCGATTGCCTGCGCAGCTCTGCTTGGCGCGCCGAACGCGATGGCGCAAGGATTGCCGCCGCTGGCGAAAGAGCTAAATCCGGCCCAAACCGCGCTGATCCTGGTCGACTTCCAATATCCGTTCGTTAATCCGGATGGCGCAAATTATCGCGCCGTCAAAAAGGAACTTGAGGAAAAGCGCCTGCTCGACAGAACGGTCGAGCTGGTGAAGAAGGCCCGAAGTCTCGGCGTCTTGGTGGTGCACGTCACCGAAGGCTACACTGGCGATTACCGCGAGGTCGACGCAACCAATCCGGGCGGATTCCATCGCGGTCAAATCCTGCGCCAGGCCTGGAAAGTCGGCACCAGGGAGACGTCGTACTTTCCGCCGCTCATGTCCGCGGAAGGCGACAAGGATCTGTTCCCGGCGCCGCGCAATCAAATCAGTGCGTTCGGCGGCACCGGCCTGAATGAGATTTTGCGGTCCAAGGGCATCAAGAACGTCGCCGTTGGCGGATTTACGACTGACGTGTGCGTCTATGCCACCGTCACCAACGCTTTCGACTTGGGCTACCACGTCTATGCATTACGCGACGCCATGGCCGGCTATTTCCCGGAGCAGTCCGAGTTAATGCTCAAAAACACCTATCCGATGTGGTCGAAGGTGATCAGCAATGACGATTGGCTCGCCATGCTCGAACGTGGCGAGGCCACCCGATAACGCCGCCGGCTTTTACTTTCCAGCTGGACGGGCGTCTTGGCAATGCAAACCCGGCGGAGTAGGCGGCGACTGCTGCTTGGCCTGGTCTCATTGCCGACGCTGGTCGCTGTTAATCGCGCGCCCGCAGCGGATGGGTCCTCACTGGCCGTCATCGATCAAAAGGCGCTGCCGGAGCCCTGGGCGGCGGCCGAGTTCAGCTTCGAGCTTGACGGCGAGCGCGTACCTGGCATCGTCGTCAAGCTGCCGGGCGAACGCTGGTACGCCTCAAGCTTGATCTGTCCACACGCCAAGTGCATTGCGAGATATTTTCGCGACGTGACCATGGCGCAAGATACTTTCGATGTTGCCGCCAAAAATCCCGTGCTCGGATGCCCGTGTCATTTCAGCGTCTTTGACGTCGCCAACGGCGGTCAGGTTATTTCCGGACCGGCGCCGAACCCGCCGCAGCAGCTGACCGTCGAAGTGCGAAACGGAAAAGTATTGGTCAGCAAATAAACCGCCCGGTCCAGTATTGGAAATGCACGGCTGCGCCAAGGTCTAACTAATACTAAGCGGGCGACTCTCTGGCTAGCCGACCGGCTGCGTACCGACATAGGCGGCGATGACCGCCGGATTGTTCAACACTGCGGCGGCGGAGCCGACGCCGAGTGTGCGGCCGTAGTCGAGGACGTGGATGCGGTCGGCGAGATCGGCCACCATTTGCATGTCGTGCTCGATCCAAATCATGGCGAGGCCGAGTTCGTCCTTGATGCGCAGGATCAGACGGGCGAGGTCTTCCCGCTCGGCGCGATTGAGCCCGGCCGACGGCTCATCAAGCAGCAGTAGCACGGGTTCAAGGGCGAGTGCGCGGGCGAAGCCGACCAGCTTCTGCACGCCAAAGGGCAGGGAGCCGACCGGCGTGTGGCGATGCGGCGCCAGCCCGACGAAGCCCAGCACCTTCTCGACCGCCTCGCGATGAAACAGCTCCTGCCGCCGCACCGAGGGCAGATAGAACATTTCCGCCACCACATTCGTCGCGATACGGCAATGGCGGCCGGTCAGCAAATTTTCCAGCACCGTCATTTGCGGGAACACCTCGCCGTGCTGGAACGTGCGTGCGATGCCGAGTCGCGCGATCTGGTGTGTGGAGCGGCCGTTGATGTTCTCGCCGCGCAGCCGGATCGCTCCTTGGCCGCGATAGATGCCGCTGATGCAGTTGAGCACACTGGTCTTGCCGGCGCCGTTCGGCCCGATCAAGGCCAGGAGCTCGCCGGCCTCGACGTGCAGCGACACGTCGGTGAGCACCGCCAGCCCGCCGAACCGCAGAGAGAAATGCTCGACCGCGAGTTCAGCCACCCGGCCGCTCCTGTGCCGGCGCGTGCCGCAGCGCCCGATAGCTGCGGCGCTCTTCGCCGCTCGCCTGGCCGAGATAGGCCTCCTGGATTTCCCGGCGGCCGCGCAGCTCCGTGGCCGGGCCTTCCAGCACCACACGCCCGTTTTCCAGAAGGTAGCCGTAATCGGCAATCTCCAGCGCCACGCGGGCATTCTGCTCGACCAGAAGAACGGTGATGCCGAGCTCCTGTCGGATGCTTGACAGTCTCCGCGTCAGGTCCTCGACCACGACCGGCGCCAGTCCGAGCGAGAGCTCGTCGACCAGCAGCAGTTCGGGGTTGCAGACGATGGCGCTCCCGAACGCGAGCATCTGGCGTTCGCCGCCTGACAATAATCCGGCGAGTCGCGGCCGCAGCTCCGCCAGCGCTGGAAAGAACTGGAAGATGAGGGCTTCGAGGCGGCGGCGCTCGGCCGCATTGCCGCGTGACGATGCGACGGTCAGGTTTTCGGCGACGGTGAGATTGGGAAAGACTTTATCGCGTTCCGGCACCAGCACAATGCCGCGCGCGGTATTGGCGTGCGGCGGCCGGTTTTCGATCAGCTTTCCGGCGAAGCGGATACTGCCGGCAATGACACGTGCGTCATCGACACCGATGAAACCGGAGATCGCGCGGAGCGTGGTAGTCTTGCCGGCGCCGTTGTTGCCGAGTAGCGCGACGATAGTCTGTGGCATCACCCGCAGCGAGACGCCATGCAGCGCCACCGCGATGCGGTGATAAGCGACCTTGAGCGCGTCGATCACCAGGAGCGGCGCAGTCGTCGGCGGTTGCGTCATGACGCGGAACCGGCGCGCCGCGCCGCGAAGGCGTTTTTCATTCGCTGCCAGAGGCCGATCAGCCCGGCCGGTTCGAGCAACAGAAACAAAATCATCACCACGCCGAACGCGGCGTAGTCGAGGGCAAACACCATGTTGCCGAAGCGCGCCGGCAGGTAACCGGCGATCGCCTCAATGGCGTAAGGAAAGAGGATGACAAAGCCGGCGCCCAGCAGCGCGCCGGGGATTGAGCCCATGCCGCCGATGATGATCATCGCGACATATTGCACGGTCAGATAAAGCGAGAAAGCGTCGATCGAGACGAAATTGCGGAAATAGGCGAACAACGCGCCGGCGATTGCCGTCATGGTCGCGCTGACCACGAACGCCATGAGCTTGAAGCGCGGCACGTCGATGCCGAGCGCGCTCGCGACAACGTCGTGATCGCGCAGCGCCCGCCATGCCCGGCCGGTCCGCGTGCGCTGCAGGTTGACGCTGATCAGGAGCGCCAGCGCTGCGAACGCCAGCAGCACGAAATACCACGCCCGCCCGCTGCTCAACGTCCATCCGGCGAGCGAGGGCGAATCGATCATGATGCCGGTCGACAGTGTCGAGCGCGCTTCGTATTCTCCGCCGAGATAGATGACCACGAAATGCAGTCCGAGCGTGCTGATTGCGAGGTAAAGTCCGCGCAGCCGCAGCGAGGGCAGGCCGAAGATCAATCCGAGGCATGCCCCGAGCACGCCGGCGGCCGGCAATGTCACCCAAAATGGCGCTCCGGTTTCCCGGACCAGCACGCCGACGGTATAGGCGCCGGCGGCCAGGAGGCCGGCGGTACCAAGCGAAATCAGGCCGGCAAATCCGGTCAGCAACATCAGCGCGAGCCCGCCGGTGCACGCCAGCAGCACCTGGTTGGCAAGATCGAGCTGAAACGGCGAGGCGACGAAAGGCAACGTGAATAAGACCACGACCGTAACGGCCAGGCGGACGCGCGCGGATCGTGTCCCGAACAGGGCGAGTTCTCGTGCATAGGGGCTGCGGTCGCTCATCTCAGACCCGGTCGAGTTGTTCGCGGCTGCCGAACAAGCCCCAGGGGCGAATTGCCAGCACGATCAGCAGCACGACAAACGGCACGACATCGGATAACAGCGGATTGACATATTGGATCGCGGCGATCTCGGCCGTCGCAACGATCAGGGCGCCGATCGCGGCGCCGATGAGACTGTCGAGACCGCCGACCAAAGCTGCGGGAAACGCCTTGAGCCCGATGGTCGCCATAGTGGATTCGACACCGGAATCGAGCGCCAGCAGCATGCCGGCAAGCGAAGCGGTGAAGGTCGAAAGGCCCCAGGCGAACGCATAGACGCCGTGCAGGCGGATGCCGCGCTGCTCGGCAAGCAGCGGATTCTGGCCTGCCGCACGCATACGCACGCCCCAGCGCGTGAACTGCAGAAAAGCGAACAGGCTGGCATAGACGGCGATCGTCAGAACCACGAGCGCGAGGCTGGCGGCCGAAATCTGCACACCGGGCGCGACGGCAACCGGCGGGTTACGCCAGCCGAACATAGAGCCTGGGTAGAATTGCCGGGTGGTCCAGATCAGGATCGTCAGGCCGCGCAGCAAAACACCGAGCGCGATGGTAATGAGCACCGCCGCCAGCACGGCTTCGCCGGTCATCCAGCGCATCAGCACGGCATAGACGACGATGCCCATGACCAGGCCGCAGATCGCGGCCAGGAGGAGCGCCAGCAGCGGGTCGCCGCCGAACAGCCCTGCGGTTGCGACCAGGAGATAGGCGCCGACCATCATCAGCTCGCCATGCGCCAGGTTGAGCACGCGGCTAACCCGGTAGACGAGGACATAGCCGGCGCTTACCAGCGCATAGATCGCCGTTAGGACCAGGACGTTGGCGACGAGCTGCAGCGACATGAGGCTAGCGGGCCCAAGGTCAAAACGGCGACGCGAGACCTGACGCGCATCGCCACTCCCGATGTCAATCGACCACGTCCACCGTCAGCCAGTCGCGCATCCGCACGATGCCTTTCTGCTCCGGATCGTAGCGGTAGAAGCGATAGTATTGCTTGGTGCGGAAATGATTGTCGCTCGTCCACATCAGCGGCCCACCGCGCAGGCCCTGGGTATCGAGATTGAGCGTATTCATCGCCGCGGCAATTTTTTCGGCGCTCGCCGGCCATCCGGCCTTGGTAAGGACTTGCTCCAGCGCGCGTCCGGTGATCCAGCCCTCGTCGGCGTAAGTTACGGGGTACGAATATTTGCTCTGCGCCGCTACTTCCCGGATCTCCTTGTGGACGGGTAAATTATCCTGGAAAAACGCGTTGACGGTGAAAACCTGAAAGCCACCGTCGGCGACGCGCTTCAGCTCGTCCTCGGCTTGGATGTGGCCGTAACACAGATAGGTGCCGTTCCAGCCGAGCCGCCGCAGCGCCTCGAATGTCCGCACCTCGGTCGGCCACGGCGCATAAGCGAAAGCCCAGTTCGGATCTCCGCCCTTCAGCTTGGTGGCAAACGGCGTGTAGTCTGCGGCGCTCGGCGGAATGAACTCGGTATCCACCGTCACCATGCCGAGCCGGTCGCCCTGCTTCTGCGCGTTCTCGATGCCGATCCGGGAGATCGGGATCGGCATGCCGATCATGCCGATCTTAACCGGCTCTTTTGCCGCCGTTTTAATGGCGTCGATTGCCACCGGGATGTCGTAGCCGAAATCGAACCCGGTCGAACAGAACAGCACCGGATCGGGCTTCGGCGGATGCGTCTCTTTCGGGCACACTGCACCGGCGAACCACAGCGGCACTTTGGCGCGCCGGGCTTCGGCGATCACGGGCCCGTACGTCGAGGACAGGCTGGAGTCGATCAGCAGCATCACGTTGTCCTGCCGGATCAGTTTGGTGGCGTTCGCCGCCGCCTTGGAAGGCTCGGCCTGGTCGTCCTCGACCAACAGATTGATGCGGTGGCCGTTAATGCCGCCTTTGGCGTTGAGACGATCGACATAGATGCGAAGCATCTCGACCACGGGCGCCTGCGTCGCGGCGGCGGGGCCGGTCATCGCAGCGGTCACGCCAATGGTGTAGGCGTCCTGCGCCTTAGCGCCGGCAAACGGCAACACCGTCGCGGCGGCGAGCGCGGCCGCGAAGTTCAGGACAGTTAGTGTTCGCATCGTTCTCTCCCTCCGGCCGGCCGTTGTCGCCGGCTTTTGTCCCCCGTCGTCTGTCGAGTGGGTCAGACTTTTGCCGCCCATCCTATGAACCGGAGCGCTGAACGACAATCGTCCTTCGAACCGGTTTTTTGCGCTCTATTATCACGTCATGGCGCCGTGGCGGGTCTATTTAGCCCTGACGAGAGCCGAGCACCCGATCCACCATCGCGCCGGCTTCGCCGAGGTAATTCGCCGGATCGCAGAGTTTTGTCAGGGCCACGCGGTCGAGATGCTTGGAGACCTCCTCGTTCTCGGCAAGCAGATCGACCAGCGGTCGGCCGGTGGCGATGACGTTGCGGCAGATGTCGTAGACGAGATCGTGGGCGTATTGCCTCCCGAGATAGGGCCCAAGCCCCATCATCACCGCCTCGGAGACGATCAAGCCCTTGGTCAGATCGAGATTGGCGCGCATTTTTTTCTCGTCGACCTGCAAACCGGTGAGCACGAACAGCGTTTGCGCCAGCACGCCGGCGGTGAGACAAAAAATTTCCGGCAGTACGATCCATTCGATTTCCCAAGGCCCGGTCGCACGTTCGTGGTCCTCGACCATGGCGTCGAGCAGCGCGGCGACCTGCTGGCGCACCACGGCATTGAGCGCGGTGATATAGACCGACGAGATCGGATTGCGCTTCTGCGGCATGGTGCTCGACGAGCCGCGGCCTTCGTGGAACGGTTCGTAAAGCTCCTCCACTTCGGTCTGCATCATCAGCTTCACGTCGAACGCGATCTTGCCGCAGGTGCCGGCGACGAGACCGAGGCAGCAGCCGACCTCCGCGATCGTGTCGCGCACGGTATGCCAGGCGATCGCGGGGACGCCGAGTTTCAGCTCCTTCATCAGTTCGGCCTGCGCTTCGAGGCCGCGGCCGCCGAGCGAGGCGAGCGTGCCGGCGGCGCCGCCGAACTCGCCGACCAGCACACGGGCGCGCAATTCCTGCAGCCGCTGTTTGTGGCGCTCGAATGCGGCCAGCACGGTTGCCATCTTGTAACCGAAGGTGATCGGTACCGCCTGCTGGAGATTGCTGCGGCCGGCCATCGGCGTGTCGCGGTATTTGCGCGCCAATCCGGCGAGCGCGTCCGCGATCGCCTCGATATCGGCTTCGACGAGCGTGAGCGCTTCGCGAATCTGCAATACGGTGGCCGTGTCGGTCACGTCCTGCGTGGTCGCGCCCCAATGGCACCACTCGCCAAGTCCGTCGCGGCATAGCGCGACCAGCTGCTGCACCACCGGCAACACCGGATACCCGATGCGCGCGGTTTGCCTTTCAAGCTTAACAAAATCGATCTCGCCGGCATCGCAATGGTGAACGATTTCTTCGGCGGCATTCTGCGGGATGATGCCGAGCCGCGCCTGCGCCCGGGCCAGCGCCGCTTCGAAGTCGAGATACTTCTGCACGCGGCTTTCATCGGAAAACACCCGCCGCATGGCCTCGGTGGAGAAGATGTTGCGGAATACGGCGGAGTCGATTGCGGTGGCAGACATGCGCGCTAAACCTCGTTGCAGTGACTACGGGAATTATTGCGACGGCTGAATTTTCGTAAAGGTTATCTGTTCGCTTAAAGCAAATCGATACACGCCTCGTAAAGAATACCGCTTCAAGCAATCTTCAGCATAGGCCGAGAAGCCCGTTTTGCTTCACCAATTCAATACTACCGGCGGCCCAATACTGCGAACGCAAGACGAAAAATAACGGACGCGTCAAACGGGGAACGGACGTGCGCACGAGCACTATCGTGATGATCGCCTTTGCAGCCGTGTTCGGGCTGCTTGCGGTATTCCTGGCGCAGACCTGGCTCAACCATCAGGCCGAGATGCGGATGCGGAGCCTTGAGGCGAATAGGAAGCCGGAAGCACCGGCTCGCACGATCGTGGTCGCCAGCAAGCCGCTGCGGTTCGGCGACGAGATCGTTGCCGCGGCGCTGCGCGAAGTGCCGTGGCCGGAAGGTGCGTTGCCGGCCGGCGCCTTCAGCAAGATCGCGGACCTGGCCACGGCAAAGCGCGCCGTGGTCCTGCCGATGCATGAGAACGAGGCGGTGCTGGCTTCCAAGATCACCGGCCCTGGTCAGCGCGCGACGCTTTCGGCGGTGCTTCAGGAAGGCATGAAAGCAGTCACCATTCGCGTCAACGACGTTGAGGGCGTCGCCGGCTTCGTATTTCCCGGCGATCACGTCGATGTCGTGCTGACGCGCCAGACCGACAAGGAGAATGCGAGCAACGATGTCGTCATCGAGAACGCGCGCGTGCTCGCCGTCGATCAGTCGGCGGATTCGCTGTCGTTCAAGCCTTCGGTGGTCAAAGCGGTGACGCTGGAGGTCGACGTCGCCGATGCGCAAAAGCTTGCGCTCGCGTCGGCGGTCGGAACCCTGTCGCTGTTGCTGCGCAAGGCAGGCGAAATGTCGGCGGCCAGTTCGCGGCGCGTGACGCTTGCGGATTTAGGGCGGGCATTCGCATCGCTGCACGATACGCACGCAGTGACAGTCAGCGTAACGCGCGGCTTCAAGCACGAGCACGAAACCTTCAAACGCGACACTTACAGCGTTGTGGTCGAGCGGGCAGGCGCGGAAGCGGTTGTCCGGTCGCAGTCGGGGCCTGCACACGACTGACGGAAAACGTAAACAGTAAAACATTGGGGCGTTGACATGAGTTTGGGGACAATGAGCAACGGCGGGGAGGCCGAGGTGAAAAGCCGGTACAAAGTCACAGAAGTCAAAAACGAATGGGCCGGCGCGTGCCGGCATGAGGACAGCGGCATCATCGCCACGTTGCGGCGGCGCTGGCGAATTGCGGCGATCTCGGCAGCCGTGACCATAGCAGTGGCGGCGCTTGGGACCGGCGAGTCCGGGGCGCAGCAGCGGATTATGCTGGCGAACTCCGCGCATACGACGACGGTGACGGTGATGGTCGGCAAGTCGGAAGACGTGCATATCGACCAGAGCCTGGTCGATATCACGGTGGGCGATCCCGAGGTTGCCGACGTCAATCCGCTCACCGATCACGCGCTCTCGATTCTGGGCAAGAAGATCGGCGCCACCCGCGTCACCGTCTACGGCGAGGGCAAAAAGATCGTCGGCATCTTCGACGTCGATGTGGCTTACGACGTATCGCGGCTCAACACCGAGATCGCGCACATCGCCGGAAGCGGCATCCGCGTGTCGTCGGTCAACGGCCGCGTTCTGTTGAGCGGCACGGTGGCGGATGCCGTCACGCTTGATAAGGCGGTGATGGTTGCCCGCCAGTTCGTGCCCGATGTCATCAACACCGTGCAGGTGCTGCAGGCGCAGCAGATCATGCTGGAGGTTCGCTTCATTGAAGCTTCGCGGCAGGCCAGCCGAGAACTCGGCGTGCAGTGGAATATGTTCGGCTCCGGCGCAGTCGCCAACGTCGGCAACCAGGTTGCTCCCGCACAGCTGCCGATAACGTCGGCCGGCGGATCGTTCCAGCAGCCGGGCGTGAACTCCGGCGGTCTCAATGTGAACTCGGCAGGCTCCACGATTTCGTCTGCGGTCTCCGCCGGCGTGCTCTCGGGCGTGGCGCCATTCGGGTTCCTGGTCGGCCAATTGGTCGGCGGTAAGAATACGCTCGACGTTTCGATCAACGCGCTCGAACAGAAGGGCCTCGCGCGCAGCCTCGCCGAACCCAATCTGGTGGCGCTGTCAGGCGATACCGCAAGCTTCCTTGCCGGCGGCGAGTTTCCGGTCCCGGTTCCGGGCGCGCTGGGCGTGGTCTCGATTGACTACAAGCCTTACGGCGTCGGTCTCGCCTTCACGCCGACGGTGCTCCGGGACGGGCTGATCAACCTCGTGATCAAGCCGGAGGTGAGCCAGCTCGACACCAGCAACCAGGTCCAGGTCGCCGGCATTTCGGTGCCGCCGCTGATCGTGCGCCGGGCTTCGACCACCATCGAATTGCGCGACGGTCAGAGCTTCATGCTCGGCGGGCTGTTGCAGAACCAGAGCACGACTGCGCAGGACCAGTTGCCGTGGGTCGGCGACACGCCGGTGCTCGGCGCTCTATTTCGCTCCAGCCAGTACCAGAAAAACGAGACCGATCTGGTAATTCTGGTGACGCCGCACATCGTTCGCCCGATGGCGCCGAGCGCGCCCATTCGCACGCCGCTCGACTCCAGCCTGCCGGCCAACGACATCGACTTCTTCCTGATGGGCCAAGCCGAGGTCAGCCCGGCGCTGGCACGGCTCGCCATCGGTGCAGCGAACCGGCCGTATGTCGGCCACATCCTCGACTTGCCGAGGACAGGAGGGGTCTATGTCTCAGCCAGAAACTAAGCAGCGCACGCATCGCGTCGTGCGCACGCTGGCCTTGAGTGCGATGCTCGCCGCCGCACTCGCCGGCTGCTCCGACCTCTACTACGCGCGGCGCGATACCATCGCGCTTTCCGGCGGCGACGCCGTCGCCGCCAACGCCGCGGAGCAGATCGCCGATCCGTGGCCGCCCCATAGCGGCAATACCAACATCGCCTTCAACGGCCAGAAGATGCAGACGGCGATCGAGCGCTACCGCATGGATAAGGTAACCCAACCTCAAAATCCCACCACCTCGGACGTCGAGAATATGCAGCAGCAGGCAGCGGCAGCCGCGACGGCGGCCGCGTCGCAGCCGCCGCCTACGCCGCCACCATCGCAGCCGACTCAATGAGTCGCGCACGCGCAATGCGAGTCTAAGTTATGCGTATAGGCCGATCTGTATCCCCCGGGGTCCAGACCAGTGTGGTCGTCGTGACGGCCGACGCCGCATTTGAGGAAAGCGTTCGTGCGACTTTCGGCGCCAGCGCGCAAATTGATCTCGACGTCGTCAAAGCGACGCTCTCGGATCAGGAACACCTCGATGTCGATGGCGCCGGCGTCATCGTCGCCGATCTCGATCCCGGCTACGAACTGGAGTTGCAGGCGCTCGAACGGTTCATGACCCGCATCGGCAGTTGGCCGCCGGTGGTCGCCGTCACGCGAAGCTTCGAAGGCAATGTCGCCCGACGCCTCATGCAGATGCGGGTGGCCGACCTTCTGATCAAACCGGTACCGCCGGTCGACCTGATCCAGACTTGCGCCCGCGTCGCCAAGCCGCCGGCCAGTGCCGACGGCAAAGAGTCGCAGATATTCACCTTCCTGCCGGCAGTCGGCGGCGCCGGCGTGACCACACTTGCCGTGCAGACCGCCATGCTGCTTCTCAACAGCGGAATGCGCGCAAAGACCGCGACCTGTCTCGTCGATCTCGATTTCCAGCACGGCGCCTGCGCCGATTACCTCGATATCGAGCCGCGTCTGAACCTCAGCGAAATCGAACCGCGTCCGGAGCGGCTCGATCGGCAGTTGCTTGAAGTCATGTTGTCGCATCATTCGTCCGGCCTCGCCGTGGTCGCGGCGCCGAACCGGCCGGCCGAGATGCGTTCGTTCGATCCGGATGTCGTGACGCGGCTGCTTGATCTGGTGTCGTCGAATTTCGATTACGTGGTGATCGACATGCCGCGGACCTGGTTCTCCTGGACCGACAGCGTGCTCCTTGGCTCCAACAGATTGTTCATTGTTAGCGAGACGACGGTTCCGGGGCTGCGCCACGCCAAGCAGCTGGTCGAAGCCATCCGCGAGCGGCTGGGTGACGGCCCGCAACCGCAAGTCATTATCAATCGTTTCGCGCAGAAGCTGTTCTCTTCCGGCTTGCGCCGCGCCGATATCGAACAGGCCATCGGGGAAGCGTTTCTGGCCTGCGTGCCGAACGATTATGGCCTCGTTCGCGAGGCTATCGACCGCGGGGTGCCGCTGGAGGAGGTAAAGCCGGGCAACAAGATCACGCTCCAGCTAAAAAAAATCATCCTTCCGCAGGGCAGCGGCAAGCCTGCCAAGGCCGGAGCGGCCGACGACAAAAAATTCAAGCTCTCTTGGGCGCGATCGTAGGTGTGATCGTGCAACGTGCGCACATGATTTCGCTCGTTCCCGCGAAAGCGGGAATCCCGCCGGGTCTCCGCCCGCGCGGGCACGAGCAGGATCGGTTACTCCGGCTGGAGCGCTAGGACTCAAGTTATGGCAGGTCGTTTCTCCACACGCCGCGTTGCTGCTCCGGAGCTGGTCCCGGCCGCAGCCGACGCCGCGATTGAAGGCGTATCCTGGACGGTATTTCCCGAGGCCGCTTCGGAGCCCGCGCCCGAAGCTGCGGCTCCCGCTGCCGCCAATCCGCTGCTGACCGACAAGCTCCTCGACGCCAAGGTGCGGCTGCATCGGCGGCTGATTGAGGAGATCAATCTGTCGGCCCTGGAAAAGCTTCCTGAAGACGAAATCCGCGGCCACATTCAGCAGCTGGTGGCGCAATACGTTCTGACCGAGCGGCTCGCACTTAACACCCAGGAGCTCAACGATTTCGTATCGGAAATCCTCGATGAGATGACCGGCCTTGGTCCGCTCGAACCGCTGCTTAAGGACCAGACCGTCAACGACATCCTCATCAACGGCCACGAGTGCGTTTACGTCGAGCGGGGCGGCATGCTTGAGCCGACCAGCGTGCGCTTCAAGGATGAGGCGCATCTGCTTCGCATTATCAACAAGATCGTCTCGGCGGTCGGGCGCCGGGTCGATGAATCGCATCCGATGTGCGACGCGCGGCTGCTCGACGGCTCGCGCGTCAACGTCGCGGTGCGTCCGGTGGCGATCGACGGGCCGCTGATGTCGATCCGCAAATTCTCCAAGAAGCCGTTCAATCTCAACAAGCTGGTCGACGTCGGCGCGTTGCGGCCGCAAATGGCGGAACTGCTCGCCGCGGCCGTGAAGGCGCGCATCACGCTGATCATCTCCGGCGGCACGGGCTCCGGCAAAACCACAATGCTCAATGCGCTGTCGGCGTTCATTTCGGAAAAGGAGCGGCTCCTCACCATCGAGGACGCCGCCGAACTGCAATTGCAGCAACCGCATGTGGGCCGGATGGAGACGCGGCCGCCGAGCGTCGAAGGCAAAGGCGAGATCCGGCAGCGCGATCTGGTCAAGAACGCGCTCCGCATGCGGCCCGATCGCGTGATCCTCGGCGAGTGCCGCGGCGAGGAAGCCTTCGACATG
>VFSW01003816.1_pt1 | contig 22580 bp, 22 predicted proteins | sample 5358111 | NCBI WGS metagenome assembly VFSW01 (sample SAMN11554181, study PRJNA540505) | mine drainage metagenome | isolation source: sediment from site ElyBrook_90M | place: USA: Ely Copper Mine, Vershire, VT | collected 2017 | reverse complement strand
ATGCTGCGTGAAAACGCGTTCGATTGTGGCGAGCTTGCGATCGTCACGTATCTACAAGCGAAAATCTATAAAAAGCCATATGTGATTTTGCCGATCCCGGTGTCTGGCCGTTTCCAACATCACTGCGCCGGCTTTAATAAGGAATTGTTTGACCTCAAGCCCAAGGATATCGAAGGCAAGAAGGTTGGCGTGCGCACCTATGCGCAGACCACCGGGCTGTGGATTCGCGGAATTCTCAAGCACGAATACGGCGTTGATCTCGACAAGGTCACTTGGATGACAGTCGGTGAAGGCCATCTGGCCGAATATACCGACCCCGACAATTGCGTGCGCCTGCCAAAAGGGTCCGACATCGGCAAGATGATGCTGGACGGCGAATTAGCGGCCACCTTGCAGGGGGCCGACATGCCGAAGGACCCGCGTATTCAAACGCTGGTGCCCGATGCGAAAAACGCTGCCCAGGAATGGTTCAAGCGTGAAGGTGTGGTACCAATCAATCATATGTTTGCGGTGCATGAGACGCTCTCAAAGGAGCGCCCGGATGTTGTGCACGAAATTTTCCGCATGCTGGTGGAAAGCCGCAACCTTACTGAAGGCGGCGTGCCGGTTCCGTACCCGCCTGTGGGATTGGAAGCCAACCGTAAAGGCATTCAGCTCGCCATCGATTGGGCATTCGAACAGAAGATCATTCCCGAAAAAATGTCGGTTGACTCTCTCTTCGATGATACCACAGCGTCTTTGGTCGCCTGAGGCTACCAAAGCTGACTGTTTACACCGGGCTTGGCGTCGCCAAGCCCGCATTTGCGCCTAAGGAGATGCGAGATGACACTGACCGGTGAGATGATTTTAGGGGCAACCCTGGTGCGGGGTGCAGCTCAATCTTTTTCAGGTGTGGATGCCGCATCCGGCACGAAACTTGAACCGGTTTATGGCGGCGCCACAGAAGCCGATGTGGCGCGCGCCTGCAGCCTGGCCGCGGCGGCGTTTGATATTTTCCGCAACGCGGCCCCCGAAATCCGGGCTTCGTTCCTGGAACTGGCTGCTGCCAAAATCGATGCGCTGGAGGATGCGCTCACCAACCGTGCCTGCGCCGAAACCGGCCTGCCCCGCGCACGTATTGAAGGGGAGCGTGGCCGCACCGTCGGTCAGCTTCGTCTTTTCGCCTCTGAAATCCGTGAAGGCAGCTGGCAAGATGTCCGGATTGATCCGGCATTGCCAAACCGCGCGCCACTGCCGCGGCCGGATATCCGGCTGCGCATGGTCCCGCTGGGACCCGTTGCGGTGTTTGGCGCCAGCAATTTTCCATTGGCTTTCTCAGTTGCCGGAGGTGATACCGCATCCGCGTTAGCCGCCGGCTGTCCGGTGGTGGTGAAAGCCCATCCCGCGCATCCAGGTACCTCAGAAATGGTAGGGCGCGCGCTGCAGGAAGCCGTTGTAGAGAGTGGCTTGCCCGAGGGTGTATTCTGCTTGCTCTTCGGCGTGGGTGACGCATTAGGTGCCGCGTTAGTCTCTGCCCCCCAAATCAAAGCTGTTGGCTTCACGGGTTCGCGTGCCGGCGGATTGGCTTTGGCAAAAATTGCCGCCGCGCGGCCTGAGCCAATTCCGTTTTACGGCGAGATGAGCAGCATTAACCCGGTACTGCTTTTGCCCCATGCACTCAACGCCCATGGTGCTGTGCTTGGCAAAGCCTTTGCCGACTCGCTCACCATGGGCGTCGGGCAGTTCTGCACCAATCCGGGATTGTTGCTGGCGGCACCAAGCGAGGGATTAACCGCCTTCGTCGCTGCCGCCCAAGACGCCGTTGCAGGAGCGGCCGCCGGTACCATGCTGCATGGTGGTATTCTTGCCGCCTACGAACGCGGAACCAATAAATTAAGAGGCCTCAGCAACGTGACAAAACTGGCGGTCGGCCCGTCAGCACAAAACCAAGCCGCGGCAATGTTTTTCACCAGCGACGTGGACAGCTTTATCGCCACGCCAGAACTAGCGGAAGAAGTGTTTGGCCCGTCTAGTGTTCTGGTGCAGGATGCGGATTTCACCAAAATCACAAAATTACTACATAATCTTGAAGGTCAGCTCACCATCACCGTGCATATGACCGAGGCTGACGAGGCATTGTTCAGCCAATTATTGCCATTACTGGAAACCAAGGCCGGCCGCATTCTTGTAAATGGTTGGCCCACAGGCGTAGAAGTTTGTCACGCCATGGTGCATGGCGGCCCCTTCCCCGCGACATCCGACTCCCGCACCACATCTGTTGGCAGCCTCGCGATTCGGCGGTTTCTGAGGCCGGTTTGCTATCAGAATATTGCATCGCATCTGTTGCCTGAAGCGCTGCAAGATGCGAATCCTTATGCACTCTGGCGCCGCGTTGAGGGCAAGATGACGGCGCCCTAATTTTTTGGGGGAGCAGACAATATGGCGCTGGTTTTCGTCCCGGGCTTTATGCTGGATGAGGATTTATGGCGGGATGTTCAGCCCGCTTTGCAGCCATTCACTCCTTTTTTTTATGCAGACATGTCTAAGGATTCATCAATAGAGGCGTTGGTGGATCGCGCGTTGGCGGAGGCGCCGCCGTTATTCTCGCTTATCGGATTTTCGATGGGGGGTTATGTTGCCAGGGAAATGGCACGGCGGGCGCCAGAGCGGGTACAAGCTTTGGTGCTTATTTGTACGTCAGCGCGCGGCGATGGCGCAAACCAGGTGGCCCGCAAAGCATCAGCTAACGCCCATAAGGAGCGTTCAAAGTTCAACGGGATGAGCCGCGCGGCAATTATAAAATCTCTGCACCCGGACCGGGCGGCGGATGCTGAGATGATCGAACGGATTCGCGTAATGGGTGAGCGGCTGGGAGCAGATGTTTTCATCCGGCAATCAGCGATCACCCGTGAAGACGGCATGCAAAGTCTGCACGAAATCAAAGTGCCGACTCTTGTGATAGCGGCAGCGCAAGACGCACTGCGTAGCTTGGATCAAGCAAGGGAGCTACAGCGCGGGATTCCCGGTGCGGTGATGACCGTGATCAAGAATTCCGGTCATATGATCCCAATCGAGGCCCCGCAGGTATTATCGGGCGTTATAGCAACTTGGTTGCGTTCAGTTTTGCAAGGTTCATGAATTGGACAATGAGGTTGGGACACCGTAAGCACGCGCAGCATAAATCAGCGGCTGGCGCGTTTCGCCCATATGAACAGCATTCACAACGCCGAAGAAAATATGGTGTGTACCGATGCGTTGATTCAATGTAACGGTACAGTCAAATGCGACTAATGCGTCTGCTAGGCGCGGCACGCCGCTGTTGCAATGCGTCCAGGTGGCGCAGCTGAATTTATCTTCGGCTTTGACCCGGCCGGAAAAATGTTCCGAAACGTGCACGTGATCGCGGTGCAGCACATTCACGCAAAAATGTCCGTTTATGGTGATTGCGGCAGCCGCTGGCGAGAGGTGATGTACGCAGACCAGAAGCGTGGGTAATGGGCCGTCTGCGGAAACTGATGACATCGCCGATACCGTCACGCCGAAGCGTCCCGCCGTCCCATCGGTGGTTATGACATTCACCGTGCAGGCAACATGCCCCATGGCGGCGAGAAATTCGGTGCGTAGATCGTTGCTCATGAATATCCGGTCCAGGTTCGTTTAAATATGGATTGATTCGGTTTCCCCAAGACCGTAATATGGCACGAAATTGGCTTCTTGGACTGGGCGCGACAGAAAAACACTCATGCGAAAAACGACGAAATGGGCTAGCCCCGGAAGCTCGGTCGCTGCTAATGCTGGAGAAATTGCTCGATTTTGTCGAAGTATGAACATGATCTCGGAATATTTATCAACAATACAGATGGTTTGTTTGTTTTTGACTTGGTTTGAAAGAAGAGCAGACCATAAAATGCCCGGTGTTGAGAAAATTGCACATCAAACGCCGGTGCATTTCTGCAATTTCAATAACCCGTCCTGCTTTTCTTATCGGACAATCCCTGTCATCGGGGTTAACTAATCTTGTAATCGTCCCGCGGTATTTGGACCCGGCTTTACCAAGCGGTGTTGTAAGGATTTGGAGGCAGGCCTGTTTTGTTTGGCCGTTGGGTGTGTATAAAAAGTAAAGTATGGACAACTAAAAATTGTCTAAATTAACTTGTAAAGTCGTTCGATAACGACGTGATATATAACATGAGGGAAACGTGATGGATGCCGAAACGGTAAAGCTGGCGGTACGGAATGTTCGCAAAAGCTTTAGGGTGCATGGGAAGACGCCTGCCCAGGATAAAATTCTCAATGTGCTGGGCGATATCAGTTTCGATGTTCACCAGGGTGAAATAGTCTCCCTGGTGGGTGAGAGCGGCTGCGGTAAAACCACGTTGCTTCGTATTATCCAAGGTCTCGTGAGGCTCGATTCCGGCTCGTTGCTGGTTGACGGTACACCGGTTTCCAAACCGGGCCGTGACCGTGGGTTGGTGTTCCAACATGCATCATTGTTGCCCTGGCGTTCTGCCCGCAAGAATGTTGAGTTTGGGCTAGAGTTGCAAGGTATGCCGGCGGCTGAACGCACCGAGCGCGCGCAGAGATTGCTGGACCTGGTTCGCCTCGGCCATGCCTCAGAGCAATATCCGCATCAGCTATCCGGTGGTATGCAGCAGCGGATTGGTCTGGCGCGCGCGCTGGCGATTGATCCTGCGATTTTACTGATGGACGAACCTTTCAGCGCGCTGGACGCACAAACCCGCGAGAATTTGCAATATGAATTACTGCGCATTCATCGCGAAACAGCAAAAACCATCCTGTTCGTCACGCACGATCTTGATGAGGCGATTTATTTAAGCAACCGCATCGTGGTGCTCGCCGCTAAACCAGGCCGCGTTAAGCGCATCGTTGATGTACCGTTCAGCCATCCACGCCCGGAACTTCCGGAATTGCGCGGCGACCCGCGGTTTCAGGCCATCCGCAGCGAAATCTGGTCGCTCATCAGCCATACGGAGCAAGCAACAAATGCCAACTGAACCGCTCAACCCCGTGAAAAATGAGACCACCTTTCCGCCCATGCCGGCAGCGCCGGATGCTGCAGCCGTAGCCGAGATCGAAGATCTGCTGCCGCCGTCACGCGCCAAAACAATTGCCTGGATCGTTCGTATCGCCTCGATCATAACAGTATTCGTGGGTTGGGAAATTATCGGACGTCAGATCAATCCGCTGTTCATGTCGTATCCCAGTGCCATCATCCGCGCAGCCATCACCATGGCCGGGACGGGAGAATTGCTGACCGCTTTTGAGAGCAGCATTGTGACATTACTGTCAGGCTTTGTGCTCGCCTCGACAATCGGTATTATTCTAGGGCTGCTGATCGGCCGTTACCGGCTGTTTGACGCTGCGACAGATTGGCTGGTGAACGCGCTGTATGCCACGCCATTGATCGCGATTATTCCTCTGGTGGTTCTGTGGTTTGGCTTGGGCGGTGCCGCGAAATTATTCATCGTCAGCATTCTCACAGTGTTTCCGGTGCTCATCAACACCGCAGCCGGTGTGCGCAACGTGCCGAAATCGCTTATCGATGTGAGCACCGCGTTTGCCGCCAACGAGCATCAGGTGTTCCGCAAAATTATCCTTCCGGCGACGGTGCCTTACATGATGACCGGCCTGCGACTTGGTATCGGCCGCGCGATCATCGGTATGGTGGCTGCAGAATTCTTTACCGCCATCACAGGTCTTGGCGCGCTGATCGTTAAATATGGCGACCAGTACGACACAGCTTCAATGTTCGTGCCCATCCTCACATTGATGGTCCTCGGCGTCCTGCTCACCGGCCTCGTCCGAAAGGCCGAAGCAATGTTCGAACCTTGGCGCGCACATGATGATTGAGGAGTCGGTTCTATCACCTTTTACTTCATATGCAGCGAGAAAGATCTAGGAATAAATTTCCTAAATCGGCTAAGCTCGCACGATGGATAGGTATGTTTCGATGCAGACGGCGATCGTGGTCGCTGAGCAGGGCAGCTTCACAGCCGCGGCCGCCAAGCTTGGCGTTTCCGCTTCCTCGGTTACCAAGCTGGTCGCGCGGTTGGAGGAGGAACTTGGCGTAAAGTTGTTTCATCGGACCACGCGCAAGCTGGCGGTGACCGAGGCCGGGCAGGCTTATTGTGAACGCGCTGCCAAGATTATTGCCGATATCTTGGAATCCGAAGCGAGCCTGAAAGGCGCTAATACGGCGACCACAGGAACGGTGCGGCTGGTGGTTCCGGTACTGTTCGGGCGGTTGTCCTTGTTGCCGGAATTACAACGCTTTTACGAACGCTACCCGCAACTGAGCCTGAACCTGGCATTTAGCGACCGGCCGGTTGACTTGGTTGAGGCGGGCTATGATCTTGGCGTGCATACGGGCTACATTCAGGATCCAGGCGTTGTTCGGCGGAAGCTGACTCAGGGCAAACAGATCACGGCCGCTTCACCAGCATATCTGCGTAAGCATGGGATCCCGCTGCATCCGGATGATTTGCATAAACATAACTGTATTTTTGGGCGATTTGGGCCGGAATGGCATTTCCAGACGCCCAATGGTAGCCCGCTGCGTTTAGTGTTGAAAAGCAATCTTGTCATTTTCAGCGGCGATGCGTTACGTGAAGCTGCAGTGCAGCATTTAGGCATCGTGCATTCAACTTGGTGGGCGCTGCAATATGATCTTGCGGCTGGCCGCCTGGTGGAAATTTTGCCTGAATATGCCGTTGAAGGGCCGCCGGTGTCATTGGCTTACCCAGCCAACCGCCATCTCCCGGCTCGTGTCCGAGCGGTGATCGATTTTCTGGTCGAGATTACATCGGGTCGCCAGAAGCCTCGGTAAGATTTCGGAATTGAATTCCGAGCTGAATTTCAAACTCATACCTTTTTGGGAACAGACGCCCCGCGTATCTTCATTCAAATAACAGCTTGGGGAAAGTTCAATGAATTACGGATTTAGCGGCCGGAATGGTCACGCTTGTGACGTTTGGCAAATGGCGGAGATTGGCTGATATGCATCCATTTGACGATGGCTTTGTGCAAACCAGATACGGCCGGCTGCATTATCTGACCAGCGGTAAGGGAAAACCTCTCATCTTGCTGCACAGCAATGGTGGCTCCGCCTATGAATTTGAGTATGTGCTGGAAGGGCTGGGCAAACAGTTCCGCGTGATTGCCTGGGATATGCCCGGACAAGGTGATTCTGATCCATTGTTGAAGCATCTAAGTGTTGAGGAATATGCGGGCGCCGTTGTTGAGTTTATGGACGGGCTGGGTATTGAAAAAGCCCATATTGCAGGCGCATCCATCGGTGGTGCCATTTGTGTTGCGCTGGGTGCGCACTATGGGGCTCGTTGCACCAGTCTGTCGATCGTTGAGTGTCCGGTTCGGTCGGCTGTGGAATGGAGATCCAACTGGGAAACTACCGAGGCAAATTATGCACCAGTGACGCAGACTCTGGAGAGGATTGCGCCGAGGTTGCGGATCGTGACGCCGGAATTGCTCAAACGATGGAATATCGACCGCAGCAAAGCGGGATCAAAAACAACGTTAAGTGTGATGTGGGCGCTGCGGGAATATAATATCGCGCACGATCTGCCTTTGGTGCCGTTGCATCAGCAGGTTGTGTATGGTTCGAAGGGCCCGACGATCGCCAAAATCGAGCAAATGCGGTTGCTGTTGCGCGACCCTTCGATCGTGGTGATGGATGATTGTGGGCACTTCCCGATGATCGATGCACCGGAAGAATTCATCAATATTATCGCTTCGGCCGCTGGGTACACAGCAAAATAATATAAATTGCAGGAGAGTTAGAATGAAGCTTGGATATTTTGCGATGCCGATGCACCCGATGCATCGCAGCTGGACTGAGACGTTGAAGGAAGACCGTGCGGCTGTGATATTGGCCGATCAACTCGGGTTTCACGATGCCTTTATTGGTGAGCATCTGACTGATAAACTTGAGAATATAACAAATAGCATGCTGTTTCTGGCAACGCTTATCAGTGATACGAAAACGATCAAGCTGGCGACAGGTACCACCAACCTCACTCAGACGCATCCGGCATTGGTCGCATCGCATGCCGCGATGTTTGATCATCTTTCGGAAGGTCGATTCATTCTTGGTATCAGCCCTGGCAATCTGCGGAGTGATGCCGAAGTGCTGGGAAACCTCAATCTCGATCTGGGTAAGATTTTTGCTGAAGCGATCGATGTCATTCTTGCAATTTGGACAAATGAGCCGCCTTACGACATCGATTTTGTGGATAATCGGTTTAAGGTCAGCACTATCAAGACCGCCGCCCTTGAGATTGGTCTTGGGTATCTCGGCAAGCCTTATCAGCAGCCTTATCCCGAGATTGTCGGCACGGTGGTAGCGCCTTACTCGAAGGGCGTGATTGCCATGGGTAAGCGGAATTTTCACCCGCTCTCGGCAAATTTCCTATTGCCAAAATGGGCAAAAACCCATTGGCACAATTATGCAGAGGGCAAGACCTCAATTGGTGTAACACCGAATTCTGCCGAATGGCGGATTGCGCGTTCGGTGTTTGTCGCCGACGATGAAAAGGTCGCGATGAGTTATGGTGGCGATGATTCCAAGAGCCCGTATCGCTTCTACCACAATCAGATCCGGACGAAATTTGCGCGGATCGGTCGCCTCGGTGTTTTCAAAGATAGTGAAAGTCAACCAGATGAAGAAATTACAACAGACTATGTCAACGAGAAATTGGTAATACGCGGCACGGTCAATCATGTCGTGGATCAGATTTTGCTGATGCGTGAAGATTCTGGCGATTTCGGCGAGATCGTCTATGCCGGGATTGACTGGGTCGATCCCACACTCGCAAAACGGTCGATGGAATTAATGGCAACCGAAGTTATGCCGAGGGTGAACGCTGCCATCGGTGGTTAAATCTTAAACAATAAAATAAGGTGGGGAAAATGAGAAAAAATTGGAATCTTGAGCGGCGTAATTTTCTACAGGGTGTGACTGCCAGTTCGCTCGGTCTGGTATTTGCAGAAAATACCGCAAAAGCCCAGGCAAAGTTGCCGGTGAGTATTGTCAATACACGCGGCAATGCCACATCGACGATCCAGCAAGTCCTGAAGAGCAAGGACTTCCTTGGCCAATATGGCGTGACCGGGACGATGACGTATGTGAACGACGCATCCAAGCTGATGGGTGCGCTCGTCAGCGGTGAAGCGGATATTTGTACGCTTGCCGGATTTGGTCCTGCTTTGGCAGCGATTGCCAGGGGGGCGAAGCTAAAGATCATTGCGGGCGCAATGCTCAAGCCGGAACACGCATTTTACAGTGGTAAGCCTGCTATCAAATCGGTCCGCGACCTTGCTGGTAAAACTGTTGCTACCGGGTCCCCGGGCGCCTTGATTTATGCGATGACCGTGGCGGTGCTTCGTAAATATGGTGTCGATCCGAAGACCGTCACTTTCGTAAATGCCGGAAGCGCGCCCGATATATTCAGGATGGTCTCGGCCGGGGTGGTTGACGCCGGTATCGCGGAAATCGATGTCTATCCACAGCAGGCGCAATATCATGTGCATGTTCTGGATGGCGGCGATGTTTGGGCGCAGTTGCCTGGATTTACCTACCAAGCAACCTACGCGTCTGACAGCGCCATTGCTCGAAAGCGGGATACGTTGGTCCGCACGTTGGCGGCCTACGGGCAGCTCTACCGTTTTTTATCCTCACCGCAGTCGAAAGACGATTATATTGCAGCGCAGGCGCTGGTTGAGGGTAAGTCGAATCCTGTTGCCGCTAGCTGGCAATGGCAATTCTTTGAGAAAACGAAAATCTACGCGACCGGCCTTGTGTTGGACCAAACGCGGATTGATTACATGCAGAAACTGAATGTCTCAATGGGCGTGCAACAAGCGGTTCTGCCCTATGCGGAGGTGGCTGATATGTCGCTTGCGCAAGATGCACTCAAAATGCTGGGATCCTAGTCTGGCGAGCGTATGTTGTGAATGACCGACCATGCTTTGGCCAAAATCTCGTCGCATTGAATTATGCAGGCACGTTATCCAATGCCACGATAGGCGTAACCACACGAACGAACTGGGTTCCCACGAGTTTGCAGCTGGTGTTCTGGGATGTGTTGAAGCAGGCGGCCGTTTGCCGTGCTGCTGCTTTCGGGTAACAGAAAGATTCTTGCCCTGAGGTAACAAATCCTATGCTGCCAGCAGCATTGAAGGCGTCCGGCGTCCTGGTTATGAAGAGCCGATATAAAATGACACTGCGAAACGTGGAATAATTTAGGGGAGCAGAGATGTCGCGGAAAGTTATTCTCACCTGTGCGGTCACCGGGGGTGACGATGTTGCCGACCGGTTCAAGGCAATTCCTGTAACACCGGAACAAATCGCAACGGCGGCGATCGAAGCCTGCAAGGCTGGCGCTGCCATTGCCCATATTCATGTGCGTGACCCGCAGACCGGCAAGCCCTCGATGGGGGTGCATCTGTATCGCGAAGTGGTGGAGCGCATCCGTGACAGCGGCAGCCCGGTCATTATCAACCTCACCACCGGACCAGGCGCGCGGTTTGTGCCGGCAAATGATGGGGTGAACCAGGTCGCGCCAGGATCTAACCTTCGCGGGCCGGCAGAACGTGTGCAACATATTTTGGAGCTGCGGCCGGATATCTGCACGCTCGATATGGGATCGTTGAATTTCGGCAAGGGCGCCCTGATCAACGTGCCTGCGCATATCGAGGCAATTGCGGACGTAATCAAGCAAGCCCAGGTGAAGCCAGAACTGGAAGTATTTGACACGGGCCATGTAGCGCTGGCATTGCATATGCTGGAAAAAAATATGCTGCCGCCGAACCCAATCTTTCAGGCGGTGCTGGGCGTGCCTTGGGGAGCGCCAGCCACCACCGAGACGATGACCTTGTTTAAGACATTGATGCCGAGGGAAGCGCAATGGGCCGCCTTCGGCGTGGGCCGTGCGGAATTTCCCATGGTGGCGCAGGCCGTTCTGCTGGGTGGCCATGTGCGTGTAGGGTTGGAGGATAATCTCTACCTGGACCGTGGCGTACCCGCAGAAAATAACGCGCAATTGGTAGAGCGCGCGGTGCGGATCGTGCAGGTTCTTGGTGAAGATATTGCGACACCCGCGGAGGCGCGTGCCATATTGGGGCTGAAGATATAGGAGCTCTCATGTCGAAGATCATCGTCGCCTGTGTACAGGTAAATTCGCGTGATGACATGCCTGCGAATATTCAAGGTGCCAGCGCACTGGTGCGGCAGGCCGCGGAAGGGGGGGCACAGCTTGTGTCCCTTCCCGAATATGTCAGCCTAATGGATGGCAGCAGCGGGGTGATGCAAGGTGGGGCATTTGCGGAAGCGGAGCATCCTGCTTTGGCGGCCTTCCGGGACCTCGCGCGCGAATGTGCCATCACCCTGCATGTAGGCTCATTGATGGTGACCGAGTCATCCGAAAGGCCATTCAACCGCAGCTACGTGATTACGCCAAATGGTGAAATTCAAGCCAGATACGATAAAATTCATATGTTCGACCTGACTTTGCCGGATGGACGCGAAGTGTTTGAATCCAAAGCCTTTCAGCCAGGTGGCCAAGCCGTTGTGGTTCCTACGCCCCATGGCGTGTTAGGGCTGACCATCTGTTACGATCTCCGCTTCCCGCAGTTATTTCGTAGTCTGAAGGATGCTGGTGCCGAAATTGCTCTGGTGCCGGCATCGTTTTTACCAATCACCGGCGTCGACCATTGGCACGTACTGGTGCGTACCCGCGCGATCGATACCGGCATGTTTGTTGTGGCAGCCGCAATGTGCGGGACGCATGGAAATAAGCGTGCCAGCTACGGGCATTCTTTGATCGTTGACCCTTGGGGGCGCGTGTTGGCGCAAGCGGGGAATGAGCCTGGTATCATCTTCGCCTAGCTGGATATCGACTTGGTGGCAGCGATGCGGTCGCGTAATCCGTGGCTGCAACCGCCACCGGAATTTACGGCACCGTCAACGGTAAAGTAATAAAGCTCAAAAGAGGTTAAGTAATATGCTGTTCCACATCCGGATGACAGACTACCCGGTACCACGCCGCAACGCGGTCCTGCGCGAACGCCACTGGGAGTATCTCGACGCCCATGCTGAGCAGATCGTTGCACGTGGCCCAACACAAAACGACGAAGGCACGGTAATGCGCTCCAGCCTATGTTTTGTTGAGATGCCAGACCGCACCGCGGTTGAACGCTTTGTTGCCGAGGAGCCGAGCTACCAAGGCGGCGCCTATATGAGCGTTGAGATTTCCGGCTGGGTGAATTCACTCAATCGCCGCCAGCGTGACTTTCCCCGCCAGGATGGCGACGTGTATTGGTATATACGCGGTTACGCGAAACCGGGCGCGCATCTAAAACGGAACGCTTTACTCGAAGCTCATAAAGCATACCTCAACTCCTTTGATCCGCATTTCATTGTGCGTGGTAGCATAAGGAATGATGAAGGGGATTGGCTGGGAAGCATCAATCTCATCCGTCTGCCGGACCGGAAGGCGGCGGATTTATTTGCGGCAGAGGAACCATTCTGTAAGGCCGCGTTGTTTGAGCGTGTGCTGATTGAACGCTTTAAGCCGGGCGGCCGCGAAGGCCAAATCACCTGAGTGCGGCGCTGTCGGATTAAGCCGAGTAGCGGTGCATCGTTGTAATCTGGGGTTCGAGGCGTGCGGCATATTTGCGCAGTAATTCGACGAACTTATGCTGGGCCACGGTTGGGTGCCAGTCACTGCGCATGGTGATGCCGTCATTGGCGCGTTTGTGTATTTGTGGAACGTTTAATATAGTGAGACGGCCAGTTTCAATCTGTGGCAGTAGTTCCTTTGATGTCAGCAGTGCAATTCGATCGCTCGATGAAAGCAATGCAAATTTAAGTTCTGCTGAGCTCGTCTCCACTGAGCTGACGGGAAATTTCCCGTAATCTTGAAATAGCGCTTCGCAGGCTTTGCGCCGCGGTGATCCTGGTTTGGACATAATCCAATCATAGTCCAACAGCTGTACAGCCGTGACTTCGTCTTTTCCGGCGAGCGGATGGTCCGTGCGCGCCACAATGGTATAGGGCGTATAAAAAAACGGCTCATCAATGATGTCGGTTGCCCAGCCGGGGCGCCTGAGCGGCCCATAGAGCAGGTCCAGACGACCGTGCCGCAAATCGGTGAGCAATTGGTCGAATGGCTCGTCGATCACGCGTACATGGGCTTTTGGATGAAGTGTCAGAAATTCACGGATCGCTTCGCTCAGCGGCCCAATTGCGGCCGTTCGCCGCACGCCGATCTGAATACTCGCAGTGACCTCACCGCGCAGCGCCTCGATTTCGTCCAGCGCATCATAGATCTCCCGTAATGCGAGGTTCAGCCGACGAGCAAGTTCTGCTCCCGCTTCATTAACTTTCAACCCAAGGCGGCTATGTTCGAAGCAGGGGCGCCCCACACTGTGCTCGAGATCCCGCGCAATGCGGTAAAGCGATGGTTTCGAGACACCTGTTGCCAGTGCAGCATTTGGCAATGCGCCGTTTTGGGCAATCGCGATCAAACCGCTAATGTTTGTTGCGGATAATTTTGAGCGCATTGACGGCAAGGTTTCTGGCCGGGCGAAAGGTGCACCCACACGTGGCTTGAGTAAGGCATCGTTTAACTGGTCGTACAGGCGGCGGATGCGGGCGAGCAGGATCTTACCGGCTTCTGTGGGGCGCGACCCGCTTCGGTCCCGTTCCAGCAGGGCTGAACCTGCAAATGTTTCGAGTTTATTCAATGCAATCGCGACGGCCGGTTGCGACCGGCTAACGATATCAGCCGCTTGCGACGCACTTCCCGCTGCGGCAACTTGCTCAAAAATAAGTAGGTGGCTGAGATTTGGCAGTTTTCCTCGGCAGTTCATAAGTATTCCCATTGGACCAGTTAACGTTGTATTATCGGAAAATCTATGGCTCGGCGCAGTCTTCAAATTATGGGCTTTGCGAACGTTCATGTAAGAAAGAAGACAATAATAAATCCATTTGATTGTTGATGGCTTGAGTGGATGTTGCGCCATCGATGTTTTCTTTGCTTACAAATTTAGATCAAATCGAAGGGAGCGTAAACAGACCGTGCCGAAAACCGGGTTGATAATGCGCCGCCACGCAATGAGTGTATTGGCGCCACTGGCCAGTATAGATGCAGGTCGTTTGAGGCCAGTGCGTGCTGAAACCATCGGTCCAAAGCCGAACGTTCGCGTTATTAATATGACAAGCACGTCGGGCTATGTCTTTGAAGATTTGGTAGTGTCTGATGGGATGCTCAATGAATTCAAGCTTGCGGTTGAGAGCCAGAGTGTGGCAGATGGTACTCGCGTCACCAAGGTTTTGCTTGCTGGCACTGCAGACGTTTCCCTGCAGTCCGGGTTCGCTCCGGTGATTGATGCTGGTGCGTCATTTCGCATCATTGGCGGGGCAATATGCTGAACCCGCAGGCGATTGATTCCTCCAAGACTAAGATCCAGAATCTCAAGGATCTCGTAAGCCGGACCGTCGGAGTCGGAGTATTTGATGCTGCGCTGCACAAGAAAATTGTCACGCTGCTGCGCAAAAAGCGAATTGACGATCAGCAGATCCACTTCGTCAACCTTGGCAGTACGACCGATATTTTCAAAGCCGTCAGGGCTGGTAGGATAGATGTTAGTCCGGCTGATTTAGACGTCTATGCAGACCGAGCCGAATATGGAGTTCATTCATTGAGGGACGGCAATATGTGGTTGGAATTACCAGAATATACCAAGCGAGCTGCTTATACCACGACGCAATATTTGCGGAGCAACCGTGATGTGGTTGTTCGCATTGCTGCCGCCTTTGTAAGACTATACCGCTTCCTTGATAGCCCAAAATCATTGCGACCCCGGTTAGTAGTCTGGGTAAAAATTCTCAAAACGCAAGCGCCGAAAAAGGCCGAGTCTCTATGGGATCTCGGCCAACATCAAAAGCCATTTCCACGCAAAATTGCGCTGTCGCCCGAGTGGATGAAATATTTTCAAAAATTGAATATCTCTTTGAACCTGCGGAAAGCCATCTTGGTCTATGACCTAGTGGCTGACGCATCAGTCGCACGCTGCGCGCTCAACGAACTAGTCAGAAATTTTCGAAATCCAGCTTAGATCAACGCAGTTTCGTTCGTATAGATATTTGCGTCAGTGCACGGGCTATTGCTTGAGTATACAGAAGAGTGAGACATGACATGGATGGTATGAAGGTAGGTGGCCTAGGATACGATGTGAGCGACGTCGAATATCTGCGTCATGGCAACAAGCCATTACTGGCGCGGATATATATCCCGCATGGCACGGGTCCGTTTCCTGCAGTGATACATTTGCACGGTGGGGCGTGGTGCCAGTTTGACCGTACGCGTGACCAAGCATTGCATGAATATTTTGCCAAAAATGGTATCAGTGTCATCGCCCTTGATTTTCGTGATGGCCGTCATGGTGGCTATCCCTGCGCGCTGGAGGACATCAATTATGCGGTCCGTTGGGCGAAGGCGAACGCTGCAGTATTAAAAACCATACCAGATTTGGTTGCTTTGTCGGGCAATTCCAGCGGTGGTCATTTGGCCGCTCTTGCCGCGATGCGGCCGCGCGATCTGCGTTATACCGCCATTCCGCTACCCGAAAGTGCCAATAATTTTGATGCGACGGTCTGCTGCCTGGCGTTGTTCTGGCCAGTGATTAATCCGTATAGCCGCTATCGGAAGGTCGTGCGTCAAAAAGCTGAAGGCGATACCAAATTGGCTCCGCGAACTATCCATCATCATGACGTTTTTTGGGGTTCACTAGAGGCGCAGGAAGATGCCAGTCCATTATTGATGGTGGAACGCCGAGAGGCGGTGGAAATGCCGCCGGTGATATTGGTGCAACCGAATATTGACGACTCCCATAATTACACTGATATTTATTCAAATTTTTCGGGTACGGAACCGGAACGTTTTGCTGCGCGGTATCGCGCACACGGCGGGTTGATTGATCTACATTTTTATGATGCGCCAAAGTTATTCATCTCGGATCATCCGGAGATTCCGGAATCCCTGGAGGCTCTGGACGAGGTTGCAAAATTTATATGGCGGCACGGTCCTGTTGAGCCACTACGTAACGGAGGGTAATTAGTATGGATGGACATAGTCTGCTCGAGCATACGGGGCGCTCCAATATCTCGGATGAGGAGTGGCGCGTCCGCGTGGAGTTGGCGGCGGTTTACCGGCTGATCCATCATTACGGCTGGGATGAGCTGATCTATAATCATGCCGCAGCGCGCGTGCTTGATGACCCAGGAAAATTTTTGATAAAACGACATGAGCTACTTTATGATGAAGTTACGGCCTCAAACCTCGTGAAAGTTGATATTGGGGACGATTTGGATGAACGCCATGGGGTCAATCGCCCCGGTTTCACATTGCATAGCGGCATTATGATGTCGCGGCCAGATGTACATTGCTCGATTCATGTGCATACCGTACACGGCGCAGCGCTGGCGGCGTTGCCATCTGGCTTGCGCATGGTGACCCAGGCGGCCATGCGGTTTTATGGTCGTATTGGCTATCACGAATTCGAAGGTATTACAGATAGTTTTGATGAACGCGACCGGATTGTGCGAGACCTCGCCGATCACCGCGTGCTCATCATGCGTTATCATGGGTTGTTATCGGTGGGGGCGCATTGTACCCAAGCCTTCAACACGATGCGGCATTTGATCACAGCGATCGAGGGCCAATTGATGGCAGAAGCTACAGGCCAGAAACTCGTGGATGTTGCGCCCGAGCTGTGCGCTCAAACAGCGCGACAGGTTGAGGAAGGCGAAAAACGCCGGAAAAATGACGACATGCCGGCCTATATGCGCATACTCGACAAGATTGATCCGGGGTATCGCAGTTAGTACGGCTGATTAGATTTTTTTTTGGAGAAGCGGAATGGAATTCAGAAATATCGGAAAATCTGGCCTGCGTGTTTCGGTTGTCGGGGTTGGGTGTAATAATTTTGGAGGGCGGTTAGACCTTGAAGGTACACGCGCTGTTATTGACCATGCGATTGCGTCTGGCATAACGATGTTCGACACGGCCGATTCCTACGGCAAGGATGGCGGCTCCGAACGGTTGATGGGCGAAGTGCTCGGTGCCAAGAGGAAAGACATTGTTCTGGCGACAAAGTTTGGTTTCGCTCTTGGTGATGGTCCTTACAAAAAAGGTGGCTCACGACATTATATTATGAATGCCGTTGAGGCTAGTCTGCGGCGCTTGAAGACCGACTGGATTGATCTCTACCAGTTTCATCGTCCCGACGCGGATACGCCGATGGAAGAGACGTTGCGGACGCTCGATGACCTGATCCACCAGGGCAAGGTGCGCTATATCGGTATTTCAAATCATCCCTCCTGGCAGGTGGTGGATGCAGATTGGACCGCACAAGCGCATGGGCTGAATAAGTTCATATCCTGCCAGGACGAATATAGCTTGCTGGTGCGCGGATTTGAAAAGGATCTCGCCGCCGCGCTGGGCTCTCGTGGTATTGGTCTGCTGCCATTTCTGCCATTGGCCGGCGGTATGCTCACCGGCAAATATGTGCATGGAGAAGCTGCACCTGCCGGAACGCGAATGGCCGAACAGGCGCGGTTCAGCGCGCGCTTCTTTACGGATGTAAATTGGACGAAGGTAAATGGCTTAAAGGAATTCGCCGAGCGCCAAGGGCATACACTTCTGGAATTGGCCTTCAGTTGGCTTGCAGCGCAGCCGCATGTTTCATGTATTATTGCAGGAGCTACCAAACCCGTGCAGATCGATTCCAACATTCAGGCTGTTTCCTGGAAGTTGACGGCCGAGGAACTGGCAGAAATCGACATTCTTACAAAATAGTGGAAACCGACAGGGACCTAACCGCATTTTTGACAGGGTCGCTTTCAAAATAATAATCGTGACCGCGAACATAGAATGTCAAACTGAATTAAATTGCAATCAACAATGGAGGGACTCAAGAAAATGAAAAATCACACGCAATTGGGGCGCCGTCCTTTTCTAAATATGGCCGGGGCAGCCGGGGTTACGGGTGCTTCGCTACTTTCGCGGCCAAGCCCGTTTGTTGACATGGCCGTTGCTGCGGATAGTGGGGCGCCGTTGAACGTGCGGGTCGTAGATACTTCGGGCGATACCAGTATGATGGTGCAGGAACTTCTAAAGATGAAAGGATATTTTGATAAATTTGGTCTGAAGGCTGAGATTCTCAATGTTAGCGACGGCAGCAAAGTCATCGGGGCTCTCCTCAACGACGCTGTTGATGTTTGCATGATGTCTGGCTTTAGTTCGCTACTGCCGGCGATTGAAAGAGGAGCTACGCTAAAGGTTCTTTGCGGTGCGGGAACACTTGTCGGTCAATGCCTCTACAGCGCCAAGCCAGATATTCATGAACTCAAGGATCTGATAGGTAAAACTGTTGGTGTAGGTTCAGTCGGCGCTTTGCTGTATGAGATAACGGTTGCCATGCTGCGCAAACATGGCATCGATGAAAAATTGGTCACGTTTGTTGATATCGGCAGTAACTCCGAAGTATTCAAAGCCGTAGTGGCGGGCGTGGTTGATGCTGGCCCTTCCGAGATCGATGTGTATGCCACTCGAGCCCAGTATGGTGTTCACGCCTTGAGGGATGGTAAATGCTGGGAGCAAATTCCCGAATATACTTGGCAGGCGGGTTATACATCGGACCGGGTGATTGCTGAAAAGCGTGACATATTGGTGCGCACATTGGCGGCTTACGCTAGCGTCTATCGTTATATGACAGGACCTGACTCATATGAAGATTATCGCAAAGCACGCGCGGTCGCTCTTGGGAAGGGCCATAATGATCCTGTTGATACGAAATTCGTTTGGAATTTTTATCAAAAATATAAAGGCTATGCATACAATCTGGTTTTGAATAAGGAGCAGATCGACTACGTGCAGAAGCTGAATATATCACTCGGCGTACAGCGCAAATTACTTCCTTTTGATGAGGTTGCCGATATGTCGATCGCTCGGGACGCTTTGAAACTTTTGGGTGGTCCTATCTAAAATAGGCCATCGTGCGCCGTATTCGTAACGACGCTCGACCAATTTATTTAGTATGATGTGAGACCGCCATCGAGCGCCAGAGTCTGGCCGGTGATGAAAGCGGCGTTCGGGCTTGCCAGATACACAATCGCGGCAGCCATTTCGTCCGCATCACCTAGTCGGTTGAGCGGGATGCGGTTCAAAAACAGATCGCGATGGGCCGGGTCGTACAAGGCGGCGCGGCTTGGCGTGGGGGTTGATGCCGGCGCGATTGCGTTGACTCGAATGCCGTATTCCGCCCATTCGATCGCCAGCATACGAGTCATATGAATAACCCCAGCCTTCGAAATACCGTAGGCAGAGCTTGAGCTAAGCCCAACCATACCATGCGTTGACGCAACGCTGACGATGCAACCTTTCCGATGGGACGCGATAAAATGTCGACCCACGCTTTGGCACATGAAAAAACTGCCGGTTAGATTTACATCCATCACGGCAGCCCAATCATCGCGCGTGACGTCCAGTGCCGCCTTACGTTGCGGTACGCCGGCATTATTGACGAGAAGATCTATATTTTCGAACTGGCCAATTACCTTTTGTGTAAGCGCCTCGATGCTGTCCTGTGATCGTAAATCTAGCGGTAAAGTCATCACCTTGCGCCCGGCATCTTCGATCTTTTCGCTGGTATCGCGGAGTGTGTCCGTCTTGATGTCGGTGATGGCGATATCGTACCCTGCGCGCGCTAAAGCGTGTGCCGTCGCAGCACCTATACCGTAGGAGGCGCCGGTGACCACCGCGACCGGCGTTTGTCTTTGTGCGTCCGTCATCAGGCGATCCCCGCATTGATAAGGCGATAGCCATCGCCGAATCGTTCGATCACCCCGGCACCGGGCATCCCCCAATGATACCCGGCGCAAAGGGTTTTGTCCGTGGCCAACTGGTCCAATATTTTATATCGAGTCTGGGCTGCCAATTCAGGATCATGGTCGACGGCAAGTTGCCACCCCGGATGGTTTAAGTTGAAAGCTTGAATATTGGTGATATCCCCTGTCACCATGAAAGGCTGGCTGCCAGAGTTAATGAACAGGCTTGTATGTCCCGGTGAATGCCCTGGCGTGGAGATCGCGCGGATATCTGGTAAAATATCCCTACCGGCATCAAACTGGGTAATATTTTTCCAACCCGATAATGTCACATGGATACGTTCCGCGAGCTTAACCCGCGTTTGCGGAATATGATTGAAAACACCGGGGTCTGTCCAAAATACATATTCCGCTCGCGGCACAAGAATTTCGGCGGCCGGATATACTTGCGCGTTGGATTTGGTCATTAGCCCAAAAATATGGTCGGGGTGAAAATGGGTGATCACGATAGCGGATACCTCGCCAGGGTCTAGTCCCGCCGCGCGCATATTTTCATGTAGGTGGCCGTTATTGGGATGGCCGCCCTCACCATTACCGCTATCGAACATGATCAACCGACCACCCATCCGCGCCAGGGTGATCGTGTAGCAGTTAGGTACTGTGTACTCGGGAAATCCCGCTGCCTTCAACGCTTGGTTCACGGCTTCCACCGATACATTGTTGAAGGTGCTGGCATTAAGTTCGCGCGAGGCGGTGCCGTCAAAAATCTGGTAGATATCCACATCGCCGAGTTTGAAGTGATGAAAGCGGGCGCCCCCTAGATTATGCGGTGATTTTGGGTACGCTCCCATCGCCTCGATAGATGATGAGGCCGGTTGTGATATTTTAGTGGCCATTTATTGCGTCTCCTTTGTTTTCATGGAACCTTGATCATACAAGGTCGCTTTTTATGATGTCGGCGGCTTTTTCGCCGATCATGATGACGGCGGCATTGCTGTTACCGCTGACGATGGAAGGCATGACCGAGGCATCTACAACCCGCAATCCTTCAACACCATGTACTTTCAGCTTTACATCAACCACCGCATTTATATCTGTTCCCATTTTGCAGGTGCCGGTAGCGTGCAGGTTTGATCGCCCGCGAGCGCGGCAGATTTCCAAAAGCTGCTCATCGGTTTGGTACTGCGCACCAGGAGTATATTCGTCCCCCACATACGCTGCCATGGCGGGTTGCCGGAGCACGCCCCGTAACAGTCGCAAAGCCCGTATGGCTGCCATCTGGTCAGCCTGGCTGGTGAGGAAGTTAAATTGAATCGCGGGTGGCGCTACGGCGTCTGGTGATGTGAGGGTGACCGTTCCGCGGCTTTCAGGGCGGAGCAGAACGACCGACGGGCTGAAGGCGGAAAATGGCAACAGCGACAGCATGTCCCGCGTGCGGCCCAGCCCTTCGCGCCCCCAGAAAGCAAGGTTAAATTTCACGTCCGGGCGGTGCAGTTCTGGCAGTGACCGAATATAGGCGGCAACGAAACTGGCATTCGCGGCCATATAACCCCCGCCGGTGAGCAGGTAGCGCGCCCCCATAGCCAAACGTGGGACCAACCGGTTGACGGTGTCGTTGATTGTCACCGGGCGTAGGGATTTGTAAATCATACCCACGGTGAGATGATCTTGCATGTTTTGCCCAACGCCGGGCCGGTCAGCGATTATAGGGATGCCGAGCTTTTGCAATGACGCGGCCGGACCGATGCCGGAAAGTTGCAATAACTGCGGCGAGCCAAAAGTACCCGCCGCCAGCATGATCTCGCGTCGTGCCGTGATGGTTTTCTCAATGCCATCCTGGCGGTAATGCAGATATTTGGCCCGCTTTCCATCAAATCCGATCCGCAGCGCCAACGCTTCGGTGATGATGCGTAGGTTTGGACGTTTGCCGGCGACCGGCCGCAGATAGGCATCAGCGGCGCTGCAGCGTTTGCCATTGTGAATGGTCAGTTGGTTGTAGCCAAAACCTTCCTGGCTTTCGCCATTGAAGTCGGCATTGAGAGGATAACCAGCTTGCTGCCCGGCTTGAATGAATGCATCGGCCAACGGATGACGAGGAATATCGACCACGGCGAGCGGGCCATCGGTGCCGTGAAAGGTTGAGGCGCCACGCCTATAGCCTTCGGCGCGTTTGAAGTAGGGTAAAATATCCTGATAGCCCCAGCCGGGATTGCCAAGCCTTACCCAGTCGTCGAAATCCTCAGCGTGGCCACGTAAATAAACCAACCCATTAATAGCACTGGTTCCCCCTAGCACCTTACCGCGCGGCTGAAACATTGTTTGGTCGTTTAGCCCTGGCTCCGGTTGTCCTTCATACATCCAGTTGAAGGCGGGGTCCTGAAACATCATGCCATACCCGAGCGGTGTGCGCATCCAGAACGAGGTGCGGTCCGGCCCAGCTTCAATGAGCGTGACGGACAGATCAGCCCGTTCGCTAAGCCGGCCAGCCAGGGTACAGCCCGCCGATCCGCCGCCGATGATCATTACGTCGCACACCTCACCGACGTTGCGTTTGGTTGACCTCAATCTTTCCTCCCTTGTTCTGGGAACAAGTTTATCTATCGTGCCGGTAACTCTTTGTCGCCTGCCGGAAGGAAACGATATTGAGGAAATTCAGCGTTATTTATAGATTTTC
>VFSW01003815.1_pt1 | contig 22581 bp, 14 predicted proteins | sample 5358111 | NCBI WGS metagenome assembly VFSW01 (sample SAMN11554181, study PRJNA540505) | mine drainage metagenome | isolation source: sediment from site ElyBrook_90M | place: USA: Ely Copper Mine, Vershire, VT | collected 2017 | reverse complement strand
CGACCCCAACGCCGACCCCAACCCCGACCGTTCCCGGCGCCCCGGCTTCGGTCCGGGCGACACCTGGCAATGGTTTCGCCCAGGTGTCGTGGTCCGCGCCGACGAACACCGGCAGACTGCCCATCACCGGGTATGCCGTGACCTCCTCGCCGGCGAGCGCCGGCTGTACCACCACGAGCACCACCTGCACGGTGTCGGGGTTGACCAACGGCATCCCATATTCGTTCTCGGTCACGGCCTCCAACGCCCTGGGGGCGGGCCCGCCATCCGGGCCGTCGGGCAGTGTCACGTCCACCGCAGCCGGGTCGACTTTCGTGCCCATAACGCCCGTGCGCCTCGTAGATTCGCGGACCGGCGAGGGGGTCTCGGCGCCGTTGCAGTCTCACGTGGCCGCTACCTTCCAGGTCACCGGCGGGGCGGTGCCTGCCGGGGCCACCGCGGTGACGGGCAACCTGACCGTCACGGAGCAGACCTCCAGGGGTTTCCTGTACCTGGGCCCGGTACCCGCCGACGATCCCACGACCTCGACTCTCAACTTCCCGGTGGGTGACGACCGGGCCAACGCGGTGACAGTCGCTCTGAGCTCGAGCGGCTCGCTGTCCGTGACCTACGCCGCGCCGACACTGGCGGCAAGCGCCCAGGTGATCTTCGACGTGAGCGGGTACTTCGTGCCCAACGCGAGTGGGGCCACCTACCACGCCCTGGATCCAACCAGAGTCCTGGACACGCGGAACGGCACGGGCGGGATGCCCGGAGCGATGAGCTCCCACGTGGCCGGCACGTTTGCGCTTCCTGCCGGTACCGTTCCTGCCAACGCGACGGCGGTCACCGGCAACCTGACGGTCACTCAACAGACCTCGGAGGGCTTCCTGTACCTCGGCCCGACGCCCGTGAACAACCCCACGAGCTCAACGCTCAACTTCCCGGTTGCCGACGACAGAGCCAACGCGGTTACGGTCGCGCTCGGCCCGGGCCAGACGCTGGGAGTCACCTTCGCCGCCCCGACGCTCGGGCCCACCGCGCAGGTGATCTTCGATCTGACCGGCTACTTCACCCCTGACACTTCAGGCGCCGCGTACGTTCCGATCACACCCGCCCGCATCCTGGACACGCGGAACGGCACGGGCGGATTGTCGACTCCGCTGCAATCGCACGTCGCCGCCGGATTCCCGGTCGGCGGCCAGGGCGGAGTCGCAGTGGACGCCACGGCGGTCACCGGCAACCTGACCGTCACCGAACAGACGGACCTGGGCTTCCTGTACCTGGGCCCCGCGGCGGCCGACAACCCGACGAGCTCGACCCTCAACTTCCCGGTCGGAGACGACCGGGCAAATGCCGTGACGGTCGCGGTCGGATCGGGAGGGCGACTCTTCGTCACCTACGCGGCGCCGGTCCTGGGCCCCACGGCTCAGGCGATTTTCGACGTAACCGGGTACTACGTGCCCTGATCTCCGGCAAAGCCGTGGCGGCGATGGCAGTCCGGCGGTAGCGGCGATGGTGGTCCGGAGGTGAGCCGCCCCTGCGTCAGCCTGCCAGGGCCGCTCCTTCGAGCCGGTCGAGCTGGTAGCCGGATAGCTCCGCCGCGCGCGTCAGGGCATCGGTCAGACGACGAGCTTCGGCGAGACGCTTCTGGGCCGGTCCCGATTCGAGCGCGGCCGCGTCGAGCGCCTCCAGGGCGAACATCCACCACAGCACGTGGCTGAAGGATTCTCGATTGAACCAGGTCACGTCTTCCCAGATGTTCACGCCCATGTAGGCGCGCGCCGCGTCGCCGGCGAGCAGGGCCCGAACCAGCGCCGCCGGCCGATCCTTGGCCGCGCGACCGGCTACGACCGAAGGCAGCGGCAGCGTCCGGAGCATCCGGATGAGGCCGACCAGCCGCCAGGCCGCGCCTTCGTCGAGCCCGAGGTCGCGGAAGACCGCGGCGAGCACGGGGGCAAGCTCGAGCGAATCGAAGGTGGCGAAGGTGCCCGGGCGATCGGGCCCGGAGCCGGCAGGCTCGGCGACGCTCATAAGCGCCTCGGCCACCAGACGCCCGAAGAGCGCAACCCAGGTCCACGAGTCCGAGAGGCCGGCGCACAGCTGCTCGTCGTGCGTCTTGGGCAGTCGCAGCGCACGCTCCAGGCGCGCCCTGAAGGCTGCAGAGGCGGCTTCGACGTCGGCGCCGGATCCAGTGATCTGGGCCGTGGCGCGAAGAGCGACGGTGACTCGCTCGAGGGCGGCTTCGACGAGCGCGTCGACCTCTTCGGCGGTGGCTTTGCCGGACACGGCGGGTCGTGCCGTCGCAGTCGCCGCCTTCGCAGCCGTCGTCGTCGCCGCCTTCGCAGTCGTCGTCGCAGTCACCGTTCCCGGCCGCCGCAGGCCCAGGTCGAACCCTTTGACCGCGGTCTCCGGGCAGGCAGCTCGCGCCCGCGCCGCCCCGACCTCGGTCAATCGCAGAAGCGCTCCGCCCTCGATCACGCTCCGGACCGCCGAGTGGACCGGTTCGAGCTCCATCTCCCGGAGCGCGGCCTCGGCGCTGGCCACGCCCGCGCCGTCGAGGCGATCGGCGAGCCGGGCCCAACGCCCGTCGACGTCCTCGACTTCGTGGACGTCGAGGAAGACCTGGCAGCCGTACGCGTGCAGCTCCACGTACATTCCGTCCCGGCACAGGTCCGAAGAGCGGCGGATGAATTGCAGCCCGGAACGCTGCTCGCGCAGCAGCGTGAACCAGGCGCCGTCTGGGTGCAGGCCCAGGCCCTCGCCGAGGGAGCGCTGGGTCAGCCGGCGTCCGCCGGACCCGTCGTGGACGGAGTAGGCCGCCGAAGTCTTGATCCAGCCGCGGGCTTCGGCATACCGGTTGTGGTAGACGACGAGCGAGCGTTCGCCGCCGGCCCGGTTCGAATAGGCGAAGACGTCCTCATTGACCCAGCCGTCCGGATCGTAGACGTCGTAGAGCAGGAAGTCGGTCACGCCCGCGAACAGATGGCGGCGGTGGAAGAGCGGGAAGATCTCGCGTTCGTGGCGCTCGATCAGCCAGCCGTCGGGGTTTTCGTCGCGGTACGCCTTGCGGTACTCCATGCCGTACTTCTCGGCGAAGCCCTCCACCTGGCCGTGGCCGATCATCGGCAGGCCCGGCATCGTGGCCATGACCGTGCAGACGCCGAAGTACTTGTCGCCCTTGCCGAACTGGTCGACCGCGGTGCGCTCGTCCGGGTTGCTCATGAAGTTGACATAGCGCTTGAGGACTTCCGGGTCGAACTCGAGCGTGTCCTTGATCACCCGGCGGTAGTTGGCGTTCTCCTCGTCGCGCATCATGTTCATGAAGGCGCTGTTGTAGACGCGGTGCATGCCGAGCGTTCGGACGAAGTAGCCCTCCAGCAGCCAGAACGCTTCGGCGAGGAGCAGCGTATCCGGCGCTTCCAGGGCAACCCGGTCCACGACCTCGCGCCAGAACTCGTTGGGCATCAGCTCGTCGAAGACGGCCCGCGGCGTGGCGTGCTCGGCCCGGCTCGGGATTGCGCCGCCCTGGCCGGGCTCGGGGAACCAGAGCCGCTGGATGTGGCGGCGGGCCAGGGTCATGGCGGCATCGAAGCGGATGATCGGGAACTGGCGGGCGACGTGGAGGATCGTCTGGATGACGGCCTCACGGACTTCGGCCTTGAGATAGTCCAGCTGAGCTGTGTCGTTCCACGGCATGCTGGTGCCGTCGTTGCCGTGGTAGATGTAGCGGACGTCGCCGGTCCAGCTGTCCGTGCGCTTGAAGACGACGGCCGCGTCGGTGGCGTTCCAGTAGTGGTCCTCGATCTGGATGATCACGCGCTCGTCGTCCGACAGGTTTCCGCCGGTGAACGTGTACGAGGGGTAGGGCGCTTCGGGCAGCCCCAGGAACCAGTCGGGATGCTCCATGACCCAACGGGAGTCGATGCCCATGTGATTGGGCACCATGTCCGAGCTCAGGCGGATGCCGCGCTGGGCGCAGCGATCACGGAGGCGCCGGAATGCTTCCTCGCCGCCCAGCTCGTCGGCGATTCGGTACTCCATGAGCGAGTAGGCGCTCGCCGCGGCTTCCGGGTTGCCGCGCCACTGCTTGATCTTCTGGCTCGCCTTGCTCCGCTCCCACAGACCGATGAGCCACAGGCCTGTGAAGCCTCGCCTGGCCAGCGCTTCGAGCTCTTCGTCGGGGATTTCGTCGAGGCGGTGGATCCAGCGGCCGTAACGCTTGGACAGCTGGTCGAGCCAGACGAACGTGGTCTTGGCCAGGAGCACGACGCGGGGCATCCAGTCACGGTCCGTGCTGAAGCGCTCGTACTCGCTGTCCAGGCCGCCGAGGCCGGGGCCGCTGGTTGGGGCGTCGGGGCCCGGCTTGGGATGCATCCGCATCCAGAGAGCGACCTCCTCCTCGTGGAGCACGTCCAGCGTGACGACGAGACGGTCCAGAAAGGGAGTCAGCACGAGACCCCAGCGCGAGCGGATGAAGCGCAGCTGGGCGGCGAGCGATCCCGGCTCCGCGATCGCGGGTTCGCGCAGGAAGGCGATCAGCGACAGGCCCTCGGGGCCGAACCTCGGCTGGTTCTCGAAGAAGGTCTGCAGGCCTTCGATGACCCGCTCGTAGTCGGTCTTCTCGGCCAGGTCGCGGTCGTCGAAAAGCTCGTCGAACGTCCCGAAAGCCGGGTTCATGTTCGAAAGCCAGAGCATCAGCAGCTCTTCGAGCGCGATCTCGCGGTTGGGGACGCCGTCGGTAAGGCCGTCGAGGTAGGTGCTCGCGTCAGCGCTCTGCAGATAGACCGCCAGGGGTGGGAATTGCTCCACGAAATGCGCCAGCGCCTTGTCGAAGGCGGCCGAGTCGAGCTGGCCGGCGATCGAGGCGACGGCGTCGGCCATCACGGTGGGGTTGACGGTCCGCCGGTAGATCTCGACGGCGTGGTGGCTGATCTCGTCGATCAGGCCCATGGCGTTGAGCTCGGCGGCGTGAACCACGCGGTCCGGATAGCGGGTGGTGTCCGCCCGCTCGTTCATCCTCTTGGCGAAATTCCGGGCGGCGGGAAAGTCGGGGATTATGACGTTGCCGCTGGTCTGGAAGAGCGCGCGATCGAAGTCATAGCGGTCGCGGGCCGCTCTCGAGATGTGGAACTCGAATGCCACGGATGCGCTCCGAAATCAGCAGCGTTTCGACGGTCGGCAGTTGTGGGGGCGCGGGCCGCTCCGCCGAGTCTATCAGGCGCGGACGCCTGCGCGGCCAGGTCATCTGCCTGCGCGACAGCAAGCACGGCCCGCGCGCCGAAAGCCGTTCCGCGGCCGCTGCCCGATCACGTCAGGCGAGGCCGAGTCGCTCGGACCCCGCCTCGCGTCGCCCGCCTGGATTCCCGCGCAGCGATCAATCTCGCCCGGCGGTTTTCCCCGGGGCCGCGCGGCGGTCGACATTGACCGGATCGAGGACTCAGTTCGACTCGAATCCTCGCCGGCCCATCGGCTGCGGTCAAAGCTGTACTTCGGGCCGGTCAGCTCCGACCCGTGCGGTCAGCCGGCTGGTCGAGATCGACCACCTGGTGGGAATGACGCCGCTCGCCGGCTCCCGGCCGGGTGATTCGACCCTCAGCCCCGGACCGGCTGGCCGGCTTCGCGGAGGGCTTCGTCGTAGATGCCGGCGCCGTCGATGCGGCGCGAGGGCGAGCTGAACAGCGACAGGTCGTCGCGCAGCCGGGCCTCCAGGGCCGTGCCCGCCAGCTCGTCCATGAGCCGGGCCGATTTCGCCGCGCACAGGAGGACCTGCTTGGTCTCGGGCCGGATCGGGTCGTCCCAGAACCACCCGTCGCTCGCGAACATCGCCAGCCGCCAGCGCTGGGCCTCCATCAGGGCAAGGAGCCCGCGACGCTGCGGTTCTTCCGCGAGTGGCAGCCAGCGACGGGCGAAGCTCTCCGCCGACTCGGCACCGAAGATCACGTCCACGTATTCGTCGCGGGCCGGCCACAGAGCGGCCGGGTCCATGAACTCTCCCGCGAGCCCCGCCGCCACCGTGTCTATCGCCGAAGCGAGCCGCTCCAGGGCCACTCGCAGCGGGGCCTTCCAGCGGCCGTCGGCCGCGTCGGGACACTCGGCGTACCAGCGCAGCACGCCGTGGTGGCAGCTCCACGAGGTCCGCTCGGCGATCTGAGTGGCCGGGAACAACCCCGGAGCGGCCGCTCCGACAACCGCCCCCACCGTGGTGACGTCGAAGCCGCGATCCGGGACATCCGGGCCCGGAGCCACGAGACGGGCGAGGAAGAGGTCGCGGAACTTCTGGTGGTGGCCATAGAGCTCGCCGTCCGTGGCGATGACCGCGATCCGCGGGTTTCCGTCGGCAAAGCCCGGCCCGGCAAGGCGGGGCAGGACGCGTTCGCGTGCGAACGAGTCGGCGTTCATGGTCGCGTCGGATTCGAACGAGGCCGACGCGGACAGCGCGGCATCGTAGAAGACCACGATGATCGACTTGCCCTTGCCCAGCTCCACGCGGTACGGCCGGCGGGTGTCGAGCCGCAGGTCGGCGGCCTGCCAGGGCGCCAGGATCGTGTAGCGGACGCCCTCGTCGACGAGGATGCGCAGTGTCGGATGATCCACCGCGGTCTCGGGCAGCCAGATGCCGGTGGGCCGGCGGCCGAACCGCAGCTCGAAGTCGCGCAGGCCCCAGCGGATCTCCGTCCGGCGGTCGGCCATGGACGCGAGCGGCAGGATGGCGTGGTGGTAGGCCTGCGCCATGGCGTTGCCCTGGGCGGGGTCGGAGGTGTCTGGAGCGGAGTGGCCGTCCCGGCCGGACGCCGCGGCGTTGTCGGGGCGGTCTGAGTCGACGAAGCTCTGGTGGGTCGAGAAGTCGTGGGCGGCCAGCCAGTCGGCCAGAGTGGGGCCCAGGTCGTACGAGACGTGGCGGAGGTTGCCGCGCTCCGCGTTGGGCTTGTAGCACTCGGCGTCGATGCGGGCGTTCCAGTCGCGGTACGGCGCCGCGGCCGGCTGGGGCGAAACCTCGCCCGTGAATGGATTGCGCCGCTCGGGCTGGTAAAAATGCCCGTGGACGGCGAGCTTGGGGCGACTCACTCGGCGGATGGTACCGGACGGCCGGAGTGAGCGGCAGGCCCCCGCAAGGGGTGGTCCAACTGTCGGCGATCACCTCAACCAGGGGACGCCGCATGGCGTGGCCCTGGTGTCCGCAAGCTATCGATTCGGCAGATCCGCCGGCGGAGCGGTCGATTCTCGGACGACGAGCGTCGGCTCGTAGAACTTGACGCGCGGTGCGCGTGAAGCGGTGGGATCGCGGGCGAGTTCCACCGCGGCGCGGAAACCTTCGGCCACGATCTCACGCGTCGGCATGCGCAGGGTCGTCAAACCCGGCACGGTGTAGGCGGAGATCGTGAGGTCGTCCCAGCCGATCACCGACAGACTGCCCGGCACCGTTCGCCCGAGGCCGTATGCGGCATGGAGGACGCCGACCGCGGCGAGGTCGGTGGAAGTGGCGATTGCAGTCGGCGGATCGGGCAGAGCCAGCAGGGCCCGCAGTGCGATTTCGCCGCCCGCCAGCGAGTTGGGCACGCGCTGGACGTAGCCGTCCGGCAGCTCTCCGAACTGGCTGTTCATGAATTCCACGAACGCGTCCTCGCGCTGGCGGTTGTCGCCGGGCAGGGCGGCGCTGATGAACCCTATTCGTCGATGACCAAGGCCGACGAGATGGGTCAGCCCGACGATCGTTCCGGCCCTGTCGTCGATATCAACCGTCGGAAACTCAAGCGGGCTGACGCCCTGCCAGAGCGCCACCACGGGAGCGATCGAGTGCCGCAGGTCGGCCAGCAGGTTTGGCTGGTCCTGCATGTCGCCGAGCATGATGATCGCGTCCAGATGGCGGGTTTCCAGAACCGTGGTCAGTGGCAGCCCATCGGCGATGCGCCCCTGGACGTGTCCGAGGACGATGTTGTAGCCGTGCTGCATCGCCTCCACAGCGAGTGCCTCGATGGCATCGGCGAAGAACGGGTCGCTGAAGTCGCGCACGATCGCGCCGACGAGCATCGTCGGGGCCCCGCGCAGGCCACGAGCGAGCGGGTTTGGCCGGTAACCGAGCTGGGCCGCCGTGGCCACGACACGCTCGCGTGTCTCGGCAGCGATGGGCACTCGCGACGGAGCGTCGTTCAGAACCCTCGAGACGGTGCTCCGAGACACTCCCGCGGCCGTCGCGATGTCCCGCATCGTCGGCGGCGAGGATGGACGAAATGGGGTGGACGCACCCCGGCCGCCGCCGTCCTCAGCCTCGGCCGAGCGCGCCGATATCGCCTGTTCGGAAGTCGGATGCCCGGCCGGCGCACGGTCGGCGACATCGATCCAGCCGTCTCCAATCCCGCGGTTCACTTGACTCCATCCGTGGCGAAGATGCAGCCGGTTCTGCCGCGGCCGCCCGATTTAGCACCCATCGTCGGGGGTCTTCGTCGTCGGAAGCCAGACGCGCATTCCGAGTCCCGCTCGATTTCCCCAGGCAAAGTATGGCACGGCCCGAATCTCGATCGTCGTGGCGGGCGCTGCGGCCGCGGGCGAACCGCGGTACGGCCATCCACTGGGCTCATCGTCTCGTCTGAGCCGCGCATCGAGAGCAAGGCTGCGTGTCTCGCCGAGCCCCGGCGCATTCTCTGCCACGACCTCCATACGCGGCGACTCGGCGACCTCCAGAGCCTCTACTGAGCCGCCTGCGGGGAGATCGGCATCCTCGACCGCGTAGACCAGCGGTCCCCGCTCGAGGGCAATCGTGCCGCGAACGGCGTCGATCCTCGGATCGGGGAGAGTGGTCCGCGCAGCCATTTCCATGTTCACCAGGACGCGGTCGCCCGCACGCCAGGTCCGCTCGAGCACGAGGCTGCCCGGTCCGCTCGCTACCAGCGGTTCCGCGCCGCCGACCGTCGCCACCATGTGCGAGCACCAGCCGGGGACACGGATTGACAGCGTCCAGGGCTCGGCCACGCTGTGCTCGACCGTGATGGCGACTGTCCCTTCCCAGGGGTACGAGGTCTCCATCGAGAGTCCGACGAGCCCGTCTCCAACCGGCGCCTCGACCGAGCCGGTCGCGAATTGGTGGATCTGGACTCCGCCGTCGTCGACGGTGCCGATCATGTCCGGCCAGCAGGCCAGGAACCTCATCAGGTTTGGCGGGCAGCAGGACACAGGGAACCAGGCCGCTCGTCGGGTCGTGGCCGCTCCCTCCAGAACCTCGGCTCCGCAGGATCGGCGCATGAGCGGATTCGAGTAGAAGAAATGAGACCCGTCGAACGCCAGGCCGGACATGACCGCGTTGAATGCCGTCCGTTCGATCAGGTCGGCGAAACGGCTTTCGCCGGTGGCCAGCAACATGCGCCAGGCGAGCATCACGCTCCCGATCGAAGCGCAGGTTTCCGCGTACGCCCTGTCCGGCGGCAGCTCGAATGGGTCTCCGATGGCTTCGTCGCGGTGGTGCGACCCAAGGCTGCCGGTCAGGTACAAGCGAGTCGAGACCAGGTCCTCCCACCGGCGCACGGCGGCCTCGAGGAGCTCTCGATCGCCCGTCTCCGTCGCGACGTCGACGACGCCGCAGTCGAGATACATCTGCCGAACGGCGTGGCCGGCCGGTTTGGTGGCGGTACGTGCGGGCTCGTGGTCCTGCCAGTAGCGCGATCCGAAGCGCCCTTCGCCGAGCAGCCCGTGACCCCTGCGCTCGACGAGCGTTCGGGCGAGCTCCAGGTAGCGCGCCTGACCGGTGACTCGAAACAGCTCGACGAGCGACATCTCGAACTCGGGATGGCCGCACACAAGCTCGCGCTTGCCCGGTCCGGCCTCGGCGTCGATCCGGTCGACGAACCGCTCCGCGACCCGCAGCAGCCGCTCGTCGTCAAGGCCGCGCTTCCAGGCGATGGCCGCCTGGACCAGGTGGCCGGCCACGTACATCTCGTGGCCCCAGGCGAGATCGGTGAACTCCTTGCCCGGGTGGAGAACCTGGAAGAAAGTGTCCAGGTACCCGTCCGGGCGCTGAGCGCGGCTGACGAGCTCGATCGCCCGGTCGGCCTTCGCCAGGAGTTCCGCGTCCGGAGACTGGGCGAGTTCCCAGCCGACTGCATCGAGCCACTTGTAGACGTCCGAATCCAGGAACGGAGCCGTCGTCCCGGACTCGTCGTTGCCGCCTCGGTAGCTGCCCGCGGCGCCCGCCGCGAGCTCGAAGTTGAACAGATTGCCGGCTGCCTCAAGTTGCGCCGCACCGTGGTGCAGCGTCACCCGGTGGTTGACCAGCCGGCGGGTAGCCCACATGCCGTCCTGGATCTTGTTCCGCAGGAGGCCAATCGGGCGGAGTCGCACGGCCGCGCCGGGGGTCGGAACCACCGGGGCGACGACCGCCCGATCAGGCTCACCCTTTTCCTCAATCCTTCCCGTCGAGTTCACGGACGGCTCCTCAGCGCTTCCAGGCGGCTTCAGTCGGCAAATCGGTCCAAGGCTCCGATCCTCCCAGAGGGGGAAACCTGGCGCTCTGCGATTGTGCGCACTCGATTGCGGTCAAGTCAACTAGAAATCACGATTGTGCGCACTCGATTGCGGTGATATCTTTCCGCTTGCTCGGGGGCCGGGCCGGCAGATGACAGTTGGCCCGAACCCGATGGCTTTGGGTCCTACCGGAGAGGAGATGGGATGAGGAAACCGATCAGGATGTCCATCCTGGCGATCGCAGCCGTCGTGGCGGTCGTGGGGTGCAACTCCGCCACGGCGACGCCCACAGCGACGCCGACAGCCACGCCCGCTCCGGCGACGGCGACGCCGACGCCGGCGGCCCCCGGCGCCGCGACACCGACGCCGGCGCCCACCACCTTCAGCGCCGGAACCGACGACGGCACCAAGCTCACGATGTGGACACGTGCAGCTACGCAGGCTCGCGCGGAGCCGCTCGTCGCCGCCTACAACGCATCCCACAAGAACCAGGTCTCTCTGACGATCGTCCCCACCGACGACTACAACACCAAGGTCGGCACCGCCGCCGCCGCCAACGGCCTGCCCGACGTGCTGTCGGGCGACGTCGTGTTCATGCCCAACTGGACCTCCGCCGGCCTGTTCCAGGACCTGACGGCGAAGATCAACGCGCTCCCGTTCAAGGACAGCATCGCGCCCGGCGCGATCAAGGCCTCGACCTGGGACAACAAGGAATACGGACTGCCGTTCGTCATGGACCTGTCCGTCTGGATGTACAACAAGAAGCTGTTCACCCAGGCAGGCCTCGACCCGAACAAGCCGCCCACGACTCTCGCTGAGTTCCAGGCGGATGCCACGAAGATCGGGAAGCTCGGCGGCAACATTCATGGCACGTTCTTCGGCGGCAACTGCGGCGGCTGCAATGTCTTCACGTGGTGGCCGATCATCTGGGCCGACGAACAGCAGGTCATGAGCCCCGACGGCAAGACGTCGCTTCTCAACGGCGACGACGCCAAGGCCGTCTACAAGGCCTTCGCTCAGATGGTCTCCGACGGCACCGCTCTCATGCCGGACTCCAAGACCGAAGCCGGCCCGACCTGGACCGGTTACTTCCCCAAGGGCAACATCGGCATCATGCCGATGCCGGCCAGCCTCGCCGGCGTGGCCAATGCCGCTCTCGCTGACTCCGACATCGGCGTCACGCCGATCGCCGGCGTCAACGGCGGCACCGCCACCTTCGTCGGCGGCGACGCAATCGCCATCACCAAGGACAGCAAGAACGCCGATCAGGCCTGGAACTTCATTTCCTGGATCCAGAGCGACGACGCGCAGGTCAACGTGATCGCCAAGCCGGCCAGCCAGGGCGGCCTGGGCGCAGTCGTTTCGCGCAGCGATCTCGCCAACAACAAGTACTCCTCCTCCGACCCGCGGCTCGTGATGTTCAACTCCATCGCGGCCAAGGGCCAGACCCCGTTTGCCGTCAACTTCAACGCGGCCTTCAACGACCCGCAGTCACCATGGATCGTGCTGTTGCGCGACGCCGTGTTCAACAATGCGGACTCGGCGAAGATCGACTCCGACAACAACGCGATCACCGCTACCCTGCAGGGCAAGTAGCTTCGGCCTGCGCCGTGCGAGCTTCTTCGGGAGCTCGTACGGCGCGGCTACTCGAACCCGGAGGACCCTCGAGTGACAAGCGCCGCGCCGGCCCGGGAGGTTGGCTCCGGGCGGAGACTCACAGCGAAGCGGACTCGACAGCTCGTCGGCTTCTTCTATGCGCTGCCGACGCTGGTCTACGTGATCTGCTTCTTCATCATCCCGGTGATCCTTGTCGCGTGGATGTCGGCACACGGATGCAAGCTGCTGACCTGCACGATCCCGAACCCGGGGCAACTCAACCTTCCCGACAACTACTCGTCCGTGAGCGGCAACGACCTCTTCTGGCCGGCCGTCTTCTTCACGATCGAGTACACGGTCCTGGCAACGGTCCTGCTGATCGGGATGGGGCTCGGCCTGGCCTTGCTGGTTCAGAAGGGCGGCCGGTGGGTTAGCGTCCTTCGTACGAGTTTCCTGGTCCCGGGCGCTCTCGGCCTCGCAACGGCCTCGCTTCTGTTCTGGGGGGTGTATTCGGGGGCAATCGGGCCGTTCAATCCGCTGATGGACGGGCTCAACAGCCTGGGCACGCAGCTCGGGCTCGTGACCCAGACGAGCCAGATCAGCTTCCTGGGTTCGCCCAACACAGCCCTGCTTTCGACGACGGTTCTCATCGTCTGGAAGTACGCGGGCTTCTACATGATCATCCTGCTGGTGGGCCTTCAGGCGATCCCGCGCGACGTGTACGAAGCGGCCTCGATCGATGGTGCCAGCCGCTGGCAGACCTTCCGCTTCATCACCCTGCCCCTGCTGCGCCCCTCCATCGCGTTGTCAATGATTCTGTGCATCACCGGATCACTGCTGGCTTTCGATCAGTTCTACGTCCTGACGAAGGGTGGGCCTGACAACACCACCGTGACGCTGGTGCAGTTGATCTATCGCGAAGCGTTCATCCGGCAAAACCTGGGCACGGCCGCCGCGGTTTCGATCATCGTCCTGGTGGCTCTGTTCCTCCTCAACGCCCTCCAGTTCCGCGGCCTTCGCGGCAACGTCGCAGACTGAGGTGAGGCAGATGGAAACCAACAGCACGCTGTCCAGAACCCCCTCATACGTGCTCCAGGGCGGGCTGGCGATCCTCTTCCTGTTCCCCATCATCTGGGCGGCCGTGGCCTCGGTCAGCCCCTCGCCGGGCTCGAGCCAGGTCTTCGGCTACGGGCTCGGCAACTACAAGACGCTGTACGACTCCGGCGTGGGCCTCCCGACCTGGCTCCTGAACAGCGTGGTCATCTCGGTCCTGACCGTCACCTTCGTGCTGGCCGTCTCGATGATGGGCGGCTACGCCTTCGCCAAGTTCTCGTTTCCAGGGAAGAACGTCCTCTTCCTGTCCACACTGGCGATCCTGATGGTCCCGTCCGCGACCCTGCTGATCCCGATCTACCTTCTCCACAACTTCGCGCGGACGGTTCCGATAATCGATCAGATAGCCAACATGAATCTCGTCTGGCTGGCCCTGGTGCTCGGAATGTTCCAGCTGCCGTTCGCGACCTACATGATGAGGATCTCCTTCGAATCCGTACCTCGGGAAATCGAGGAAGCTGCGCTCGTGGACGGCTCGGGTACGTTTGCCGCCTTCCGTCACATCCTCCTGCCGCTGGTGCGGCCCGGCATCGTGACTGTTGCGCTCTTCGCCTTTCTTGCGGCCTGGAATGACTTCTTCGCCCCGCTCATCCTGATCAACTCGTCGGCGGAGCAGCCGCTGCCGCTCGCCCTGGTGAACCTTCGCCAGCAGACCATGGGCGCCGTCGACTTCGGGTCAACCGAAGCCGGGGTGGTCGTGATGTCGATCCCGTGCTTGATCCTGTTCCTGCTGCTGCAGAGGTACTACGTCCAAGGCTTCATGTCCGGGGCGATCAAGGGCTGATCCAACTCCTCCACTGGGTCTGGCGCTTGGTCTGGGCGCAGAGCGGCCGGCGTGCATCTTCTCCCTCGCCGGCCGCTCACTTCTCTCTGCGGACCTGGTCCCGCAAAGCCGCGAAGCGGCGAGTCAGCTGGCCAGGGCGCGCTCGAGCCTGGCGAGGGTGGCTTTCCGTTCCTGCTCGATGCCCTCGGCCAGCCGCGCGGCCAGGATCACCGGCCGCCAGGCTCGGATGCGGCCGCGTTCGACACCAGAGCGACGGACGTATTCCGCGAAGTAGCTGCGCGCGAACCAGCGGCGGATGACCGACATGACGGCGCGCTGCGGGCCCGACGCGCCCGGGATGTCCGACTCGAGCAGGAGGAACATCGAGCGCGCCACGTCGGCCGCGGGATCTCCCCGGCTGACCGTCATCCAGTCGATGACCTTTGGCCCGGCGTCCGACATGATCACGTTTCCCGGATGCATGTCCCCGTGCAACATGGCTGTTCCGTCCGGGAGCGCCTTCAACCGTTCTCTCACCGGCGCCGCGAGTGACGGAGGCAGGCCGGCCGCCTCGATGGCCCGCAAGAGACTGGCTTTGAGGTCGGGCAGACCATTGCCCGCCGCGGAGTGCATGTCGGCGTGGAGGCGGGCGAATGCCCGGGCCTGCCGTGGCGTGCCGAGCGGACGACGGCCGATCTCGGCGAACATCGAGGGCCCCTGGATCCTCTCGTAAACCAGGCCGAACCTGCCGTCGACCATCAGGGTCTCGAGCAGTCGCGGGGCGGGCAGCGCGGCCGCGTCGACTATCCTGGCGGCCCGGGCTTCATGGTCGCCGAGGCCGGTTGGCATATCGGGCCGGATCAGCTTCAAGACGCGGCCCTCGCCGAAGGCGAAGACGTCGGCCGTTCGGCCTCGGGCGATGAGCTGCCCCGGCTCGCCGGAGAGGGAGTCAGCCCCGCTCGTCGGCTGAGCGGTCATGCGACTGCTTCACGTCGAAGCGCATCGTTCGAACCTGGCGCTCCCCGGGCCGGAGAGACACGGGCCATCGGAACAGCAGGCAGCTGCCCTGGTACGAGCGCTCGAAGCCGGCTTCGGAGTTTGAGACGGTCTCGACCGGATACCAGGTCAGGCGAGCTTCCGGGTCCGCCACGGCGGCCACGCGGACGCCCTCGAACTCGTTGCCGAACGCGATCGACGAGGCCGTCGCCAGCTCGCCCGGGACGTCGTGGGTCGTTCGCTCGCCCGGCTGCGGCTCGTAGTAGGCCGCCGGGTTGTGGCCGCCGCCCAGCAGGTCGATGTTCCACTCCACCGCCAGCTCGAACTCGAGGGGCCGGCTGCCAGAGTTCTCCACGGTCGTTTCCAGCTCGAGTCGGGGATCCAACCGCCCGCCGCCGATGTGATAGGTCTTGGTGACGACGATCGGGTCGAGCGCGCCTTCCGCCGAGGTGAGGTGGCCCGAGCGGCGCACCACCAGCCAGGTGTCCTCGGTCGCGATAGCCTCGAAGCTGCCTTCGAGGAAATCGCCCAGCTCGCGGTATTCACCGTTGGCGAGCGCCTGGCCGTCGGGGGACGCGCCGGCCGCGAACATGTGGATCAGGCCGCTGCGGCGCTCGTGGTCGTCGTAGTGGAGCAGCCGCGAGAGGCCCGGCTCCTTGACGCTGACGATGTCGTGGATCGTCTTGGGACCGCCGGAGGCGGCCTCTCGCGCGTCGGCCGCGCCCGAGACGCCGGCATCCTCGTGGGCGATCAGCCGGGCGTGGTAGGCCTCGGGTCGCCGCCGCATCACCGACGCGAGGGCCACCCGGCTTGCCCGCAGATCCCACGACGAGATGGCCCCGCCCTCAGCGAGGTCCACGATCAGGGTCTGGCCGGGCGAGCCGACGAGCACCTCGTCGATGGCATCGAGGTCCGTGTCGAAGAGGCGGGTGCCGTAAGCGGCGACGCCCTCGCCGATGCCGAGCCTGACGGCCTGTTCGTCCGCCAGATCCTCGGCCGCGATCAAGTGGGCCAGCGTGGCCATCCGCATGTGGACGATGTAGATGCCGCCGAAGAGGCCATGCCAGTAGCAGTCGTTCGACTGGCCCCGGTAGAGATGGTCGATGGCCTGATCGCGCTCCGCTCCGGGCGCCATCGCCGCGACCTTGTCCGAGACGCGCAGCATCTGCTTGTGGAGCTCGTTGATCTCACGATATCGGGCGGCGTAGTTGCGCCAGAAGCCGCCTCGCAGGAACCGGGCGGCGGGATCGCCCCGTTCGCGGGCCGTCTCGAGGAGATCAACGAAGACGGGCGTCTCGTCCGGCGGCAGCACCCACTCGGTCATCTCCACGTAGGAGGCGGTGGGGAAGTAGACCCGCCTGGTGGGCGGATGAACGTCGATCCACTCGGACGGCTGGACCGTCTTGAGCCACTCGCTGTTGGCCTCCAGCGCCCCGAACATCCGGTCGACCCAGTGCTCGTCGCTCCAGCAGTAGGCGTAGGTGCCGGGCCACGAGCCGAACTTCTCGCCGTCGTCGCCCATCATGCCGACGTTGGCGCCGTCCGGGGTTGCGCGCCGGCTCAGGTAGTCGATCACGTCCTCAACGGGCCGGAAGGGGATTCGATACCGCAGGCCCTGCTCCGTGCCGAAGACCGTCAGGCGAAGGCCGCGGTCGTCGGTCGTGAACGAGGTCCACATCTCGTCTTCCTTGATCGACGCGGCTCGCAGGTGGTTGTCGTCGAGGACGGTCCACTCGTAGCCCGCCGCGGCCAGATCCTTGGCCAGCGATGGCTCCCAGACCCGCTCGGCCAGCCAGGCGCCCCGGGGTCGGCGTCCGAAGAGCGCCTCGAGCTCGTCGCGCATTCGGACGAGCTGGCCGTTGCGGTCCCGGTCCGGCAGCGTGATGAGGATCGGCTCGTAGAAGCCGCCGCCCACGATCTCGATCTGACCGCGCGACACCAACCGCCGTATCTGGTCTATGGATCTGGGCCGGTTGGCCGTCATCCACTGCAGGAGAGGGCCGGTGTAGTGGAGGCCCAGGCGGATGCCCGGGTGGCGGTCCAGGGCGTCGAGCATCGGCTGATAGGCGTGCTCGAAGACGTCCTCGATTACCCAGCCGAAGTTGCCGACGGGCTGGTGGTTGTGAATAACCAGGGACAGCGAAACGATGGATGCCACGGGATGAACTCCAGCGGAGCAGGCCGCATCGAAGCCGGACTAGTCTCTCGGGTCGGGTAGAACGCGGGTAGTGCGCGGGTCGAGTGGAACGCGGGGCATCGAGCGCGATCGGGCGCAGCAGACTCGCGCCCGTGCCTTCTCCGTCGCCCCGGGAAATGCTACCCCGGCACGGGCCGGGACGCGCGCGAAGGTTTGCCCGGTGGCGGGCGTCCGGGCCGGTCACAGCAGCCAGGGCGCCCGCCACCGTGGAGATGGGCGAGATCTAGCCTTTGACGCCTCCGATTGCGAGGCCGCCGATGATCCACCTCTGGAAGAAGAGATAGACCACAGAGACCGGCAATGAGACGAGGATGGCGAAGGCAGAAAGCACGTTCCATGGCGTGGTGGAGGCGTACTGCCCCACCATCGCGTAGAGAGCCATCGTCAGGGTGAAGTCCTGAGGGTGATCCAGGAACATCCAGGAGAAGTAGAAGTCTGTCCAGCCCGCGACGAAGCCAAGGAAGGCCGTGACGGCCAGGGCAGGCATGGCGAGTGGCAGGATGACGTGGATGAACGCCTGGTTCCGTGTGCAGCCGTCAATGGCGGCCGCCTCCTCCAGGTCCTTGGGGATGGTGTCCAGATAACCCTTCAGGTTCCAGATGGCGAACGGGAGGGCGCCGGAGATGAGCGCCAGCGCCACCCCGGGAATTGAGTTTCGGAGAACGAAGTCGCCGACCCGGATGCCATTGAGCAGCACGAAGAGGGGCGCGATCGTCGCCACTGCCGGCAGCATCAGGACTGCCAGCACGGCGATCATCAGGAAGGACCGCAGCTTGAACTTCAGCCGCGAGAACGCGTATGCCGCGCTCACTCCGAAGGCGACGCTCACGAGCGAGGTTGCGACCGCCAGCTTGAGGCTGTTGAACGCCAGGGTCAGGAAGCTGATGTTGTTCGGGGACGGCTTCGCGATGGCGCGGCTAAAGGCGTCGAACGACGGATTCGGTGGAATCAGGTTCAGGCCATCCGGCCGGGCTATGTTTCGCGGATCGAGCGCCACGCCGATGACGTAGACGATCGGAAACAGGACCGTGATGGCGACGAAGATGCAGAGCGCCTGCAGCAGGGCCTGGCGCCCGATGCCTCGCAGAAGCCTGCGACGACGCATCATCGCGATGGACTGTGGGCTGGTTCGTGCGATTGCCGCCGGCGCGATCGGCGATGGCTCCATGGCGACTTCGCGATCGTCAGTCGACATAGCTGGCCGTCGCTTTCGTGAGTCGATTCGTGATGATCGTGAGTGTCAGCAAGATGAAGAACATGATCACCGAGAACGCCGCCGCGACGCCGTACAACTGCTGCTGGTTGACGAGGCGGTAGGCCTGTGTCACCAGCAATTCAGTGCGGCCGAACGGCCCTCCGTTCGTCATGATGAAGGACAGGTAGAACAGGTTGAAGGTGATCACGAAGCCGTAGATCGCGTACGGCAGCATCGCCGGGCGAAGGAACGGCAGGGTCACGTACCGGAATTTCGTCCAGGCGCCGCCGCCGTCCATCTCGACCGCTTCGTACAGGTCCTTCGGAATGCTCTGCAGAGCTCCGGTGGCCACGACGGCGTTCAGCGGCCAACCGAGCCACACGTTCGCGGCCAGAAGCGCGAAGTAGGACAGGGGCAGCAGCGGGAAGAATGGAATCGGATTGCCCGGATCCGTCAGCCAGGCGATGTTGACGCTCCCCGGAGGCTGCCTGCCGATGATCGCGATCAGGTAGTTGATCGCGCCGTTACTCTGGTCGAACATGTTGTGCCAGACCGTCGCCACGATGATCGGCGGGATGACCACCGGCAGCACGAACACCGCCCGGTAGAAGGACCGTCCCAGCAAACCCTTCTGGTTGAGCAGCAAGGCGATTGCCACGCCAAGGATGAGGTGGATGATCACGTTGCTGAACGCCCAGAAAAGGTTGAACGAGACGATCCGGAAGAAGTCGTAGTTGGGGATGCCGGAGATGTCGTTGGTCAGGATCTTGATGTAGTTCCCGAGCCAAACCCAATCCAGCGGGGCCGGATGCTTAAGGTTCAGGTTCTGGGGGCCGAAGGCCGTGAATGACATCCAGACCTGAAATACGAGTGGGTAGAAGGTGATGATCGCCATCACCGCAAAAGCAGGGATCAGGTAGAGGAAAGCGACTCGCGCATCGGCGCCGAACAGGCGGCGCTTGGGCACGTATGTCGCCTTCGCCTGGGCACTCAAGGTCACGCCCTCCACGTCGCTTGACGACGGCCTCCACGGCCGGGTGGTCGGTAGCTACTCCTGCTTTGGGCCAGTCGCGGTCTCAGGATCGCGGCGCTGGCCGGGATGGATGAAGGGCGCCGGTACGTCCGGCGCCCTTCATCGGCTCGAGCGCCTAGAAGCCGTTGGCCTTGTTCATGGCGTCGCAGGCGGTCTTGACCGCTGTGGCCGGATCGGTGCCCTTGACGACCACGGAGTCGAACGCGTTACCGAAGTTGCTCCAGTAGTTGTCGAGCTGCTTGGTCTGGGGGCGCGGATAGCTGTCGGTGATCTGGGTGAGGAAGCCCTTCGAGATCGGGTCGGAGACCGTGGCTGCCTTGGCGGCAGGAAGGTGACCGGCCTTGTCGGCAAAGGTCTGCTCGCCGCCGGCGGCGCTGACTTCCCACAGAGCGAACTGGACGGCCAGGGCCTTCTGGGAGTCGCTGGCGTTGACGTTGATGTACCAGCCGTCGGGCGCGGACATCGGGAGGGCCTTGCCCTTGGGGCCGGCCGGGATCGGCGCGATGGCGAGGTTCGCGCCGAGCGCCTTCTCGAAGTCGCCGGTGGCCCACGGGCCTTCGATCACGATCTGAGTCTTGCCGGTCTTGAAGTCACCCTGGAAGGTCGGGCCGTCCGTGTAGAACTTGACGTTGCCGGTGTCCTTGAGCGCCTTGAGATAGGCAAAGCCATCTGCGGTGCCGTTGGTGGACGCAACGCACTTACCGGTGCTGTCCATGATGGGGCCGCCGGCGAACGCGTTGTAGACCCACCAGTTGTAGTAGCCGGAGGCGTACTCGGCGATGCCGATCTTGGTGCCGGACTTGGCCAGCGCGAGAAGCTGGTCAGTCGTGGTCGGAACCGAAGTCACCTTCGACTTGTCGTAGAACATGGAGACGGCCTTCATGCTCTCCGGGATTTCGTAGAAATGCCCGTTCACCTTGGCGCCGTCGAGCGAGATCTGGGTGAAGTTGCTCGTGTACGGAGCCAGGACGTCGTCGAGCGGCCCGTAGAGGATGCCCATCCGCTGCTCTTTGCCCAGGCTGTCGTTCGGGGCGATGAACATGTCGGGCGTTTCCTCGCCCGCGCTCCAGGCCGTCTCGACTTTCGTGTAGAGGTCGCTGAAGGGCACCTCGACGCGGTTGACGGTGAGACCCGGGAAGACGGTCTTGGCCTTGGCCAGGACCTCGTCCATCGCCGCGCCTTCGGCGCTACCACCGGAACCGTATGCGGTCCAGATGGTGAGCGATCCGCTCAGCGGGGCCGCGGTCGGCGATGCGGCGGGCGTGGGAGTGCCGGGGGCCGGCGTGCCGGGCGCGGGGGTCGCGGCCGGCGTCGGGGTAGGCGATGCGGCGGAGGACGAGCACGCGGCCGCGAGAATTGCGACGGCGGCGAGCGAGCCCAACCTGGTAAGAGTCTTCATCTGTTTTCGTTCCTCTCCTCATCCGACGTCCAGGTGGCGTGGCCGGGCTTGCCGGCCGGAGCGGCTGCTTGCGTCGGGCAGATCCCAAGGACGTCTAGTTGGTCGGCCCGACAACTTCTCGGTGGTCTCTGATCGGCTGTGCCACCTCCTTCGCTCGCGGGCCGACAGAAGCAGTCGACCCGCGGGTGATCAGTCGAGTCTCAAGGCGCCGGTGCTCCGGCTGGTCGAAATCGAGTCGGTCCACTGCCGCCAGCAGCAACCTGGCTGCTTCCGCGCCCTTCTCCCTGACGGGCTGGCGCACGGTGGTGAGCGGTGGGCGAGTGTGTTCTGCCTCGTCGATGTCGTCGAAGCCGACCAGGCTGATGTCGTCGGGGACCTTCAGCCCTCGCTGCTCCGCGGCGTGGATGGCGCCGATGGCCATCACGTCGCTCATGGCGAGCACGCCTGTGAAGCGGAGGCCCGAGTCAAGGGCCTTGTCGAGCGCCGCCGCGCCACCGTCGAGGGTGGGCGTGCCGATCGCGACGCGCTCGTCGGGTAGGTCTATCCCTCGCGCCCCGAGTGCCTGGCGGTATCCGTGCAGGCGGCGCGAGGAAACGCTGTCGAGGTTGGATGTGGCAAGGGCGTTCTCGATGCCGAGCTGCGGCGGCTCGACGGCCATGACCAGGAATTCCCTGTGGCCGAGATCCAGGAGATGCTCGGCGGCCGCATACGCGCCGGCTTCGTCGTCGACCGTGATCGAGCCGTGCTCGGGGAAGGCCGCCGAGTCGACCAGGACGATCGGCAGGCGGGCGCTGCGTATCTGCTCGACTTCGGGGTGGTCTTCACCCAGGCCGATGGCGACGAAGCCGTCGACGCTGGCTCTTCCGACGGCGCGGGCGAGAGAACCGTGCAGCGGCGAGACGAAGAGCAGGCTGTAGCCGAACTCCTCGGCCACGCTTGCCACGCCCTGGCTGAACATGCTGAAGAACGGGTTGGCGAACGCCACCACGAGGGCCTGCGGCGTCAGGATGCCGAGGGTACTGGTATGGCGTTGGGCGAGCATCCGGGCCACCGGGTGTGGCCGATAGCCCAGCGCGTCCGCGACGGCACGAATCCGGGCTGCGGTCTCGGGACTCAATCGCTCGGGGTTGTTGAAAGCGATCGAAACCGTCGACTTGGATACACCTGCTCCACTGGCGACGTCGCTGATACGCGGACGCCGAGCGCGCTGCTGCTCCAAAGCTCCTCACCGGTCTGCGTGTCGGGGCCGGACCCGGGCCAGGGTCAGGCTGTCAAGACTGGTGCCTTCCTCCGTCGAACCGGTTCAATAAACCGGTTCGACGGGAAAATTAGCGGCTACGGAAGCCGGTGTCAATACCCATCCCTTCTTGTCGGGAATGGGCTCGCCGAGGCGGTGGCAGCAACGCGAGTTCGGCCCACGCGATCCGCTGCCGCCACGTGCCGCCGCCCGCCAGACCCGCCTCGGCGCGTGCCGCCACGTGCCGCCGCCCGCCAGACCCGCGCCGGCGCGTGCCGCCGCCCGCCAGACCTGCGGCCGGCGCGTGCCGCCACCAGACCCGCGTCGGCGCGGAAAGTCGCCAGACCCGCGTCGGCGCGGAAAGTCGCAGATACGGCTACCAGTGGTGGTAGCCGCACTCTCGAGCTCGGAGAGCGAGGAGTGCCGGACCGAAGGAGCCTGGCCCACGCTCAAGGAGGGGCCGAGCAGGGCGTTCGGGCCACACCGACCACTGAATCTCACATCCGATTGCGGATACCACGCCTACCAGCGGTATATGCGAGGAAGCGGACCCACGGTGCTCGCCCCCGGCGTGCCCACGCCGCGTCCACCGGCGTGCCCACGCCGCGTCCACCGGCG